>Ga0172380_10003733_pt1 | contig 20467 bp, 42 predicted proteins | sample Leawe162metaG_FD_119747 | JGI IMG/M metagenome (GOLD analysis project Ga0172380, IMG submission 119747) | Leachate microbial communities from a municipal landfill in Southern Ontario, Canada - Leachate well 162 metaG | ecosystem: Engineered > Solid waste > Landfill > Unclassified | place... | reverse complement strand
TCAAAACGCGCTTGACCAGTACAACGCAGCAAAGGAATCGACTCTGAATAAATATAATATGTTAGCTCCCGTCTGGAATCAGTACCGTAGCGAGGAGCAGGCCGCACAGGAACGGGCGTGGCAGGAGCAGCAAAACGCAATGGACCGGATAACTCAGGAAAATCTAGCACGAGCAGCTTCGGTTCAGCCCGACTATTCGGCTCTTTACGACTATGTGAACAATTTGTATTCAACAGGTGGGGAAAGTTCTACGGTTGACCCTATCGAACAGGCGTATAACGAGTCTCGTATTGGAGAAAACGTTAGCTATCTTAATCCTGCGGACAATCCGGCAAACCAGCGCTCTTCTCAGTCAAGTCAAAACGTGAGTCTTGGGGATTTATTTTGGAGTGTTCCGCAAACGGTTGGAAATTGGCTCGGATTTTAAGTTTTGAGTGGTTAAAACATGGCCTCGGCAGAAGCACTACGATGGGCGCAGACTTCGCAAGCGGCTCCGTATCTTGCAAAATATGGCATTAATAACGGATACCTGCAACAGGCGGCTAAGCCGTCCTTTTTGGGAGGGTCGTCTGCGGGTCTTGGAAAGGCGATTGGTGGGGGTATACGGTCTGTTCCTGGAATTATTGGTGCGTTACTTAAAGGAATTGTACAGCCAGCTGGGCAATGGGCGAAATCTACCGCTGAGGGAGCGCGATATATACCAGGTGCGGTAACCGCGTTAGCTGCCGAACAAGCAGGAGACCAGGGTGCATTAAAGTTTCTTCCCGAATCTATACGGGAGGGATTGCGCGGAGAGACGCTATCGAAGGGGCAAGTTGAGTTTGCAAAGAAACTGTACGGAGCGAATCCGTTTGAAAAAGGTGGCGCGTGGCAGTTCCAGCAGAATTACAAGCCGATTACGGAGAAACTTGGCGGATATTCACAAGAACAATATCGAGATATTACCGGTAACGAAGGACGTGCCGCGATGGAGGGCCTGAAGGGTGGGGCTGGCGCGCTATCGTATATTCCGGCTACAAAAGCGTTAGGGATGTTTGGAAGCGGGTCTGCCGCGGCTTTATCTATGACGAAGGAAAAGGGTCTAACATCGAATCTTGCGAAAGAAATGGCGCTGTCTGGTGTGTTGTCGGCGGGAATCGGAGTCGGATTACAGCAAGGTGGAAAACTGATGCGGAAGCTAACGTATGGAGTTGACCCGCAATCGAATATAAAGGTAGGAGATATTGTTGATGGGAAACCGGTAACTACCGACGAGTTGGATATTTTAAAAGCATACGGAAAAGGTAGTGCGGGACCACAAAACAAGTTCCGCCGTTTTAATCAGGAAGCCGAGATTATCGGGAACCGGTTGAGTAAAGAAGGCGCGAAGGCAACAAAGAGCGGCTTATCTCGGATGTACGAGTTAGAGGCACTTGGTGTGGACCCAGAGCAGCTTACGTTTACACGGGGAGACATAGAGGCAAAACTTAGCAAAGATGCCGTTGAGGAAGTGCAAAGCGGCTTTTTGAAGAAGTTTTACGGAGAGGGAGTTAAAGGAGCTAAAGGTTTACCTGAAGACTTTTTCAGTGTGAAGCAATATCATCCGAGAGTCAAGCTGCTTTTAGGGGCAAACGAAAGAATGGCAACACAAAAACTTGGTGGAGCCGATCCGGTTGCAAAAAAGGCTTTTGTTTTTTGGGATGAAGCGAACAAGATACCGACAGAAAACGGAAAAATGTTGGCCGAAGACGTTAAGGATGCTGTTGATCGTTCCGTTGCCGTCCCAAAGATAATAGAGAGTTTAGATAGTCAGATTGATACCGCCGCCACAAAAAGTGGGGCAAGGATAGATCCCCTTGACGTGATAGACAAGTTTGACGAAAAACTTTCTTATTTACCAACCAGCGAGAGAAACAACCCGCAGACTACCGCCTATATAAATGATGTTCTCGATTATTCAAAGAAATATGTAGACTCGTCGGACGGAAAGGTGTCTCTTGAGGGATGGAGGCAAGCGATGCAAGATATGGGGAAGGCTGTTGGAGGAACAAAAAAAATTATTGGAGCAACAGAAAATACTGCCGCAAAATTACAGGTTTACGATGCGGGGAGAGAAGCAATGCGAGATACCCTTAGCGATACCTCGCCTGAGGTCAGTACGCTTATGGGGAAAATGAAAGATATTATTGATATTTCCCCGTATATTCATGGGAGTGTTGGGAAATCAAGAACGGTTCCGTTCATGCTTGGAAGATGGCTTCCGTTTCTTGTTCCCGTTGAGGTTGGAGGACCGATCTCGAAAGTTTCAACCGCTATTACGAATATAAAGGTTCCAATCGGAACTCAACTCGCTGGAACACAATCAAGTGGTCTTGCTAAAGCGCTCACTCCTATTGCAGAAACGGCGGCTTCCGAAGTTCCGTTTCAGGCAGCAAAGAACACGGCAGGTTCTGCGTTTCGAAACCAGGTGGGGAAGTTAAGCAATATAACAACCGGTGCTGCGCCATGGGCGATTGGGAGAGGAATTGGAGCTGGGCTTCCAAATATGCCTATACCGCAGACGCCACAACAACAACAGACGCCACAGGTTCAGGGCCAGGTTCCGTTTAACGAGTTACAGTCGCTTCAGGATGTAATGTCTCAGGGATATCAGCAGCCGGCAACCGCGGGGCTTACAGGAGCCATGGGAGCAACAGGAAACCAAGGGAGTCAAGGAGGTCAGCAAAACACTCAGAATATACAGATGCTTCTTGGACTAATGCAAGGAGGAATGGATCCCGCACAAGCGCTTGCGATTACGAAATATATGTTTCCAGAAGCGGCGGGGCCAACAGCAGCGAGTCAAAAGAATGTTGGAACCGCAAATCAGGGTCTTTCTAATGTTGCCGAAATGAGGAGGCTTTTAGGAGGTGGTGCCAGTTTGTTAGGCGCTAAACTTCCAAACGTATTTCAGGGAGATAAAACGCAAGAGTACAATTTTGTCGCACGGGACGCAATGGATATTATTACAAGGTTACGAACGGGTGCAGCGTTAAACGAAGAGGAACAACGATTTTATATGCAGTATATTCCAACTTGGTCGGACAAACCGGAGACCGTTGAGTACAAGCTGAGCCGCTTAGAGGAAATGTATAGAAATATCGGGCAGAATGGGGTACTTTCAAACGCTCCGATACAAGAAACGACAAATCCTTATTTACAACAACAATAAAGATGGCGTGTGAAAAAAGAAATAGTTCTGTTTATAAACATATGCCAGATACCTCAGAAGGGCAGAAAAAGTTAAATACACTTGAATTAACGATAGTTGGTATGCAAGTAGACGTGAAAAACCTCGGCGGTAAGATAGACGAGGTGTGTCAAAAAATAGACGGACTATCAACGAAAATCGAGCAGTTCCAACTGCAAGGCCACGATAACACGCGAGATATATCAGATATGAAGCTCGATTTGGCAAAGATGAAGATCCGGTCAGACACTATGTCTAAGACCGTTGACAAGAACATAAACAACTTTAGCAAGATGAAGTCGTATGTAGCGGGAGGTGTTGCAGTTCTTGGCGTTGTTATGACTCTCGTGATGTATGTAATGGATAAATTTGATTGGTAGGAACGATGTCTTACAAAATGCCGTTTGACGGGTCGTATACAATAACCGCTTCTTTCCAAGACCACCTAAACGCAGGTGGAGACGTTGCAAAGTACGCAGGTGTAGACTGGGCCATGCCTGTCGGTACTGCTCTTTATGCAATCGAGAGCGGAAAGATGACTGGACAGAAAGGCGACTTTGGTGAGTTATGGGTAAATCTTGTATCGGTTGATGGTCATAGACAGTGGCAATACGTGCATTTATCTGCGTATAACGTAAACGGTGGCATTAATCAGGGTGGCGGAATCGGCTGGTCTGGAAACACCGGCGTGTTAACTACTGGGCCGCACCTTCACTTAGGGCTCATTGTTGATGGCGTTAGGGTAGACCCAATGACACTCCTAACCCCAACTTCCACCGGAGGGTCTATCGCGATAGGGCAATATATTATGCTTGAGAAGGACACAAATGTACGCACCGGAAACGGCACAACGTATCCGATACAGACCGTGGCAAAGGCTGGAAGCGTCTGGTTTGTAAAAGGAGGCCCAAGAACAGGAAATAACTATGAGTGGTTTGATATTCAGGCGTGTAGTCAAACGGACGGTACGCTAGGACTTGGAAGCGGCTGGAGTGCTCTTAGACTGATCGGTGGAACATACTGGGCAGTTACCATACCAAAGCCAGTACCACCCGTTATAGATCCGTGCCAGATAAAGCTAGACGCACTTAGAACTGTATACGAGAAGAAACTAGCAGACAAAGACATCGAGTGCCAGAAAAAGATAGCAGAGGTTACGGGCAAGGCGAAGGCCGAAGTTCCGGTTTTAGAGGCTTCTGCGAGCCGGTTAAAGGCGATATGAGCGATCCGCAGCTCAAAGTGCAAGAGGTACTGCGAGAGTCGTTAGAGTTGAAGATACGGGTTGCAGAAGAAGACGCCGAAAGTGAACGGAATCGTGCTAGAATGTGCATGGATCAGTATGCGAAATTGAGTCGGCGGTATGTACTTTTAGTAAACCGCAAGAAACTCGAATTGAAGAAATTAACAGATTATACGGTAGTGGAGCTTCTTTGTGCGTTATGGTGGAAGTTCCTTAATCTCTTTCGGAAAAAGCCTTGAGAGGTATTACAGATGCGGTTTGTGGATGTAGAATCAGAAGAAAAAGAATTAGTAATGAGGAGAAGGAAAAAATGATACAGGTATTTTTCTTAATTATAGCTATCTTTGCGGTAGCTGGTTTTATTTTATCAAGTAAATAACATGAGTATTTCAGGAATGGTGGTTAAGGTGGTCGGAATCGTGCTGTTGGTCTTCGGGTTGGTTCTCTTATTGACCAACGTAACGGGGCTACTTGGTACGTGGGTAATGTGTCTTATCGGACTGGGATGTATGGCGCTTGGATTTTTCTTTCTACGAGGTGGACAATTAACTTTGTAAAGAAACCGTTATGAAGGTAGTCTTACAGAATCCGGTTAAAGAGGCGGTCTTGGCGTTTCTAAGGATTGCGGTACTGGCGGTTATTCCAATTGCAGTACAGGCGCTTGAGGCCGAGGAAATTGACTGGAGAGTGCTTGCGGTAACCGCAGCAATTGCGATTCTAAAAGGGGTAGACGAATATATACATACGGTTGGTAAAAACAACGAGAACGATTCTCAGATTCTCGGACTTACACGTTTCTGAAATAGGATGAAGAATGGATAGATATGACCGGCACGGCATACTTACCGAGCGAACGTACGATTTTTACGTACACTTCAACTGCGACCTCAAGCGGGTTGTCAGGAAGTTCTTTTATAGTCCAAAGGGACGCATCATGAAATTTGCAAGACGCTACGCACAAGAACTCGAAAACGATTTTGTCAGACAGAACCGCGTAAAAATAGATCCTTCACATATAGTTTCAGTAGAGATGCGTATACACGGGGTAGAGTCTCCGTGGTACAAACCGTGTGTTGTAACGTATAACGACAATGAACGGAGACTGATTATGATAGACGATGTAAGCGATGGGGAAATGTTTTAGCTACTTTAACAGGTAGGGAGGTGATGTCGGTTTTGTCTGACTTTTGTCCGAATCTTGATCGGGGAGGAAACCATGAGGAAGTTTCAAGTCAGGGTGGAACCGAAGAACCCGCCATCAAAGCGGGCACCGATAGCTTCTAAGGAAGAAGCTCTGCGGCGGAAGAAACGACAGAAAAGAAACAACACGTAGGCTTTGCCTGCAACATCATCTTCGGGAGGCGGTACTCGCCACATTTTTGTGACTGCCGCCTCCCACCTCTCTTAAGGTTTGCGGTATGTTGAATAATCTTTTTGGGGTTTGCTCATGGATGGTCTTTATTACGCCGATGGATCGTTTAGAAGCAGAGACGAGATAATTTCCGATTTGGCAACAAAGGAAACTTCTGTCCAATTCCTTACCCCAATACACCATCCTCCTGAAAGTTTCGATTGGTGGCATCAGCGAGTAACGGACTCACAGGAGGCCCGTAGAGAGGCTGTAGCCATCCCAGAACACGTGGAAATCGCAATAGACACTACAAGGCCGGTTATCCTATCTCACATAGGAGACGTTCACGCAGGAGGACAGGACGTAGATTACGAATTGTTCCGGCACGACGTTGGGGTTATTCGGGATCATCCGCAAGCATATTGTGTCTGGTATGGAGATTTAGTAGACGCAATGTTTTTTAATCCAGGCCAACACGAGCATTTATTAAACATTCAGGAGCAGATTTATTATCTTCAGGCGGCGGCAAAGGAGATGAAGGGGAAGGTACTTGCCGGTTTCGGTGGAGACCACGATTGTTGGGCAAGTAAAATGGGGCCAACGATGTATCAAAACTGGACGAGAGAAATAGGCGCGCACTATCTTGAAGGGGTTAGTTATATAACCGTCCACGTTGGCGGGCAGACCTATCAAGAGGTTGGTGCGCATCGGCATAGCGGATATTCTCGGTTCAACGAAAGCCATGCGAGTTTACGTGTTCAACAAGACGACTCTTCAGACGGTGGCGACCTATTTGTTACGGCACATACCCACACAAAGGCGGTTAATCGTCAGGTTCTTAAGTCGTTTGGTGGAGGGTCTCGTCCTGTGTTTTATACGAGCCTTGGAACATACAAGGAAACAGATAGGTATTCAAGAAAGATGGGATGGCATCGCAAGTCAAGAGAACAGCGTGGCGGTATCCATTTCGTTCTGTGGCCAGACAAGAAACAGATCGAGGCGTATTCCTTGATAGACGATGCGGTGGAGCGGGTTGCCCCGTTTATGTAACGGCATATCCACTGGCCCCGTACGTCTTTTCGATAACCGGACCAGGGGAAATACCGTCAGTTCTTCTTACTCCTTTTTCCGCTTTTCTTTTATTACTTCGAGCATCTGTAGAACCGTTAGAATGGTTACGGGAACCAGAAAAATTGCCGCCATAATGGTTATACAAAGTAACGCGTCGGTAAGACTCTTCATTTCTTGTTCTCTATCATTTTAATATAACGTGTAGCGGTTTCTCTACTTCCAAATTGGTATCCTCCACTCATGCCTGACGACGAAGAAATCGAAACATCCTCGCCGTCTGTAGTCCAGTGCCCCGCGTCTATTCCTCCTTTTCTTAATGTTATCCCAAAAAGTGACACCGGCTTTCTTTTTTTGGCTGGATTCCACCGCTGTACTTGAAAATAGATACGAGACCTCTCAAACACTTCTACAACCTTAAATTTATTCTTCATTTATTTCTTCTCGTCTGAAATTAACTCACCGTGGTACTTCTTGAAAAGACCGTATTCCATCAACTCTGTCGGTTCATATTTTCTATCTAATCTTGCGTGGCAATCCTTACAAAGCCATAACACACGAAAAGGCTCGTTATAATCCGAATGATGTCCTTGTACTGGCAACTTTTCTCCACACATTTCACAATTAGACGGTCTCTTTATTTTCCCCGCATAAACCGCATTACGTAATTTGTTTCGTGCACCACCCTTGTGTTTTTCGTTTCCCCACCTACTCTTATCTTTTTCGGAATCTTCAGCCCTATGTAGTCGGTGGTATTCCCGTCTTCTGTCTTTCTGTTTTTCCCAATTTTTGTAATATGAAGCGGCTTGATATTTGCATTCACACAACTTACACACTCTTGAGTATCCGTCCTTTCGGGATTTTATGACATAAAACTCATTAACCGATTTAACCTCAAGGCACTTTGGACATTTCTTCTTTCCTACTTGTCTCATCTCCTTCTTGTGCTCCTCCTCCTTCAAATCAATACCTCCTTCACCCGTCACGCAATCGTGAATAATCCACGGTTTCTTACAGCGAGGGCATACCGTCTCCTTCTTGTGCTTGGAAAGTAAGGCCTCGTAATCTTTGGCCGCTATTACATAATACTTAACACCACTTGAGACTAATACTCCCTTCTTCATTTCTTTTTCTCCTCTGGAAAACACAAGTACACCGCATAAGTATCGCCTTTGTCTTCTCGAAGATCAATCCCTTTCCGAACATCAAGCAGGGCTTCTGCCAAGTAATCTCGCCCACACCCATGTCGGTCAGAACCCAAATAACAGTCCGAACAGATCGCCAATTCCACTTCATGAATTTCCACAAATATCACAAACTCCGATTTGTTCTTCTTACATATACTGCATTTCTTCATTTCTTTTCCTTGATAAGTTTAAACTGCGGGTTTCTTACCCATCGGTTTCCGACAAGGAGATATTGCATTTGTCTCCAAAACCAACACGGCGGTTTATATACGGACCAAACAATACCTTCTTCGATGTTTCCACCAAACATATAACACATCCATTCATACTCGCGAGAATCAAATTCAAGGCCATTCATTGCTTTCTTTAAAAGTGATTTAATCGAATTTGTTTTTGTTTTCTTCATTTCTTTTTCTCGGTTAATTTAGATTGCAGAATGTAGCGGCGAAACCTGACAAGCTCGTCAAGATACGCATGGGCCATTCCAAATACTTGGCCGCTCGGGGTGTCGCAATAGTTTTCATCCTCGTTCCTGGTTAACCCAAAATAGCCATACGCTAATGGACGCATCTTGTCAAAGTAACGAAGTTCCGCGCCCTTTAATTCAACCCCATCCACAAATACTGGATGCCTCTTACTAAACAACGGTTTCGAGTCAGAATACCTATTCTTGGTAGTGTCAAACGCCGGCATTAAAATATCCCGAATCATATTCATTTATTTCTTCTCGTTAAGTAATTTAGTCTCTGGGCATTCTTATTCCAATATCCTTGTTTTTCTTTAGCACGTCTCTGAACATGAAAAAACCAAAGATAATTGGAACTACAACAAGCAACAAAACGAATATAATAGCAAGCAATATGTCCTCGTTCATTTCTCCCTCCTAAAAGTTTAAATTCTGAAACAACCACGAACCGAAAACAAACCCAAGTAGAACAGATGCAGAGGAAACAATCTCTCGGTAGTCGTGAGGCGTTACTATACAAATGTACCCAACAAGCAAACCATATCCAATAGCGCAGAATCCAAGAACCATCTTTTTTTCAATATCCTTCATTTCTCCCCCACCTCCATTTTACCAAATTAAATACCCGTACCTACAAACGTACATCCCTCAATAACAAAATTATCCAATTCCTTCTCCAAAACTATTGTCGCTCCGTTCGGATTAACAGTAAGACCCCGAAATACCAACATCGGAACCTCTAGCGGGTATTTTCCCATCACCTCGCAAATCTCGTCATACATTCTAAGCCTGTCCGCCTTTTGCTTTCGCGTAAGCCGCTTATGTGTAAAATGAATCTCGTTCTTCTTCATTTCTTCTTCCCCTCTGAAATTAACTCACAGTGGCACTTCTTGAAAAGGAATACAACGTCGGCGGAATGGTCAGAAGAATAACCATCACCTTCTGAACCCATCTCCACGCCCTCCTCAATGGCTTCCCTCATCTCCTTCTTGTGCTGCGATTCTTTAATATAACGACAATTCATATAGTCAACAACCTTTACGTCGCCATCGTCAATGTAGACATCTAGTGTCTGATCGTAAAGCCGTCTAACAAACCATTTATCCTTCATTTCTTTTTTGCTCTTAATTTATATTCGCCTAGGCTCGTTCTGTAATAATCGTTAATATCGCTCTTCTTTATCCAAGTCTCTTCTTTTGTCCAGTTGTTTATTATCTTTACCCACGGCCATTGGCCCACGTTTCTCCGAGCGTATTCAACTGCGTGTTTATAAAACCAAAAGTTCTTCCAGGTTCCCCAGCTAAAACCCACAAAATCAACCGTATACTTTTCCATCATTACTTTTCTGATACTAATGTTAGTCCATACTTCTCAAGAAGACTGTCCAACCTATACCTTTGCACCTTCAATGTAAGCACACCTCCCTCTAAAGTAACGGGTTGTAATAGTCCTCCATACATACAGTCCTCAAGCAAATGCACCATATTCTGCTTCCATTCCTCCTCCTTCTCTTCTGAACAGATTGAAGATGCCTGCCAGCCGTGACAGTCCAATTCACCACAGGTACACGGAGCTGCATATTGACCGAGTTCGTGCCAGCGTTCTTCGGATATTCCCGATTTCCTACAGTACCCCTTAATAAATTCTGATTGTGTTATCTTCTTCATTTCTTTTCTACTGATGAAATAAAATCGACTACCTCATCAAGCAAATCCATCCTCTGTCGTGTACCACCAACGCCAAACTCCTTTCTAATTTCCGTCGCCATACTCTGCCTAATATCAGCCTCTTGCTCGGAAAGAAGGGACTCGATAAAGTGTTCTATTGCTCGCCCAAAAAGGTTTTCCTCCGCAGTGGTGTCACCGCCGTTAATAACCTCGGTAACAAGTCCTTCCATATGCAAAGACATTCCCATCTTCAAATCTTCCTTCCAGTCCTTCTTCATTTCCTTGTTCCCCTCGTTAAGTTAGTCTTTTTAGCAGAGTTAGTGGGCGGAATTTTACCTTCGCGATTTTTTGCCTTCTCGATTCTTGTTGCCGTCTTCACTATATCATCTGGAACGAAAAGAACCGCGGGCTTCGTGTGCTTACAATCTTTAAGTGCGTCTATCGCCTCACCGAATTGCTTGTCAGTAACTACACCCTTAGCGGTATAGAGGGGATACCAACTCTCGTAAGTGTCTTCCGATAATTTTTTCGCCCCTTCAATTCTGCTCATCACCATCCTCATAAAAGTTAATCTATCTTCTTGTATCTCTTACCGTTCACTGTTGTCACCTCTACATCTATGTCTGAAGTCCTCGGCTTTTGAGCCACATCTATTCCCGTCACTCTCTTAAATAAAGTAGCGTCAAACTCCGGCAATCCCTTCAGATAGTCTATTGCCGTTTGTGGCATATCCTTCCAAGCGGGATACGGGTCAAACTCTTCTTCGTTGGGGTCGTTAGTTTTGAGGGTATCTGACATCTCTGAAACGGGAACCTTTGACCAGTCCGATCCGTGTTTTACATACAACTCAAAGGCGTTATGAAACTTCGGAAACCAGTTGTCCAACTCGTTAGAAAGTTCACCCATTACCTCGTCGAACCTCTCCTTCGTTACTTCACTTCCAAATATATGATACGTTTCTTTCTTATCCGCACAAAACAACTCGTTACTCACCCCGAAGGAATTGAGGACACCATAGCTCATGTTCACACCATAGCTCATGTTCACACCACGGCTCCTGTTCACACCATAGCTCATGTTCACACCATCGCTCATGTTCACACCATGGCTCCTGTTCACACCATCGCTTACGTTCACACCATCGCTTACGTTCACACCATCGCTTACGTTCACACCATCGCTCCTGTTCACACCATGGCTCCTGTTCACACCATCGCTCCTGTTCACACCATGGCTCCTGTTCACACCATTGCTCTCTGATATGCTTCTCTTCATCTTACGTACTATTAAAAGTTATACAAGGTGAGTTCTGGGGGAAGCTCGTATTTGATCTCCACATATCCCCCAGACCACCGTTACGTTACAAAGAGCTAATCATATATTTACCGTTTCTTCCTTAACTCGTAGGATTTCCTGTTTCAGAAGCCCTTTGTCTACTCCAAGATTGAAATATATACGAACTATATTCGCCATTGATATATTCAGCCGTTGAGCCTCTGCCTTAATAAGGTTCCACTGCTTCTCGTTAAACGGAACGTTTAGCCGCTTTGTTTTCATTGCTATCTTTTAAAAATTGAATCCCTATATCATTCATTACCTCTTCTATCTTTTTTTCCACGACCTCCATCTCTAATGTGATAATTTCTTCTAACGAACCTTTAGATGCCTTATCTTGTAACCATACCAAGCAATCTTTCCACCCAAAATAATAATCTAAGTCTTTCATAAAATCTCATCGCTAATTTTAGGATTGCCAAAACTGAAACGTACCCCTAGTCGTTCTGCACTCTGCTTCATAAGACTAATGAATTGACAATACCAATCTATATCCTGAATACCGTCCCGAAATAACGCGGTTCCCTTCTCAATGGTCTTAACCAACTCCATCGCATTCCCAACGTCCTCAACCTTACACTTGAAACTGAAGCCTTGCATATTCATTTTATTCATTTAACTTATCCGTGGTCATTATAGCACACAGTGAGACACGGTGTCAACAAGAGGTATAAAGGTTAAACGTATTAAACGTATTGTATTCCTCGGTTATCGGGGTGTACTTCAAGTATCTGCTTAAAGTTGTGTTTCTCAAATATCTCTTTTGCAACATCTACTTTATCTTTCGTAAATGCCACAAGGCTTGGCCCAGCAGACGTCATCCATCCGCCTTCTATTTTTGCAACCTTCATCTGAAACAAAATGTCTGCTAACGATGCCTGGTAGTACAGCATTTGCATAGCCTTACCACCAAACAACGTATAGTTGTAAAAGGCGGCTCCAACCTTGTTCCAGTCTCCACGAACCGCATACGGCATGACCTCGGTAAGTATCCACAAACAGCTTTTAGCCGCGTTAATTCTCTCGTTGTGTCGTTCCCAGCCCATACAGTTCACATCGGTTTCTGAGCTTTCTGGGCCTGCCGTTTTCACATCTGGCGTTCCAATCACAAACGTATACTCTTCCGGCGTTTCCACGTGAAATATCTCTTCAGATTCTGCTGACGTTATAACCATACCGCCACTTCGTACCGTGTTAAACGAACCGCCTGTAGACGCTCCTGGAAACAATAACTCGGTGCTATCCGATTCTTCAAGGAAATTCTTCGCTACAAGCTCACGTAAATCCCGATATTTAAACGGTTCGCCAAGTAACGTATTAATTGCAGTTACTAACGTTTCTGCCATAACGGCACTTGACCCGAATCCGACATGCCGGTATTGATGCGAGCCGGTTTCGATTTCAAATCCGCCACCATATTCTGTTATCTCTTTCATGATTCTCGTGTAATGCTCGACAATGAGGGGTCGTTCACTTTGTATCAGAATGTCCGGCTTGTTAATAAGTTTTACCGAGACCCATGTGTACAAATCTCCCGCAAACGATATTTCGCCTGCTTTGTAATCATGGTCGTCTGTAAATTTCAACGCCGAATAATCAAGCAACCCAACATCAACTCGACACGGTGCGCGTAACTTCAACCGTGTGTCCGTAATCGTTATTGGTCTTGACGCCTTAGGCCGATAGAACATTTCTCCTGGTTTCATTGGACGGGGAGTCCATTCAACCGTATCGTAATGTGACGCTTCGATAATCATATAAGGAAATTAAGAAATTAGTTTCTTTTTAAGGAGCGCGGCCTTCTCCCTCAAATCTGACAAACTTCCGCTATTATCAATATCCATAGTTGCGAGTTGTAGTATCTTGCAGAGTTCTGTTTCTTTCTGTTCGTTGTACTGTATCCGCATAAAATCTTTCTGAGTAATACCGTCTCGTTTATGCAGACGTTCAAACCGTTTAGCGTTTGTTGCGGAAATCCTGACAACCATAGTGTTTTCGTTTCTTCTGATAAGCTCTTCTACCTCCTTGATACGTCGTGGCCCATCGTAAAGCAGGTAATTCGTCTTACTTAACGCCTTTAGAATCATTGGAACCTGCCAGAAAGGATTATCGGTATACCGCGTTGTTGCATATTCGTGTACCGTATCATGTGATACTTCCTTGCCAAGTTTCTTCACCGCGTCTACCATAAACCTACTTGACTCGTACCAGTGACCGTCGCAGTCAAGTAAATTAGCAAACGTGCTTTTTCCCACGCCAGACTCACCAACAAGGATCGCAAGTCTATTTGAATTCATTGTTTTTGGGCTTATCAAGTTTGCTCTTCGTAGGGTCGTAGATTCTCGTTTCTACATACTTGATCTTCCGGCGGAATACATCACTTAGTGTATCCGCTCCATGAAACTCTTCTGCTATGTTTGCCATTTTACAGGCAAATACAATCACATCGGTCACTTCGGCAGGTATCTCGTCCCAGTTATCCTCAATAACCGCCTTACCGATTTCTCCCACTTCTTCCATAAGCTTACAAAGCGCAATTTTGAGAGCTTTCTGCTCGTCAATGCTGATACCCTTACTCTTCACAAACGAACGCTCCCAATCCTGAATCTCACGAATGGTTATATCGTTCATTTTGTCTGTCCTTGGTTATATATAAACAACTCGATAAGAACAAAAGAAATACCAACTATTATCGCCTTTTCAAAACCCAAGAAAATATATACAAGGTTTAAGACGCTGGATACAAGAAGGCTAAATATAAGTATTTTCATTTATTGCTTTTTTAAAAGATATTTGCGTATCAAGTAACGAACCATAGAGGCCTCAGAACGATCATGCCTTTTCGCAGCCTCTTCTAATGCCTTCTTGTCCTCCAACGTAAGCCGTAACGAAAATATAATCTGCCCTTCGCTCTTTTTATTATCAGCGCTTGTTTGTTTCATTCCACAATAGTACCATCTTGACGGTGGCTTGTCAATGATATATACTTGCATCGAATCTGAATTAATGCTCTGAATCTTTATAAAAATTTCATCCTTCAACAAAGTGCTTTTGGTTCGCGGTATTTTGAAGCGTATTGGACAGCTCTCCTGGAATATCTCGCAAATTGATCGGCGGTATCCCATAGAGGACGTTAGCGAGGAACAGGTACAAGAGCTTCTGGACGCATATCTTCGTCTTGGAAAAGATATATCAAAAGTTTTATCTGAAATACAGCATGAACTGGAAGCAGCCGATACCGAGTGACATTCGGGAAAATAAAAGTCTTGATACAATTTCAAGGCTCATTTTGTATGAGATATTGACTCTCTGTCAGAACAGGCCGTATGTCTTTAGTTTTATGCATGGAAATAAACGAATTCGCGTTGAGTTGGAGAGGGGACAATGCCTGTTAAACGTTGCCCGATTTTCAAGGGAAACAGGGTGGGGTAGAAAACTAATTTCGAAAAGTTTTGAAATTATCTCAAAATGGCACACTGAACTGCACACCGAAGCAATGTCGTTTGGTCTTATCATAACGGTAAAAGATTACGATAAGATTACGAAAATGGACAGCGAAGGAGCAACCAAGGACAACGCAAGGACAACGCAAGGACAACGCAAGGACAACAGCAAGAACAAGAGTGTTAAGAGTGTAGAGAGTGATAAGAGTGTAAAGAAAGAAATACTATCTAAAGATAGTACGTCGTTTGGGAACGCCGATGTAAATTTCGTAATCAATGCTTTCAAGGAAGTTTTTGGTTTTGAGCCTTCTTCTCACCGCGGTCAGAATGCACGACAGACCGCCTGGGCATACACGCAGAAGCTTAGGAAGGTTATCCGCGAGAAGAAGGGCAAGGACTTTATCGATTCCGATGAGTTATTTCAGAAAGCCACCCGCCGTTACTTCGAGTGGATCTTGCAACAGGAATGGTCTGAGAACGTGGTGAGCCTCAGGCCGATGCTTGTTCACCTGTATAAGTTTTTACAGCAGGAAAAATGAGAAGTCCGCGGGAAATCTTCGGTGAGATGGGTGCGTCAGTATCTCCGAGGAATCGTAAGAAAATCAAATTGATACGCAAAGAAATCGCTGGTAACATGGAAGAACGGGGGATGTTTTACGATGACGAGATGGGTTGGATTCGACACGACAGGGTTCAGGAAGCCATTGATATGGGACTTATCCGCTCAAGCAGTGATGGAGACTGCTATTTTCACGCTTCAACGACGAGAAGTCTTGAGATTTATGATCGGGAACAACGGAGAAGGGTTATGCGCGATGTAACGGTTATTTCACATGATTACGAGCTTGGTTCGGTGGAGAATTTTCTTCGTGGAGGGGTTTTGAAAATGCGTCTGAAAACTGATAAAGTTGACGGACTTGGATTATAATGCGATAAGGTAGAGAGATAATTTTGTTTTTTGATTTTTTGAAACCCAGTCAGCGGAGGAGGAAGGGGAAAGCTGCGGAAAACGAGGTATACGATATTCTTTTTGGGGACGGCTTGAAAGTTCACAAGGTTGACGCAAGTGGTGCGGGAAAGCGTGAGAAGGGAGACATATCGTTATTATTTCAAGGAAATCGGTATTCGGTTGAGGTGAAGCGCCAAGAAAAACTACCGCTTTCTGGCCTTAATCGAATGATGGGTGAATCGGACGTGTTGGTTTTAAGGGGAAACCGGCAAGAATGGAGTGTGTATATGACGCTTGCAACACTTGAGATGTTACTGTTAAACGAAAAATGATTGTCTGTCCTCAGTGTGGGGAGCGTGTTTTTCGGTTATATAATCATCACACCGCTCGGAAGGTAAACAACCGTACGAAAACAACGAAATTGTGTTTTAAATGCCATTGTTTTGTGCATGATAATCCTCGTGCAGCGCGTGAATTGGGTTTGTATGACGAGATAGACGGGATATACCGGCCAAAGAGGAAAAATCCCAAGAAATGGATTTTGAAAAAGGGGGTAGTTTAGATTTTATCCTTGAGTTTTTCGTTGAAGTAGTCTCGTGCGCGGGCTTGTATTTCATCGAGGAGGTTTCCGGTGGGATATCCGTTCATGGCTGACAGGTACTCGTAGTCTACGTCGAAAACGTCTGAGATTCGTTTAACCGTTTCTTGGCTGACACTGTTTCTGATACCGGCTTCGAGGAACGATACGACTGACTGCGGGATTCCGGCCTGTTCCGCGAATTCTACCTGTGAGAGTGCGAACGCCTCTCGGATGTCCTTGAGTATATCGCCAAGTGTTTTAATCTTTTTGGACATTTTCGGTTACTTCTTCAACGGTTATTGTTTCGATGTCTTCAAATGGATCGTTTCCATCGAATAGCGCATTGAGGCTTATCTTTTTTCCAACGCTTTCCCACGATATTTTTTGATCTTCGTTGAGTTCGCTGTGTGGCTCTGAGATGACCTGATATTTCGTTTGCATATCTTCTCCGTCTCTGGTTACTACGAGGTCGTACGAGAGTGGGCTTCCCCATTTCGGGTTGTCCGCGTACGCTTTAATTGATCGCTGTATTCCCTTTTGTGTAATTTCGAGAATTTGTATTCTTTGGATTTTGTAATTCCAAACCACCATCGCCCAAAAATGTTTAAGCGAGTCGTCGATTTCTCCGATGGGTATTTTCTCTCCCATTTTTTTCCGTACCGGTTTTTTGTTACCGTCTTCATCGGTAGTCCAGTATTCGTTTCCGATAATCGGACGGGAAAGAATCCGAAAGGCATTTTCGCCTTGTTCAAATTTCATATATCCGCTTTCCGCGTCTGGCACTCTGTAGCCGTCTGGGAAGAAGTTCATGTGTCTAGTGGAGTAAAGTTAGCTCTTTGTCTGTTTCGTGCGTTTTAGACCCCTTGTAGGAAGTTAAGGGGCACGCCTGTGGGGTGTTACCTGTCGCGTGTATAGAAATTGATGTTGGTCAATTTAATTTCAATTGGGGTACTCTAATATATGTAATTATATCACCAGCGAGATAATTTGTCAAGGTATGGTTGGTGTGTTGCTATTTCTGGGTTCCGTTGTAGTGGGTTGTGATAGTTCCATGGTTTTTAATGGTTTTAATTTTGACGATGTATGCGTGTTTGAGGAGGTACTGGATGTTTTCGTTTGGTAAGATGTGGTAGTGTTCGTCTTCGTAGTCACAAAAATCTGGTGTAGCCTTGTGCTTTGGGGTGTAAATGATGGGTAGGCGGTATTTCTGGTTTCCGTAGTCTCGTATACGCATGGCTTGAATGTCTGTGAACACGTTTTCAGCACGGTCTGCGCCTTTGATGATTGCTCGTGCTTCTTTTATGCTTATGAGTTCCTTCCCGTAGAGCGCAAAGGGAATCAGAACGCGGTATTGATGTTGTTTCGTGGTACAAAGGTCTCAAGTAAGTGAGCCGGTTTCTCTCATTTTCTCGTATGAGTCTACGACTTGGTATACCTGTAGGCAAAGCTGTTTGTATAGATTGGCCATCGTTTCGTAGTCCTGTGGCCGTATTTTCTCGGATGGGTATTTCTGCTCAAGCTGGTTTATATTCCATGAGAGCTGTTGTATCTGTTTGAGTACGATTCGATAGAGGATGAGTTGTGCGTATAGTTCAAGCTCGTTGTCATTTGTGTCCATGGTTGTGTATGTTTGATCTTAGTGCGTCAAGCCTGACCTGATCCTCAATAACCTGATCCCGTTCTTCTCTTCGTTCCTTGGTTGCCATATTATCGGCTATTACGGTCTGCCGTCTATAGTCAAATTCTATAAGCCGCTGTCGTTCTGAGTGGTATGGTATTTTCTCTGAGTGTTTTCCGAAGTTACGTTCGAGAAATGATAATACTTTTTGTGATTGTGCGCTAATCTTTTTTGGTTTCATATCTTTTTTGATTATATTATTCTGACAATACTAGCCCAACGAGGAAGACTAGTGCAAATGCGACCATAAGGAACACGCTGAGTCCGTTTGTGAAGGCTGTGGCGAGTAGTGAGATGACAAAGCCGATTCCTGCAATGACAAACAGGCATCCTCCGATTTTATTGTATGTGGTGTTCATGATATTTTATTAATAATTTACAGTGTAATCGTATCAATACGGCTGTATAGCACCTGATTAAGTATATTTTCTACCCTGTCAGATACTTCATCCGCAAAGGGCTTTGTGTCTTTTCGGGTGTCCTCGTGTGGAAAGACTAGGATGTAGTTGTTTCCGTTCGTGCCCTTGAGTAGGGTTGCCGCAACTATGTTTACTACGGTAGCCGGTACGGTGTCCTCTATCTCGACCATGTATGTGTCGTGTATGGTCATCGTGCTATCTAAGAGAATAACCCGTACCTTGTCGCTATATACCTTTCGTGCTTCTGAAAAGGCGATAGTATCCGCACGGCTTCTGAGTATTGTTTTTGTCATTGCTGTAAAATTTTCATATTAGTTTCATATTACACTCGTTTTTTTGTATATTGGTTCCTTGTTATAGTTTAGTTACATTTGGCTTATTGCCCAGTTGTATATATACGTCCAATTTTCGGGGTTATCGTTTCCTGTATACGTTCTGATCGTTTCTGCGGTTAGATTGGGGTAGTATGTGGCAATTCCGGTGCAAATCTCTTGCGCCATCTCTTCGCGGGGTGGATCGTATTGCCGGTTTCCGCCTTTAAACCATCCCCAAAAGTTCGATTGATTAGTAGTCTCTCGGCCTTGTGCCGTTTCAGCGGTAGCGATTGCTACCACGCTTTTGAGGGTCTCACTATCGCAATAGGTAGATAACAGCTCAAGGTACGCGCTATCAATCCGGCCATTTGGGTATGAAGCAACAAACACTTTGATTCCTTCATAGCCTTGTATATGCTTTGTGTTCACTACGTCTATCTGAGTTTTGGTATAGACCTCCCCTTGTGCGTGTACCTTGAGGCTGTATGTATCTGTTGCTTGCTCGTGATAGCTGGGTCTCATAAGTAAGAACGGAATAACAAGCACGGCGATAATAGGCCACACTGGCCGACGCTTTGTGTATGTCATGCTGATAGTCTGATGTTTCATAATTATCGAGTAAAAGCATAATCGTCAAAGCTCACCATGATTCTATTGCTCTCCGTTCCGTACCCGTCATCTGTATTATACGTGCTAACACAATCTGAAAACTCAAAGGCTATTTTGTCCTCTATTCTTTTGCATACACCAAGAAAATCATTGTTTTCTACGTGATACATCTCTCTAATCCACACCTCAACCCATCCGTGAGATAACCGCACCCGTATGTCTCTTACCGGTATTCCGAAATTGGTGGAAACACAGCGTTTTATGTCTGACGCTTTCATAGCAATTCATTTTTATTTTATTTCACTACTCATTAATGGGGTGGTTCGTGCGTTACTAATCTATAACGAGGCATATTATAGCCCCAAACCTTCACGCTCTCCCTTCCTCTCTTAATGATCTAACAGAAGTATATCACGGCTGATATATCCATGTCAAGGGGTACGAGACAAGCGTGTAACGAGAAGCGCACTACCATACGCAAAACGCCAATCCTTCTTAAAGGAATATATATATACTGCAACTCCTACTTGTATAGTATGTAAATCATATCTACTACTGTGATACAATTATACCGCAGACTTTTAACCTGCTATTCAAAAAAATACCATGGCCGAATGTAAAACCCTGACAGAAGTACATAAACAAGCTAGACTTGCCCCGATTATCCCCTTTAAACCCTCCGCTACACAGTACCGATTCCTCCGCACGTATAGCAATCCAGCCTTCGCTGATCTTTCAATTGCAAAAATATGTGCGAAGATTCACATATCGTACAGTACGTATCTTACTTGGCGCGAGAAAAGCGCATTTCGTTCATGGCTTGCTACTGAATGGGCTAAGGTTATGCAGGAAATAGTCCCTGATCTTGATAGAATAGGCTTACAACAAGGAAAAAAGAATTTCAAGTATTGGGAAGTCATGATGGTCAAGTATGCTGGTTATAGCAAGGTTCC
>Ga0172380_10003732_pt1 | contig 20471 bp, 18 predicted proteins | sample Leawe162metaG_FD_119747 | JGI IMG/M metagenome (GOLD analysis project Ga0172380, IMG submission 119747) | Leachate microbial communities from a municipal landfill in Southern Ontario, Canada - Leachate well 162 metaG | ecosystem: Engineered > Solid waste > Landfill > Unclassified | place... | reverse complement strand
CAAGCACCGCGCCCTACATTGGCATCGGTTTCGGCAATTCGACTTCCAAGGGAACCGGCTTCTTCATGGATCTCGGAGCGATGATTCAAGGTTCTCCCAAGGTCAATATGCATGGCACAGGATTGATCGCTGCCTCAGCCGCTAACGCCAAGCAGGTCGAGGAAGACTTGAAGGGTGCCAGCACCTGGATTGTCTTCACCCTCGGCTTCGCGTTCGGTTTCTAATCATCAACCTCACACTTCAAGAAGACAAAACAATGACCTCAAAACAGACAACTTCCTCAAAGGTCGGGTTGATGGTGGCTCTGCTCGCTTCAAGCTTGCTCACGAGCTGTTCCTTTACTAATCCGTCTGAAAACTTCAGAGTGATCGTCGAGGGTGAAGTCGAGAAGACTCTCTTCGACAGCACGAGCTACGAAGCCGCCGGTAGGGACTCACTGCTGGTTTCAAACCGCCTATTGACTGGAGTACCCGAGGGCGCTCCCCGGGGCAACGGCGTTTCCAGACCGCAAGAGGCTGATGCGATGGTGAAAGCGCTGGAGATCAACACGGGATCTCTGAACGCGGTGGGAGTTCGAAACCTCACGACCATGTACGCGCTTGCCATTCGCAATCAAGCGCTGGGCGGTATCTTTTATGGCGAGTTCGTCAACGAAGGCGATAATCCTGTTACCGTTACAGTTTACGCTTGTGGTGAACGTGGACTCGACACCGGCATCGTTAGAAGATCGCAGTTCCGGATCGCCGACTTCACAATCGCTGCCCACGACACAAGTCGCATTTCCTCAAATGCCCCTTTCAACCAGTTCAATAACGTTTACCTCGCTGCGAACGCCTTCTCGATAGGGGCTTCGCTTCTGACCAATGGGCGGGGAGTACTATATGTTTACGCAAAAGGTGATCCGGATCTCAGCCTTCGCGTTCTTCGTTTTCGAGTGGTCACGCCCCCCTACATCGAAATCTACAAGCGAATTACGCCCAATGACCTCCGAAATTATGATCTGCAAGCACTCAACGCCATCGGACTGAAGGGAACTGTCACCGGTTCTCGAGCTACCGCCGGACTCCATGTTCAGTTCGCTAACAACGGTCCGAATGATTCGACGAAGTTTGGCGCGTTCGATATTGCAACCGAAGGCGCTACCGTCAATTTACAGACACTGGGTGATGAGATTTTCATCGCAGGAGGACTCGATTTCTTGAAATCGCGATTCACTACCCTCTTCCCGGTCGGGAATACCCCCGGCAAATCGCTTGATTTCTATCTCACCTTCCAGGGGAGCGGTAGTTCGATGACACTCGACTTCAGGGACGTCGGCGTACTGGCCAATGCCAGGATCGAACAGCACTAATCCACGGTTGCGTGTTACGCACGATAACAGCCCTCCGAACCGATTCGGAGGGCTGTTTCGCTCATTTCGTGGTCTTCAGGACAGATTCGCTTCACGAAGGCTGATGGATGAGTTATATTGCTTTGCTGGATTTTCCAAACATCGGACGTATTTCCTTGAACGCACCACTCATCCTCTCTCTCCTCGCCGGTTTCTTTTTCGGTCTCTGGCCGGTAGTCGCACGGTTCGCCGGTATCAGCTCCTTCTGGATCGCCTTCCTCATCCCGTTGGGAACCTTGCTGGTCGTCTCGTTTGAGGCTGCGCCCAAGATTGCGGCATCTACCTGGCCTCTCACCAAGCTGCTGATGATCGGCCTTGTCGCAGGAGCGATCAACGGCTTCGGTATGCTCGCCTACGGGAGAGTGTTGGCGAATGGGGATCTGAACGTCTCCAAGTATGTCCCTATCGTGGCTATCCTCTCGATAGCTACCGCCGCGATTGGAGCCTTCATCCTCTTCAAAGAACCCGTCACAGTCCAGAGGTCCCTCGGACTCCTCTTCGCCGTCGCCGCTGTCTGGCTTCTGAGCTGAGGCAAACCAACCACTTATAAACACAGAGGACACAGAGGTCACGGAGGATGCAGCGATCCTTTGTATCCCCCCGTGTCCTCTGTGTTCTCTGTGCCCTCTGTGTTTGGCCGCCCTCATCCCTTAAAAACATCAATCTCCCTCTTGACAAATGCCTCTCAATAATGTATTTTACCGTTCAGTTAATTAACCGTATGGTTAAGCCGGAATGTCCCAAGATCGCCTGAGCCTCGTCTTCTCTGCACTCGCCGACCCAACTCGCCGAGCCATACTCGCCAGTCTGACTTCTGGCGAGGCTTCGGTGCAGGATCTGGCAAAGCCGTTCGAGATGAGTCTCCCGGCTGTTTCCAAGCACTTGAAGGTGCTGGAGCGTGCCGGACTCATCGAACGGAGCCGCGAAGCTCAGTGGCGTCCCTGCAAGCTGCGGGCGGATGCTCTGCGAGAAGCCACCGACTGGCTCGACCGCTACAAGCAATTCTGGGAGGAGAGCTTCGACCGTCTTGAAGCCTATCTGAAGGAACTTCAAGCCGCTGAACTACTACCCCCGGATTCATCCCAACACACAAGAGAATAAAATGTCCAAGATAACCCCTTTCCTCTGGTTCGAAACCCAAGCCGAAGAGGCGGCGAAGTTCTACGTCTCGATCTTCAAGAACTCCAAAATCATCGCGACGACCTATATGGATGAGGAAAGCTCGAAAGCTTCCGGAATGCCCGTCGGGTCAGTGTGGGTCGTTGAGTTTGAACTTGCGGGACAGAAATTCTACAGTCTGAACAGCAACACCTACAGCAAGTTCAACCCGTCGGTCTCGTTCGCGGTGGACGTTGAAGATCAAGCCGAACTCGATTACTACTGGGACAGGCTATCTGCCGTGCCGGAAGCCGAAGCCTGCGGATGGCTTTGCGACAAATTCGGCCTCTCGTGGCAGATTGTACCGTCCATGTTCATCGAGATGCTGAAAGACCCCGACAAGACTAAGGTCGGACGGTTGACGGCAGTGCTGACAGAGATGAAGAAGATTGACATCGCCGCCGTGAGGGCTGCCTTTGAACATTCCAGTTAAAGAAGTCGCCGATCACCTCGCCGCGATGCCGACTGCACAACGCGAAGCAATTCTCGCGCTGCGGGGGATGATCCTGAAGGTTATCCCCGACGCAGTGGACGTCATCAGCTACAGCATGTCCGCGCTGAAACTCGATGGCAAGGTCGTGGTCGGATATGAAGCCTTCAAGAATCATTGCAGCTTCATCCTCTGGAGTGGCTCGACCCTGACGACCTGCAAGGAGGCGGTCGCCGGATACGAGACTTCAAAGTCAACGCTGCACTTCACGCCTGACAATCCCTTGCCTGAGGAACTGGTCAGGTTGCTCGTTCATGAGCGGTTAAAGGAGATCGCAGCCGCTCGCAAAGCCAAAGGAAAGAAAAATGTCGCAAAAACTACCTGATATAAACAACACGCAAGATCGCGAAATGGTTATTACCCGCCTGATCAACGCCCCTCGCGAACTGGTCTTCAAGGCGTGGACCGATCCCGATCACATCGCTGAGTGGTGGGGGCCGAAAGGCTTCTCAAATACGATCCATTCGATGGAGGTTCGCAAGGACGGACTCTGGGACTTCATCATGCACGGGCCCGACGGAACCGATTACATCAACAAGATCATCTATCTCGAAATAGATGAACCTGCCCGTCTCGTCTATTCCCATTCCGACGACGGTGCGATGCACTTCCTCGACATCGTGACCTTTGAGCAAGTCGGTGACAAGACGCGCGTCACTTTGAAAATCATCTTCCACACAACCGAAATTCGCGACCAGATAATGCGTGAAGTCGGTGCGATTGAAGGCGGCAACCAAACGCTCGACAGACTGGAACGGTATCTTGCCGACAGCGCCGCCACGGATGACGGGCTCTACATTTCGCGAGTCTTCGATGCTCCCCGCGAACTGGTCTTCAAGGCTTGGAGCGACCCGGAACTGGCGAAGAAGTGGTGGGGGCCGCGAGCATATTCGGCACCAGTCGCCAAGATGGATTTCCGCGTCGGTGGCAAGTACCTGCTCTGCATGAGAGGCCCGCACCCGTCAGGCGGAGAAGGTGACCTCTATTCCTGCGGTGTCTATAAGGAAATCATCCCGGGCGAACGGATCGTCTGCACCGACAGTTTCGCAGACGAGCATGGCAACATCGTGGATTCGTCGCACTACGGGATGCCCGGATTCCCCGAGGCAGTCACGGTGATCGTCACCTTCGAAGACTATCGTGGCAAGACCCGGATGACGCTCCGACAGGGGATGCCCGCTTTCATGAAGGAAGGCGCGAATCAGGGCTGGAACGAATCGTTCGATAAGTTAGTAGAAGCTTTAGCAGCCGCCTGAGTTTGAACCATCCGATGGTATTCCTTACGCATCCGCCGTCGCCGCCCCGCCGGTGACGGTAGATGATTCACAACGGATTAAACAGATTGAGCAGATCCCGTTACCGGCGGGGCGGCGACGGCGGATGCGACTCGTAATCATGTCCCATTTAAAAAGGAGCCTGAATCCGTGAAGTTTCTCGAAAAATACTCGGACCATGCCTACGCACTGATGAGAATCGTCGCAGGATTCATGTTCTCCTTGCATGGGGTGCAGAAGATCTTGGGATTACTCACAGAGCGTCAGACGGTCATCGGCTCCCAAGCCTGGTTCGGCGGGATCATCGAGTTGGTGGGCGGTCTGCTGATAATGATCGGTTTGCAGACCCGGATCGCGGCGTTCATCGCCAGTGGCACGATGGCCGTCGCCTACATTCAATTCCACTGGAAGTTCCAGCTCGGTTCAATGTTTCTGCCGATCATGAACAAGGGAGAATTGGCGGCGCTTTACTGCTTCGTATTCCTTTACATAGCGACTCGCGGGAGCGGAATGTGGGGAGTTGAAAGCCGGAAGGAAGGCACGTTCCAGCTCTGAGCGAAGCTGCAGCTGATTGGGACAGATAGGTAAGCCGGGTGGCCCAAGCGCCATCCGGCTATCATTTTTTGCTCTTGACATTATAGAACTTGCGTGGTATTTTATATGTTACACTATCAGACATTCTTCTATAAGGAGCTACCTCATGCACGCTAACAGATTTTTTCTCATCGCATTTCCTGCCTTGTTACTCCCACTCTTCGCCTTCGCTCAACCGAGAATCTCAGTTGATCCGCCTTCCTTTGAAGCAGAGCTATTCGTAGGACGATTCGAAACCGGCAATTTCACGATCACGAACGAAGGTGACGCTGCACTCAATTGGCAGGTACAGATTGACGTGGTCATGGCGCCTGACGGGGGGATTGGGAGAGACTGGCTGACACTTGACCAGTTTGGGGGTGAGGTCGCCGCCGGACAGGGGCAAGTAATCGAATGCCGGGTTGGGGGGGGCCGCCTTCCATCGGGAGAGTACATGGCTGAAATTCACTTCCTCACCAATGACCCCGAGAATGCGGATTATGTCGTTACAGTAGTGGCAATGGTTAACGACGCTCCCGATCTGGATGTGAACTGGCTCGACCAGGCAGGTTACCCTGATCTGATTGACTTCAATCTATTGAACGAGCAGGTCTTGGCAGATACCGACTACTCGACGACTTTTACGATCACAAATCAAGGCACTGAAGATTTGTATGTTGAACGGATGATAATCGGAGGGAATGAGTTCAGTCTGGAAGAGGATGTGAATATGGAGTTTATACTCGCACCAACCGAATTTCGCGATTTCCATCTCCACTTCCTTGCCGCCGACACCGGAGATTATCGCTCCACCCTGACAATCACTTCCAATGATCCGATTGAAGGTGAATTTTTCCTGCCACTCCATGCCAACACCACGCTAAGTCCAGAGATGGACGTCAGTCAGGATACCTTGCTTTTCGAGGTTGGAGATCAGCCTGTTACGCACCAGTTCCAGATCTCCAATTTCGGCCAGGCGCCTCTGATCTGGAGCGCTTCGTGTATCCTGATAGAAGGAGATCGAAGGGACACCTCCGCCATCCGCGTCACCGTTGACCCCATTGAAGGAGAAGTTGCGCCGGGAAGTTTCGAGGCGATTGGCGTGAGTGTTGAGTGCCTCGATGACCGCTCGCTTGAGATGCACTACTTGCTGAGAATCGTATCCAACGATCCCCTTCTTGAGGAGTATTTCGTAGATGTATTTATCACGCGTACTTCCGATGTCCTGGACGAATCCGTGATGACACTACCTGCCGATCATATTCTAAGCGGTTGTTATCCCAATCCATTCAATGCGAGTACCACACTCATCCTGAACGTGCCAATTCGTTCGGAAGTTGTTGTAAAGGTGTTTGATGCGCTGGGTCGGGAGCAGGGCGAGCTGTTCAGAGGTTCAAAGGAGGCCGGTATCCACCAGCTCAGTCTTGAGGCCGGGGACTTTCCCGCAGGAACGTATCTGATTCAGGCGGAAGTGGGGGGGAGGATGGAACAGGTGGAGGTACAACTGGTTAGGTAGGGCATGAGCGATATGGATTTGTCGCCGGAATCAGCCGACAGGAAGACGGGTCTCCATACCCGTTCAATATGGTCTCCGAAAGGCTTGAAAGACAGGTACGAAGACCCGTCCTACTGTATATGTCCCGTATTCGATGTCTCTTTACAGACTCAATTTTACTTACATGGAGAAACCGATGAGTACGCGTACGTTTATCGTTTTGAGTTTCGTTTTCGTTTCAAGATGTGTGTATTCTCAACCTCAACTTGACCTTTGGCGGGAATATCACGCCGGTGCTCTGACATTTGAAAAGTTTGAAGACGTCTATCTCTATTCGGATGGTGGGTACGCACTTTGTGGGAGTTCCGGGTCTTCGGGGTGGATCACCAAACTGAACGGTGAAGGCAACGTCGAATGGGAGACTTTACTCGATTCGTCAATTTTCCTCTCCAATATCGAGGCAGATAACGGAGACATCGTCGCTGGGGGAATGATTTGGCTTGAGTCACAGATGTTTGGGGCGGTTCGTCTGAACAACGTTGGTGATACCCTCTGGACTCGAACATATTGTGAAGGTAGCTGCTCGGCGATCATCGAATTGAAGGAAGGTGATTTCATGCTCGCCGGTTGGTCTGGCCGGGCAGGATATGTGGCGCGCATTCGTCCGGACGGTGAGTTGATCTGGGGAAATGAGTATAGAATAGGCGGCGAAGATGAGTATCATCGGCTACACTCGATGCGTGAAACAGACCGGGGAGTAGTAATCGCCGGTCGGTTGCAGACAGCAGATCGGAACCGCCTTGGATGGGCAATCAAGGTTGGTTTTGGCGGAGATGAACTCTGGTCGAGAAGCTACCAAGGGGAAGGAAACCGTGAGTTCTATTCGATCATTTCCGATCCACGCGGAGGATTCACGATTGGCGGAAGCTATTGGCAAGACTGGGAATGGGGCGGTTCTGAAAGGAAATTCCACCTTACAAGAATCACCGTGGATGGGGACGTAATAACGGAGAGAGTGTTTCATTTCCTGCAAGGAAGAGGTGATCAACTTTTAGGGATTAATAAACTGCGCGATGGCTACATTCTCGTCGGAACAGCCGGAATGCAGGGCTACACGTACCCCTTTGCGCTCAGGACTGACCTGAATCTGGAACCGGTCTGGGACCTGGATTTTGGAGATCTTGTCGAACGGCGGCCTCCGGGAACTCAACCAGATACTCCCACCAAATTTTCCTCAACCGTCGTGGACGATGCCGGGGCAATCATCGCTTGTGGCGGTTTCATGTCGGATAGCGCCGGGCGCGGTCAGGATGGAATACTCGGCCGCCTCGAACCTGCGCCGCTCGGGCCTCAAGTTTTCTACAAACTTCCAGAGGATTCGATCAATACTATCCTCGTCGGAGATTCCATCCAGTTTGTTGTGAGGGCTCGCAACCGGGAGGGGATGGAAATGAACTATGAGTGGGCTTTGGATGATTTGGTCATCGGAGGAAACGACACCACGGTTACAATCGTCTTTCAAGATCTTGGCGATTTTCCCGTTACCTGTTTACTATCGGACGACGACGCGGCAGTCAATGTGAGTTGGATGATACTGGTGCGGAATTTTTTCATAGTTGAGTATTCACCCGATTCGCTGAATCTCAAGCTTCGTCGCGGTTCCTTCCACACTTTCTCGATAGATAGTATTGCATTGTTGGAAGGTGCTCCGCCCAACTATCAATGGACTCTGACCGACCTGAACTCCTTCGAGGCGGAAGAGACCGGCACGGAGGCCGGTGCTACCATTGATTTCCTCCACAGCGGTGACTTCCAGCTTGAGGGGTTGGCGTACCGAGGGGAATCCTCGGACAATGTGATCTGGACGATAGCAGTCCGAAGCGCCATCCTCGATTTCACTCCTCGCAGCCTCTCGCTATCAACCTTTCGCGATTCCACACTCCAATTCTCACTCTTACCGTTCAATCCAGAATCCGACTCGCTCAAGTTTAGCTGGTTGCTGGATGGAACTGTCAGAGAAACAGACACTCTCGATAATTTCTCTTTCACTTTTTCGCAGACCGGTCAGCATCAAGTTTCTGGAATCTTGTTGGACGGGGTTGAAGGTGACACCGTTTCGTGGACAGTTACAGTCGAAGACCCGGGCGAGGTGGGCAAGTCGGCAAGTGGTCAAGTGAACAAGCTCGAGCTGCTTTCCGCCTACCCCAACCCCTTCAACAGCACCACCACCATCCGCTTCACCGTCCCATCATCATTATCATCATCTCTAACCCTCCACGACCCCTCCGGACGCCAAGTGCGTGAGTGCTTGAGTGCGGAAGTATGGGTGGGCGAGCATACCTACTTGTTAAATGGGGAGGACCTCCCCGCAGGGATTTACCTCATCAGGCTGAATGTCGAGGGGGCTTCATCGGTTAGGAAGATCGTGCTGATCAGGTAGTGCTTATGCAGGACTCCGTTTGGACGGATAGACACGGATGGGATCTTCCCTTTCCCTCGCCCTTATAAACACAAGGGGCTGCCTCAATCGCTTGAGGCAGCCCCTTTACATTCAACCTTCGTCTGGAAACGAGGCTACTTCACAAGTGTCAGTTTGCGAACGTCGCTATGGCTGCCTGCCTGAATCTTCACCATATAGAGACCCGCCGGTGAAGCATCCGCATTCCACACCGCCGAATGACTGCCTGCTTTGAAGTCAGCATCAGCCAAAGTCGCCACCAGACGGCCATTCATGTCGAAGACCTGCATCGCGACGTGAGCAGCTTCGGGAAGACCGAATGCGAGGCGAGTCGTCGAGTTGAAGGGATTCGGGAAGCTCTGGCTAAGGTAGAAAGCTTCTGGAACCACTGTCGCGCTGATCGCGGAGACCGCGGTAAAACCATCGGTTTCATATATCAACGAACCTTGGATCGCGTTAGCCTCAAGCGCAACTTCAGCGCCTTTGCTGCTATTCCAAAGACGCAACGTGAAGGCTTCGCCATTCCTCAAGCCGTCAACGACTTCAGTAGAAATGTCATCGCCCCAGACCGCCAGACCGCAACGACCGTCTTGAATCGTCCCGATACCAACCACGTTGCCGCTGGTGTTCAAGGCAGCGATTTGATCGCCATCCTGGACGTTCAACCCGTCAATCGAGTTGACAAGCACGCTCATATTGATGCCAGTGCCTACCGGTTCGGTCCAGTGACCAGACTGCGACAGCGGAGAATCGCCCGGCATGGACTGAATGTTGTCGTTCTGAACCGGGTAGTTCAAGACCACATTCGCCGACACCTTGATCTGGTAGCCAGCTGATTCATGCCAGCGGGGGATGCCGTTGTAGTTGTTTCCAGGTGAAAGGAAGTTGCCGTTACGATCCTTGGCGATTATTACGTTCTGGATGATACCTGAGAGCGCGTAAAACCCGCCTGCGGCAGATGTGGAAAGTTCATAGGTCGGGAAGTAGGCGATCATGTTCCAGCCTTGAGCTATCGGTATGTTGGTATTGGCGGGGATCAATGCGCCGGTCCAGCTACCCTGCATCGCCTGATCCATCTTTACCTGATAGCCTTCTTCCAGATTCCAGAATGGAATGTTGCAGTAGTTGTAGGCTGCCCAGTAAAATTTGCCACGTTCGTTTTTCACCATCAGAAGGTGATCGCTGAACTGTGACATCAAGGTTACTACATCCGGCCCTTGGTTGCCGGTCCAGTACTGTTGAGGTGGGACGACATTCAATGAAATCAGATTCCAGTTGTTGTTCAGGCTGATGTTCATTGTGTATTCGCCATAACTTTGCAGCGAGAGGGCTGTCGCTCCATCAACCGACCAGTTGATGCTGCCATAGGAAACCGTCGCCGTCGCCAGGTGTACGACATTCGCGGTGTTGTCCCAAAGGTGGAAGGTCATCGTTTCGCCCGCGACAAAACCCTCGACTGCCTGGGTCTGGTTGTCGTCGCCGAAGGCGGCGATGCCGAGATTCTGGCCATCAGTCCAGATTCCTCCGCCTGCCAACACGTTACCGGGTGTGAAGACGCCAATTTCCCAGCCGGTTGGGACTGGAGTGTTGTTGAAATGGGCGGCGGTCACAAGTAGCGTACAGTTATCGTCCGTCTCAATGAAGTCATTATAGCCGTCGAAGGGGTTTTCTGACTCAAGTTTGACAAGCCAGTAATCGCTGTTGGCTCCCCCGCCCTGCGCAACTTTAGAGCCTGCAAAGGCATATCCGCCATCGGACGTCGGGATCAACGAGAAACAGGCATTCTGAATACCGTCAGAGAACGTTTCTGTCCAGACTGAAGCTCCATTGGCATCTGTCTTTAACAGATAGGCGATCGAAGAATTCCCGCCCGGGTATATGACGCCTCCCAGCATAAATCCACCGTCCGCATGTTCGATCAGAGTCAATCCTGCCTCTGGATTCTCGCTGTCGTAAGTTTGCGTCCACGGGTTATCGCCATTGGCGTCAGCTTTGACCAGATAACTGTAAGTATCTGCCCCGGCATACGTCACCGAGCCACCCACCAGTGCAAAACCGCCATCAGAAGTCTGGATGACCGCCTGACAATGTTCGTTATCCGGGGTGCCGAAACTACGATCCCAGAGGAAGGCACCATTGGCATCGGCCATTACAAGCCAGAAATCGAGACCACCGGCAGCATTGGCCACGTATTGGTGTGGGGCTCCACCTTGCTGATTGAAAGTAGTTTCTCCAGCCATTACGATTTCGCCGTTTGAAGTCTCGATCACAGACTTGCAAATATCCGTGGACGCATAGCCACCAAACTGGCTTGACCAAGTTTGAGCGCCATTTGCGTCGGTGCGGATCAACAACATTTGCGCATTGCCGCCGTGGGATGAGCCCCCCAGAATAAATCCACCATTGACGGATTCAGCGATGGTATAGAGGACAACTGGAACATTTTCAATGTGATAGGTTTGTGACCACTCTTCATTGCCGTCACTGTCCGTCTTTACCACCATGCCGTCGCTTGGGCCTCCTCCGGCCGGTAAAGTGATACCGACCATTGCATAACCGCCATCGGACGTCTTGATCATGGAATAGCAGTAATCCCAATGTGCTGCGCCGAAGTTGTGCGCCCAGACTTCGTTGCCGCTTGCGTCAGTCCGCACAAGCCAGAAGTCAATGTTGCAGTCATTGCCCTGACCAGTGGTCTTGTATCCTGCGATGGCGTATCCGGCGTCGTCATTTTGAACTACCGAAAAAGCCCTGTCTTCCCAGTCCCCGCCGTAGGTCTGTTCCCAGAGCACATTTGGCTGCGCTGATGCAACTCCTGCTGAAACCAGTAGCACGAGTATGATCACGAACTTCATTCTATTCAATATCTTGTCCTTTTGTCCGATTGTTGACCGCATCCTTGGAATATCCGCAAAGGCAGGTTAGTCAAGGTGAGGGTGTCGTTGGTGTTTGGTCAGAGATCGTTCACGGGAAAATATCAAATTCTTAAAAGTGACATCCACTCGTGGTTGTGACGTTTGACTCGTAACATAATACGGGAAAAATTTAGTATAATCGTGTCGCAGGACACTTATAACGACCACGCGATGGTTAGAAATTCGTTATCCCTGCTGCCTTACAGTTTTAGGTGATGCGTCTGCTTGCCTTTAACTCACCCACCAGAGAAGCTTCCCGTGAATCCGTGCTCCATACTACTCGTCTTAGAGTGTCTACGTTGCTTGTGTGCCATTCCCAAAACAAGCGAAGCCCGTCTCACGACGGGCTCCACAAACACCAGTAACCAGTCACATGTCTCCAGTCACCCCCCAACCGCTTCCATCTGCCCCCGCTTCACCAAATTCACCAGCCCGCCTGCCCGGATGATCCGAAGCTCAATCTCTGATAGGGGCTCTGCGGTGTATTCGTGCCCCTTGGAGACGTTCGCGCAACGTTGATTCTCAAAGTCCACCTCAATCTTTTCGCGCGCTTTGGTGCTTTCTACAAGCTTTGGGCAGATCATGATCGGCAAGCCCATATTCACCGCGTTCCGACGGAAGAGCAGCCCGAAACTGATCGCGACTACTGCTCTAACGCCGCTGAGTAAGAGTGCTCGGACCGCGTTCTCATTAGCGCTGCCCCGTCCAAAGTCGCGCCCGGCTACGAGGATCAGCCCATGTTTCGCCTTGGCGGGAAAGTCGGAGTCAACCGCCGTCAGGCAGTATTTTGTCAGGACATCGGGCGTGGGGCGGACGCAGTGGCGAACCGGGATGATCGCATCAGAGTCAACGTGATCGCCCAGTACAAACGCCTCGCCTTGCATCAAACCGCTGACAACCCGGGGCGACTTATTCATTTGCCACCTTCTTCGTCAATGTCCTGATAATCCTTCATCATGAGGAACTCCTTTTCAAGACTTGCCGGATCATCCCGCAGCGAGTCGGGGGCGAGCATGGTCTTGGTTATCATCTTGGACTTGCGAGTGGTGTCTATCTGCGCACGCTCCGCCGGTTCAAGGTATTCCACGTCGTTCGGGTCGAGGGGCGGGGCGTAGAGGGTTAGCAATTCGATCTGCCGCTTTGACAGCCCGTCTGCATAGTAGATAGCTCCGCGCGGGATATAGACAATATCGCCGCTCGCAGCCGTAAAGGCTTTCTCGCCGACGGTGATCCTCGCGACGCCGGAGTGGACGTAGATCAGCATGTCTGATTTGGAGTGACGACGCTGCGAGATCCGGTCGTGCGCCATGGTAATGCCAAAGCCCATTGAGGCTGACTTGGCGAATTCCAGATACCCATCCGACACTTCCGGTGGCAGGGGGTGGTTCACCAGCGCATCCCCAATGTCCCAGTGGCGCGCTGCAATGTTGGATGCAGGAGCTGCCACCTCTTTCGGCTTCTCGCCGCATCCCAGCAACATTAGACCGCCGGCGAAGAGGCAGGCGGGAAGTGAATGTTTGAAAGTGAAAGAACGCCGAGACAATCTATATGCTCCCTGCAAATGAGTCCATTCGACTGAAATGCGACACTCGCTCGTTTAGTGGTATTGGCCAACTTCGATAAACACCCGATCTAAACCGGGTAGCCCGCACAGCTCTTCAAGAGTCTATCAAATGGCGAACTACCAGGCTGTGCGGGTTTTAAATCCACCATCTTCTCCGTCCGCACAGCCAGTTGGATAGCTAATCTCTGGACACTTCAAAAGCTGTGCGGACTACCCGTTAAGGTCGTCTGGCTCCGATAAGACAAGTTACTGTGGAATCTTCAAGGTATCGCTTCCAGTCTGTTCCATCGCCTCTCGCTGCCTAAGTTGTTCCTCCAGTGATGCGATGCGTTTCGACGACGCTTCCCGAACCCGCCGTTGAGCCACCAATGGTGAACTCTTCGCTGTTCCTTGTGTGACGGTAGTCAGAAACACCCCGTCGTAGTAAAGGTTGTACACCGCGTTACCCGGTTCCAGTTCCCAGATCAGTGCCGTTCGTTTCAGGATACGCTTCGCTTCGTCGGGGGGCAGCCCTGCTTCTTTGGTCAGGTAATTCATTGCGATATTCGAGTGGTTCTCGTTCGACCGGACATAATGCGGATGCCCGATGCTGTTTTCGATACGCTCGATCTTCTCGCCAAGGTAGTTCACATGGTCGAGCGTCGCCTGGAAGTCGTTCATCAGCGAATCTACACCGCTGGGAATCTTCGGGTTGTCGAGGATCTGCTGGATGTCGCTGTTAGCCTCGGTGATGTTCTCAATTGTGGATATCTTCCCGAAGCGTGCGCCAAACTGGGAGTTGAAGGTGCGCACCTGATCGCCCAGTTTGTTGTATTCCTCGATGCGCTGGCTCTGCAAGGCGCTGAGTTGGAGCAGGTCCACCACCTTCCGCTGATTGCGGTAGTAGAGGAACCCGCCGACGATCAGGATGATGAGCAACAGGATCACGACCCGATTGATCCATGACCCAAACATGGTTGTTGCTCCCGAACTCTCTTCAGGCATCCCTGCCCCCTTGAGTAAAGACTTTCGATAGGTTGCGCTTCAGCGCAGGCAATTGATAGAAATATAACACTTTTAGACGAACCGCGCACGGGGTGGGGGGAAGTCACAAGCCCAATGAGCCGAATTTAAGGCTCACACGCAGAACTTCCTTTCGTGACGTATATCTTACTGGCAGAGTGTCACTTTGTGGCTATGTGATCCTCTTGGAAGGTGGACTGAACAGTCTGTCTGCGAATAGAAGGAGAACCGTCATTGCGAGCCTTTCGCCCATTCCAAAGCTTTTCAGATCATCACTCTCAAATGGGCGAAAGGCGAAGCAATCCACCAACAAAACTATAATTTAACCCTTGCGCTTGCCACACCCATCACCGATTAGATTCATCCATTTACAACAGACAGGACGCGGTGATGGGTTCGCAATGACATTCTCGGACAGTCCGTGAAGCCCTCCCTCGATCTACACTCTACTTAGTCGGCAGGAGGATTTTGCAACGCTGGTGTAACCTCATAGAGAAGCTTGATAAAGAGTGCGCGAGAGGATTGACGAACGCTGTACTTTATATTATAATAGTGGTACTGGACAATGGTCCCTATTTCGCCACCTTTGCGCTTCAAACAAAGACAAGAGGAGTCTGATGAGAATCAAAGCATTAATCATGGCTGCGACCTGCTGCACGCTTGCGCTCAGTAGTGGGAGTTTCGCGCGCACCCTTCTGGTTCCAAATGAATTTGGAACTCTCTCGGCCGCAAACCAGGCCGCTCGTGACGGCGATACCGTGCTGGTGGCTCGAGGAGCTTACCGCGGTGACGATAACACCAATATCGTGCTGAACCGTCGAGTGATCTGGTTCGCAGAAGAGGGGCCTGGCGAAACCGTCATTGATGGAGCTGCAGAAGCGAACGTGCGAGCCTTCTACATGGTAGGTGCTGCCTGTAACGGAACTCAAATCCACGGCTTCACTTTTACCGGGATGACGCTCTACTCGATCCTCGACTCTTCTACCGCCGATACCCGAATCTCGAATTGCGTGGTAATGGGCAATGTGAATGCGGCGAACAATCAGGGTGTGGGGATCAAAGTCTCGCAGGCACAGCGCTTCTCGATAGACAACTGCATCTTCGAACAGAATATCGCGGGTTCCTCCGGTGCAGGATTGTTCCTGACCGGTTCAGTGACAGGCGCTCGAGTCTGGAACTGCATCTTCAACCGCAATGAGTCGCGCCGCTCCGGTGGTGGTCTCCTCGTTACGAACAGCTCCGACGCTGACGTCGGGAACTGCATCTTCAAGGACAATATCGCCGCGATTGACGGCGGTGGCGTGGCGGTTTCGGCAAGTTCCCGTGCGACGGTTCATAACTGCACCTTCGTCGGCAACGTTGCCGATGGTATGGGTGGAGGTCTATATAAAGGCTCATCCTCCAACCCGACCGTAATCAACTGCATCTTCTATGGTAACTCCGCCTCGACCGGTAATCAGCTCTGCCAGCAGAATGACGGCGCCGGTGCCGGTGGCGCTATCACCATCACGTTCTGCACCGTTGAAAATGCTGAAAATAATCAGGAAGAGAATGGCGGCTGGCGCGGTAGTGACATTTCAAGCCGCGATCCCCGCCTTTCCGAAGGTCGTGAACCGCTCTGGGGGTTGAACTGGTACTACCTCGCAGGGAACAGTCCTTGCGTTGATGCTGGTTCTGCCCAAGCATCTGAAGTCGGAATGGACACGCTCTTCACCAATCCCAACTTCGCCCTCGACGAAGGCGTTGTTGACCAAGGTTTCCATTACGACCTCGACTCCTTCCTGCGTACTGGTACGCTCCGCGGCACTGTCACCCTCGCACTGAACGGTTCTCCATTACCGGGATGTCGCGTAACCGCCACCCGTCGCATTTTCACCTCAGCTGACGAGAACGGCGACTGGGTTCTGCCAGACTTCAAAATTGGCCCGGTTTCGCTGACGTTTACACGGGAAGGTTGCCTCGACTCGACCATCCTCGATACCCTCGAAGAGGGCGAGGATCTCCGAATTGACTTTGCGATGCTGCACACGGAGTTCATTCCTTCGATCCGTGAGGTTGACACTTGGGTGTACAAGGATACCTCGACTCAAATTGACTTCACAATCACCAACCTCGGCAGCGGTGATCTCCATTATACAGCGACCCCACGCCTCGTCGGCGAAGCTGACCGCGACCCGTGGATGTTGCGGGAATCATTTAACCTCGGGCAAGCCGCTGAAGATGACCGGCTTAACGGCTTTGCAGTTGTGGATACACTTTTCTATGTCGCTGGCTCGAATGGCCCCGACAGCAGTCAGATCTACATCTTCGACCGTTCGGGAGCCCTTTTAGACAGCTTTGAACAAGTCGTCCACTCTCGCTACGGCTTCAAAGAGCTTGCTTACGACGGCGAATACCTTTGGGGATCGGGTGAAGGTTCAGTCTATGCCTTCACTACTACCGGTGAGTTTGTAACTTCTTGGGAGAGCCCCATCAACCCGACCGAAAATATCTGTTGGGATTCTGATCGTCAGCTTCTTTGGATTTCCGGTATCACGACCGAAGTCTATGGTTACGATCGCACCGGTATGCCTGTTGATACCCTCAAGGGATTCAGGTCATTGCGCAAATACGGTCTCGAATACTGGCCCTACGATCCCGACGGACATGGGCTCTACATCATGCACCGCCCTTCAGGAAATCTGAACAACTTGTTGAAGGTTGATACATTCACCCGCGACAGTCTCTACGTCACTTCGATTGCACCGGATGGCGGTCACCCGCTGATTGACTCGAAGATCGTCACTTATGACCTCTTCTCAGTCGTCTTCATCTCGATAGCCAATATCCCGCCCGCTGAAGGCAGCGACCGGCTCGACATTTGGCAATTGAGCGGTAATACGACTTGGATGCAAGTCACACCGCGCGAAGCCTGGGTTGGCCCTGGCGCTGAGCAAGCCAATTCATTGGTGCTTAACATGACCGGGTTCCCGGCAAATGCAACGTACGAAGGGCAGATATTGTACTCGCATAACGCCCTCGACTTCGAATACCGGATGCCGATTTTTGTCGGAGTCCGCGTGAACAATGTCCCATCTGATGGTATGCAGGACGTTGTCCCAAGTACGCTGGCGATTTCGACCATCAGTCCCAACCCTTTCAACGGCTCGGCGAAGATCAATGTCTCGCTGCCGATATCAGGGCGTACCACCCTCGGTATCTACGACCTTGCCGGTCGTGAAGTGACCCGACTGGTGGACGGCTACCGCGAAGCGGGCAATCATGTTATCACCCTCAATGCGGATACCTGGCCTTCCGGAATCTACATCGCCAGGCTCTCCTCTGGTGGCGAAATCCGCACCGCAAAGATGGCGCTGATGAAGTAATCTCCTCCTCGTTTGAAACGAGACAGAGCCGGGATGCCTCAGTGCATCCCGGCTCTCTGTTTTTGGGGGTGAGCACATCGGAAATGGGACGAAAAATTCGTTGGCTGGGCGCCTCCCGTTCCGTATATTGTAAGGTTATCGCGGAGGTTAACCGTCTCGGTTGACAATCCAAAATCCAAAATCCAAAATTCCCCGAGGTCCCCGTGCGCCAGGAAATCCCACTCAAGATCACGCTCTTCTTCGGGCTCTTCATGATGCTCCAGTTCTTCGTCCCGCACTGGGCGATCAACACTCTTGCGGGGAAGTTCCAGCAATGGGCGGTGATCGTCGTCGCCTTCGCGCTGGTGCTGGGGTTGGCGAATCTGGTTCGCGTCCACATGGATCAGATCCAGCGCAAGGAGCACGACTGGCAATACAAGATCATTACGCTCGTTGCAATGGTTGTTGTCGCTCTGGCCGGATTCATTAGCGGCATTCAGCCCGGCGGATTCTTCAACGACCGTCTCTACCTTCAGATGTACGTCCCCATGAGTTCCACCATGTACGCGACGCTGGCTTTCTATATTGCTTCCGCCGCCTTCCGAGCCTTCCGCGTCCGTTCGTGGCAAGCTTGGCTCCTCGCAGTGACCGCCGTGATTGTGATGCTCGGTCGAGTACCCGTCGGAACGCTGATCTGGGACGACATGCCGAAAGCGGTGGACTGGATTATGGAAGTCCCTAATATGGTCGCGCAGCGGGCGATTCTGATCGGTGCAGCGCTTGGAGCCGTAGCAACCGGACTGAAGATGGTGTTTGGGATAGAGCGGAGTTATCTGGGAAGGGAGTAGCCATCCAGAAGACCTTTAACTTGTTACTGTTACTGTAAATTTTTCGCTCACAACGCTCCCTAATTGTTGAACCTGAACCGCGTGACCTCACCTGCCTGATCGTTTCAAAAACATTCCGCAGCAGGATACCTGCAAGGGAAAGTTCGATCAGTCATATCAAGGAGGTCATGCTTGACACACCGCATTCTGTTCGCCACCGGCGCACTCGCCCTCATTCTCGCCGGGTGCATTCCAACGACCATCAACAGTCATTGGCGCAGCACCGAAATCACGGTTGACGGCGCAGATCAGGATTGGGTAAACGCCCCCGGATTCTACGATGCCAAATCCAAAACCCTGTTTAGCGTCCTGAACGACGACAAGTACCTCTATCTCCGAATCAAGACCGAGAGCCGCGACCTGCCGATGAAAGTGCTGCGTCGAGGGTTAACTGTCTGGTTCAGTGCAAATGGTTCCAAAACAAAACAGTTCGGCCTCAACTTCCCCATGATGACGAAGTTGAAAAACATGACCGGCCCCCGCCCTGATATGGCTCGCCGGGACGCTCCTCCGAAAATGGGATTCGATAAGCCACTGGAAGGCGAACCGCACAAGCCGACTTTCGATCTTGAAGCTCTCGAAAAAGTTGGTCTCGAACTGATCGGCCCCACCGCCGACGAACGACACTGGATGTGGCTTCCAACCGCTGCCACTCAAGGCGTCGCTGTCAAATTGGGAATGGAAGAGGAAGTGTTCGTCTATGAGCTGAAAGTTCCTTTGCAAAGCCATCGCCAGTTTGACTTCAGCCCGGTTTCTCTCGACCCCGAAAAGCCAACCACCATCGCAATCGGTTTCGAAACCGGTGAAGTCAAGATGGATCGTGAACGCCCAGGTGGACCAGGTGGCGGTGGAGAAGGCCCCGGCGGCAGACCAGAGGGTGGCGGCGGTATGGGAGGTCCGGGTGGCATGGGAGGTGGCGGTATGGGAGGAGGCGGAATGGGAGGCGGGGGCCCCGGTGGCGGTATGGGCGGGGGTGGGAGAGGTTCCGGGGGCATGAAGCCTGATGGTGGTCAGCAGAGAGGCGATCTCGATACTTCCCCGTTCAGCCTTTGGATCAAGGTCAAGCTCGCTACTGCCACGACATCCGACAACTGAGAGCCCTCAGTCTGGTAATCCGCTTAATCCGTTTAATCTGCTGTGAATCATTCGGTGAATCCATAACTTGAACGACCGTCTCTACATCGCCTGCACCGCCAAAGGGTTCATCCCCCAGCACGTCTGCGAAATCGGCGTCTTCACTCCAGAGGCATCGAACGTGCTCGGCTGGATTGAAAACGGCGTCAAAGCCACGCTTGTCGAAGCTCACCCCAAGTACGTCCTGCAATTGGAAGAGTACTTCCTCGACCGCCCCAACGTGACCATCGTCCCGAAAGCGGTCTGCGATAAAGCCGGCACGGTCAAGCTCTACTCCCGTAACGCCTCCAGCTTCGTCGGCACCGAGAGTTCCCCTGCGATAGTGAACGACCACTACCAGCCATCCGATAAGGACGCCATCTCGGTCGAAGCCGTCACTTTCGATCAAGTGGACGACGGCAAGATAGACCTGCTCAGCGTGGACATCGAAGGCGGCGAGTGGTTTGTCATCAAGCACATGGTCAGCCGCCCGGCGGTGGTCTCGGTCGAAACTCACGGCAAGCGCTACCTCAACCCGCACCTGAAGGAGATCCTCGCCTTCTTCGAGCGTGCCGGTTACTCGGTCTGGTTCCGCGACAAGAGCGACACCGTTTTTGTCAAGTCCGGCTTCTTCCCGATCACCTTCGCCGAGCGGCTCCAGCGCAGGCTCTTCGACCTGAACCTGAGAGTCCGCTACGGTGTGAAGGTAGGGTAACTTCATGAAACACTCCTACTGCCAACCCGCCGTGGTTGGCAGAGATTACACATATTCAATAGCTTAACCTGTCAACCACGGCGGGTTGACAGT
>Ga0172380_10003731_pt1 | contig 20476 bp, 40 predicted proteins | sample Leawe162metaG_FD_119747 | JGI IMG/M metagenome (GOLD analysis project Ga0172380, IMG submission 119747) | Leachate microbial communities from a municipal landfill in Southern Ontario, Canada - Leachate well 162 metaG | ecosystem: Engineered > Solid waste > Landfill > Unclassified | place... | reverse complement strand
TCACCTTGCGGTTGGACGTGCCTACCGGGCGCAGCACACTCGCTTCGTCGGACGTACGGCTCGGGTCGGTGAGCAGCTTCAGGCCCGAGGTCAATTCTTTCAGCTGTGTGGCTGTTGCGCGCCACTGCCCCGGGAGGATCGCTGCGGTCAACGGCCAGTAGACGTGCAGGCCATAGCCCGACGAGATGATCATCGGCCGCGGCAGCTTTGTCTGGATCAGCCACTGGTTCAATGCGAGCAAGGCGGTGCGCTGGTCAGGGTACTTCTCTGGTCGGTTGGGCTCAGGCTCACCGATGTCCAAGTCGAGCCAGAACGCTTTCACCAGCGCGACGTTTTCCTTGATCCGGTACTGGCGCTTCAGCTTGGTCTCGCCATCGGCGTGCACGGGCCGTTCCACGAACTGGTCGCGGAACCCGGCGCAGGCGTGATAGATATTCAGAACGCTGTTCTGTTCCAAATGCTCGATCACCTGCACCATGCGCTCGATGCTTTCGCATGGCGTATGTTTGAAGCCTTTACCGCTCGGGTTCGGCGTGGCGACGAAATACCACGGGGCCTCGGGCAGTATGGCCTTGAGGAAGTCTAGCGTGAGCATCCGTTATTTCGGCGCGTTCAGCTTGTGGAGTGTCTGGGCCACCCGGGCGAGGCGCTGCTCCCGCGCAGCACGGTCCAGCGACGCTGGTAGTGGCAGCATGTTCTTGTCCATGGCATTGATCAGGGCATCCGTGTACACACCGGCGCGCTGGTCGATGACGCTGTTGCTCGGGTGTCCGGCGTCCGCCCAGCTATAGAGCGTCTGGCGGGACACGCCATACAGCGCCTTCAGTTCATTCTTGGTCAGCCCGGAATGATCGAAGACGCGTTTAAACTTCTCGCGATTGAACGACATGATTTCTCCCCGTTGAGGCGGTAACAGGGGCCTGTACTAGCGCCCCGTTGGTCGGGCTGTTACGTTGTCGGTGTACCCATGGCCTTGGCGAGCAGGGCGTCCAGCTCGGTGCCGAGACCTGCACCCGATCCTGCTGGTGCGGCGAACGACTGGGCTGGGGCAGCAGGCGCTGCTGGGGCCACGGGTGCCGCAGGGGCAACCGGAGTAGTCGGCGCAGCAGGCGCTGCTGGGGCCGCCGGTGCTGCTGGCGTGGCCTTCTTGCGCGTGGCCTTAGCCGGGGTAGCCGGAGCCACCGCACCGCCGGGTGCATCCTTGCCGGCGAGCTGCTTGTACACGCCTTGCCCGGTCGGGGTACCCAGACCACCCACCGCGTCCACGGCCGCCTTCACGTGCGGCGGCTGGCCCTCGTAGGGGTCAACCACCACCGGTGCGGGGGTCGAAGCAGCGGCAGGTACGTCCTTGCCGGTCAGCGCCTTGTAGACCGATGCGCCGGCCACTGAAGCGATACCGCCAGCCCCATCGACCGCGGGCTTCACGTGCGGCGGCTGGCCTTCGAACGGGTCAACCGCGACCGGGGCCGCCGGTGCTACAGGAGCAGGAGCCGCGGGTGCAGCAGGCGCGACTGGGGCCACGGGGCCGGCAGGAGCTACAGCAGCAGGTGCCGGCGGCACGAAGTTCAGCGGTGCCGTGCCGGGCGCTGTCTTGCGCGGCGAGGCGATCAGGCGCACTTCATCAGACTCGGCACGCTGTGCGGCGCTGGCGGCCTGCTGTTCGGTCAGGAACCCGCCGAACTTGAAGTTGAGCTTGGGGTGCGAGGAGGCCGGGTCGAACTGCACCAGCGTGACCACACCTGATACCGGGAAGCCACGAGCGTCCAGAGCCCGGACGTAGTTCGCCCATTCCTTCAGCGAGCCCGGGGTGATGACGAGGGCCAGCGCCTTGGCGTGATCCAGATCGTGCGCGGGGATCACCACCAGCCGCTTGTTGTCGGAGCAGGCCTTGATCTGCTTGCCCAGCTCGGAGACCTTCGAGCCCCACACGTTCTGCGGGCAGCTGGAGCAGGCCGCACCTTGGGGTGCGGAGATATGCGGATCAGGCAACACGCCATCATCGGAGGAGCAGTCGGGCTCGTCGGCGTCACCCTCGGTCCACTTGCCGGCGTAGAACAGCTTGCTGATGCCCGGGTTGAACCCGACCACCACCAGTTGCAGTTGCATCACCGGCAGGTTCTGGCCGGGCTTGTCGGGGTCGGTCATCAGCGTGGTCACCCCTTCGTCCACGATACTGAACTTCGAACCCTTGATGCTGATACGCGGGAACCCGCCTGCGCGGATGCCGCCCATCGCCGCGGTGTTCTGCGTGCGAGCCTTGTCGGCCGCTGCTTGCAGGTGGGCCGGGAGTTGTGCTTCGACTGGAATCAATGCTGTGCTCATGGTTTCTCCTCTTAGTTCGGACGACGGATTTGAATGTCTTTCATCACCACCCAGTTGACGCCGGGCGGCGGCATGCCATGCTTCTCGATGTACTCGTCAACCGCGGTCTTGTTGACCGCCTTGTTGAGCAGATTGAACGCGCCGTTGGTGCGGATGTATTCCACGGTGGCATCCCAGTCGGTGACGTTGCAACCCTTTTTGGTCGTGACAAAAGCTGTGCCGAACTCCGTGCCGAACTGGGTCTGGCCGGTGTCCTGAGACAGCTTCATCAGGTAGGTCTCGATGGTCTTCATCGCGACTGAGATCGGGTCAGTCTTCGCCTTCGCGTCGGCGGCGATGCGGTCTTTCGTGTCACGCAGTTCGACGTATTTCTTGACGATCTCGCCGATGTTCGTGGGTACTGCTGCTACTTGGTCGGTCATGGGACACCCCCGTGTCATTGATAACAACTGCTAGTTTACTACGGCTGCAATGCCTTGTCAAGTTCTTTACGTTTCTGTATGAGGTAAGAGAACATATCGGTCGAGAGCGGCGAGTTGCTGTGCCGGTCCGGGTGACAGAGCTGAATCAATCCACGCAGCTTCGAGGCCGGGATGATTATAACGCGATCCTCCGGTACCGTGGCAGTGCCCCATGCTTCCATCTTCACTCGGCTCATAGCGATACTCCCTGTGTCACCATTTCGAGCAACAACCCTTGAATTCTACCACGCTCCTTCAAGCGGTTGTACATGCGGCGCTCGGTCTCGGTGGCGGCAATGTGGATGATGTACTGCTTGTTCTCCTGCCCGGGGCGCGTGATCCGCCCGTTGGCCTGTTCGTAGATGTCGTTGCTCGCTTCGGGAGCATACCACACAATCACGTTGGCCTCCGTCAGCGTCAGCCCATGGCTCATGCACCCGGCGTCGGCGAGCAGCACACGGGGGTTCTTGAAGTTCTGGAACTCTGCGAAGATCGTGTCGCGCTTCGATTTGCTGATGCCGCCGTGCACAACAGCGACGGAGTAGTCCTTCTCAAGTTCGCGCTGGAGCATGAGCAACGGGGCAGTGAACGGCACGAAAATGATGACCTTGTGGCCGGCTGCGTCGATGATCTCCTTGACCAGATCAATGCGGGGCTTCGCGCCTATCTCGCGGGCGATGCCGTCCGTGTCATAGACCACACCACACGCGGCCTGCAACAGCTTGCTGATCTTGACGCCTTCATTGATGGCCGTGATCTTGCCGCCCTGCACCTCAGTGTAAAGGTCGTTGGCGATCTCTTTATAGTGGCGCTGTTGCTCTGTCGTGAGCGGGGCCTGCAACGTGGTATAGGTGCACGGCGGCAGATCGAAGCACTCGTCACGTGTAAACCGTATGGCCGGCTGCATCGCCTTGTAGACCACCTCCGGGCCTTCCTTACGTGGAACCCAGATATACTCGGTGAGCTGTTGCATTGTCATCTGGCGGAACTCGGTAAAGAAGTCCGGCACTTGGCGCGGGGTGAGCAACTTGATCTGCGCGTAGGCATCGCTCGGTGCATTCGGGATCGGCGTGCCCGTGAGGCCCCAGCCCCACATATTGGGCTTCACCATCTTGTTGAGTATCTTCCAGCGCCCGGTGCTGCGGTTGCGGAACACGCCGATCTCGTCCACGATCACGAGGTCGATGTCGTCGCGCATCAGCTTCGCGTCCACCAGTATGCGTTGGCCCGGCTGCTCGATCCATGATCCATCGGGGGCCTGTATGGGCTTCGGCCGAATGGTCTTGTGCGTCAGGTCGGCGATGATGTCCAGACCGTCGTGGTTGATCACATAGAAGTCGAACGCGTTGTTGGCGAACAGGCGCTTGCGTTTGGCCGCCGTACCGTGGAGCACAGCGCACGCCCGGTGGCCGAGGTGTGTAAACACCGCATCCGCCCACACCCGTTCCATGGTGGAGAGCGGTGTGGCGATCAGCACCTTCCGCACGAGGCCTTCGCGCATCAGCCAGTCCGCTGCCCAGAGCGCCGACATGGTCTTGCCCGTGCCGATCTCGTTTAAACAGTATGCCCGATGGTGCAGCGTAAGGAAGCTCGCGGTCTCGACCTGATTGTGGAACGGCTGCGGCACGGATGTCATCTCCCGCGGCCAGTTGTAGTACGTGCCAATGGGGGATGGCACGGGGTAGCCCTCGGCACGGAGCATCTGGGCTTCCCGGGTGTTGAATGGCACGGCCCAGAGCTGGCGGCCTTTGTACTCGAACGCACGAGCAGAAGGGACCCGGGTATTAAACGCCGGGTCCCCGGGGACGATGATCGCCCGTTGTTCCTTGTGGAAGACGTAGTCCATCAGCCCTCGTCGGGTCGCCCACGGATCGCTTCGGCCTTGACACAGGCCTCCAGCCACTCTTGGCAACCGGTGCATCGGATGCGGCCCCAGCTCAATCGCTGCGGGGGAATCGGATCGCCGCAGTCCACGCAGTCCACGCCGTTGAAGTCCGGGTGTGACTCGGGCAGCGTCTTCAGGCGCTGGTTCGCGAGCGAGACCTCCTGATGCAACTCGTTCACCGCCTGCGCATCGTCAATAAAATCAGCCATTGTTCATCCTCTCATTCAAGGTGGCTTGCAGGGCGGGGGTGTGGTCCCATCCGCTACGGATCGCGTTGACCACCATGTTCAGGTACTGCACGTCACCTATGCTATCGGCCAGCAGCGCAACGCCGCCCGCCGCCAGTATACCCTCAAGGTGCCCTACCTGCAAGGCAGAGGCCCCCGCGTTCTTCTCCCCGCGCCGGCCCGGAGCCTTGGCCTCCACGCCGACGAACATCCCGATGGTACGCCCGACCATCGCTTGCGTGATCGTGACAGGCACACAGCCCACCCGGTCAGGGATGCCGTGCACGCCGCGGCCCGTTTGAATCGGGGCGTACGACCACGCGTGCAGCGCCTTGTAGGCGTCGTGGACTACATCCTTGGCATCGTTCTCAGTCGCAATGTTTTTCATCGTACACCTTTCTGTGCGTCCGTGAGGACTACGTGCCGGCGGCCGGTCGCGGGATCGACCTGTCGCTCGATGATGCGCACGAACTTAACCTCCGGGTACGCGCAACGTCCCGCGTCCACGGAGAGCTGTTTAAACTCTGCCGAACAGTCGGTACAGAAGTGATCCAGTGCCTCGTCGGGGTTGGCCCGCGACAACTGGTTGAACCGGTTCCACTCCTTCCACGCTTGGGGGTCATCCCAGCACAGCGGCATGGCCGGCGGTAGCGCTTCGCCTGATACACCTCTCACAGTTTGATCTCCCTCTTTGGCTTGGGTGGCAGACGCTTGCCGGCGATGTACCACGTGACCCCGACTGGGGCGTCTACGCAATACATCCACGTGCCGTTGGCCTTGATTGTTTTTATAGCGACCACGCCGACATAACCGTCCGCCTCCATCTCACTGACGCTGGCTTCGCGATACGCCAGCGGTGACATGATGATCGCCCGGTCGCCGACCTTCTGGAGGACTTCCCAGTAGGCGTCGCCTTTCACGAGCAGCACCACTGAGTCGCCCTGACCGCCGACCCGGGTGTTCTCCCCGAGTGCGGGGTTATCCATTGAACCGCTCAGCGGCATCGGGGCAGCGTCCGATTTTATTCACGAGGCACCACCGGCAATGGCGACCGGGCTTCGGCTTCCAGTCGTTCATCACGTACGCGGCTTGCAGCTCCGCGGGCTTCTGCAACAGCTCGGCCCACATTTGCGGGAGCTGTGCGCGGTTGTACGTTTTCGAATCGAGGATGCCGGGCTTGAGCCAGACGTAGCTGGTGGTGATCTGTTCGAGGCTGGGGTACGTCATAAAGCCCACGGCGCTGAACAGCTTCAATTGGTGTTCATCGAAGTTCGGCTTGCCCGACTTCCAATCACCCATCCACGCGGTCTTGTCTTGCTTCTTCATCACGTCGATGATGACGCGGACGTAGGCATCCGGGGCGAAGTAGCCGGTGGGCTGGAGCTTGTTGTTCAGTGTGAGCTTGGTCTCGGTGAACGTCTGCCCGGGTGCGTTGAGCACGCTTTGGCAGATCGGCTCCAGCTTCATGTACGGCGCTGGTAGCGGTGTGCCCTTGCCGATGCGGTCCTCCAGCATCTTGTGCTGGCGCTCCCCCTCCAGCATGGCCTCCGTCTGTTCGAACTTGACGGTCTTCAGAAGCTGTAGCTCGTTGAACTGGCGGGGGCATTTCTTGAACATCTCGATCCGCGAGTGGGACCAAGCGATGATTTTGGTCTCGCTCATACGGGCACCCACTTGCGGCTGATACGCCCAGTGCGCTTGATCTCACTTACGATCCGCGGATGCAGGTCCCGCAGATGATCCTGAACGCAGTGCTGATGGTGCTCGACCACCTCCATAGGTAGGAACCGGCGGGTCTGAGGCCGGCGCATGCGCAGCGCTCGGGCGATCCGACTCGGCAACCGCACTGGCTCCTCCGTGCTCGTCACGCGGTGCTGGCCGACCATTGACGTGGGAATGTTGTAATTGATCTTGCTCATGCTTTACCCCACTTCATTGACACATAGGTCCCGAGGAACGCCCCTATCGTGCCGGGGATCAGGAGCCATGGATCGCTCACGTAGCCGACCACGACAAGCCCACTGATCACGGTGATCGGCATAGCCCACAGCGCAGCGTGCAGGGGTGTACCGTTGGCGAGCGCCCGGGTGTAGCGCGCCCAGACGAAGTCGAGCACGAACATGCCCAGCAGAGTGTAGACCCAAGCAGCGGTCATGTGCGGCCCGTCCGACGCCACATATTGACCAGCGTCTGCGCCTGCCATGTGGCATCGCTCAGCGCGTCGTGCTGTGTGACAGTCAGCGCATGATCCTCCGACTGGATGAACCGGTCCTCGTTACGATAGGACATCACACGCCGATAGGCGTACGCGTCTTCCCACGGCGGGTTGGTGCCCAGCTTATGGTAAGCGTACGTCAGCTTGGCGATATCGAACTCGGGACCCTTGGCCCAGATCAGCGGCTCGTCAAACTGGCGGAGCCAGACACTGAAAGTCAGCAGCGCGTCCGTGAATGGCTCGGCGTCAGCGAGGCCCTTGTACATTGCCACCTGAGCCGTGGTCGATTGCATCAGCCACCAGCGGAAGTTGTCCGCGTCCATGGTGAACCCCCGGGCCAGCGAGTCCTTCAGGCTGATAAACTTGTGGAACGTCTCGGGGCATACCCCGGCAGCATTGAAGTGCCGCGCACCGATGCTGAGGATGGCCGAGTCGAGTGACAGCCCGGCCGTCTCCAGATCAATCATTACATGAGATTTCAATTCGTCCTCCCCGTTGTCGAATTGTTTAAACTGCTTTGCCTACTGAGGCCCACACGGTCTTGGCCGGCTCTCGGGCGCGGTCCACCATGACGGGCATCCGGTACGTTATACCATACTTCTGGTGAGTAAGCCAGAGCGCCTGCTGCGGCACCTCGAACCCGAAGTTGTTGCTGTAGGCATATTCGTCGTAGCCCTTGAGCGAGCCATTGACAATCACCCGGTTGTGGTGTATGTACTGGTGCCAGTGGCCCATCAGCATGGTGTCGTACTCCATGTCAATCTGGGCGTTGCGCGAGCGCTTCTTGTGGTCGCCGCGGAGGATCGGGCCGAGCGCGCCGATCATGCCGTCGCCACCGCGGAACTGGTCGCCGTGCGTCAGCAGGTACGCGTGATCATAGAGCTTGTAGTAGGCGTCCGGCCCGTTCGGTATCTGGAAGGTGACGCGCTTGTCGCGCTCGAACCGCTTGGCGAGGAACATATACAGCAGCCAGTCGAACGACGTGGCGTGGCGGTCCTTGCCCCAAATCTTCCGCGTGTCGCGTCCGTGGTTGCCGGTGACAGACGGGATGAACACGTGCGGGAACACCTTCAGCAGTTCCTCGATCACCCATGCGAGCACGCCGTATAGGTCGATCACGGTGGGCATGGTGTTCAGTTCATTGGTGGCGGTCAGCTCCTCGTGAATGTTGCCGCTGATCATATCGCCGCCGAGGACCAGTACGATGCCCGGGTAGTCCATCTTCGGGCTGATGATCTTGAGGAGGTGGAGCGCCGCCGGCACGAGGCTGCGGATGCGCTGGTGGGCGATGGCGAGGTTGTACTTGTTGACGCCGTTGATCTGGGAGGGCTCGACCACTTCGCCCCAGTGCAGGTCGGAGAGGAACAGGGTGGGCACGCCGGGTGCTGACTCCTGTCGCCGGGTCTCTACCACCCAGCTGGGCGGCACCGTGATGTTGACTTCATCCTTCAGGCCGATGATCCGGCGGCGTATCTCGTCTTCCTTCAGCGTCTTCTCGGTCAGCGCCTTCAGCTCGCTGGTGAGGTGCTTGACCTGTTGCTTCAGTTCCCCGCTACGGTCAGGTGCGACGTTGAGGGCAGACCGGTCGGCCATGACGCCAGCCTTCTTCCACTTCAGGATGCCCGACCCATCGCAGCCTAGTTGTGCGGCAGCTTTGTCTGCGGAGCCCAGCTCGTCTGCAAGGGCAACAGCTTTCTGTTTAAACGCCATATCATACATGCGTGGTCTCCTAGTAGGGAATCGGCTTGGTGCTATACGGTATGCGAAGCGGGTGTGCTGGTGTGCCATCCTTGTTGATCTTCAGGGCCGTGGGCACTGCGCCCCAAATTGTCAGCCTGTCGCGTATGATCCGCCCACGCTCCAGATGATTCCCGTGTGTGCCCCACGCACAGATCACGTCCTTTGCCTTGAGAGCCACTCGGCGGATCACTTCGTCATTCAGCCCGGGCTGTTCGGGCTCGCTGATCGGGTTCTGGAACAGGTCGTAGAGCGCCGAAGGGTCGGTCGAGCGGAGGGCGAACAGGTTCACTACATCAATGCCGCCGTAGCCCTCCAGTGTAGCACGCCCCATGCAAATGCGGATCGTGGCGTCGTTCGCGATTTCGTCGGCCATGCTGGGGTTCAGCATGATCCAGCAGAGCCGGGGCTTGGCCTCGTCCCACGTGCGCTGGAGGTAGTAGCGGTACCGGCGGCACGGGGACAGGATGGCACCGGTGGGGGTCACAGCTTGAGCCCCGCGTAGCGGTATATCCCGCACCGGGTGTTGGTACCCTCCGGTCGCAGCACGTCGGTGCACTCATACAGGTGCACTTCACGCGCCGAGTCCAGCGTGTACCGTACGGCCTCGATGGTGTCCACAATCGGTCCGGGCTCGGAGCGTCCATCTGATGGCCCGCCGACGAAGTATACTCGGGTCACTTCGTCTGCTCGTGCTCGACCGGGTTGAAGGGCACAGGCGCACAGCGCAACTGTGTCCCGGGCGGTGCTCCCAGCAGCAGGCTCGTGCAGGTGCGCAGTTGGTCGATGTTACCGTTGTTGTCGATCACCTTGTCGTCGGGGCCGGGGACTCGCGGCTGCTCGGATACATAGTTCGACGCGCTCGGGTCACCCAGTCGTTCGGTCAGGCCGCCTCGGAGAATGTGCCAGACCTCGCCCTTGTTCTGAGTGATGAACTGGCATTCGTTGTCGAACCGAACCGACGCGTTGACGAGCCCAGCCTTCGGCTCGTTACCCTCGTCAATGGTGGCCTGTTGCACCTGCAACCATGCGTGTGCGAACAGCGCGGCCTGCTTGATCCAGTACATCGGGTCCTGCGCCCGGCGGTAGTCGGTCCCCCACAGCTGGAGGATACGTCGCGGCGAGATCGGCTGGTTGAGCGCGAAGCCCTGCGCTTCCAGCACCTGCACGAAGTCCCAGTCTTGGCAGAACTTCGGGGCCAACGCCAGCATCGGCAGTTCCTTGGTGTCGCGGTCGTAGAGCGATGCCTTGCTCATGCCGTAGGCGGTAGCGACCTCGTCGTACAGCGCGTCCGAGAAAGAGAACTTGGTGAAATTGTGTGTCTCGACCAAGTAGTCTGCCACGGTGTCTTTGCCGACGCCCGCAGGCCCGGCGAGTCCGATCAGTTTCATCGTGATCCCCCACGTAGGTTATAGAAGCGTTTGAGAAAGTTCTGCTCAGCGATCTCGGGCGGCTCATAGTCGATGCCCCAATTCGGGATGAACAACCCGCGGAACTCAGGCCACTCGTTGGTGTCCGCCGGCATGAGCGATTTGTACTCGATGCCGAGGGCGATCCAGTCCGCCTTCTTGATCAGCGGGGAGGAGTGGTCGTGCTGGTATGGCAGGCCGTGGCGGTACATGAACTCGTTTAAACGACCCGCTTTCGGCAGCACCGGCAAGCTGAACTTGTGGCGGATGGCCCGGTCCACACGGTGCTCGACCGCGGCGTACACACGACCCAGCATGCGCTTCAGGGGTGAGCTGACATCGGTGGTGTAGGCCTCGTGCGCGTCGTGCATCAGGGCCTCGAACGCGAGGGTCCGAGGGACCAACTGTGACACCAGCACACTGTGTTGCGCCACAGAGTAGAACCACTTGCAGTGGCCCGTGTACCGGCATATCTTGGACAGCGCGCCGGCGATATCTTGGATGCTGATCTGTTGCGCTGTCGGGTTGACGAAGTCGAACCGGCGGCCGGACCTCGTCAGGATGTAGGGCTCCACGGTCAGGCGCTCGCTGGCACCGCAGCAGCCTTGGCTTCCAGCTCCTGCGCAACCACGGCGCTGCAATAGGCCACCATCACCATGAAGTGGCGGAGCGGCACGGATACCGTGACAGCGTCGATCACCTCGGGCAGCGTCTCCTTGACCGGGTAGGCCTTGTGATACATCGCGCCTTGCGCCATGAGTGCCGGCATCATCTTGGTGAGTGCCGGCATCAGCGTGGCCTTCTGCTCCTCGCGGTCTACCTTCGTCTCCTGCTCGGGTGCTGCGGTCGTGTCAGTCATATCCCCTCCTTAGTTATTTGGCCGTGCCGTAACTGTCGCCTATGCCGCCCTCTGCCGCCAGCGGTAGATCAGGTGCCCATTCAGGTGGTACTGAGATGGCCCGGATCAGATCGTCGTAGCACTCCTGTGCCCGGTCGGCTTCCTCCACGCAGGCGATAGCGTCGTGTTCTGTCATCGCCACGTGGTAAGGTTCCAGCCCCGCTCGAACCCGGCCCCACGTCAGTTTCACAATAGCATCGCCGATGATACACCGACAAAGGAACTGTGTCAAATTTTCTGTCATCAGCCCGCCGTAGAGCTTGGAGCGTTGCCCACGGCCGGCGAGATAACTGAACTGCTTGTCCTTGTACTCGATGTACGGGTATTTGATCACCTGCCCGCCGGGGGCCATGATCCCGTCCTCCACGATGGTGAGTATCCCGCGCCGGCCGATCTTCGTGCCGACGAACGTGCCCTGATACAGCATCGGGATGACCTCGTCGTTCAGGTACTTCCACCCGCTGGTGATCATGTTGTTCTTGCGGCGATACACTTCAACGAAGTGGTTCGCAACCGCGAAGTGGATCATCCGATCTACCTCGTTTAAACGGCAGGGGGCTTGGCGTATCTGCTCAATGTTCCGCGGGTTGGCGAGGAACCGGCCTACGTCGATCCCCAGCATGTCGATGTACTCCCGCGTGAACTGCACTCGTGGCGCACCGCCCCGGCCCATCAGCAGTTCGAGCCCGAGCTTCAGCCAGCCCATGTTGTACCCGAGGCCCAGCACGCATATCTTGCCGACCTGTCCGGGGGTCTCGTCTTCCTTCACCTTCTTGCGGTCCACCGGTCGGCCGTACGCTTCACTGGCAAAGAGCGAGTACACGTCTTCGCCATTCGCGAACTGCGCGGTCAGGTCGTCCTGACGATTGTGCCAGCCATTGAAGCGGGCTTCGATCTGGGACGCGTCGGCCGCGATCACGCGCATGCCCGGCGGGGCCATGATGGACTTGCGAATGATCCCCTTCAGCGGGTTGGACTTGTTCGGCTTCTCGAAGTTCTGCCAGTTGCGCCCGTCGGTACCACCCCAGCGCCACGGTCCGGCTGTCGCATACTTCAGGTACACGGGCATAGGACGGCCGCCCTCCCCCAGCTTCAGCATGCGCGCCGTGCGGGACTCGTTGCCGGCCGACTTGATGGCGACCCGGGCCTCGGCGAGGAACCGGACTTCTTCCTCCTCGTGCTCCAGTAACTGCTGCATCCCGGGGTCTGTCTTGGCGAACGCGTAGACGCGCACGGGTGTGCCGTCCTCGTGTTTCTTTTTCGGGCTGTTCTTCATGGGCGGGTCGATGGCGAACTCGCGGAGCAGCGCCGCGAACTTGTCGTTCGACCCGAGGACCTTCTTGTCCGCGCCACACCGGAGCAGCAGCTCAGCCTTGCGCTTGATCTCGTCAGCGAGGAACTGGGTCATGCGCGTCTGGTCCAGCACAAACACAGGCTCCGTGTACATGCGGATCGTGCGGTCGATCAGGTCGTACTCCACTTTGGGGAGCGCGTGATACATCTTCTTGAATATCTCGAACGTGCCGAAGCTGTCGTTGATACTGTACTCACCATAGGCCGCATACTGCTCAGGCGTGAAGTCGCCCCGGTGCATGCCCTTGGTCTCCAGCACATACTTGCCCTTCATCCCGACGCCGTACATCTCCATCAGGAACTCAAGGCTGGCCCCCTTGTGCGCGCCGTGGATGGCCCGGGCCATGCTCATGGTGTCGAACCAGTAGTAGGGCTTGATGCCGTAGTAGTGGGCCATGATCAGCCCGTCGAAGTGCGTGTGGTGGCAGAGGATGCTGATCTTGGACCAGTCCACCATCTTGGTGAACGCTCGCCACTGGTGCTCCTCCATCCAGTACCGTTGCCCGCTGACCACGTCGATCACGGACACGCCGATGACCTCGAACCGCGGGTCGAAGACATAGTCCGAAGTGTTGAGCTTCTTCAGGGTGTAGTCAACATCCCAGTAGGTCTCGAAGTCAACGACGAGGAGGCGCATCTTTGCCATTATTTCTTGCGGATGCTCTTGATGTAGATCGGCACTTCCCGGTAGAACCCGTACTGGAAGCGAAAGAATCCGGGCGTCAGGGTGAACTCGGGGTCCGGGTGATCCTCCAGCTGGCGAGTCAGCGCGGTGGCTTCGCTCGCCGTCAGTCGGATGGAGTGGATCGTCTTGCCGGGACCCATGGCCCGCACCTGTGAGACGATCCGGCCGACCATGTCTGTCGGTTTGTCGCTCATTACGATGTCCATTACTCGTACCTCCGCAGTTTGGTTATGACATCGGCCCAGCGGTACTTGAAGATCACCGCCATCCGCATCCAGTATTCGAGATCAGTGAACGCCGTGGCGTTGAACTGATTCTGCCAGTAGAAGTCGTTCGACTCCTGTTCGGTAGGCAGACGGCCCAGCAAGCCCGCCTGTGCGGCTGTCAGGCAGTCGCCCTTGGTGAAGTGCGGGCCTGTCGTCTTCAGCAGCGTAGCGCCCGCCTGTATGGCTTCGCTGAGCTTCATTGCCATTCGAACTCCCAGCCGAAGATTCGCCGCCCGTGCCAGAAAGAATCCCCGGGGTGCGAGCAGCAAGTGTAATCGAAGTAGGCCCAGTGCCAGAACCCCGTGAACTCGTGGTAGGGGTGGTACCTGACGCGGAGGTTCTTCACGACTTCCCGACCTCGGCGATCATCTCGTCCACCCACTCCGTAGATCGGGTGGTTCCCGTCGCGTTGTTCCACACCCGGTCTACGAGCCTCCGAAGCCGGACTTGATCCCAGATCACCGGCGGCACGCGCTTGGTCCCTAGCGTGTAAACGGTATTGCGCGTCTCGCAGATACCAGCTTCCTCGTCCATGCGCACGATGTCTGAGGTGTATTGGTACTCCTCGCGGAAGTTCTGCTGGAGCGGGTGGCCCGTAACCATACCGCACAGAAAGTTGCCAGTGCGCAGCCAGTTGTCGATATGAGCAGTCTGCTTGGGGCCGCACGTCTTCGATGCGTTCATAGGGTGACTCCTCTGGTCATGGCAAGGGCTTCCAGCAACACCCGGTCGAATTTACCATACTTGATCAGCATTGGGAAGTACCGCTTGATGAACCGCTTACCGTGGTAGGTGATCCCCAGTGCGTGCGTGACCTCATGGATCATCGTCATCACGTCACGTTGGCCCGGGGCCAGCTCGATGTAGTCGGTGCCCAGACAGTACGACACCATCTGCTCACCGTGGCGAATGCCGCGACCGAACTTCAACACCGGCAGGGACGTGCCAGCACGGGACTCCTCGGCCCAGATACGCAGCATCAGCGCGTGCAGGAACTTGAGCGGTCGGTTCTTCACGCCGAACTTGTTCTGGCGAAACGCGGTGGCCTCCAGATTGTAGAGCCACCGCGTGTCCACACCGTGCCGGACGCTGGTTTTCATTTCCCGGCCTTGTCCATCGCGGCCGTTGCCTTGTCGAGTGAAACCTTCATCTGGTCCTGCTGCGTCGTGAACGGCACGAAGACCATCTTGGAAAACAGATAGAACTCCAGCACTTCCTTTGGTACCGTTACGAAGTCTTGCATGGCCCCCTCCTCTCGAACAAACAGCCCGACGTAGAATTTGTCGGGCTGTTACATCTCTTGATCAATCCACATTCACCGGCTTTAGCGCTTGGGCAGCATGGCATCCTCCGTTCAGGTTGGCTGGGTTTCTTTTCGGCATCACTAAAGATGAACGGCCATTTTACCACACCCCGGGCGGGAACGCGATAGAAAACGTGGTCTCCCCAGACACCAACACGTTCCAGCGTTCCCGCCCACAAGGTTCTCCTCCCTTTTGTATGGTAGAAAGTAGCGCCCCGGGTGAAGTCCGGTTCCCCGTACAGCACCCGGTGCGCCACCTGCTTGGCCTGTTCCCACTCTTTGCCGGTGGGTATCGAGGCTCTTTTCTCCCGCACGTCTGTCCAGCTGAACTGGCCCGCACGGAACACCTCCCAACACACGCCCTGTCCGCCTTGTATAGCGCGGTTACGCGTCACCAGTGCCACGGCTATTTGCCCTTGTGGGGGCTCGCCACGGGCCTCGTGATACACGTTCAAAGCGAGGCAGAGAAGGGCTTCGGCGAGCATTGCTGCCCTATACCTTCTCGCCGAAGAACGCCGACGCGTCGCCTTGCCCGCGGATGCAGGCGGTGGCGAACGCGAGGCCGTACTGTGCGGCTGTCCGCTTGTCGGTGGTTGCATGTTTAAACAGCACCGGCAGGTACTCCACCAGCCCGGCGGGGAACTGGTCGTACATCTCGCGGAGCACAACGGCCGCTTGAGGGGCCGCCACCCCGCCGATGACCAGCGCCCGGGTGGATACGGCCACGTCACCCAGCTGGATGCAGTCCGGCGCGTTCGGTACCCGGGGCAGCTCAGCGTGGGCGGGGCTGAGCTGACAGGACGCCAGTACGGCCACGAGTATCGCGGTGATCAGCTTCTTCATGCGGCCTCCTTCAGCTGTTGCAGCGCGACCGTGCCCAGACCGATCAGCAGGCCTTGGCGATCCAGCTTCTTCAGGGCACGGTACATGCCCTTCGGCTCTTTCGGATCGAGGCGGGCCATCTTCGACACCGGCACCAGATTGGTGGCGACGATGTGCTGGCGATGATCTATCGGGCCGTTGTACTCCTCGCCTCGCTCGTTCTTCAGCTTGATCGGCTGCTTGAACCCGGGGTTGGGCACGAGCTTCAGCACGGGCTGCTGCCGGTTGTCGAGCACGATGGACGATACGACCGTGCGCACCTTCGTGCACTTCGACTCCATCGGGAGCTTGACGTAGCTCGTCTTCACTGTCTGCCGGCGCTCTACTACCGGGTGGGAGTAGAGCCGTGCAACGCCCGGGAATGGCATGGTCCCGGGCGTCCGCGATTGGTTGCGGTAGCCTGCTGCGTGACGCAGCTCTTTGGCTTTCTTTTGGTTCATCCGCGTTCCAGCACCACGAGGATGGGGGCAGGCTTGCTGTCGAACTTGGCCTCGATGTCACGCTTGACCTGCGTTGGCACCTGCCACTGCTCAACCCCCTTCAGCTCGACCTTGCCGTCACGGATCAGTTCCTGAAAGCGGGTCAGTAACGGGGCCGGTGGCGTGGTCTCGTCGGCCTGCTTCACCGCTTCTTCGAACCTGCGTTCGAACTCACGGCGCTCGGCTGGCGTGGGCTTCGGCGGCTCGATGTCGCGGGTGAACGAAGCAGTCGGCAGCGGCCGGGCCGGGTGGAGGTGATGGAGATGCGGGAAGTACAGGTCCAGCAGGTCCAGCAGCATCGGCAGGGACAGGCGGCCCGTCGAACGGGGGCGCACTGATTCCCGGGTAGGTGCGAACACACCCCCGTCGAAGCCCGCCTTCTCAGCATGCTCAGCCACGGACGGCCAGCGCTTGAATTCGATGGACCCGCGGGGTGAGGCCGGAGACACCTCGAACGCGCTGGAGTCCGGCAGCGACTGGGCGTGCAGCGTCGGCGCACGATGGATGCTGACGTTACGGGCCAGCGAGTGCCGGGCTTGAGCTTCGGGCGTGCCACGGTAGATGCCGCCGGTGTTGAAGCGGGCGAGCCATGCCAAGTCCTGCGCGAAGTCGTAAATCTCCCCGACAATCGGGAACGGGTGGCCGTCGTCCACGGCGAGAATCTTCACCGTATCACCGTCGATGGTCTTGATCGGCTTGTTCAGGTCGATGCCGTTGCGGCGAGCGCTGGCTGCGAAAGGGCCGCCGTGCGTGAACCGGTGGCCGGAGAGTAGTGCTTTCCCTTGTGTCATTGTTGTGTCTCCTGTGTCGTGGTGGGTGGGGTACGGTCTAGCGCGTCGAGCACGGCGATCAGGGCCTGCCGTGTAAACGCTCCCGGCTTCTGGTACCGGGCTCCTGCTACTCGCTCCAGTCGGGCCTTCAACTCCGGCTCGACGCGGAACGAGATGAAAGAATCTTTGTTGGTCTTCGGCATACTACGGCTTGCTGGGGCGCTTGCCGGCTTCGAGGATCGGGATCATAGCCTCGGTGGGCACGTAGACGATCTGGTCGATCTTCCCCTCCTTCAGGGCTTCAGCGAACGCGCCGATAAACTCCTGTTGCCGGTACTCGGGATACTTCTGCGACGCCTCGCCGACGATGCTGATGGCTTGTGCCCGCAGGATCGCGCTGTCCTTCTCAGCCTGCGCCTGTATCACCAGCGTCTGGCGGGTCTGCTCGGCTCGTGCGAGGGTGGCTCTGCCGGACTGTTCCGCGGTCCATACAGTATAGAGGGGCCAGCCGACCATTACCACGGCCAGTACGATCATGCTGGCAAGGGCAACAACAACGCCCGCCATCACTTCGCCGCGCTGCTTTGAATGATTTATTTGCATGGGGTCTCCCTGATTAAAAGTGCAATAGTTTCGGATTCTACTGTGCCGCTGTTGCGTTGTCAAGCGTTATCTACAGGCCCTTCACCAGCCAGCGTGACACCTGATAGTGGGCATTGGCACGGCCCCATACCCGGCTTCGGCTGAACCGCTCGATGATGGAGGGGAACCGTTCAAGAAAGCGCCACGTGACCAAGTTCATGGCCCGCCAGTACGCCTTGCTGTACCGGCGGGGTGGAACGTACTCGTAGATGAACAGGCTCACGCTTCAGGCTCGTCCTCGGGGAACTCCAGATCGACCTCGGTGAAGTCGTCCCGGGCGATGGCCTTCTCCAGCTCAGAGGGCGTCGTGGGGTCGGGCTGTTCTGCTGTCATGTATTCTTTGATGCCGGGCATGTCATGCCTCCTGTACCTGCTTGGTTCGTCGGACTCGTGCGGCGTAATTCTGCACCGCTGCTGTCGAGTTGTCAATCAGTTTTCTGAAGCGTTTAAACTTTCCGTCCTTATCTTGCCGGTAGATCGCTCCTGAATGATCGAGAACATGGGTCGCCCCGTGCTCCCGCCAGCGAACGACCTCGCGCTCGGGGCATACTGCCATCCTCGTGGCCTCCACATAGTTTCGACTTGGATCAGGCCACAAGGGTGGCGGTAATGGATCGTCTGGAGCACCTGCTGGGTCACAGGTCCGGCTCACTGAAGTCGATGCCCTTCAGCGAACCCACCGGCCTGCGGCGGACGATAGTAGTCTCTTTCTCCACGAACAGACCGGAGCGGGCGAACTGAGGGAACTTGCCCAGCAGCACGCGCTCGTCCACCCGGGTAGCTGCTGCCGCGATAGCGTAGTCGGGGATGCCGACGGCCCGCAGGTCGGCGACTTTCACCTGACCCAGCCGCTTGATCTTCACGAGGCGCAGCTCCTGCTCGTCGTCGCGCACGGCACCGCCGAAGTCCTGCTCGATCCGCTCGCGCAACATCTGGCGCTCCAGCATCACGTGCTTCACCAGTGCATCGCACAGCATCCAGCGATACACCACCTGCGCCTGCTGTCGGCGCTGCCACCATGCTCCGATTCGTTTAAACATTCGTGTTCTCCGGTTCGATCACGTGCTTCTGGGTGATCTTGGTCAGTTGGATGGATACGCTGGCGCTCCGCGATGTCTGGGCAAAGTAGGAGCGGACGGCCGCTGTGCGCTTCACCTTCGCGATCCATGTATCTGTCGCGCCGTCGCCGTGGGTGTCGATGTACTGGGTCAACACCTTGGCCCGACGTGCGAGGGTGCGCTGCTGCGCCCTGACCGGCCCAGCTCGTCAATGGCGAACCGGGACCGGGGCGGGCAGCGCTTGAAGACCTTCTGCGGCTTGGGCGTCCGTGGCTTGCGCGGTCTATTCATGGCGGGAGTCCTCCACCTCACGCATCCCGGTCACGCGGTCAGCCAGCGACCCACTCAGTGCCGCTACACGGAACCCGACACGGTCCAGCCGGTCAGCGTTGCGGAACAACTGCTCCGCGAGGAACGCCCCCAGCAGACAGATCAGTGCCCCGACCTTCTCACGTGTTGTCGTCATGGTCGCGCTCCTCGTACTCCAGTCGAACCAAGAACGCTAGTACGCGGGCGTCCTCCTGTGCTGCCTGCCGCGCCTCGTGCTCCGTGTTGCGGAACCCGTGGTTCGACTTCCGACCTACCGACACGTCGTACCGGTAATTGCGGGTCTTGGGCAGTGCTCGGGTGCTGATTGATACGCTGTTGCCGTATGCCATGCTTTGGCCCCTCCTGTGGGCCTGTACTGCGTTGAGAAACTTATTCCTTCGGGTTGTTGCGGGCACCGACGCTGAGCGTGTAGCAGCCCTCACCGTTCCAATGCGTGTAAACGTCCAGCTTGGGATACGTCCGCTTGACCAGCTTAATCAGCCGTTCCACGGCGGTACGGCTGAACGTCGGATTCTTCCGGCCAAGCGTGTACTCGCTGCCAAAGACCGTACCGCCATTGGCCCGGCATATCTTCTCGCGGCGTCGAAAGTCAGCGATCTGCTCCGGCGTGGCTGGCTTGTGCTTCGGGCGTTCGAACACGAAAACCATCGGGCTCGCGCCGGCAGCACAGTAACTGAACTCGGGATCGTCAATGGTTATATGGTCGAAACTTTGCATGGTGCCTCCAGTGTGTGCGGGAAATAATACTATGGCGCTGTTGCGTTGTCAAGTAGTACGTTATAAATAATTTCGTCGCGGCGCTGTCGAGCGTTAATCACGCACTGCACCCGGATGTCGGACTGTCGAGCAAACTCCGCCAGTTCCTCGGGGGTGTGTATCTCCTCATGGAGGGCCACCAAGTCCGCCGCAAGGCTATAGTCTTCCACCTGTCGGGGATTGGTGAGACGTTTAAACTTATCCAGTTCAGCCATGCTCGCGCCTAGAAAAACCAGTACCCGCCGACCTTCAAGGCGGGCACCCAGTTCAGAAAACGGTGTGAGTAGACCCGGCCGCGCACGTCGATCTCGCGCTCGATGTCCTCCCACTGGTGCGTCAGCCGCCACTTGTACCGGCCCGGCTTCGGCGGCAGTTCATCCAGCCCGCGCCACTGTGGCGTGTCTGGGTTGGCCTCGGGTGGCGGGGTCCACTCGCGGACTGGGCGGTGCGTTGCGCCGGTCATACCGGCACCCCTTCCCACTGCGTGCGCACGTCACGGAAATGGTGCAGCGCCTGAGTGCGGGACGCCTGCTCGATCAGCTGTAACGCTGTCCGGCATTGAGCGTGCGTGTACGTCGGGATTGCCACGGGCAGGCCAGCACTGGAGGCCAGCCCCAAGAACTCGCGGTGCGCCTCTCGCCCCCTGCCCCCAGTGCTGGCGAACAGGCGGGACAGGTGGAAGCTCACGCGGTCCTGCGCGGATTGGATGTTCATTGCGCTGCCCTCTGGTCAATCATCGACTTCACCATCGGCCAGTCAGTGCCACCCAGCCGCACCCCGTGCCGATACGCTCGCACC
>Ga0172380_10003730_pt1 | contig 20495 bp, 14 predicted proteins | sample Leawe162metaG_FD_119747 | JGI IMG/M metagenome (GOLD analysis project Ga0172380, IMG submission 119747) | Leachate microbial communities from a municipal landfill in Southern Ontario, Canada - Leachate well 162 metaG | ecosystem: Engineered > Solid waste > Landfill > Unclassified | place... | reverse complement strand
TTATTTCCCGGTGGAAGGCGAGGCAATTCATGAGGTTGCCGTGGGGCCGGTGCATGCCGGGATCATTGAGCCGGGGCATTTCCGTTTTCAGTGCATCGGCGAAGAGGTTCTCCACCTGGAGATTCAGCTCGGCTATCAGCATCGCGGCGTTGAGAAAATGCTGCTTGAGGTGCCGAGGAAACGGATGCCCGTTATCATTGAAGGCATTGCCGGCGATACTGCCATCGGCCACAGTCTGTGCTTTGCCCAGGCCATGGAATCCCTGGGTTCCCTGGCCGTTGATGAGGGGGCCAGAATCGTCCGCACCATTGCTCTTGAGCTGGAACGTATTGCCAACCATGTCGGTGATCTCGGCGCCTTGAGCGGCGATGTGGCCTTTAACCCTCCGGCGGCTTATTTCGGCCGGCTCAGAGGCGAATTTCTCAATCTCCTGCTGGTGCTCTCCGGCAACCGTTTCGGCAAAGGCCTGGTCCGGCCCGGGGGCGTTGCCTATACCATGGGCCAGGAGCAGCGCCAGCTCCTCCTCGACAAAATAAAGGAAACAAAGCCTGAGGTTGAACATGTCTGTGATCTGCTGTTTACGGCCCACACGGTCCAGGCCCGTTTTGATCTCACCGGGACGGTTGACCGGGAAACGGCGGAAAAGCTCGGCCTTGTGGGCTATGCGGGGCGGGCCTCAGGTCTTGCTTATGATGCCCGGGTCAGTTTTCCCACCGAATGCTATGCTGAATTGCCTGCTAATGTTAATAACAAGACCGATGGCGATGTCGCCAGCCGGGCCATGGTCAGAAGAGAGGAAATAGCCCATGCCTTTCTGCTGATTGAAACATTGCTGGCAAAACAGGTCGAGACGAAAAGTGTTCTGTCCGGCGACTGCAAGCTTGCGCCGTCCTCCTTTGTCGTCACCATCAATGAAGGCTGGCGGGGAGAAACTTCCCATTGCCTGCTGACAGGTCCGGAAGGCGAGATCCTGCGCTACAAGGTCAAAGATCCTTCGTTTCACAACTGGACGGGACTGGCCATGGCGCTTCGCAATCAGGGGATATCGGATTTTCCGCTTTGCAATAAAAGCTTTAACCTTTCATATTGCGGCTTTGATCTGTAAGGGCTTGGTTTCGATTTTGTGAGCAGCTACGCTGCCTATTGTTGCTCTTTTGCGCAAAGCCAATGAGGATTTTGGAATGTTGAAAATAATACAGAATAGAATGGAGCAGGGGTGCCGCACCTCAAAATATCCGAAAGCGCCGATTACCCTCAATAAGAGGTACCGGGGGATGCCGAAAGTTCACAAGAATTGCCCGGCTGCGCTTATGAAGAAATGCGCCGACCTGTGTCCGCAGGATGCGATTGATGCCGATAATGGGCTGATTGATCTCGGCCGCTGTGTTTTTTGCGGCCAATGCGAAACCCTGTCAAAGGGTGATTTTGTCCAGTTCACCCAGAACTTTGAACTCGGCGTTGCCAAAAAAGAACATCTGCTGACCGATGGCAACCTGCCCAGGCTTGCCGACAATGCAAAAAAACATTTTAAAAAACTTTTTGGCCGCTCCCTGCAGCTGCGCCAGGTATCCGCGGCCGGCTGCAATTCCTGCGAAGCGGATACCAATGTTTTGAATACCCCGTTTTTTGATCTTGCCCGCTTCGGGATCCAGTTTGTCGCCTCTCCCAGGCATGCCGATGGCATTCATGTTACCGGGCCGATTTCCAGGAATATGCAGGCCGCTCTGCTGACCACCTATGAGGCTGTCCCGGCGCCGAAGGTGGTTATTGCCAGCGGCAGCTGCTCCATCTCAGGCGGACCTTTCCGGGGAAGCCCGGAGGTGGTCGGTGACCTGAACAGCCTGATTCCGGTGGATCTCTATATTCCCGGCTGCCCGCCACACCCGCTCACCACCCTGCATGCCCTGTTGAATTATTTCAAATAAAAATGGTAATTCACTCACTTGCCAAATTCAGGTGAGTGAATTATTTCCGCGTGTTTTTCAACCTTTTTGTGTTACTCAATCGAGCAGTAAGGGCCATTGGTTCATGGCCAGTGTCTGGCCATCCGCCTTCGATTGGAGCAGCGATGGATTTTATTTTATTCTTGACCTGTAAAGATTTTCCATCTATTGAGTAATTTTACCCAAATAATAATAGGGAGATGCAGTTAAATGACCAAAAAATAATTGACAGGCAAAGGGGGATACCGACAAATGTTCAGGCAATACCGAGAGTACTACGTGACAAGAAAGTTGGCGCCATTCAAGGTTGACGGTCTGGCCATGCCCTATCCGGAGTTTGTGCCCAGGCTCTATAACTTCTGTAAAGCGCTTGGCTTCAGAAAAGGGTTGATCATGCCGTCCAGGGCTTTTTGCTCGGATGAAAACCAAGGCCTGCCCATTATCCTGCTCACCAAGCATTTTGGGATTTTCCCCTTTAATCATGGCCGGGTCGGCGGCATCATGGCCATTGACCGACACGGGCCCCACTCCCATCATGGTGAGGATTTGCTCATTATCCAGGCAAGCCATGTGGGCTATGATCATGAAACCGGCATTTATGGGAAATACGCCCGTCCGCAGCGCATCGGCAAATGTGTCGGCGACTCCTGCGGCAAACTCACCCATGTCATTACCCCCTACCTGGAACAATACCGGTTTGCCAAAGATCGCATTTTTCTGCACCGTGACGAACAGGGCAGATATCTGATCACCGTCAAGAATACCTTTGTCGACTTTGCCTTTCACCCTGTCAAGGATGGCCTGGTCCTGCGTTTGCAGAATATTGCCAAAATGTACAATGGCGGCCTGGTCCGCCCTATTACCGCAGCAAGCACCTCCCAGGTCTACGAAGTGTCGGATGACTTCCGCCAGCGTGTTGATGCCACCGGCTATCAATGGAAGAGCGGAGAAGGGGAGCCCATCGGCGACCTGCTGACCGAAGAGCTGTTCTTCTTCCGGGAAGACTTTCATGAAACGGATGAATCGATCCTGCTGGAAAGAAATATCATCGAATTCATGCCCAACATCGTTACTGCCCCGAATCCTCCCCTGCGGGCCGCCAAGATCAATATCCAGCTGGAATTCGCCCGGGTGGTGGAATCCATTCGCCGCGGTTCGGATTACAAAGGGAGAAATCTTCTCTATATCGCCGGACTCAATCTCGATATTTCCGAATACGACGATTTCCCGACAACGAACTATTTTGTTCCCTGGGCCGCCCATATTCAGCTGGAGGGAGAAGGCCCCAGCGAGCATGCCCATCCGATGGAGCAGGATGAGCTGTTTGCCAATCTGATGACCCACAGCATCGAAAATCCTGATCAGATTAACTTGAAGGAGGAGATCGGCAGGATGATGAGGATGCCGCGTTTTGACATTCGTGCGCCGAAGCAGGTGCGGAGAGAAAAGTGAGGAGTAAGGAGTCAGGAGTGAGGAGAAACTGAACTGGAGTAAGGGCGGTTCGCGAACCGCCCCTACCCCTTGCTCCTCACCAGCCTGGCGGCAAAAAAGCCGTCCAGGGTTTCGTCGGGCCGGGTCTGGAAAAAACCTTTGTTATTGACGAACCGCTGGGCAGCCGGCGGGAAAAAGGGTGGACTACTGAGGGCAAATTGGGGCTGGGCTGCCAGAAATTGCGCCACCACCACCTCATTTTCTTCCGGCTCGATGCTACAGGTGGCATAGACCAGCACCCCGCCGGGAGCAAGAAGTGCCGCGGCCTGAAAGAGCAGGGCGAGCTGGGCGGCCTGATAGCGTTGCAGATCATCCGGGCGGCGGTTCCAGCGGATATCCGGATGGCGGCGGATCACGCCCAGGCCGGAGCAGGGCGCGTCAACTAAAATGGCTGCAAAATTTTCGTCCGTCTTATCCTGAAAGTCAGCCAGCCCGGTTTGGCGGCAGATTATCCGGTCAGCCAGCCCCATGCGATTGGCATTTTCCTGGAGCAGCTTAAAGCGCAGCGGACTGGGTTCGATGGCCACCACCTGGCTGTCTTCCGGGATAAGTTGGGCCAGATGCACGGTTTTGCCGCCCAGGCCGGCGCAGGCATCGAGGTGCTTTCCCGGGCCAAACGGACCCAGCAGCAGGGAAATCAGCTGGGCCCCCTCATCCTGCACCATGAATGTGCCGCGCCCGTAACCTGGCAGGCCGGCAATATCCCCCCGGTAATCAGGAAGCACAACCGCCTCGGGGCAGTAAATGCCGGGCCGGGCGGCTATGCCGTTCTTTTCCAGTTCTTGGATAAAGTCTTCCCGCGGCAGGAGTTTTGTGTTGACCCTGAGAACCAGAGGGGCCTGGTGGTTATTTGTTGTGCAGATTCTTATCGCCTCATTTTCGCCATAGCGGGCACGCCACCTTTGATAAAGCCAGTCAGGATGGCTGAGGCGCACGGCCGTCGGCATCAGCTTATGGTCCCAGGAACCGGGCAGAGTCTCCGCCTGTCTGGCAATGTTGCGGAGCAGACCGTTAACAAAGCCGGTGAGCCATTTGGGCTGTCTGGACTCCTTGAGCGCCTTGACCGTTTCATTCACTGCCGCGGAAGGGGGAATGCGGTCCATGAAGCAGAGTTGAAAAAGCCCCACCCGCAGGGCCTGGAGGGTGAGGTTTTTCATTTTGGACACGGGGTGGCTGGAAAAATCCTGCAGGATGGCGTCAAGATAGCGTTGCCAGCGGAGCACGCCGTAAACCAGGGCGGTAACGAGCTGGGAGTCTTTGGCGTTGGCCGGCATGGCCTTGTTCAGGATATTGTCCCGGATCAGATCAACTGCTTGACCGGTCTCCTGCCTCTGGCAGAGGATGGTGATGGCAAGATGGCGGGGATTGGTTTGCATGGTGGAATGTTATGAAAGAAGACAGGAGTCAGAATTCAGAAGCCAGAAGATGGAAAAACTGATGTGGTGCATTTTTGCCGGCTCCATTATCCTATTTCCTGACTCCTGACTCCTGACTCCTGACCCCTGACCCCAATAACACTGCAGAACCGGCCGGTCTTTTTCTCCCGGCGATAGGAAAACCAGTTCGGATCACAGACCGTACAGATGGTGGCTGCCGCGATATTTTCCGGCTTTAACCCGGACTCTTCGAGCTGGCGCCGGCTGATGGCCCGGAAATCAAAATAATTAGGTTTTACCTGGAATGGATGGAAATGGCCAGGCAGTTCCTGCTGGTAATGGACAAATTCCGCACAGCAGGGGCCGAGGGAGGGACTGATTGCCGCCAGCAGATGCGCCGGATCGGTTGCAAACTCCTCAGTCATCACTTTGATGGTTGCGGCGATGATGTTGTTTACACTGCCGCGCCAGCCGCTGTGGATATTGGCCGCCACCAGCCGCTGCGGATCAAAGAGCATGACCGCCTGGCAGTCCGCCTGTTGGATCAGCAGGCCAACCCCGGCAACATTGGTGATAAAGGCGTCGCAGCCGGCAATTTCCATATCCGTTTCCGGTTTTTCCGTGATCACCTGTACCTGGCTGCCATGTATCTGCTGGCCGGAAACAAGAATGTCAAACCCAAGGCTCTGCCTGATACGTTCCCGGTTTTCCTTGACCCGCCGGGAATCATCATCAACCCCGTAGCTGACATTGAGCGAAGCATGGGGGGGGTGGCTTACCCCGCCATGGCGGTTGAAAACACCATGCCCCAGGGCAGGGCAGTTTGCAAATGCTGGGAAGGTAAGGGGGGTGAGCATGGTCGCTGAGATGGGTAATCGGAAGAAAAAAGGGATGACCCGCATGGGCCATCCCTTTTTGATTTACGGTAAATGGGCTGAAATCGTCGGGATATTTATTGTCGCAGCGATACCAGTCCAGCTAAGGATACGGCTTAGAAATACACCTCAAAGGTTACATAGACCTGATCAGCCTTATCAATGGAGGGCACAAGCATACCGAAGGTTTCTGCTTCAGCTTTATCTATGTCATAGGGCTTGATATTCCAGTCGGAACCGCCGGTGTAATCATAGTCATAGTGCTGGTAACCAAAGCGCATGAAGGTCTTGGCATACTTGGAAATGGCCTCACCGGTGGGCAGATCCCAGATCAGGTAGGCCTCATAGACATCGCCGCGGGTAGCCAGTTTGGAGCTGTACATATCGTCATGGCCCGGGGTCATGCCGATCCAGTACTGGGAGCCGTGGTTGTACTCAAGACCGAACTTGAGGCCCAGGTCATCCATGTCATAGCGGGCACCTACCCAGACATTATAGCCATCCTCGTTGTCATCGTTGGCTGGGTATGTTGGGTCATTGAATTGGGCCACAAAATCGTTAAACATCCCGGTATCCTTATCCGGCATGGTGCGGCTCCAGCCTGCGGAAACGAAGTAATTCAGGTTTTCCCACTTATCCATGTAGACGCCTGAGGTATGCAGGACATCACCCACATTCTGACGGCCATTCAGGAAGAAGTCGTAAAAATCATTTGTGGCTTGGTCATCGAATTCAGGATAGTTGAAGGCATTGAAGACCATGAAAGACTGCAGATAGGCAAGTTTATTGCCCTTACTGTAGATATCCCAGCTGACGCCGGCGAAATCGGTGTCGTTCAGATCCACTGATGTGGTGTCGTACTGCAGGCTGTTTTCAAAACCGCGGCCGTAGCAGATACGGACCCGGCCGGGGGCGTCCTGCATGCCGAACAGGTTGGCATAGGCATAGCCCACGGAAATTCCGTCAAAAGGCCAGTCCATGTAGGCGGTCGGGGTGGCCATTCTCTCATCCAGGCCCATGCGGATCTGGGCAGCAGGGCCATCGGTGGTGGGCCTACGGCCGACGGAAAACCAGATGGGCTGTCCGCCGATATTGTTCCAGTTGACAAAGGCGCGGTCAACGCGCAGTATCGAGTCACTCGGCTCCCGTGAGCTTGTTCCGTCAAAAGAGGGGTAGCCGAACTGGGTCAGGTTGGGGGGCAGGGTGCTGGTGCCCCAGGTCTTGTACATGGCCAGGCGACCCTTGAAATCCACGTTCTCGGTGGCCTTGACCCGCATATTCAGTCGGAAACGGTTGGTGAAAATGGAGGAATTTTTCATATCGTCATCGGACTGCATAGGCAATGTGCCGGCCTGAAATTGTGCCCCTAAATCTTGTAGCATAGTATTCCGGTCATACGGATTACCTCCAGCGCCTACAACTCGAAGAAATGCCTGCTGCTGCCAAGCCTGCATATCAATAGGGGTCGAAACCAGATCATTCTGGTAATAGTCACCCCGGGCGCGGAAATCACCGAAGAGCTGAACGCGGGAAGCAAGATCCCAGGCCGCGCTTCTTTCATCAAGATCATCAAAAGCCTCTTTCTGGTTATCTTCCAGGGCTTTCATCTGGCTTTTCAGATCGGCGATTTCCTTCTGGGCCTTCATGTCAGTGGCCGGGCCCTGACCCTCTTTCATGGCCGCCATCTGTGCTTTTAAATTGGCGAGTTCCTTGGTCAGCCGGTCAACCTGTGCAGCCAGATCACTGGTGGCATTGGTGCTGCCGGCGGTAGCCATGGCAGGCAGGGTGAGGAGTGCGGCCAAAGCGATTGTTGAGATTTTTTTTAACATATCTCCCTCCAAAAAAAAGATGTTATTTGCAGACATTTACAGCAAATGTCTGCCCCCCATAGATTCTTACCGGCGGCCGAATTTTCAGCAAGATCAATCTGATCGCTCTACGGAGCCAGTAAAAATATTTCTTATATGATTTTATGTCTATCTCGAAGTAGGTGTATTGTCAATAATAATTTAACCAACTGCTTGAGTAGCTCAGCAGGCGCCGGAGGAGAAAATTTAAAGCAAATTAAGCAATTGTAAATTTTTCATTACCCCCTTGCAACGTGACGGCCCATTCATTTTTCTATTTTGCCGCAAGTCGAGGCCAGGCAGGCCCTCGCACCACGCGGCCGCCAGTTACGGATATTTAGCTTGCCTGCACACTTTCATTGTTTTATTTTAGGCGTTTGCCATCAACTTTACAACGACATCACCTTTTTAAGGAAAGAAAAAATGTACTTTCAGGATATTATTTTTGAATTGAGCCGTTATTGGGCTGATCAGGGCTGCGTGATCCAGCAGCCATACGACATGGAAGTCGGGGCTGGAACCTTTCACCCTGCCACCCTGCTGCGGGCCCTTGGTCCGGAGCCGTGGAAGGCGGCGTATGTTCAGCCTTCCCGGCGGCCGACGGATGGCCGGTATGGGGAAAACCCGAACCGGCTTCAGCATTATTATCAGTTTCAGGTCGTGCTGAAACCCTCGCCGGCGGATTCCCAGGGTTTGTATCTGGAAAGCCTGAAGCGCTTTAACCTTAACCTGCTGCAGCATGATATCCGTTTCGTCGAGGATGACTGGGAGTCGCCCACCCTTGGCGCCAGCGGTCTGGGCTGGGAGGTGTGGCTTGACGGCATGGAGATCACCCAGTTTACTTATTTCCAGCAGGCCGGCAGTCAGGAGCTCAGCCCGGTTACCGTTGAGATTACCTACGGCCTTGAGCGAATAGCCATGTATCTCCAGGGGGTCAACAGCGTCTATGATATTGCCTGGAACAACGAGGTCAGGTATGGCCAGATTTTTCATCAGGCGGAGGTTGAATTTTCCGCCTTTAATTTTGAACACGCTAATGTGGAATTTCTGGTTTCCTTTTTTAATTCCTGTGAACAGGAGGCGCTCAAGCTGCTGGAAAAGGATCTGCTGCTGCCGGCCTATGATTATTGCCTGAAATGTTCCCATACCTTTAACCTGCTCGATGCGCGCAAGGCCATCAGTGTGGCGGAGCGCACCCGCTATATCGGCAGAATCCGCAATATCGCCCGCAAGGTCGCCGAAAAAAAGTGTAATTTGTAAAAAGCTTGCTATTGGCTGAATCCTGGTTCATTTTGTTCCATGCGGAAGGGTCGCCGGCGCAGTTTTCCCTTGACTTTCTCGGCAAGAGAGCTATTTATAACCTGGAAAAATTGTGTGGAATAACTTTTCAAAAATCACACGGAATCCGGGTGTTATGCACGGTCCTCATCCGGTGGTTCCGGTGTTTTGAATTTTTTCCAGAGAGGAGAAAGCAAATGAGAAGCGCATCAGAAATGCCCGGCAGTGTGGAGGCGCTGCAGAGATTATGGGCAACCAAGGCCAATAAGGAAGTGCCAGTCTTTACCTGACTGGAATCTCGTAAAACTACCTGCTGTGAAAGCTCGCTGTTGTCCGACTGTTAAATTGGTTTTTCGGAGCCGCGCTGCCTCAGTGCCGAACGGATCCGGAGAGAAGAAGAACAAGAGTCGCCTTCTGCTGCCTTCGGCCCCGTAGAAAGGCGAACGAGATATGATAAGGTAGCTAAATGATATACAAAATTTTCCCCTTTCTTGCCTGGTTCACCGATTATGATGCCGGCAAATTCAAAGCAGACCTGATGGCCGGCATTACCGTTGCCCTGGTCCTGATTCCTCAGTCCATGGCCTATGCCCAGCTCGCTGGATTGCCTCCTTATTACGGATTGTATGCTGCCTTTCTGCCGCCCATGGTGGCTTCGCTGTTCGGCTCCAGCCGCCAGCTCGGCACCGGACCCGTGGCGGTTGTGTCGCTCATGTCCGCGGCATCCCTTGCACCTCTTGCCACCGCGGGATCAGCGGAATTCATCGCCTATTCGATCGTTCTTGCCGCAGTCGTCGGTATCTTCCAGTTTTCCCTCGGCGTTCTGCGCCTGGGCCTGGTGGTGAATTTTCTTTCCCATCCGGTGGTCAACGGCTTCACCAATGCGGCGGCCATAATCATTGCCACATCCCAGTTCTCCAAATTTTTCGGGGTCTATGTCGACACGGCCCCGCACCATTATCAGACCATGGTGGATGTCTTCAAGGCGGCCATGGATTATACCCATCTTACGACCTTGATTTATGGCATCGCCGCCGTGGTCATCATGGTGGTGCTCAAGAAAATCAACCGCCGCATCCCCAATGTTCTGGTGGCGGTGGCCCTTACCACCCTTATTTCCTACTACACCGGTTACAATAAAGACGCCTATGTTGATCTTTCCGCCCTTCGTCTTGACGGCCTGCAGCAACAGATTGCTGATTACAACGCCATGCAAAACGAAATAAAAACATTGGGTGGGGAACGGACGGCCCTAGGCCTTAAGGTGGAAGAAGAGCAGAAAAACATCAAGGCAACAGGACATGGCACCACGTCCCTTGAGCTGATCAAGCTGAAGGGCGAAGTCGATACCCTGGAAGTTAAGATGGAAGAAGCAAAGAAACAGGCCGCAGATATCCGTGGTGCGGTCCGCAAGATGAAATTTGAAGGGGTGAAAGAGGGGGAAAATTATACCTTCTATGCCAAAGGGGCTATCCCTGCCGGGGTCCAGACCGATGGCAACACCTGGCGCATCAGGATAAGAAATGCAGCGCTTGACACAGCGAAGGTCAGGGTCATGGGCGGCGGTGACGTGGTCGGCGAAATTCCCAAGGGGCTGCCGAAATTCACCATTCCCCAGCTGACTATGTCAAACATCCTTAAGGTGCTCCCCAGTGCAGTTATCATTTCCCTGCTTGGCTTTATGGAGGCAATCGCCATTGCCAAGGCCATGGCCGCCAAGACCGGCCAGAAAATCGATCCCAACCAGGAGCTCATCGGCCAGGGCATGGGTAACATGCTCGGTTCACTGACTTCCAGCTTTGCGACATCCGGCTCCTTTTCCCGTTCCGCCGTTAACCTGCAGGCCGGCGCGACATCCGGTATTTCCGCGGTTGTCACCTCGCTCATGGTTGTCGCCACCCTGTTGTTTTTTACCCCGCTGCTTTACCATCTGCCCCAGGCCGTGCTGGCCGCGGTCATCATGATGGCCGTTGTCGGGCTGATCAACATCAAAGGCTTTGCCCACGCCTGGAAGGCGCAATGGTATGATGGCGCTATTTCCGTTCTCAGTTTTCTTGTGACCCTTTACTTTGCCCCGCATCTTGATAAGGGCATTATGGTCGGTGTGGGTCTTTCCATGGCTGTTTTCCTCTATAAATCCATGCGGCCGGTGGTGGCCAGCCTGTCCATGCATGAGGAAAACGTGCTGAAAAGCGCTGAATACTATCGCCTGAAGGGTTGCCGGCATATCTCCGTAGTCCGCTTTGACGGCGCATTGTTTTTTGCCAATGCCAGCTATCTCGATGAGCAGGTGATGAAATTCCGCAACGAACAGCCGGACCTGCGCTATATCCTGCTGGATGCCAGGGGCATTAATGATATGGATGCCTCCGGCGAGGAGGCCCTGGAGCTCCTTGTTGAGCGGGTGCGCAGTGCGGGGCTCGGTTTTGCCATGTGCGGCGTCAAAGGGCAGGTGATGGTTGTTATGGAGCGTACCGGGTTGCTGAATAAAATCGGTAAGGATAGCTTATTCCCCGACACGGAACAGGCGGTTAAGACCATTATTAAGAAAATTCATACCACCAGCAGCGGCCTTCCAACCGAAGGTTGCAAGGATTGCCCATTAACCAAGTATATTCCTGCCTAAAGCAGGAGCGGTTCAGATACAGGCAATAAAAAAGGCCCGGGCGGATTGCCCGGGCCTTTTTTATTGCGATCTCAAGTAATGGCGGAAGTGCATGGGAATCGAACCCACCCACCAAGCTGTTAACCCGGTGCACCGGATTTGAAGTCCGGGAGAGCCACCAGCGCCCTTTCCACTTCCTTAGAATTGAAATGAAGAAAAAATTATGCTGTAACGCTTGAATGTGACAAAAAATTCATACATAATCATAGTAATTCTTCTTGCCCAATACGGCAACTTTTTTTATAAAAGGTGAGTAATGTCAGGTTTTAAAAGCTTGCAATAGTTGTTTGGATTTGTTTTATGTGCTTTTTTGCAGGACTCAGAATATTTTAATATATTTAATCGGAGATTAAAAAAAATGGAATGCGAGCGCTTAAACAGGCTTGTACGGTCATGGTATGTGCAGGTACAAGAAGAGTCATTAGCTCCGGCCAGAATGGTTGAGTTTATGGAGAAACATCTTAAGGGATGTGGCGCATGTCTTGCTGATCCTGACGTCCGTGCCGAAGTGAAAAAAATTACCGAGATTGTTCTTCCGCCTTCCAAGATGGTTAAAGCCGTCAGGGAAGACGCGGATGAGGAAGAAGTTGATGATTCACCTTCACCCTACTATGCCGCGGAAGATGAGGATGAATTGTCAGTCGGCGATGGGGGGGAGGAAGAAGAAGAGGATGATGAGGAAGAAGAGGAGGATGAATTTATTCCTTCCATGATTGATGATGACGATGACTTATCAGAATAGGCACCACCGTGCTGATCGCGGCGTTTCGCAGAGGTAATAAGCGGTATCCCGTAACTCTGCTAAAGAAAGGATTCTGCTATTCGGCGTGAGAAAACGTAATCTCCCCTCAAGTTAGGCTGCAACCTCCAGGTTGCAGCCTTTTCACTTGGTCGTCTCAACCGCAAGGCACCACAGGCCGGTTACGGTTGTTTCCTCTGAGGCAATAATTCCGATTGAACCATTGACTTCCACCTATTTTTTCTTAAATATCTTGTAGATTGAAGAAAAATCTTCCTGGCCAAGCCCATCGGCAAACGCCTTTGCATAGAGCTCTTTGGCCATGGCCCCGGTAAAAAGTGGTCTTTTCTCGCTGTAGGCCAAATCCATCAGGCAGTGCAGGTCTTTGTAGATGAGGGCATTGGAGAAGTGGGTTGAAAAATCTTCCTCCAGAAGTTTTGTTTTTTTGGCGTTGAGGACGAGGGAGTTGCCGCCGCCGACTGACAAGATTTCAATAACATCCTTTTTGTTCATGCCGACGTGTTCTGCAAAGGAGACCGCCTCGGCAATGGTTGCCATGAAACTTCCCAGCGTCAGATTGTTAATGAGTTTCATTTTTGTGGCGAGGGCCGGTTTTTCAAGAAAGAATATATTTTTACCGATATCTTCCAGGATTGGCTTGCTTATTTCATAGGCAGACGGGTCGCCGCTGACAAGTACCGTTAAATTCCCCTGGGAGGCCGGGACAACGCTGCCCAATACCGGCGATTCCAGATAAAAGGCGCCAGCCTCCTTGCAGATGGTGTGGAATGAGGCAACGTCGGTGAAATGGTTGGTTGTCAGATCCACGATGATTTTACCCGTTATCTTGCCGGAAAGCAGGCCCTTCTCCCCCATGAGGACACTGCGTACGGCCTGGCTGTCAAAAAGGCATAAAAACAAAATGTCAGCTTGTTCAGCCACGGCCCAGGGCGAATCAACTTCACGGCATTTTAATCCTTCTGTCTTGCCGGCACTTCGATTCCAGACGATAAGGCTGTGTTCACGTTCAACGAGTCTTCCGGCTATCGCTCTGCCAAGGTGGCCGAGTCCGATAAATCCTGCTTTCATTTTGGCTGTCCTCCTAAATCATTTCATCTAAAGTTTTCCCAACTGGAATGCGGTCATGAAACGGCATATTTCCTCGTCCCTCCGAACTATATTAGCATCTTTTTTGTTAGGGATGTCGATAAAAAGTTGAAAAGAGCAGAGGGGTGAGGCAAGGAGTATCGCCGGTGCAGTAGGTGCTGTTGGCGGTGAGCCAAAAAAAAAAGCCGCAAACCTCAAGGGTTGCGGCTTTTTTATATTTCTGGTGGCGATGCAGGGAATTGAACCCCGGACACTACGGATATGAGCCGTATGCTCTAACCATCTGAGCTACATCGCCGAATTCTGCAACCGCCTTTTGCCAGCGTATTACAGAAAAATGTTACCATCTGCAAACAGTGGTAACATTAAAAAAACAAGACAATGTGAAGAACCATGTATATGGTAAATTTTCTTCACATTGTCAATAAAAAATGAACAGCGGTTTACATCATGCCGCCCATGCCGCCCATGCCGCCCATACCACCCATGCCGCCCGGCATACCGCCGCCGCCTTCAGCTTTTTCCTCCGGGTGTTCAGCAATCATGCACTCGGTGGTCAGCAGCAGTCCGGAAACACTGGCTGCATTCTGCAGGGCAAAACGGGTAACCTTCGCCGGGTCGATGACGCCTGCCTCGAACAGATCTTCATACTGTTCCGTGTCGGCATTGAAGCCAAATGCGTTTTTGAGGTTTTTCACATGTTCAACCACAACCGAGCCTTCGCAGCCGGCGTTGGCGGCGATCTGGCGCACCGGCTCTTCCAGGGCGCGTTTGATGATGTTGATGCCCAAAGCCTGCTCGCCTTCCAGCTTCAGGTTGTCGAGCGCCATGAGGCAACGGATGTAAGCCACGCCGCCGCCGGGAACGATTCCTTCCTCAACGGCCGCTCTGGTTGCGTTCAGTGCGTCCTCAACCCGGGCCTTCTTCTCTTTCATTTCAATTTCAGTGGCAGCGCCGACATTGATGACGGCCACACCGCCGATCAGTTTGGCCAGACGTTCCTGCAGTTTCTCGCGGTCATAATCCGAGGAGGATTCCTCGGCCTGGGCGCGGATCTGTTTTACGCGGGCGGCAAGTTTTTCTTTGTCACCTGCGCCGTCGATAATGGTGGTGTTGTCCTTGTCGATAACGAGGCGTTTGGCGTGGCCAAGGTCATTTATGGTTACGTTTTCGAGCTTGATGCCGAGATCTTCGGTGATCACCTGGCCGCCGGTAAGGATGGCAATATCCTCCAGCATGGCTTTTCTTCTGTCGCCGAAACCAGGAGCCTTAACAGCCGCAACATTCAAGGTGCCGCGCAGTTTGTTGACAACCAGGGTGGCCAGCGCTTCGCCGTCCACGTCCTCGGCGATGATGAGGAGGGGTTTGCCCATTTTGGCAACCTGCTCAAGGACCGGCAGCAGATCTTTCATGTTGCTGATTTTTTTCTCATTGATCAGGATGCTGACGTCCTCAATGTTGACTTCCATTTTTTCCGGATCGGTGACAAAGTAAGGAGAAAGGTAGCCACGGTCGAACTGCATACCTTCAACCACATCCAGAGATGTCTCCATGGATTTTGCTTCCTCAACGGTAATAACTCCTTCCTTGCCTACCTTGTCCATGGCCTCGGCAATAATTTTACCAATGGTGGCATCATTATTGGCGGAAATGGTGCCGACCTGGGCGATTTCCTTCTGCTCTTTGGTGGGTTTGGCGATCTTGGCAAGCTCTGCGACAACAGTTTGCACGGCTTTATCGATGCCCCGTTTGATTTCCATCGGGTTGTGGCCCGCTGCTACCAGTTTGGAGCCTTCGGTGTAAATGGACTGGGCCAGAATCGTTGCCGTGGTGGTACCGTCACCGGCGACATCACTGGTTTTGGAGGCAACCTCCTTGACCATCTGGGCACCCATGTTCTGGAATTTGTTTTTCAGCTCGATTTCTTTGGCAACACTCACACCATCCTTGGTGATGGTGGGGGCGCCGAAGGATTTTTCCAGCAGTACGTTGCGGCCTTTCGGGCCAAGGGTCACTTTGACTGCATCAGCCAGGGTGTTGACGCCAATCAGGATTTCTTCCCTGGCTTTGGCACCATATTTAATGTCTTTCGCCATAATCTTTCTCCTTTCTACGCCTGTGAAAAAAAATGCCGGATCTAGTTAATCCGGAGGACAGGCAATTGTTTGTATTTTTTTTAATCAGCAGCTAAGTCGTAACAAATTTAAAACGGTTTTATTTCTCAATCACACCAAGGATGTCATCCTCGCGCATGATCAGATGGTCTACACCTTCAACTTTTATGTCAGTTCCGCCATATTTGCTGAACAGGACGAAGTCGCCTTTTTTTACTTCCAGGGCAACTCGCTCGCCTTTGTCGTTCAGTTTGCCGGAGCCGACAGCAATTACTTCGCCTTCCACCGGTTTTTCTTTGGCGCTGTCAGGAATGATAATACCTCCAGCGGTTTTTGTTTCACTCTCAAGTCTTTTGACCAGAATACGATCATTCAATGGACGAATTTTCATCTAAAACCTCCGTGCTAAATAGATTGATTTGAAATTTTTGATAACCCAGGAAAAACAGCTCCGGTCATACATCTGGCAACCGCATGTATGCCGGATATCGTCAAGCCGCAACCTGATAAAGTCCTGCTGCAAAATGAGAGGACCGGTGAGGACTTCTACGAAAACTAGGAAATCGGACCTTGCCGGGCCGATTTCCTAGTTGGGCAAACAATAGTGACGGGTATTTCAAAAATCAAGAGAGGGGGAGAAAAAAATTACAGCTTAACAACCCAGCCATGGGATTCCGGCTGCCGCCCGTGCTGGATGTCCTGCAGTTCCGTGAAAAGCCGCTGGGCAATCTCTCCGGTCTTGCCGTTATTTACCGAGCAGGTGTTACCCTTGTAAAAAAGGGAGCCGACCGGTGAAATGACCGCTGCGGTGCCCGTACCAAAGACCTCGTGCAGCTGACCGTTTGCGCTGGCGGCAAACACTTCGTCAATGGTGATGGGACGTTCCACCACGCTGCGGCCCCAGTCGTTGAGCAGCTGGATCACCGAATCCCTGGTGATGCCGGCGAGAATGCTGCCGCCCAGGGGCGGGGTGATGATTTCGTCACCAATGACAAAAAAGATGTTCATGGTGCCGACCTCTTCGACATATTTCCGGTGCACTGCATCCAGCCAGAGGACCTGGGTGAAGCCCTGCTGCTGGGCCTCCACCGCCGCCGTGATGCTTGCCGCGTAGTTGCCGGCGGTTTTTGCCGTGCCCACCCCGCCGGGCACCGACCGGACGTATTTGTCGGTGACGAAAATCTTTACCGGGTTGAAACCTTCCGGGTAGTATGCACCGACCGGGGTCAGGATGATAAAGAAGAGGTATTTTTTGGCTGGCCGTACGCCGAGCCCCGCCTCGGTGGCAATCATGGTGGGCCGGATGTAGAGCGAGGCGCCCTGGGCATCCGGCACCCAGTCCTGCTCAGTCCGCAGTAAGGTCTGCAGGCAGTGGAACACCTCATCAACATCAAAGGTCGGCATGCACATGCGGGTGGCTGACATATTCATGCGCTCCAGGTTATCCTTGGGGCGGAAAAGGAAAATATCATTGTCAGCACCCCGGTAAGCCTTGAGTCCTTCGAAGATCGCCTGGCCGTAATGAAATACCATGGCGGCGGGATCAAAGGAAAAGTTCTGGTAGCGGGTAATCCTGGCATCATGCCAGCCCTGTCCCTTGTCATATTCCATGGCAAACATATGGTCGGTAAACAGGGCGCCAAAGCCCAGAGATTTTCCCTGTGGCTTCGGTTTGAGCTGGGCCTCCGGCACTGTTTCAATTGTAATATTCATAAAAAAAACTCCTGAGGAAAGGCGGAAATCTTTGGGGCGGGGAGCAATGAAAATTTGCCGCCCCCTGAATATTGATGGCTTGGTATTTGTGCCCCTTAAAGTCCCGGCACAAAATTGCCGTGATGATAAATCAGGAACTTAGGAGCGGTTACGAAATAACATGGCCATTTTTTCAATTTCGTTACGGCTCCTTATGCCGTTGGGGCGCATTTCTCTGGCCATGTTATTCTTTTACAACGGCTTATCATGCGCTGCTTGGCTACCGAGAAGGTTTTTACGAGACAGTCAATATTCCTCTGTACAAAAAAAATATTTTAATATAAATATTTATTATAATTAATAAAAGTGCAATAAGCTTTTGTTTGGCACTTTGTTATGCAAATGATAGCGTAAGATCTTGGATTATAGCTGATTCTCTCAGTCTTTGAAACAACTTATTTTTATTTCCCCGACCTGGAAAAGACATGCAAAAGCAACAGCCGAGTCCCCTAGTTCTGTTTTATTTTCTGAGTCTGCTGCTGCTGGCCACTGTTCTGATGGGCTGGCTGTTGTGGCCTTTTGTCTCGAGTATCATTCTCTCTTACCTGCTGGCCACGATTTTTGACCCGATTTATCTCTATCTCAAGCAGAGAATGTCCGCGCAATTTTCCTCGCTGGTTACCTGCGTGCTCATTGTCTTGCTGATTTTCGTGCCGGTGATTTTTTTTGTCGGAGCCCTGTCCAAAGAAGCCTATGCCCTTTTCCAGTTGACAAAGGGCACGGATCTGGCGGCGAAATTCAATGAATTTGTTGAAGGCAGCGCCCTGCTTGCCGGGTTCAAGGACCTGCTCGCCGGCTACGGGATTAAAATCGAGTTTGCCGCCCTCGGCACGGAATTGTCGAAGTTCGGCGGGATGTTCGCGCTTTTTGTTTATAACCAGGCCAGCGCCTGGGCGGCCAATATTCTTAATTTTATTTTTAATTTTTTCATGATGGTTATCATCATTTTTTTTCTGCTCATCGACCGCAGCCGTTTGCTTGCTTACATCATGCGGCTTTCTCCCCTGCCGGACGAGCATGAGAGGCGGCTGATCGCGAAGTTTGAGGAGATCAGTAAGGCCATTCTCATCGGCAACGGGACATGCGGCCTGATTCAGGGGGTGGCGGGCGGCATGGTCTTTGCTTTTTTGGGTTTTTCTTCGCCGGTTATCTGGGGAGTGGTGATGGGAATTCTGGCCTTTCTGCCCATTGTCGGCATCGCTTTGATCATGTGGCCGGCAATTTTCTATCTTCTGTTGCAGGGCAACGTGGCGCAAGGACTTGCCCTGATTGGTGTGTATATCTTGCTCACCTTGTTCGTGGAGTACATGCTCAAGACGAAGCTGGTGGGGGGAACGGTAAAAATGCACTTACTGCTTGTTTTTCTGGCCATCATCGGCGGGCTGCAGGTGTTCGGGGTAATGGGCATTATCTATGGGCCGATGATTGTCACCGGTTTTCTCACCCTGGCGGATATATATATGACGAATTATGAGGAGTGTGTGAGAAAAACCGGCCATTGGCGGGGTGAACATGCTCAGGGTGATCAGCCGGATGGTGATCCGAATCGCTCAATAGCCGCAAAAAAAAGGACCATTAACACCAAATAGCCGCTTCGCTTTTACGCAGCATGCGCGGGGAGAGAATTCTCCTATGGACTGCAGCCCGATTGCACAGAAATTATACGCTGACCAGGTAGAGCAACTTTATGCGGGTTTGCATGCCAGTCTGCTGGCCAATCTGCTCAATTCGCTTATTCTGGCCGTCGTTCTTTTCGAGGTCAGTTCCCCTTTCCCCCTGCTGCTCTGGGTTGCCGCGGTTTTTGTCATCTCTCTTGCCCGGTTTGTTCTGTACAGAATCTATCAGCGTTCCGCCCGGGAGCGAGTCAATCAGGCAACCAGGTGGGGTATTCTGTTCATTGCCGGTTTGATGATCTCGGGCATTGCCTGGGGATTTGCCGGCATTTATTTTTTTCCGCCCCAGTCAACTCCCCATCAGCTTTTTATCGCCTTTGTCCTTGCCGGCATGGTTGCCGGCGCCTCAGCCTCGGCCTCTGCCGTTAAAAACGTTTTTTTTCTTTACCTCATCCCCGTAATTCTCCCTCTTACCTGCAAATTTTTCCTGGTGGGCGATGAGATCCATACGGCAATGGGCATCATGTCGGTGGTCTATATCCTCGGCTGCGTACTGCTCTCCAGGGAGGTTTTCCGCATCATCCGCAACTCGTTGTTGATCGGCTACGCAAACGAGCAGGAAATCAGGGAGCGGCGCAAGGCGGAGAGCGAGCTCAGAAAACATCAGGAAAAGCTTGAAAGTATTGTCGGGTCCCGCACCCTTGAGTTACGGAACAAGAATATCGAGCTTAATGAGGAAATTGCCGAACGCAGGCGGCGGGAAAAAATTCTCGGGGAGCTGCTCGGCTTGTCGAAAATTCTCAGCAGCACCATGGATTTGCCGACCATCTACCGCCAGGTGATCAGTCTGGCCCAGGGGCTGCTGCGCTTTGATTTCTCAACCGTGATGATTTTGACCAAGGAAAAGAATGCCTTGATTCCCATGGATACCATAGGCTTTGCTCCGGCGGCAATCGGTACTGTCATGGAGCTCAGGGAGCTTGGACTGGCAACCTATGTGGTGCGGGAAAAGAAACCCGCGGCAGTGGTCGATTTCAAAACGGAGAAGCGCTTTGCCGTGCCGTCTTTCATTGAGAGGTACAGGATATCCTCAGCCCTGGCCGTGCCCATGCTGATCGGTGACGAGATGTTCGGGGTGCTGATCGGCCATACCCTGCAGCAGAGAAAATTTACCGAGGCCGAGGTGTCATTGTACCAGACCATGGCCAATCAGGCCGCGGTGGCCATTAAAAACGCCATGCATCTGCACTCGCTGGCGGTCTCGGAAAAAAAATTCCGCACCCTTTTTGACAGTACCCATGATGCCATCATGATTTATGATCTGGAGGGCGCCCTGTTTGAAGTGAACAAGGCTGCCTGTGACCGCCTGGGATATTCCCGGGCAGAACTGCTGCAGATGAAACCCGGCCAGTTTGTCGCCCCCCAGTATGCCGCGCTCGTCCCGGAGCGGATGCAGAAATTAAAAGAGGTGGAGAAGGCGATTTTTGAGACCGCCCATGTCAGCAAAGACGGCTCGGTGGTGCCCATCGAGCTGAGCCTGCAACGGATTGAATATGAGAACAGGCCGGCATTGCTGGGAGTGGCCCGGGATATTTCCGAGCGGAAAAAACGGGAAGAGGATCGCTTGCGCACCCAGAAACTTGAGTCGGTCGGGGTGCTTGCCGGGGGAATCGCCCATGACTTCAACAACCTGCT
>Ga0172380_10003729_pt1 | contig 20507 bp, 18 predicted proteins | sample Leawe162metaG_FD_119747 | JGI IMG/M metagenome (GOLD analysis project Ga0172380, IMG submission 119747) | Leachate microbial communities from a municipal landfill in Southern Ontario, Canada - Leachate well 162 metaG | ecosystem: Engineered > Solid waste > Landfill > Unclassified | place... | reverse complement strand
TGTCGATATTTCTGCATCTTCATTAAACACTATTTTCACTACTCAATTGCCAACCCAGGGGACATTTAATGACGGTCCTTATGAAATGGGAGTTAAGTTCACAACTTCACAAGTTGCAAAAGTAAAAATGTTCAGTTACTATAAAACAGCAGGGGAGTCAGGTGCTCATATCGGAAATCTATGGAATAGCACAGGTACTCTTTTAGCTTCAGCCCAATTCAGCAACGAAGCAGGAATCGGATGGCAAGTTTCTGATCCCGTTAATTTCTATATTTATCCGGGAAATGTTTATACAGTTTCTGTAAATTCCAATACCGAGTATGGTGCTGAAGGAGCAAACTCTCTTCTTGCATCTGTTACAAACGGTATTTTAAGTACTGTTGCAGATGGTAATAATGGTGTCTTTTCGGGCACTCCCGGTACACCAGGCATTTTCCCGACTAATTCATTTAATCATAATAACTACTTGCGCGATCTAGTAGTTGAACCGGTAATCACTCCGGCAATTCCAACTGCCATAGCTCCCGCGAATAATTCTGCAGGCGTGTCTATTGAGCCGATTCTATCATGGTCGCCGGTTGCTTATGCACTATCTTACAATCTACAGGTATCTACTGATCCTAATTTTGCGACTTTCTTAGTTAATGAAACCGGCTTAACAAATACCACCTACTCATTAGGAACATTAGATAATGCAACTACATATTACTGGCGGGTTAGCTCGGTTGGTGAACTAACTTTGACTAATGGTTTTAGCTCAAATTTTAGCTTCACTACGGTAAACAGTGTTGCCATTACTTTATCATATCCCTTGAACGGTGTTGAGTTATTTAACTTAACTCCAACTCTTTCATGGTATATGCCTATGGGTGGTACTTGGAAATATGATCTATTCTTATCTACGACTGCAAATTTTCTTGCTCCGGTTGTAATTTCTAATATCAGTTCTACAAGCCAAGTGATTAATAATCTCGTTCCCGGAACTTTATATTATTGGAAAGTAAGAGTAAAAACCGCCACAGGTGTAGTAGTTACATATTCTCAAGTCGGTACTTTCAAATCATTTGGTAAGGCAGTTAAACCGGTTGCTTCATATCCAATTGGAAATCCTACACTTAATACTTATGTACCAACCTTATATTGGTATCTAAATACAGCAAGTACAGGTCTAATTTATGAAGTGGAAGTAAGAGAGGGCTTGCAAACTGCATTAACTGGAGTGGCGACTCACACGAATATTAATGTCCAAAATCTTTCAGTTACACTTCTTCCGGGCAAACAATATTCTTGGGCTGTTAGATCAAAATCTGGTGCAGTTTATTCCGATTGGTCAACTCCGTCAAGTTTTAAAACAATTTCTTTGCCGACTGTAATCGTCCCAACTCCATCTTGGCCAGTTGGTAATGCAGTAGTTTATTCGACTTCACCAACACTATATTGGTATCTTGGAGCGGCTTCCACAGGCTTGACATATCAAGTGGAATTTGTTGAAGGTCTAGCAACTGCGTTTACAGGAACTGCTTCGATAACCAATATTTCCAATCTTTCGGTGGCATTAAGTAATCTTAATTCAGGTGCTGAATATAAGTGGAGAGTTCGCTCAACAGATGGAACAAATTTCTCTAATTGGTCAGTTGATGCAAAATTCAAAACCATTGCTCCGGCATCAGCTACTCCGGTTAAACCTTATCCATCATTCCCAATAGGTGGTCAGTTGGTTTATTCTACAAGCACATCGCTTAATTGGTATTTGATGACTTCATCTACAGGTTACACTTTCGATGTTGAATACTCAACAGGCGCATTAACCGGAACTCCGACAGTTACAGGAATTACTTCATTGAGTTATAATTTAACTCCGCTTACAGCCGGCGTTACTTACAAATGGAAAGTTCGTTCTAAACTAAATGGTATTTATTCAGCTTGGTCAGATGAACAAACATTTTCTACAGTTAATAACACACCGGTTGCAGCTAAACCGATACTTTCTTGGCCTATTGGTGGTGTAACAGTTTATATAAATTCACCGAATCTTTCATGGTTCTTAAATTCCGGCACTGCTGGATTAACTTATCAATTATTAGTAGCTAATAATAGTGCATTTACAGGTGCGGATTCCTATAATCTAACCACGAATCAATATCAATTGAGTGGCTTATCAGGCGGTGTTACATATTATTGGAAAGTTCGCTCCTATGATGGCTCAGTTTATTCGAGCTTCTCGGATGTTGGTACATTTGTTACCTTAGCCACTAATGCTTCGGTTGTCCCTATGGTAGCTAGTCCGGTCGGCGGTATCGAAATCGAAAATACTCCGATGCTCTCTTGGTTTTTACCAACGGCATCTGAAGTAGTAACTTATGAATTGCAATATGCAAAAGATTCTGAAATGAGTAATCCTATTCAGATTGAAACTGAAAATGCTAATGTTACATTAAATAATCTTAATGCGGGTGAAACATATTTCTGGAGAGTTCGCTCTAAATCGAATAATGGTGAATATTCTCAATTTTCAGAAGTTGCAGAATTTAAGTCAGGTGGAGTTACTTCAGCCGAACAAAATACAGAAATTCCATCAGCTTATGAATTAAGGCAAAACTATCCAAACCCATTTAATCCAACTACGATACTAGAAGTTTCTATTGCGGAGAGTGGTTTCTTCTCGCTTGATGTATTTAATTCACTTGGTGAGAAAGTTACTAATATCGTAAGCAAGAACATGGATAGAGGAGTACATAAATACACATTCGATGCAAGTAATCTTTCTTCGGGTGTTTATTTCTACCGCCTGACAGGTAATAATATTAATCTTATAAAGAAAATGATCTTAGTCCGTTAGAGGGTGAGTAAGAAAAACAAAGCAGTAGATTTACAAAAGTCCGGTGAAAGCCGGACTTTTTTTGTCCGATTTTAGGGTATAAAAAATGGGATTGTTTTTATATAAGGATAAATTTATCTTAGCACATAATCCATATTACAAAGGTGATCTTATGTCCAAAAATTACTTTTCAGCTTTGGTCTTTATTATCCTTATTTCACAAATTGCTTCCGCACAAACGAACAATTCGTATTATTCATATATCGAGACCGATCACATTAAACTTTGGTACAGTTTATCGAATAAAATTGGTCAAAATCAAAATGGCAATTCAGGTTTAGAGCTTAAGCAATTAGATAATAATACGGTAATGCATAGCTCAAATTTTCTATGGGGAGGATTTGTTAATTCTAAATTTACTAGTGGAGGGACGATATATTTTAGAACAAATCTACTGCCGGGTGAATTTATTTATCGCGATAACCCGATAGCACGAGAAGCACAAAATCATTCATGGAAATATTCGGCTAATTGGGAAAATATTTCTGACCCACAAAAGAAAGAAGAATATGAAAATGGATTCTATAATTGGCGAACAGATTTAGGTGTAAATTTTTATGACGATGACAAAAATGGTTTATATAATCCTCGAACTTCTAATGATGCTCCCGGAAACCTTGAAACCGAAATGCACTGGTTTGTTATGAATGATATGAATTTTGAAAAATCTAATGAATATTTTCTTTCAAATCCAATCGGTTTAGAATTGCAGAAGACTTTTTCTGTGTTTAACTGGGGTGAAATGATGGATGTAGTTTTCGAGAAAACTATTATCATTAATAAAGGCAATAACAAAGTTGATAGTATGTATTTCTGTTTCTTTGCCGATAATGATCTCGGAGATGCCGGTGATGATTTTGTGGGAGTTGATACAACTTTGAATTTGGGCTATTCATATAATTCCAAAAATAATGATGCCGTTTTTGGAGAGGCACCTCCGGCTGTTGGACATGTAATTCTTCAATCACCTATAAAAACAAATTCTAATAGAAATATATCATCGTTCGTTCCGAATTATAAAAATGATCATAATTGGACTTACGATTTTGCCACCTATACTGAATTGGGTCAGAAGGAAATGTATAATCTTTTAAGAGGCAGAATGAATGATGGTAAGTACTTCGTTTCGCAGATTGATGGTCAGCCTACTATTTTCCCATTTACTGGAGACCCCGAATCAAAAACAGGTTGGTTTGAAAATACTGATTATTATGCAGCAAGTGATAGACGTTATCACTTAAATATGGGTCCAATTACTTTTAATCCGGGCGAAAAATTAACTTTTTATGATGCTATTTTAGTAGCGAAAGGATCAAGTAATCTTAATAGCGTTACTAAACTCAAAGAATTAGCCGTTAAAGTGATCAACTTTTATAAAAGCGGGGAGATGATAACCGATATTAAAAGTGAAGAAACAATTCCCACTAATTTTGAATTAAATCAAAACTATCCTAATCCGTTCAATCCGACTACTACAATAGAAATATCAATTCCGAAAGAAGGATATTTTTCACTTGATGTTTATAATATATTAGGAGAGAAAGTTGCTAATTTAAGTGATAGATATTTACAATCAGGCAATCATAAATACACATTCGATGCAAGTAATCTTTCTTCGGGTGTTTATTTCTATCGTCTAACAGGTAATAATATTAATCTTATAAAGAAAATGGTCTTAGTCCGTTAGAATTACGCAAGTCCGGTTAAAGCCGGACTTTTTTTGAAGTGAAGAATTATCTTTGACAAAATTCTTTATTATCTTAATTTAGTCCGGTTAAAAATTAAGTACTATCGAAATAACTAAACATACCACATAGCTTCACCATCCCAAAAACATCGCAAATGGAACATGATAAGAATTTTTTAAATTCTGCAAAAAGATTTATGCTCGGAAAATCAAGAGATTTAAAGGATCCGGCAATTTTTCATAAGATAACATTAACTGCATTTTTAGCTTGGGTAGGTCTTGGAGCCGATGGGCTTTCTTCTTCTGCTTATGGTCCTGAAGAAGCATTTCTTACTCTTGGCACCCACCACTTTCTAAGCGTTTTCGTAGCTATTGGTACCGTTCTAACTGTTTTGATTATTAGTTCAAGTTATTCTCAAATTATTGAACTATTCCCCTCGGGCGGCGGAGGATATCTTGTTGCGAGTAAATTATTATCCCCTAAAATTGGAATGATTTCCGGTTGTGCTCTACTAATAGACTATGTACTTACAATTACTATTTCCGTTGCGAGTGGTGCTGATGCTCTATTTAGCTTTTTCCCAACCGAATTTCTCTATTACAAATTCTATTTTGCACTATTCGGCGTCTTGCTTCTTATTTTTATGAATATGAGGGGAGTGAAAGAATCAGTTTTACCTTTAGTCCCAATATTTTTGATTTTTATTGCTACCCATATATTTGCTATTCTTTATTCCTTTGCTGTACATCTATTCCAATTTGGCGATCTTGTTACATCAACTTCATCTGATATTGCTACTTCTTCCAACGAATTAGGAATTTTCGGAATGTTATTCTTAATTGTGAAAGCATATACTATGGGAGCAGGTACTTATACCGGTATTGAGGCAGTTAGTAATGGCGTTCCAATTCTTAGAGACCCTAAAGTAGATACTGCAAAAAAGACTATGAAATATATGGCTGTTTCACTTTCGTTTATGATTGTTGGTCTTCTTCTTTCTTACCTCTTTTATGGTGTAACTCATGAACATGGCAAAACTCTCAATGCAGTTTTGTACTCAAAGATTTCTTCCGATTGGGGCACTTATGGAACTATATTTCTATTCTTGATCTTGTTTTCTGAAGCTATTATTCTTTTTGTAGCCGCACAAGCCGGTTTTATGGATGGTCCAAGAGTTCTAGCAAATATGGCATTGGATAGGTGGTTCCCATCTAGATTCGCAATTCTGAGTGATCGACTTGTTACTCAAAATGGTGTTATAATTATGGGCTCTGCAGCAATGGTTACTATGATTTTATCCAAAGGTTCAGTTAAATTTCTAATTGTACTTTATAGTATAAATGTATTCGCAACATTTTTCCTCTCTCAGCTTGGAATGGTACGCCATTGGTGGCAGGTAAGGAATGAAAATAAAAATTGGTTTAAGAAAATTGCAATTAATGGAATCGGGCTTTCTCTTACTTCATTAATTTTAGTATCAGTCCTTGCAATTAAGTTTTTTGAAGGGGGATGGATTACACTTGTTATAACCGGAAGCTTAATTTCTTTAGCAATTATTACTAAGAAACATTATAACTCTGTCCATGAAAAGATTAAAGAGCTTGATGAAACAATTTTACCCGCTATTACCGAATCAATTGAAGTGATGCATGGTTGTGATCATACTAAACCGCATTTTAATCCAAACGATAAAACTGCTATTATATTTGTAAACGGATTCAATGGGCTTGGTGTTCATACTCTTCTTTCTGTACTTAGAACCTTCCCTAATACTTTTTCCAATTTTGTTTTTGCTCAAGTTGGAGTAGTAGATACAGGGTCATTTAAAGGTACTGCTGAACTTAACGAACTCGAAGTGAAAACAAAAAAAGATATTCATAACTATATCGATTTTATTAATAGAAATGGTTTCTATGCTGACGGTTTTTCTAAAGTTGGTACTGAAATAATAGAAACTGCCGAAGAATTAATAATAGCTATCCAAGAGAAATATTCCAATACAGTATTTTTCGGTGGACAATTGGTCTTCCATAGAGAAACAATCTTTAATAAGATGCTCCATAATCAGATTGTATTCACTCTCCAAAAGAAACTTTATAAAATGGGTCTTCCTTTTGTAATTATGCCGATAAAAATTAATATGTAAGATTATTGCGGAAAGTTGAATAAGCTAAATAGTGTCGTTATATTACCTTTCTAAATTATGAGGAATAATGGACAAGGTAGTTTTATCGACTGATTTCCCTTCACTTAAAAAATTCAAACAAGGCAAAGTAAGGGATGTTTATGAATTGGGGGATTATTATCTAATTGTCTCTTCTGATCGACTTAGCGCATTTGATGTTATAATGCAGCAGGGGATTCCTCATAAAGGGGAGATACTTACATATATCTCAAATTTCTGGTTCGATTTTACTTCCGATATAATTGAGAATCATATCGTTTCCACAAAGGTCGATGACTACCCCGAAGAGTGTCAAGAATACAAAGAGATTTTAGAAGGACGTTCGATGCTCGTAAAAAAAGCTAAACTTATTCCTTTAGAATGTATCGTAAGAGGTTATCTTTCAGGCACAGGTTGGAATGATTATAAAAAATCTGAAACTATTTGCGGCATTCAATTACCACCCGGATTAGAAGAATCAGAAAAACTTCCTGAACCGATTTTTACTCCTTCTACAAAGGCCGATATCGGCGATCACGATGAAAATATTGATGAGAAAAAAGCGATCGGATTAGTTGGTTTTGATGTTTATAACGAAATAAAAACTAAAGCATTGGAGATTTATAAAAAAGCATCCGACTACGCACTTACTAAAGGAATTATTATAGCCGATACCAAAATGGAATTTGGTATTTATAATAATAAGGTAATATTAATAGATGAATTATTAACTCCCGATTCATCACGATTCTGGCCTCTCGATTCATACGAGAAAGGAAAAGCACAAGATAGTTACGATAAACAATATGTAAGAGATTTCCTTCTTTCAATCAATTTTAATAAACGTCCTCCGGCACCGATTCTACCGGAGAACGTTATTACAAATACTGCAAAAAAATATTTTGAAGCAGTGGAAAAACTAACAGGCAAAATATTAGATATATGACACCGAAAAAGATAAAAGTTTTACCTGATAATAAATTACAAATAATCTGGAATGATAATTCAGAAAGCATAATTAGATTAGCTAATATAAAACGTAACTGTCCATGCGCAGTATGCGATAGCGAACGAGAAAAACAGAGCAGCAGCTATCTTCCTATCTATGCCGATTGGGATTTGAAAATCAAAGCAATTGATAAAATTGGTATTTATGCTATTTCAATCACTTGGGAAGATGGTCATAATACCGGTATTTATGAATTTAATACATTAGCAAAAATGGCTGAGAATGCTCCTTCCTAATCAATTAACTGTTGCGAGGATTATCCTTACTCCATTTTTCTTCTATTTCTTTTTATCACCCGTTGATGAACTTAAACAATTATCTCTATTAATATTCGTTATAGCCGCTATTACCGATTGGTACGATGGTTGGCTTGCTCGTAAATTTAATTATATAACTGCTTGGGGAAAATTTATGGACCCGCTTGCAGATAAGATTCTTACTTCAGCTGCATTCTTCGGATTCGTAATTATTGGTACTCTAGATCTTTGGATGGTTTTATTAATAGTTTTTAGAGATATTACTGTTACCGGATTAAGAGGATATGCAGATTATAAAAAAGTAAGTTTCGTTACTTCTAAAAGTGCAAAGTGGAAAACGTTCCTTCAAATGTTTTTCCTATATTATCTTTTATTGCTATATGCTGCAAACTCAGTTGATTGGATTAGATCAAATTATAGCGATTTAATAATAACTCTTAGTAATTATAATCTCATTTTTTATTCAATGCTCTTTATTACTCTATTTACGCTATTTACCGGAATAACTTATATATTTACAAATATAATTGTAATTAAAAAGCTTTTTAAGGGTAGAATTGAGTAAACTCGAAAAATTAATCGGCTCTGGTCTAAGTACTGGCTTTATTAAAAAAGCTTCCGGTACTTGGGGCAGTCTCGCCGCTTTAGCAATTTATCTTCTTCCCGGATTTGAAAACCCGGCTCTACTTATTCTGCTTATTTCTATCTCATTTGTCTTCGGTATTCCGATTGCTAATAAATTTGAAAAAGTATACGGAAAGGACCCAAAAGAATTTACATTAGATGAGTTTGTGGGCATGTGGATTACTCTTCTTTTTCTTCCAAAATCACTTTGGCTTATAATCCCTGCATTTTTTATCTGGCGGGCATTTGATATTTTTAAACCGTTTCCTGTTAATAGATTAGAAAAATTAAAGGGTGGACTTGGTATCTTTGCAGACGATATCATGGCGGGGTTCTATTCCTTTCTTATAATGCAGATTCTCACAAACATTTTGTATCATTTTATATAGGATATTATGAATGCTCATTTAGTTACGATTGGTGATGAAATATTAATTGGACAAACAATCAATACCAATAGTGCGTTTATCGGAGAAACTCTTTCCGATCTCGGTGTTATTATCACCGAAGCTCACGTTATACAAGACGATGCAGAAGCAATTCTAAGAGAATTTGATTATGCTTTTAATAATAATGACCTCATTATTGTAACGGGTGGGCTAGGTCCTACTCATGATGATATTACACGAGCTTGTATAGTAAAATATTTTAATACCGAACTTGTAATGAATGATTTAGTATTGAGCGATGTAAAAAGGATATTCGATGCCCGCGGCAGAGTGGTAACAAAAATTAATGAAGAACAGGCATTAGTGCCTATGATCGGTGAACCGATAAGAAATTACAAAGGTACCGCCCCCGGAATATTTATTGAAAAAGATAATAAAACATTTATAGCTATGCCCGGTGTTCCTTATGAAATGAAAGAAATGATGCAAAAATTTGTAATTCCACGTTTATCGGAAAAAATTAACAATAAGGGTTATGTAATTAAAAAAACTAATCTGCTTACCACAGGTATTCCTGAATCTTATCTTTTTGAAAAACTTGGAGATATGACCTCGTTATTAAACGGTGGTAAGATGGCTTTTCTCCCAAGTCAATTCGGTGTAAGACTACGCATTACTGTAAAAGAAGAAACTGAGGAACAAGCAACTAATAAACTTGTAGAAATTGAACAGAAAATCCGATCATTAGCGGGCAGATTTATTTATGGAAAAAATGATGATACTTTAGAACAAACGGTTAGCAAAATTCTAACTGAAAGAGTATTAAGAATTGCAGTAGCTGAATCTTGTACAGGCGGATTAATTGCAAGTCGATTAACAAATATCTCAGGTAGTTCAAATTATTTTGATAGAGGTGTTGTAGCATATAGCAATGCTGCAAAAGTTGAACTATTAAAAGTAAATGAAGATATGATTCAGAAATATGGTGCAGTAAGTATTGAAGTCGCCCGCCAAATGGCAGAAGGAGTAAGAGCAATTAGTGGTACTGATATAGGACTTTCTATAACAGGTATTTTAGGACCAACAGGGGGTACTTTAAGCAAACCGGTGGGGTTGGTTTATGTCGGAATATGCGATGATAAAATATGTACTGCAAAAGAATTCCGACATGGAGATGACCGTTTATTAAACAAAGATAGAGCCTCACAATCTGCCTTAGATATGCTTCGTAGGCACTTGCTTGGCATCCAAAATGACGAATAAAAAATATTAAAAAGAAATTAATTTAAAACGGAGGCATTTATGTCAGAGAAAGATTCAAAAATAAAAATATTAGAAGACGCAATCGTTTCGATCGATAAGCAGTATGGCAAAGGTACGATAATGAAGCTTGGTGATGGAGTTGTTAATGCTATCGAATCAATATCGACAGGCTCATTATCCCTTGATTTTGCTCTCGGTATCGGTGGAGTTCCACGTGGTAGAATAGTTGAAATCTATGGACCTGAATCTTCCGGTAAAACTACATTATGTCTCCATATTATTGCTCAAGCTCAAAAAGCTGGTGGATTAGCAGCATTCATTGATGTAGAGCATGCTCTTGATGTAAACTATGCAAAAAAATTAAAAGTAGATACTCAAAATCTCTTAATCTCTCAGCCCGATTTTGGCGAACAAGCATTAGAGATTGTTGATACATTAGTAAGAAGCAATTCACTCGATATCATTGTTGTTGATTCAGTTGCCGCACTCGTACCACGTTCCGAAATAGAAGGCGAAATGGGCGATCCTCAGATGGCTTTACAGGCACGTTTAATGTCGCAAGCACTTAGAAAACTAACTGGTGCTATCTCTAAATCTAAAACCACTGTTATTTTCACTAATCAATTAAGAAGCAAAATTGGTGTAATGTTCGGCAATCCTGAAACGACTACCGGCGGTAATGCACTTAAATTTTATGCAAGTGTACGCCTTGATATCAGAAGAATCGGAGCTATTAAAGATGGTACTAATGTTGTCGGAAATAGAACAAAAGTAAAAATTGTTAAGAGCAAAGTTGCACCTCCATTCATAGAAGTAGAATTTGATATTCTATATAATGAAGGTATAAGCCGTGTAGGCGAAATTATCGATACAGGTATCGACCGCAATGTAATTAAGAAAGCTGGTGCTTGGCTTACTGTCGGTGAAGACCGTTTCCAAGGACGCGAACAACTCAAAACTAAAATGCTCGAAGATGAAGCTCTCTATAATAATCTCGAAAGAGACGTAATGATTGCTATTGGTATGATTAAAGATGATTCTCCGGTCCCGGCAAAAGACGCTGAAAAAGAAGAAACATCAACATCGAAATCAAAAAAAAGTAAATAAAAGATGATTATATCTCGACTGCTTAAAAAAGGTAATAACGTTATTATCTTTTTTGAGGATAATTCTAAAATAAAAATAGATTATGAAGTAGTCGTTAAAAGTGGTTTGCGAGTTAATGACAATCTTGAGGATGTAGCACGAGAAAAACTTCTCGCTCAAGATATCAGAATAAGAGTTAGAAATGGTGCTTTCAACTATCTCGGTAGAAGGCACCATTCATTTTTTGAATTACGTAAAAAATTATCCGCCAAAGGTTATGATAAAGATGTTATCGATGAAACCCTTAATGACTTAAAAGATAAGGGCTATATTGATGATGAAGATTTTGCTAAAAGATATATTGAAGAATCGATTCTAAGAAAAAAAAGCGGAATTAATAAAATTATTGCCGGTTTATATCAAAAAGGTATCAGTCGGGAAATAATTAATCGTGTAATGAGTGGTTTTGATAATCACGATGAAATGACGCAAAATGCTTTAGAAATTGCTAACAAAAAATTAAATTCTTTAAAACAGAGAAATACAGAAAAACAAAAATTAAAAATAAAATTATTCTCATTCCTTTCAGGTAAGGGATATTCTTCGGAAATAATAAAAGAGGTAATATCACAACTCGATTTAAATCAAGAAGAAGAATATTAAATTTTGCTAAATTAATAGATAAAAAAATTAGGAATTTATGAGCGGCTTTAATGGATTAGATTATTTTGATATAGAATCACTTCTTTCGGAAGAGGAAATATTAATTAGAAATTCTGTTCGCGAATTTGTTGATTCAGAAGTAATTCCGATAATTGAAAAAAATTATAGAGAGGGGTCATTCCCTTATGAGTTGGTACCTAAGATGGCTGAGTTGGGACTATTCGGAATTAATCTTCCTTCAAAATATGGATGCGCCGAAGCCAATAATGTGGCTTATGGTCTCGCAATGCAAGAACTCGAAAGAGGCGATTCAGGCGTTCGAAGTTTCGTATCCGTTCAAAGCGGTCTTGTGATGTACCCTATTTATGAATTTGGAAGCGAGGAACAGAAAGATTATTGGCTTCCTAAATTAGCTGCGGGGGAAAAAATTGGCTGTTTTGGTCTAACTGAACCCGATTACGGTTCAAATCCGGGTGGTATGGTTACGAAAGCCGAAAAAGTTGATGGCGGTTATTTGATAAATGGTGCTAAGATGTGGATTACCAACGGTACAATCGCTGATATTGCCGTTGTTTGGGCTAAGCTCGATGGCGTAGTGAAAGGATTCTTAGTAGAAAAAGGTACAAAAGGATTTTCCGCTCCTGAAATGAAAGGTAAACATTCTTTACGTGCCTCAATTACATCCGAATTAATCTTTCAAGATGTTTTTATTCCTGAGGCAAATCTTCTTCCTAAAACGGGTGGCTTAAAATCACCTTTGATGTGCCTAAATCAAGCACGTTACGGTATCGCTTGGGGAGTTGTCGGTTCTATGATGGCTGTATATGATTCGGCACTTAATTATGCAAAGTCACGAGTCCAATTCAGTAAACCGATTGCGGGATATCAACTTACTCAATTGAAGCTTGTTAATATTCTTACAGAAATTACTAAATCGCAATTGATGACTCTTCAATTAGGACGACTTAAAGATAAAGGCACTATAAAACATACACAAATTTCGATGGCAAAAAGGAATAATTGCGAAGTGGCTTTGGATGCTGCACGCATTGCAAGAGAAATTCTTGGCGCAAATGGAATTTTGGACGAATATCCGGTTATGCGCCATTCGGCAAATTTAGAATCTGTAAAAACTTATGAAGGTACTCACGAAATGCATACTCTTATAATCGGAGAAAATATCACCGGTTATCCGGCATTTGAATAATAGGGAGACAAAATGAATAAATTCAAAATTGCTTATGATGGAATTACATTTGACGATATTTTATTAATTCCGGCTAAATCTAATGTTTTACCAAGAGAAACTGATATTTCAACATATCTTACACCTGAAATTAAACTCAATATCCCGTTTATTTCGGCGGCGATGGATACTGTAACTGAATCAGCAATGGCAATTGCAATGGCAGCACAAGGCGGTATCGGTATTATACATAAGAATATGAGCGTTGCCCGTCAGGCAGAAGAAGTTGATATGGTTAAACGTTCCGAAAGTGGAATGATTACCCGCCCGATTACAATCTTCGGCGATAAAACAGTTGAAGAAGCTGAAAATCTTATGTCAAAATACCACATATCCGGTATTCCGATTGTAGATGAAGCAGGTAAACTTATCGGTATTCTTACGAATCGAGATTTGCGTTTCGAACCGAATAGGCAAAATCTTGTTTCTCAAATGATGACTAAAGAAAATTTAATTACTGCACCTATCGGTACAACACTTGAAGAAGCAGAAAAAATCCTCCATCGCCATCGAATTGAAAAACTCCCGGTAGTCGATAAAAAAGGTGTTCTAAAAGGACTTATAACATATAAAGATATTTCAAAGAAGAAGAAATTCCCTAATGCCTGTAAGGATGATTTTGGTCGACTACGTGTTGGAGCGGCTGTGGGTGTATCTAAAGATACTATCGAAAGAGTTGATGCCCTTGTATTAGCAGGAGCTGATGTTATAATAGTCGATACGGCTCATGGTCATTCTGCAGGTGTGATTAAAGTGCTAAAGGATGTGAGGAAACGACATAAATATTTGCAGTTAATTGCAGGAAATATAGTTACTAAAGAAGCAGCTCTCGAATTAATAAAAGTCGGTGTCGATGCAGTAAAAGTTGGTATCGGTGCAGGTTCTATCTGTACTACACGAATTATCGCAGGCGTGGGTGTTCCTCAAATCTCTGCCGTATTTGAAGTTGCTGAAGGTATTAAAGGAAAAGGCGTTCCTCTTATCGCAGATGGTGGTGTAAAACAGACAGGCGATATCGCTAAAGCAATCGCAGCAGGTGCTGATTCGGTTATGATGGGTGGTACTCTCGCAGGTGTGGAAGAAACTCCAGGCGAAAAAGTTTTATATGAAGGTAGAAGTTTCAAAATTTATAGAGGTATGGGTTCGCTAGGTGCTATGAAAAAAGGGAGCAGTGACCGATATTTCCAAGATATGGAAGCAGATATTAAAAAATTAGTTCCTGAAGGGGTCGAAGGGAGAGTTCCTTATAAAGGACCTTTGTCAGAGACCATTTACCAGTTTATCGGCGGTCTCAGGGCTGCTATGGGCTATTGCGGGGCAAAGAATATAGAAGCTCTGAAGCGGGATGCCCGATTTGTGAAAATTTCTAATGCGGGACTTAAAGAGAGCCATCCGCATGACGTAATTATTACAGAAGAATCACCTAATTACCAATCTTCCAAAAATTCTAATTAATCCGGTTACTATGTATAAAGTACTTATATTGTCATATTATTTTCCCCCTATGGGTTTGAGTGGCGTTCAAAGAACTGCTAAATTTGTTAAATATATGCATCAATTCAATTGGCAGCCGACCGTAATTACGACCGGCAAAACTGCTTATTATGCACACGATTTAGCTCTATTAAAAGAAGTAGAAGCAGCAGGTGTAGAGATTATCAGGACTGAGGCATTCGATCTTAATTCAGTACTCGGAAGTAAATATGGTACTGTTACGATGCCACAAGAATTTTTTAGGAAAATGATGTCGAATATCAGTAAGGCATTATTTATTCCCGATAATAAGTTCTCATGGGCTAAGAAAGCATACCAAGTCGCTCGTGAAAAACTAAAAAACGAACATTTTGATATACTTTATGTAACAATTCCACCATTTTCTCCTTTTTCTTACGCAGCAAAACTTAAGAAAGAGTTTGATATTCCTCTTTTTGTCGATTATCGTGATCTATGGTTTGGTAATCATTTTGCTTTTTACCCGACTCCTTATCATAAATACAAACATAAAAAATTAGAGTATACAGCTCTTAAAGCATCTACTAAGGCAATTGTAATTAATAGAAAAATTAAAGAAAAATTAATTACTACTTATAAGTTTTTGACATTCGATGATGTTAATATCATTCCACACGGATTCGATCAGGAGGATTTCGATAAAGAAACTGCTCTTCCTAATGATCCGACAAAAATGAAATTATCTTATGCCGGTATATTTTATGAAACAGTTACTCCCGAATACTTACTTCGGGCATTCAAGAAATTAACGGTCGAACGCCCTGATATTGCATCTAATATTAAACTCGAATTTATCGGTCATCTTAGAAAAGAAAATAAAAAACTGATTACAGAGCTCGGACTTAATCAATACATTATCGATCTCGGTTATATGGAGCATCCTGATGTAATAAAAAGATTAAAATCGACAGATGTATTATGGATGATGGTTGGCGAAAGCAAGAATTCCGATACAATTTCTACCGGAAAATTATTTGAGTATATCGGTTCTCGTAAACCAATACTCGGCTGTGTGCCCGAAGGTGCAGCAAAAACAGCACTTACCGAATATGGTGCTTCTTATATCACAAAACCGTATGATATCGATGAAATAAAAAATGCTCTTATAAAAATAAATGCTGATTATAAAGCAGGACAGCTTCCTACTCCGAAAGAAGAATTTGTAGTGAAACACGATCGGAAATTTTTGACTGAACAATTAGTAAAATCGTTTCAATTTTATTTAAGGTTAGTATAATGAAAGTAGTTTTAATAGGTTCGGGTGGAAGGGAACATGCCATTGCACTCGCACTTTCCAAAAGCCAAAAATTATCTCAACTTTTTATACTTCCAGGTAATCCGGGTACGAAGCAATATGGCAAAAATGTTGATTTAACTGTTCTTGATTATCCGGGAATTTTGGAATTCTGCTTAAAAGAAAAAATCGATCTTGTTGTTATTGGACCTGAGCAGCCGTTAGTTGATGGACTTGCAGATTTACTTCGCGAAAATGGTATTTACGTATTCGGACCATCTAAAGAAGCCGCACGCATCGAAGGGGAAAAATCGTTTGCAAAAGATTTAATGAGAGAAAATAATATCCCTACCGCTGCGTATAAAATATTCCAATTGAATCAGAAGAAAGACCTATTGAATTATTTACTCGAACAGAAATATCCGATTGTAATTAAAGCTGATGGTATTGCCGCAGGGAAGGGAGTTGTGATCCCCGAAGATTTAGAAACGGCTACTATTACTGTAAGAAACTTTTTTGATAATTCTATATTCGGACCGGCAGGCGAGAAAGTGGTTATTGAAGAATTTCTCACCGGTCAAGAAGTATCGCTTTTTATAATTACTGATGGTGATGAATATGTTCTTCTTCCCGCCGCTCAAGATCATAAACGAATAGGGGATGGCGATACAGGGAAAAATACTGGCGGAATGGGTGCTTATGCTCCTGCTCCGATTCTTACAGATGAAATTTTAGAAGAAGTAAAACGAAAAATTGTCGAACCCACCTTAAATGCACTCAAGAAAAAAGATGCTAAATATAATGGATGCCTTTATTGCGGATTAATCCTCACCCAAGAAGGTACAAAAGTAATTGAATTTAATTGCCGATTCGGCGATCCCGAAACGCAAGTCGTGTTGCCATTATTAGATGGTGATTTATTGGAATTGTTTTATTCTACAGCCGTTGGCAAAATATCACAAAATTCTGTGGCTTATAACGGCGGTTCGGCAGTATGTGTAGTTGCCGCTTCAGAAGGATATCCCGATGGTTATGAAAAAGGAAAAGTAATAAAAGGAATCGAAACCGCCCTCACTCACTACCCCCAATCAATAATCTACCATGCCGGCACAAAAGAAAAAGAGGGAACTCTCCTCACGAACGGCGGCAGAGTACTCGGTGTTACATCAGTTATAAAAGATAATGACCTAAAACAGTGCAAACAAATGGCTTATGACACCTTATCTTATATTAGTTTTGACGGCATCTACTACCGCAAAGACATCTCTGACAAAGCGGGAAAGATTAAATAAATTAAAACATAAATTAAGAATTATCAAAAGTGCTTTTCATTTAGAACTGTCTGTATTCTTTTCTCTCTTTAGAGTACCAAAAGTTAATTTACAAAATTAATTTTTCTGTTCTCAAAATAAATCGCAGTCTCTAATCACATTCTATTGCCAATGAATATTTGGTTTCTTATTGTTTTTGGCACATTCTCTTAAATACATGTTCATTAAATTCTGATAGCGAATATCAATTTCTGAAGCTAGGTTTTTAAAGGATTCTACTGTTTCATTCTCTATACGAATTGATATTTGTTTTTTAAGTTTTTTCGTGTAAGGATTTTTTATTGAATTCGAAAAATCATATTCTTTTTTCATTTTATTTTACCAAAATGTAATATTTTCTTTTGAAATCCCACTGGAAACGAATATTATCCATACATCTACCATAATTATATTATAATGATATAAGAAAACATGCAATTTACACCTAACAAGCAAATCAACCCGCCCTAATAGGGTTTTGTTAGAATCCTTCTTCAGATTCAACTCACCCTTTCTATCCCTATTAAATAGTAACAAATTCTGTAAATTCACTTTAAATAGGGATTGATACACTCTATCTCTGAATATAATTTAGTAACAACTTTATAACTTATTATTGTTCGCAAATGGAGTAAACATGCAGTACAAATTGCTACTATTTTTTATTTTTTTATTCATCGGCAGTATAATAGCACAAAACGATGATTTTATTGAACCAAAAACTACTGTTGGCGGTTATGGTGAATTGCATTTTAATCACGAAAATAATATTAAGAATGATGTAAAACAAACTTTAGATTTTCACCGTTTTGTTTTATTCTTTAGTCATAATTGGAATGAAAAATGGTCTTTTAAATCTGAAGTGGAGCTTGAACATAATTTTGTTCAAGATGGACAGGGTGAATTAGAATTAGAACAAGCCTATATAAATTATCATTATTCCGATTGGATTGGATTCCAATTTGGCGTTGTATTACCTTCAATCGGATTAATAAATGAAAACCACGAGCCGGTACTTTTCATGGGTGTTGAACGACCTGAATACCATAATAAAATTATACCAACTACCTGGTTCGGTAATGGTATGGCAATCTATGGCAAATTAAAGGGCTTCGAGTATAAACTTACTATAATGGAAGGATTAAATAATGAAAAATTCTCTCATAGTTCCGGAATAAGAAGTGGTAGAAAAAAAGGATTCATGGCAAATGCTGAAAATTTACTCTATAATCTTCGCCTAGATTATATCGATATTCCGGGTATTATATTAGGAGCTTCTTACTCCTATAATAAAGCTTCCGGTGATACATCATCTAATAAAATCGATCTGCTCGAATTTCACGCCTCTTATAAAAATAATAATATATTAGCCATATTTGAATATGGACAAATAAACTACGAAAAGTATTCACTCAAGAAATCTAATGGTTTCTATTTCGATTTAGGTTATGATTTTGCTGATCTCTTAAATATCGAAACAAGAATTATCCTATTTATAAGATATACTGATTACAATACAGCATCTTCTACAACTTTGGGTGGTAATTCAGAACAAAAATATCATTACAACTATTTTATGTTTGGTGTCTCGATTAAACCTCTTGATAATGTTGTATTCAAAGCCGATTATGGCTCAAGAATTAATGAAATAGAAACAGAAAATAGTAAACTCTTTAATCTCGGTGTAGGCTATTATTTCTAAAGGAATTTATGTTAAAATTATTTTTGATGTATACATTATTATCAGTTCTTTCACCTCAAGAAAATATTAAAGAACAAGCCGAGAAATCGATCTCGGATTTCTTTGGTAATAATCATGAACTAATCTTTGAAAGGATTACTTTATCTAAATCCCTTATCAACGAAATTGAAAAAGAAATTAAACAAAAATTTGTAAACGATTATATCTATCAATGGAAAATATATAAGGGAAATAATTTGATTGCTTATGCTTATTTAGATAACGTATTGGGTAAAACGATGCCAATAACTTTTCTTACCATTATTGATTTAAGAAATGAAGTATTACATGCTGAAATTATTAAGTATCGTGAATCCCACGGTGGGGAAGTAAGTCATAGAAATTGGCTTAATCAGTTTATAAATAAATCTGTAAGCAATAATATTAAATTGGGAGATGATATTTTATCTATTTCAGGAGCTACTATCTCTGCCCGTTCTATTACAAAAGGTGTTAAAAAAACTTTACTCATTTCAAAAATATTGAACTCGTTATGAATTATTCCTTAACAACATTACCATCTTTATTAAAAAGATTTTTAATTACTTATATAATTATTTTAATTATCGGTATGGGAGTTGGCTTAGTTTACCTTTATCAATCAACTAATATTTCAAAAGTAGAAACGATAGAACATATCAATGGTACCGAGATTTCGGATGAAGATGATTTCAAAGAAAAGTATCCTAAATCAATAAATGAACTTTTAATTACTACTCATAATCATATTTTTGGAATAGGTTTTGTATTTTTTTCATTAGGTTTGATATTTTTCTTTAGTGAGGTGAATAAATATCTCAAAGGTTTTTTATTAATTGAACCGTTAATATCAATAGTAACAACTTTCGGTTCGATTTGGTTAGTACGATTTGTAGATGAAAAATTTATTTATTTGACTATCATCTCTTCTTTATTAATGTATTCAAGTTTCTTTTTGATATGCACAATCTCTTTATGGCAATTGCTCAAAAAACAATTAATAGTAATTAAGTAAACAATTTTTCACCCTGGAGGCCAGGTGAGTTTTCTGCCGCCCAATAGATGCAAATGCAAATGATACACATCCTGTCCCGCATCATTGCCACAATTAAATACTAATCTAAAGCCCGATTCATCTATGTTTTCCTGCTTGGCAATCTTATTTGCGGCATCAATCATTTCACCCATTAACTGTGAATGCTCCGCACCTTTAATATCGGTTACTTTAGGTATCTCAATCTTTGGTATTATTAATATATGTACTGGTGCTTGCGGATTGATATCCCTGAATGCTAATACATTATCGCTCTCGTAAACAATATCTGCCGGAATTTCACGATCAATTATTTTTGAAAATATTGTACTCATTGCTCATCTCGCTCTATGTTGTACTTTTTCATTTTATTATAAAGATTACTTCTTTGCATTCCCAAAATCTCTGCCGTCTTTGCGATATTCCAATTA
>Ga0172380_10003728_pt1 | contig 20510 bp, 20 predicted proteins | sample Leawe162metaG_FD_119747 | JGI IMG/M metagenome (GOLD analysis project Ga0172380, IMG submission 119747) | Leachate microbial communities from a municipal landfill in Southern Ontario, Canada - Leachate well 162 metaG | ecosystem: Engineered > Solid waste > Landfill > Unclassified | place... | reverse complement strand
TCATACCTCGTAAGGCAGCCGTGACTGTGCCACCAGCCGATCGAGCGCCTGTACCACCTGGGGATCGAACTGGCTGCCCGAGCGGGACTGTATGTATTCCATGGTCTGCGCCAGCGACCAGGGCTCCTTGTAGGGACGCCTGCTGAGCAGGGCATCGAACACATCGACCACAGCCACAATACGGGCCGACAGCGGGATCGCCTCCCCCGCCAGCTGCTCCGGGTAGCCCTTGCCATCGAAATGCTCGTGGTGTCCACGGGCGATCTCGGCTCCCAGCGACAGATAGCTGGTGCCTTCGACCATCTCGCCCGCCTTGTAGAGGATGTTGGCGCCTATGCCCGCATGCTGCTCCATGATGAGCCGTTCATCCGGCTCGAACCGCCCCGGCTTGTGCAGTATGTGGTCAGGGGTACCGACCTTGCCGACGTCGTGCAGTATGCTGGCCATGCCGATCATGTCGACAAAACCGGGGGTCAACTCATCGGGGTAGGCCCCCGCCTGCTGCATCTCGGCCACTATGGCATCGGACAGCTTCTGCACCCGCAGCACGTGCTCGCCGGTATCCGAGTCGCGAAACTCCGCCAGTGCGGCCAACGCCACCACGGTCGCCTCCTGGGCGCGCAACAGCTGGTTGTAGAGATAAAGGTTGTCGTATGCAGCCGAAATCCGCTGACAGAACACATCTAGCAGATCGCATTCGAGGGGATCGAGCGGCTGGGTCGGCGTAAAATTGAGCACAAATTCACGGCCGTTCTGGGCGGCGATATAGAGCGCATCCTGCGGGTGTTCGAAGCGGTTGCGGCGGTTGGCGAGCGCACTCATCACAGAGTCGTGCAGCGCCGGAAAGGCGCTCAATGGCACCTCGTCGAGCAGGGATTCATAGTCACCAGTGGCGGCCAGGATCTCCATCTCCTGGGTGCCCGGTCGGCGTTCGACGCAGATGGCTCCCTCCGTGCCCACATCCAGAATGGCGCTGATCTGTTTGAGCACGCCGGAGGCAAATTCCCGAAGCGAATGAAGGTGATAGAGATCCCCCGCCCCCTCCAGTATCTTGCCTAGCCCCTGCCGGCTCTTGTCGATGGCGCAGAGGGTCTCGTAGGAGCGCAGCGAGGCGATCACTGTGGTGTAGAGCTTCTGCACCGTCAGTTCCGTCTTGGTCTTGTAGTCGTTGATGTCGTAATCGAGGATCACCCGCTGCTCCGGGGCCTGACCGGGCTGGCCGGTGCGCAGCACTATCCGCACCAGGCTGTTGTGCATCTCGTTGCGGATCTGGTGTACCAGCCGCAGCCCCGCATCTTCCGTCTCCATCACCACATCCAGCAGGATCAGGGCGATGCGTGGGTTGGCCAGCAGCATACGGGCAGCTTCGGCACCACTGTAGGCATTGAGGAGTTCGAGGGGGCGGGATTTGTATTGAATGTTGGAAAGTGCCAGCCGGGTTGCATGATGAATATCCGGTTCATCGTCCACGATCAGTACCTGCCAGGGGTTGATCGCCTTGGTCACCACGACCTCATCATAGTCCAGCTCGATGATGTCGTCATCCAGCCAGATCTCATCCTTGTCTTGGGCACTGCTCATATCGTTCACGCCTCCAGGCGCTGCATGAGTGTATTGACAGTATGTACCATCAGGCAGCGATGGATCACAAGAAGCCACTGCGTTCAGCCCCTCGTCAACGGCCCTGGGACGCCCGGTTTGCCTGCTTATTCGAAAGGCTCCAGATAGGCCTGTATCGCCTTCTTCAACCACGCCAGCACCTTGCCATGATAGGCGTTTTCCGACAGATAGACGCCATAATCGCGCCATTGCAGGCTGAATTTGTGTTTCAGGGTCAGCAGTTCCCCCTGCCGCAACTGACTCTGGATCAAGGGGGAAGGGAGCACGGCCCAACCCAACCCGTCCAGCACAGCATCGCGCATCAACTCGAAGCTGGAGAGGCCTATGTGCTGGCCGCCGATAGGGAGCAGGCTCTTGACCGAAAATTCATCCACGTAGGAGAGGGTGACCTGGGTATGGCCGGTCAAATCCTGCTGCAATACCCGCTTCAGGCTGGCCAGCGGGTGGCTCGGCGCCACCACCATCAGGGTGCGGATCGGATTGAGCACATCTATGTTGAGACCGCTGCGCTCCTGCTCCTCTGTGATGAGGCCGAAGGCGGCATCGACAAACCCCTCCTCCACCAGGGCGGGCAGCTCGGGGGGCGAGGCCAGCACCAGCGAGATACTGGTGCCTGGAAACTGGCGGCGCAGTGCGCCCAGCAGGTCGCGCCAGACCAGCTCGGGGATGGCATCATCCCGCGCCACCCGCAGCGCCACCTCGGCACCGGAGGCATAGTGTTCGCACTTGAGCTTGAGGCTGTTGGCCGCCTGCAACAGCCGCTTGCAGTCATCCAGCACCAGCTCGCCGATCTCGGTCAATCGGCTCTGGTTGGCCCCTCGTTCAAAAAGTTCGACGCCAAGCTCAACTTCAAGTGCCGCGATCGCCGTGCTGACCGCGCTGCGGCTTTTGCCAAGACGGCGCGCCGTGTTGGCGATGGAGCCGCTGCTGGCGGACTCGACAAAGAGTTGTATCTGATAAAGCTTCATGACCGGGGCCGATGACGGAGGATCCTATATTCACATTACCTCGCCCCTCCTCGGCAAGGCAAACCTTCAGCGTCTGAATAGTCGACGCTCAGCGATTGCTGCACCCGGTCTCACTGCGGCTATCATCTCCCTCGTCGCAGCCACAGAAGGAAATTTTATGTTATTCAGTCGCATGCTCTTAGCTCGCATGTTTTTGACGGGCGCCATCCTGACCGAGGTGGCCGGCACCTCCAGCATGGCCCTGATCCCGGAGAACGAGGCCGGATGGCTCAACTATCTGCCGATGTGGATCCTCATCTCTTTCTCATATCTGCTGCTGGCCAAAGCCGCCAAAACAATCTCCATTGGTATTGCGTTTGCACTGTGGGAAGGCTTGGGGATCGGCCTGATCACCCTGGTCTCCATCCTGTTTTTGGGTTACGACATAGGTACCCAGGAGCTGATAGGTCTGGTGCTGGCAATAGTGGGTATTGTTATGGTGACAATGGGTGAAACCCACGATGAGCAGGTTGCCCGCCCACGTGGCACGGCCAGCCTCAGCAAGATAGAGGAGGCCACATGCACCCGTTGATCATCGTGCTCGGCGCGGCCCTGCTGGATATAGGCGCCAACATGGCGATCAACCGCTCGGTGGGTTTCCGCTACAAGGGCTGGGGCTTCCTCGGCATCCTGCTGGTGCTGTGCGCCTTTACCCTGCTCTCGGAGGCCGTGAGCACCGGCAAGATCGACCTGGCGGTCGCCTATGCCACCTGGGGTGCCATCGGCATTCTCGGTACCGCGCTCGGGGGTCTGCTGCTGTTTGGCGAGCGCCTCAAGCCCATCGGCTGGGTCGGCATGGTGGTGATGGCCGTCGCGGTGGCACTGCTGACCACGGCTTAACTCCCTTTTGCTCACACAATAAAAAAGCCGCCCGGTTCGCCGGGCGGCTTTTTTGCGAATGGTTACGGGCAACCAAGCGGGTTAACGAGCCGTTTCGTACAGCTCCAGCGGCAGACCATCGGGATCGGCGAAGAAGGTGAAGCGCTTGCCGGTCAGTTCATCCACCCGCACCGGCTCCACCTCGATCTGATGGATCTGCAGATGCCGGATGACGCGGTCGAGCTCGCTGACCCGAAAGGCCAGGTGGCGCAGACCACAGGCCTCCGGCCTCGAGGGGCGCGCGGGCGGTGCCGGGAAGCTGAACAGCTCCAGCTGGCTGCCATCGGGCAGGCCCAGATCCAGCTTCCAGGATTGGCGCGCCTCGCGCAGGGTCTCGGCCAGGATGGGCAGCCCCAGCACCTGGTGATAGAAGTGGCGCGAGCGGTCATAGTCGCTGGCGATGATGGCCACATGATGGATGGCGTCAAACAACGGGAAAGTCATATGCACTCCAGTCAAACGGGCAGCCAGGGCTGCCCGTTTCGTCTATCAGTTGAAGAAGCCGCCGAACCAGTCATCCAGCGCGCTGCGCGGTGAGGGGCTGCCACAGCTCATGGGCTCGGCCAGCCCGGCCAGTTTGGCCGGCACCTGCAGGCTGCCCGGGCAGTCGCTGACCACGCGGGATCCGCTGGCACGGGAGAAGTTGGCCCAGCTCACCCCTTGCGGCATCTTCAGCGCCAGGCTGTTGACGCCGCGCTGGCTCATGTAGCCGCTAAAGAGCTGCAAGGCGCCGCTGGCCCCGGTCAGCCCGGCGGATGTGTTGTCGTCACGGCCCACCCAGATGCTGACCAGCTCGTTGTTGTCCAGCCCGGCAAACCAGGAGTCGCGCAGCTCGTTGGTGGTGCCCGTCTTGGCCGCCATGGTGGCGCCGGGGAACTTGGCATTCAGCGCGCGGGCCGTGCCCTGGCTCACCGTCTTGGTCATGGCGAACAGGGTCAGCCAGCTGGCCTGCTCGTCGGTGACCCGCTTGGCGGTCTGATCATGCTGATAGAGAGTGCTGCCATCGCTGTTGACCACGGCGCGGATCGCCGACAGCGGCTGGGTCAGCCCCTGGTTGGCGATGGGCAGGTACATCTGGTTCACCTCCATGGGCGACAGGGCCACGGCCCCCAGCACCAGCGACGGATAGGGCTGGATCTCCTGCTCGACCCCCAGCTTGTGCAGGGTATCCACCACCTTGTCCAGCCCCACCTGCAGACCCAGATTGACGGTCGGCACGTTGAGGGAGCTGGCCAGCGCATCCATCAGCGGCACGCTCTGGCGGAACTTGCGATCGTAGTTCTGCGGCGTCCAGATCTGGCCATCCTTGCCACGGATGCGGATCGGCTGATCTTTCAGCGGGGTTGCCAGGGTCAGGCCGTTGGAGAGGCCGGTCAGGTAGACGGCCGGCTTGACCAGGGAGCCTATCTGGCGACGGGCATCCAGCGCCCGGTTGAAGCCGGCGTAGCGGGGATCCCGTCCCCCCACCAGCGCAACCACTTCGCCCTTGTGCCAGTCGGAGACCACCATGGCCGCCTCCAGCTTCTTCTTGCCGCGCTGTTTCTCGATCAGCGTCAGACCCGATGCCACCGCCTGCTCGGCGGCGTGCTGGGCGATGGGATCCAGGCTGGTGAAGATCTTGAGGCCGGACTGCTTGAGCAGATCGGCGCCGAAACGGCTCTGGATCTCGCGCTTGAGCAGGCCCATGAAGGCCGGGGTTCGGCCATAGCTCATCTGGCCACGGGTGATGATGCCGAGCGGCTGCTTGCTGGCGAGTTCGTACTCGGCCGGTTGCAGGCTGCCGTGATCCATCAGCAGCTTGAGCACCAGGTCACGCCGGGTCTTGGCCCGCTCGGGGAAGCGCCAGGGATCGTAATAGGAAGGTCCCTTCACCAGCCCCACCAGCAACGCCACCTGATCTATGTCCAGCTCGTTGACCGGAATGCCAAAATAGAAATAGGAGGCGAGCCCGAAACCGTACACCCCTTGCGAGAAGTTCTGCCCCAGATAGACCTCGTTGAGGTAGGCCTCCAGGATCTCGTCCTTGCTGTAGCGATAGTCGATCAGCACAGCCATGTAGGCTTCCTGCGCCTTGCGCCACAGGCTGCGCTCGCGGGTCAGGAAGAAGTTCTTGGCCAGCTGCTGAGTGAGGGTACTGCCCCCCTGCACGGTGCGACCGGCCAGCACGTTGGCCGCCATGGCGCGCAATATGGCCACCGGCGAGACGCCGCCGTGCTGATAGAAGTCGCGATCTTCGGTGGTGAGCAGGGTCACCAGCAGGCTGTCGGGCACCTCGGCGATGCGCACCAGCAGGCGATCCTCCCGATCCTCGGTGTTGAGGCGATCGAGCAGCACAGGGTCCATCTGGGCGTAGCCGAGCTGGCGCTGGTTCTCCAGCGACTGGATCCCCTCCAGCCGCGCGCCGTTGAAGGTGAGGCGCAGGCCGCGGGCACCGTCGGCGCCATCGTGGAAGGCGAACGGGCGGCGAATAAGCTCGATGCGGTTGCCGTTGATCGCATACTCGCCCGGCGTGTGAGGCTGGCGCACCTGCTTGTAGCTCAGCATGTTGAGCTCGCGCAGCATCTGGGTCTGGGAGAGACGCTGGCTGGGGTAGAGCTCCAGCGGACGGCTGTAGACCATCACCGGCAGTTGCCACTTCTCGCCATCGAAGCGCTCGCGCACCTTGGTATCCAGGTAGATGCCAAACACCACCATGAAGGCGGCCACCACCAGGGAGAGCTTGAAGCCAAGCCAGAACAGCTTGCGCCAGATGGTGCGTTTGGGCGCCACCTTCTTGGGTGCGCGCTTGCGTCGTTGCGTTGCCATGAATCCTCTTTGCTATTCGTTATGTCGCCATCGCGGGCGTAGTCATTATCTCATTGGTCTTGGCGAGCGCCGCAGGCCGATTAACCGAGCAGCGCCCTAGTCGAACGGCCGTGATCCACAGGTTCGCTCAGGCTGCGCCAATCACAGCTAGATGCCCATCTTCTTCTTGGTCACCTTGGTCGGCATCGCCTCCAGCGGGTTATCCGGCCAGTAGTGACGGGGATAACGCCCCTTCATCTCTTTTTTTACCAGCTCGTAGGAACCGGCCCAGAAGGCGGCGAGATCGGCGGTGATCTGCAGCGGCCGCTGGGCCGGCGAGAGCAGCTCCACCACCAGCGCCACCCGGCCATCGGCCACGCAGGGGGTGGTGCCTTGCCCGAACATCTCCTGAATGCGCACCGGGATCACAGGCGCCTGACCCGGCTGATAGCGAATGCGCACCCGGCTGCCGGTCGGCGCCGTGAAGTGGCTCGGCAGCGCCTCGTCCAGCCGTTTGGGCAGCGGCCAGGGCAGGGATTGACGCAGGATGTCGTTGAGGTTGAGCCGCTTCAGCTGCTCCAGCCGGGTCATGCCGCTCAGGGCAGGCAACAACCACTCCTCCAGCCGGTCCAGCAGGCTTTCGTCGTCCATGGCGGGCCAGCCGTCATCCGGCAGCCAGTCGCGGGCGCAGCGCAGACGGGCCAGCAGCCCTTCGCTCTGCTCATCCCAGGGCAGCACATGCAACCCCTTGCGGCGGATCCCCTGCAGCAGACAGCGCCCCTTCTGCTCATCGGAGAGCGCGGTCAGCGGCCGCTGGCTCAGCACCAGCTCGCCGATCACCTGCTGGCGCTCGGCCCGCACCCGTTCCTCCCGCTCGTCCCAGTCGAACCACTGGCGCTCGCTCACCAGCTCAGGCAGCTGGCGCGCCAGCTCGTCCAGCTCCACCGGCTCGGCGATGAAGATGCGGCTGCCACGATCGTTTTGCCCCATCTCGATGGCGATCAGGGCCCCTTGTCCCTGGCATGGGTGACCTTCTACCAGATCGCAGCTCACCCCACCACTGAGTTGATAGCGGCTGCCGCTGCGCAGCTTGCCGATCCGATCCGGCCAGGCGAGGGCGCACAGCAGTCCCAGCCACTGCCCCTGTGCCTGACGTTGTGACGCGCCAGACCTGACACCGAGGCGCTCGAACCAGCGGGCCGCCCCCTGCCGCAGGGCGCCAATACGGCGATGAAACAGCACTGAGAGGCGTTCAGATCCTCGCAGATCTTCTTCCAGCAGCGCCACCAGGAAAGCGGCATCGGCGACAATCCCTGTCAGACCCTCGGCCTCCAGCGCGCGGGCCCGCAGCAGCATGCGCGCCAGCCGGGGATGAGTGCCGAAGGCCGCCATGGCACGGCCGGCGGGGGTAAGTTGTTGCTCACCTTCGGGCGTCATGGCGCCCAGGCTGACCAGCAGCCGCTGGGCGCTGGCCACGGCGGCGGCGGGGGGCATGTCCAGCAGCGGCAGGCTCTCCACCCTGGCGCCCCACTGGGCGGCGTCCAGCAGCAGGCCGGTCAGCTCCTGGGTCAGTATGTCCGGCGGGCTCTGCTCGGCGAGACGCTCCTGCACCTCGCCGCTCCAGAGCCGGTAGCAGACGCCGGGGCCGAGCCGGCCGGCGCGGCCCGCCCGCTGAGTGGCGGAAGCCCTGGCGATCTGGCGGGTCTCCAGCCGGGTGACGCCGCTTTTCAGATCAAAGCTGGCGCGCCGCTCCAGCCCGCTGTCGATGACCATGTGTATGCCCTCTATGGTGAGGGAGGTCTCCGCCACATTGGTGGTGAGCACCAGCTTACGGCGGCCCGCAGGCGCCGGCTCGATGGCGGCCTGCTGCGCCGCCATGTCGAGGCGCCCATAGAGCGGTGCGAGGCGCACGTCATCCGGCAGCCGTCCCTCCAGCCACTGGGCAAGCCGCTCTATCTCCCCCTGCCCCGGCAGGAACACCAGGGCGCTGCCGGCGTGACTGGCCAGCGCCTCCAGCACGACGGCGCCGACTTGCGGCTCCAGCCACTGCTGGCGATTGATGGGGCGATAGTGATAGTCGATGGGAAAACCGCGCCCCTCGGAACGGATCACCGGGGCGTCCGGCAACAGGGCCTCCAGCGCCATGCCATCCAGGGTGGCGGACATGATGAGCAGCTTGAGATCGTCCCGCAGCCCCTGCTGGCTCTCGATGGCAAAGGCCAGGGCGGTATCGGCGTGCAGGCTGCGCTCGTGGAACTCATCGAAGATGACGAGCGACACGCCCGCCAGCTCGGGATCCTGCTGCAGCATCCGGGTCAGCACCCCCTCGGTGACGATCTCGAGTCGGGTCCGGGCACTGGTGCGACTCTCGCCCCTTACCCGCAGGCCGATGCGCTCGCCCACTTGCTCCCCCAGCTGACGGGCCAGAAAGCCGGCTATGTTGCGCGCCGCCAGACGACGAGGCTCCAGCATGATGATGCGACCTGGCAGCCGGTTCTGGCGGACCAGCTCCAGCGGCAGCAGGGTCGACTTGCCCGCGCCGGGCGGCGCCTGCAGGATCACGCTGGCATGGCTGTCGATAGCGGCAAACAGCGCCGGCAACACGGACACTATGGGGAGTTGGGACAAAGCGACGAGCACCTTCTGTGATGACCTTAAAAACGGCGCCCATTCTGCCATAGCATCCGCCGCCACCGTGAGCAGATGTCGCCAGCGAGACATAACCGCCACGGCTGCCCTGGCATTCACGGCCATGTCGCCGGGATACGCTACGGCGAGACATGACCACCACGGCTGCCATAGCATTCACGGCCATGGCACCGAGATACGCTGCGGCGAGACATGACCACCACGGCTACCACAGCATTCACGGCCATGGCGCCGAGATACGCTGCGGCGAGACATGACCACCACGGCTGCCATAGAATGGGGGCCATGTCATGAGCGTAAAAAGGCACACTCCCCAGAAATGGCCAAACTCTTCTTTGCCCTGCCCCTGCACCGGCTCGCCCCCGAGCTGATCGACTGGCGTGACCAGCGCCCCTGGCCGGGCCAGCCGGTCCCCGAAGCCAACCTCCACCTGACGCTGGCCTTTCTCGGTGAAGCCGACCAGGTCACCACTGCCCGCCTGATGGCCGCCGCCGAGCGGCAGCACTGTCCGCCGCTGACCATCAGGCTGGATGAGACCGGCTGGTTCAGCCGAGCCAAGGCGGCCTGGGTAGGGCCGGGTGACTGGCCGAACGAGCTGAACGTGCTGGCCAGGGCGCTGCGCCGCCACGGCGAGAAGCTGGGGCTTGGCAACGGCGAGCAGGGCTATCGCCCCCACGTCACCCTGTCGCGCAAGGCGAGCGAGGCGCCCGACACCTTGCCGGCGCCGGATTTTTTGCTGCACGCGGATCACTTCTGCCTCTATCAATCCATTGCCACCCCGGACGGGGTTCGCTATGAGCCGCTCGCCTGCTGGCCCCTGCGCGCCAGAGAGAAGATGGCGTCGTGACAGTCGCTAGCCCTCGCTTCCTGCCTATAAAAGAGAGAACAGCACCATGATTTTCGATCCCCCCCTGCAATCCGGGCAGCTCATCTCCCGCTACAAGCGCTTCCTGACCGACGTGCTGCTCGACAATGGCGAGCAGATCACCATCCACTGCGCCAATACCGGCGCCATGACCGGCTGCGCCGAACCGGGCACCCGGGTCTGGTACTCCACCTCCGACAACCCCAAGCGCAAGCTGCCCCACAGCTGGGAAATCGCCGAGAGCCCGGCGGGTCACTTCATCTGCGTCAACACGGCGCGCGCCAACCAGATAGCCCGCGAGCTGATCGAACAGGGAGCGCTGGCCCCGCTCGCCGGTTACGCCAGGCTGCGCACAGAAGTGAAATACGGCGAAGAGAACAGTCGCATAGACCTGCTGCTGGAGGATGACCACAGGCCCTCATGCTACATAGAGGTGAAATCCGTGACCCTGCTCGATGAGCGGGAGCAAGCCGGCATGGGCTACTTCCCCGATGCGGTAACCACCCGAGGCGCCAAGCATTTGCGTGAATTGATGGCCATGAAGGCGGCAGGGCACAGAGCCGTGCTGCTATTTATGGTTTTGCACTCCGGAATAGTGAGAATGCGCCCTGCAGCACACATAGATCCGCACTATAGTCTGCTTATTGAGCAAGCAATTGCGGCAGGGGTTGAAATTTTATGCTATCGACCCCATGTTGGGGTGCAGAGCATGGTGGCCCAAGATTTTATCCCGTTTGAATCTTGTCACCTGCTACCCGAGGGCAGCGAATAAATGTTGGGATGGGTAACATAATTGGTACGGCTTGTTTGCCTACGCGTTACCCTTCTGCTATAGATGTCGCCCTCAATTTATGGATGGCACGGGTAGCGTGCTGAATTAGGAGACAGGGCATGCCAACAGGCGAAAACAGGAAATCTCTGGGCCCCCTGGCCATTGCGGGTGTGGCGCCTTACCAGGAAAAACCGGGTGAGGAGTACATGAATGACCAACAAAAGGCACATTTTCGCAAGATCCTGGGAGCCTGGCGCAACCAACTGATGCAGGAAGTTGACCGCACCGTTGACCACATGAAGGATGAGGCAGCCAACTTTCCGGATCCCGTGGATCGCGCCGCGCAAGAAGAAGAGTTCGCTCTCGAATTGCGTACCCGCGACCGTGAACGCAAGCTGATCAAGAAGATCGAGAAGACCTTGGTGCTGCTTGAAGACGATGACTTCGGTTACTGCGAGCATTGCGGTATCGAGATCGGTATCCGTCGTCTGGAAGCCCGTCCGACAGCCGACCTCTGTGTCGACTGCAAGACACTCGCTGAAATCAAGGAAAAACAGATGGCCGGTTGATACCGACCACTGGCATAACTGAAAAAAGGGAGCTTGCGAGCTCCCTTTTTTATTGAGCTTTTGGTCTGGGCGTCCCAGAATGCAGCCTCAATGAATCGCTTGCCCTGATTGCCATGCCCGTGAATACAGTCCCGTCACCCCAGACTCGCCCCTATACAGGTCGCTTTGCCCCCTCCCCGTCAGGCCCGCTCCATTTTGGCTCCCTGATTGCGGCGCTCGGCAGTTTCTTGCAGGCCAGGGCGCAACAGGGACGCTGGCTGGTACGGATCGAAGACATAGATCCGCCGCGGGAGATGGCCGGTGCCGCCCCGCTCATACTGCAGACATTGGCGGCCCATGGCCTGGAGTGGGATGGGGAAGTGATGTACCAGAGCCGGCGTCATGGTCGTTATGACGAGATCATCGGGCAACTCTATCAGGCTGGCGATCTCTACTGGTGCCGCTGTACCCGGCGCGAGATCATGGCGGGCGGCGGCTTGTACCTCGGCCACTGTCGCGATCTTGGTCTCGGGGCCGAGGGATGCGCCGCCCGGCTGCACCAGCACCATCCGGTCTACCATTTCGAGGATGGGTTGCAGGGCCGCATTGCGGTTCCTGCGGCGCTGGCCGAAGAGGACTTCATCATACGCCGCCGGGATGGCCTCTACGCCTATAACCTGGCGGTGGTGGTGGACGACATGGACAGCGGCATCACAGAGATAGTGCGGGGTGCCGATCTGCTGGAGCCCACGGTGCGCCAGGTTGCCCTCTACCAGACGCTGGGGGCCAGCGTACCCGCCTGGGTGCATCTGCCACTGGCGGTGCTGGCGGATGGCCACAAACTGTCTAAGCAGAACCATGCGCCGGCACTGACGCTGGACGAAGTCAGGCCGGCCCTGTGGCAGGCGCTGCACTTTCTCGGTCAATGTCCGCCCCCCGAGCTGATGGCGAGCCGCATTGACGAGATCATCGGCTGGGGCATTGCCCACTGGCGGCTCGACCGGGTTCCAGCCAGAGAGAAGATCAGCCTGGAACAGGGATCACCGGGCTTTGCATTGAGTCAGGCCTGAGCGCGCTGACATGGAGAACACAATTTTTGTTTAGCCAAGCCTGAACTTTTTGAATGAACCACATCGTTTTTCATTTGGTCAGGCCTGAGCTATGATAGGCCGCTATTTTTTGGCCTCCCGTCAATTTGAAGTCATGAAGAGGTGTACCATTTTTTCCCAGATCGCAAACTTTTGCCGCAAGGTGCTCGGCAAGGAAGACGGCGAGCAGTCGGTGGAGTCTCCCATCCCAGCCCACGTAACCGGGCAACGCCGTACCTTAAGCCGTGACCAGCACCCCATCTCGCGCAAAGAGATCAGCGAGAATGCGCTCAAGGTGCTCTATCGCCTGAACAAGGGTGGCTATGATGCCTACCTGGTCGGCGGGGGTGTCCGGGATATACTGCTCGGGAAGACGCCAAAGGATTTCGACATCGCTACCAACGCGACGCCGGAGCAGATCAAGGCGCTGTTCAGCAACTGCCGCCTGATTGGCCGCCGCTTCCGCCTGGCCCACATCGTCTTTGGTCGTGACGTGATCGAAGTGGCCACCTTCCGGGGTCACCACCATCAGGTCAATACCAGCAAGCATGTGTCGGCCCAGTCTGATGAAGGCATGCTGCTGCGCGACAACGTCTACGGCACCATCGAAGAGGATGCAGAGCGTCGCGATTTCACCGTCAACGCCCTCTACTACAGTGCCAGGGATTTCACCCTGCACGATTTCGAGGGTGGCATCGAGGATCTCGCCCAGCGCAAGCTGGAGCTGATCGGCGACCCCGAGACCCGCTATCGCGAGGATCCGGTGCGCATGCTGCGCGCCGTGCGTTTCGCCGCCAAGCTGGACATGACCATAAGCCCGCGCAGCGCCGCCCCCATCAAGGAGCTGGCATCCCTGCTGCAGGACATCCCCGCCGCCCGCCTGTTTGAGGAGACCCTCAAGCTGTTCCTGGCTGGCGATGGCCTCGCGACCTACAAGCTGATGCGCGAATACGGGCTGTTCCAGCCGCTGTTCCCGCAGGTGGCCGCCCTGTTCACACCCCACGGTAGCTCGCCGTTCGAGCAGTTCATCGAACTGGCGCTGCTCGATACCGACACCCGGGTGCGGGCAGACAAGCGGGTCACCCCGGCCTTCCTCTACGCCACTCTGCTGTGGGGTTGTGTCGAAGCCCGCGCCCGCGTGCTGGAAAACGAGAGCGGCCTGCCCTGGCACGACGCCTTCATGCTGGCCATCAACGAGGTGCTGGACAACCAGGTGCGGATCATCGCCGTACCGCGCCGTTTCACCACAGATGTGCGCGACATCTGGGCCCTGCAACAGCGACTGACCCGCCGTCAGGGTCGTCACCCAGAGCGGGCCATGGAGCACCCGAAATTCCGCGCCGCCTACGACTTCCTGTTGCTGCGCAACCGAGTCGAGCGTGGCCTCGGCGAGCTCGCCAGCTGGTGGGAGCGCTACGTGGAGTCCAATCCGGACGTGCGCCCGCAACTGCAACGGGAAGCGACCCGCCGCCCTGCTAGCAGCGAGCATGCCCAAGCCGGTGAACCCCGCAGCGGTGACGGCGAGAAACGTGATAGCAACAGTCGCAGCCGTCGTCGCCCGCGCCGTCGCAAACCGAAAACGGCGCAGTGACCACCAGTGTCATGACTGAGGTCTTCGTTGCCATCGGCTCCAATCTGGCTGACCCGCTCGGCCAGGCTCGCCGCGCCGTCGTCGCACTGGCGGCGCTGCCGGAGTCCGAGTTGCAGCAGGCCTCCTCGTTTTACAGCAGCCGCCCCATGGGCCCTGCGGATCAGCCGGACTACGTCAATGCCGTGGTGCTGCTGAACACCCGGCTCGGCCCCTTGGCCTTGCTGGATCAACTGCAAAAAATCGAGCTGGAACAGGGACGTGTGCGCAAGGATGAACGTTGGGGCCCCAGAACCCTGGATCTCGATCTGCTACTCTATGGCGATCGGATCATCAGGCATGAGCGTCTCATCGTTCCCCATTACGGCATGAAGGAGCGGGAGTTCGTGCTGCTGCCCCTTGCCGAGATTGCGCCCGCTCTGGTGCTGCCCTGCGGCACCCCGCTCGCACAACTGGTTGCCCGCTGCCCGCACAATGATCTTGCCATCATTGCTCCCGTGGCAGAACTTGGGAAACCCTGATGAGCAGAGCCATCAACGCCCTTGTGATCCTCACAGACACACGCGGCGAGTAGGAGCAACGTTATGAGCAAGATCACCACCGCCAGCCTGCTGAAGATGAAGCAGGAAGGGCAACGCATCACCGCCATCACCGCCTATGATGCCAGCTTCGCCAAGCTGTTCGACGACGAGGGCGCCCACGTGCTGCTCATCGGCGATTCGCTGGGCATGGTGTTGCAAGGGGGCCAGGACACGCTGGCGGTCAGCATGGATGAGATGGTCTATCACACCCGTTGTGTGGTGCGCGGCACCACCAATGCGCTGGTGGTGACCGACATGCCGTTCATGAGCTATGCCACCCCGGATCAGACCTACCAGAACGCCGCCCGGCTGATGGCCGCCGGTGCCCGCATGGTGAAGATGGAAGGGGGCGACTGGCTGTGTGACAGCATTCGCCACCTGACTCGCAATGGCGTGCCTGTCTGTGGCCACCTCGGCCTCACCCCGCAATCCGTCCATGTGTTTGGCGGCTTCAAGGTGCAGGGGCGCGACGAGTTCCAGGCCCAGGAAATCTACCGCCAGGCGCTCTGCCTGCAGGAAGCCGGCATCCAGATGCTGGTGCTCGAGTGCGTGCCGGTCGCCTTGGCCGAGCGCATCACCAAGGCGCTGCGCATCCCGGTGATCGGCATAGGTGCCGGTCCCGCCACCGATGGCCAGATCCTGGTGATGCACGATGCCTTTGGCATCACCTCGGGTTACGTGCCCAAGTTCACCAAGAACTTCCTGGCCGAAACCGGCGACATGCATGCCGCCATCCGGCTCTATGTGCAGCAGGTGAGCGAGGGTACCTTCCCCGGCCCCGAACACTGCTTCAACTGATCCGGCGGTATGGATGAGAGCGGGGGCACAGGCCCCCGTTTCGCCATCCTTTTCCCGCCGATGCAACCCGTTTTCTCTGTTTGATATTTCCGAAGGTGAACTGCCGATGTTGGTCGTTAACAATCCTGCCGCTCTGCGTGAACAGATCGGCCAATGGCGCCGTGAAGGGCGTGCCATCGCATTCGTGCCCACCATGGGCAACCTGCATCAGGGACACCTGACGCTGGTGAAAGAGGCGCACAGCCACGCCGAGAAGGTGGTGGTCAGCATCTTCGTCAACCCGATGCAGTTCGACAAGGCGGAGGATCTCGTCAACTATCCGCGCACCCTGGCGCAGGATTGCGCCGCGCTGGAGAGCGCCGGCGTGGATCTGGTGTTCACCCCGACCCCGGAGATCATGTATCCGCAGGGGCTGGCCAGCCAGACCTTCGTCGAGGTGCCGGGCCTCTCCGGCCTGCTGGAAGGGGCGCTGCGTCCTGGCCACTTCCGCGGTGTCAGTACCGTCGTCACCAAGCTGTTCAACCTGGTGCAGCCTGACGTGGCCTGCTTCGGCCAGAAGGATTATCAGCAGCTGGCGCTCATTCGCAAGATGGTGGCCGACATGGCCATGCCCATCGAGATCGTCGGCGTGCCCACGGTGCGGGCCGAAGACGGGCTGGCGCTCTCCTCGCGCAACGGCTATCTGACCGCGGCCGAGCGGGCGCTGGCCCCCGAGCTGGCAAGCACCATGAACTGGATCGCCGGAGAGATTGAAGCGGGGGATCACCACCTGCCCTCCCTGGTGGCACAGGCCAGCCAGCGCCTCGACAACGCCGGTTTCCGCACCGATGCCATCGACATCGTCGATGCCTTGACCCTGGAATCCGCCACCGAGCAGAGCCAGCAACTGGTGATCCTGATGGCGGCCTATCTCGGCAAGGCCCGCCTCATCGACAACCGCGTGGTCACGCTTCAGCAAGCCTGAATCAGCCACAACCAGGAGAGTCTCATGTCCAAGAAGGTTTATTGCATCGCCCAGTTCCTGCCCAAGCCCGGTCAGGAGCAGGCCCTGTTTCAGGTGCTGCAGGCCCTCGAACCCAATACCCTGCGCGAAGATGGCTGTCTGCAGTATCGGGTGACCCGTCACATCGCCAGTCCGTTTGCCGAAGGGGAGAGCTTCCCCATCGTCTTCAACGAGATCTGGCAAGATATGGCCAGCTTCGAAGCCCACTGCCAGCGCGCGGAAATCAAAGCCTTCTTCGAACGTTACTGCCTGGCCGATGAGGGTCTGGCCGCCAAGTGGAACGTCTGTGTCTATAGCGACGAACCCGAGCAGTACGACGCCCCCGTAAAGAAGTAATTCCCCTGATTGCCAGCGGACGCCCCTTCGGGCGTCCGCTGCTTTTTCACGCCTGCAATCTGGCGTTTTCCCTTGCGACCCTGCTCGCACCCTCTGCTCTATCTGTCCACAATCGGCCCTGATGGCCGCTACAGGTGTTTATTTATGTTTACCTTGTTTGCTTCGTTGCTCTTCTGTCTGCTCTGTTTCGCCCTGACCCGGCTGCCCGCCGGGGTGCCGCTGTCGCGCAAGGTGCTCGCCGGTCTGGTGCTCGGGGGGCTGTTTGGCCTCGGTCTGCAACTGGGCTGGGGGGCCGATGATGCCGGTGTCCAGCAGACCCTGGAGTGGGTCAATATCGTCGGTGGCGGCTATGTCAGCCTGCTCAAGGTGGTGATGATGCCGCTGGTGTTCACCTCCATTCTCTCCGCCATCAACAAGCTGGAGCAGGCCCAGTTCCTCGGCAAGATCAGCGCCCTGCTGATTGGCGCCATGCTGACCCTGGTGATGATTGCCGGTCTGGTGGGGATGACCATCACCCACCTGAGCGGCCTCACCGCCGAGGGGTTGCTGAGCCACGGCAGCGACAGCGCCGCCCTGCAACAGAGCATGAGCACCATCGACAGCGCGCAGACCCTGCCCGCCCTGCTGCTCTCGCTGATCCCCACCAACTTTGCCGCCGACATGGCGGGTAGCCGCGCTCTCTCTGTGATCGGGGTAGTGATCTTCACCGTGCTGGCCGGTGTTGCCCTGCTGCAGATGAAGGCGGAGCACCCGCAGGCCGGTGCCCGCGCCGCCGTGGCCATAGATACCCTGCAGTTGTGGGTGATGAAGATGGTGCGGGTGGTGATTGCGCTCACGCCTTATGGCGTGATGGCGCTCATCGCCCGGGTGGTGGCCCACTATCCCCTGAGCGAGATCCTCAATCTGCTCGGCTTTATCCTGGTCTGCTACGTCGCCATTCTCGCGATGTTTGCGGTACACATGGTGATCCTGCTGCTGATCGGCCAGAACCCGCTGCACTATCTGCGGGAAGTGTGGGGCGTACTCACCTTCGCCTTTATCTCCCGCAGCAGCGCCGCCTCCATCCCCCTCAGCATAGAGACCCAGCAGCGCCTTGGCGTGCCCAGCAGCATAGCCAACTTTGCCGCATCGTTTGGTGCCAATCTGGGTCAGAATGGCTGTGCCGGCATCTACCCGGCCATGATGGTGGCTATGATTGCCCCCATGCTCGGCATCAATCCGTTTGATCCCCTGTTCCTGCTGACCCTGCTACCGGTGATTGCGCTCGGCTCCATCGGGGGGGCGGGCGTCGGCGGTGGCGGCACCTTCGCCGCGCTGATCGTGCTCTCCACCCTCAACTTCCCCATCGCGCTGGTGGGGGTGATGATAGCCATAGAGCCGCTGGTGGACATGGGCCGTACCGCCCTCAACGTCAATGGCTCCATCATGGCGGCTATGATCACCAAGCGCTTGCTGGGCAAACAACAGCTGGCCAAAGTGGAGACGGTGCAGACGCTGGAACAGCCGCAGGCCGCCAGCTAACCCTGTACACCACGCCATATGAGAGAAGCCCGCAATGGCGGGCTTCTTCTTTTCAGCTATACCGTCCCTGTAGGCAGGACATATTTACTCGGCAGTGACGGGGTAACCGGCGCCTTTCCAGGCGAAGATGCCGCCCGGCACCCGATAGACCTGCTGATAGCCCTGGGTCACGGCCCAGGCGGCGGCGTTGTGGCTGCGGCCACACTTGACGAAACCGCAGTAAATCACCACGGGGCGGGTCTTGTCGTCCCCCAGCAGCGCCTGGAACTGTTCAGGTGTACCGCTCCCCTCCACGATCTGGCTCCAGTTGTCGCCTGACTTGGCCTCTTTCACGAAGACGAAGTTCTTGGCCCCAGGGATGTGCTCCTTCTTGAAGGCGTCCTCATAGGGCATGGTGTCGATGATCACCAGCTCCTCCCCCTTGTCCATCCGGGTCTTCAGCTCGGCCACGGTCAACAGCTGATAACCCCCCTGCTGGACCTCCTGGGCAAGCTGCACAGCCGCCTGCTCCAGCTTGGTCTCCTGCTCGAACTGATTGTCACCACAGCCACTCAGGGCAAAGCTGGCGGCGATCAGCGAGGCAACCAGGGTGCGGGATCGCAATCTCATCATGTCACTACTCCTTGCTAACGATTGAAACGGGGCGGGAGCGTCGCAGCAGGGCGCCCGCGAGCGTCAGTAGCAGCAGATCCCGCACTATGGCCTGTGGCAGCGAGCCGAGATCGGCACGACCCAGGCAGCCACAAGCGATGTCGAGCCCGATGGCGACGCCATAGCCCAACACCGGAATAAACAGGGCCAGCAGCCCAGTCACCAGCCAGAGCCCCCAGCGCAAGTTGGCGATCACCGCCAGCCCGGCACAGAACTCAAGCGCGATCAGCCCCCAGCCAACCGCCGGGATCAGCGACGGCCAGATCAGCCCGAAGGCCGCGATCTGTTCGACAAACAGGGTGGGGGATACCAGCTTGAACCCGGCCGAGGCGACGAAAAATCCCCCCAGAGCCAGGTTGGCCAGCATGTGCAAATACGCGGACATGGGCTACCTCTTTATAGAGAGAGCTAGATTTTAATCCTTCCCGACTGAGCCGCAATGGGTTCGACGACGGCTCACGCCATTGTTTTCATTTTTTGCAAGGCAACGCAGAAATAAACGGGGCGCCCGCATGGACGCCCCGTTTTGAGTACGATTCAGTGCCGCAGCCCGGTGCCGCGCGAGATGAGCCACCAGGCCAGACCGTAGAGCGCTACGATGAAGCCGATGATGATGAGGTAGGCGGTGCCGAGCGGCACGTCCGAGATGCCGAGGAAGCCGTAGCGGAACGCGTTCACCATGTAGATGATGGGGTTCACCTGGGAGACGCCCTGCCAGAAAGGGGGCAGCAGGCTGATGGAGTAGAAGACCCCGCCCAGATAGGTGAGCGGTGTCAGCACGAAGGTGGGAATGATGCTGATGTCGTCGAAGGTCTTGGCAAACACGGCGTTGATCAGCCCCCCCAGCGAAAAGAGGATGGCGGTCAGCAGCACGGTGAAGCAGACGCTGAACAGGTGGTGGATCTGCAGCGGCACGAAGAACAGCGACACCAGAGTGACGATGAGGCCGACGCAGAGGCCTCGGGCCACACCGCCGCCCACATAACCGGCGATGATGACGTAGTTGGGCACAGGTGCCACCAGTAGCTCCTCCACGTTGCGCTGGAACTTGGCGCTGAAGAAGGAGGAGGCGACGTTGGAGTAGGAGTTGGTGATCACCGACATCATGATGAGGCCGGGCACGATGAACTCCATGTAGCTGAAGCCCCCCATGTCACCGATGCGCGAACCTATCAGGTTGCCGAAGATGACAAAGTAGAGGCTCATGGTGATGGCGGGCGGCACCAGGGTCTGGATCCAGATCCGGGTGAAGCGGCTCACTTCCTTGGCCAGAATGCTCTTGAAGGCGATGTAATAAGTGGTCAGATTCATGCTTTTCTCCCCTCCTCGACCAGGCTGACGAACAGCTCTTCCAGCCGATTGGCCTTGTTGCGCATGCTCAACACCTGCACCTGCTGGCCCGACAGCTGCTCGAACAGGCTGTTGAGGGACTGGCTCTTGTCCAGATCCACCTCCAGGGTGCGCTCGTCCTGCATGCGGCCGTTGAACTCGGGCACGTTCGGCACGGCGGAGCCCGGTGCCAGATCCAGCATGAAGGTCTCGCGGCTCAGCTTGCCGAGCAGCTTCTTCATGCTGGTGTTTTCAATCAGCCGCCCCTTGTCGATGATGCCTATGTTGCGGCACAGCATCTCGGCCTCTTCCAGATAGTGAGTGGTGAGTATGATGGTGACCCCCTGCTCGTTGAGCTCCTTGAGGAAGGTCCACATGGAGCGGCGGATCTCGATATCCACCCCGGCGGTCGGTTCGTCCAGGATCAGCAGTCTGGGCTCGTGCATCAGGGCGCGGGCTATCATCAGCCGGCGCTTCATGCCGCCGGAGAG
>Ga0172380_10003727_pt1 | contig 20520 bp, 12 predicted proteins | sample Leawe162metaG_FD_119747 | JGI IMG/M metagenome (GOLD analysis project Ga0172380, IMG submission 119747) | Leachate microbial communities from a municipal landfill in Southern Ontario, Canada - Leachate well 162 metaG | ecosystem: Engineered > Solid waste > Landfill > Unclassified | place... | reverse complement strand
CTAATTTCAAGATACCCCTCAAGCAAATTAGTAGTAAATGCTTTTTATTGGATTGCAAAGAGCAGTCAAAGCCTAAAAAGAGAAAGTGATGCAATTTCAGCATTCAAAAAAGTAATAAATGATTTTGGTAAAAGCGAAATTGCAATTTCAGCGATAATTGATTATTCCTCAATTTATATAAATAAAAAGAATTATTCAGAAGCCATTAATGCATTAGATAAAATTATTAATGCACAGCCAAACTCTGTCAGATTGCCTGAATTGATGTTTATTAAAGGTAATACTCTAAACAAAAATGGTCAAACAAATGAAGCGTATAATCTTTATTCGCAAATAATAAATTATTATGACGGAAATATTTTTGCATCTAAATCAAAAATAGAATTAGGAATAATTGAACTGAATAATAAAAATTATGAAAATGCCGGACTATTATTTAAGGAAGCTGGGGAGAACAGATTAGATGATATTGGAGCGCAAGCACAATATCTTTATGGACTTTCGTTATTTAAATCTGATAATTATAAAGAGGCAATCACAGCTTTAGTAAGGGTTAGATCGGTTTTCGGTGCGTATGATGAATGGTTTACTAAGTCGCTTCTGCTCCTCGGTGATTGTTATGTGAAATTGAACGATAAGAAACAAGCTCGTGATATGTATAAAGCTGTTATGATAAAACATAATTCTGGTCCTTATTATAAAGAAGCTAATCTCAAGGTTAAAGGCTTATGAAAAAATTAGTTTTTATATTATTATTTGCAATATCATTTAGTCAAGTTTATTCGCAAAATGAACAAAATCAGACAATAGAGTTACCCGATTTTGTTATTACTGGAAAAAGAAGTGTAGATATCCAGTCTGTTCCTAAATCAAAAGCTGAGCTAATTACTATTGTGAATAATGAATTTTTTATTCCAAAATTTTCGTCCGACGAAGTACCATTGCTTAGTTTGGAAAGCGGATTTAGTAATAAATATAAATATCAATTTCCTTCAGATTACTTTTCTGGCAGACTTCGGTTAGGAGGTGGGAATGTAGTACTTCCTGATGGTGAATTTTTTGCAGCAGCGAATATCCAAAATTTCAAAATTACCGGTAAGGTTTGGGGAAGCAGGATTACTGATTATGTTCCTTATAGCAAGTATGATGAATCGGGTGCTGCCATAAATAATACTATTTTCTTTGATACGAAATCATCTTTTCTTCCGGGTAGCATTATAAATATTGGCGGTCAATATTTTAGGAATGCTTATTCTTTCCATTCTGCCGGAAACTTATATCCTGAAAGAAAGACTACCAATGGCTCCATATCTTTTGAATTTAAAAACCGTTTTCAAAATTATATTAATTTTGATTTCCAATTGTCTGTCGATAATACCGGAATAAATGAATTTGGTCTTTCTGAGACTTTGCTAAATGGAAAAGGTGATATCTTTTTTAGATATGGAGATTTTCAAATTGGCGGAGACTTAGATTATAAAATTAGAAAATATGATGATGATTTTAGCAACTATTCAGATAAATATATTAGTTTAACTCCGGTAATTAAATTCAATCCAAGCACTCGAATTTCAATTGTGGGTGGATTAACTATAAATTCTGATTTTGATGGAGCAACATTCTTACCTTACGGATTAGCAAGATATGAATTTGCAGATGGATTTTTGGCATTTGCTGAACTATCGGGTAAATCCGATTTCTTTTCTATTAAAGATTTTTTATCAATGAATAGATACTTTGATCCATTAGGCATTAATGGAATCTTCAGGAAAAATAAATTTAGTTTAACCGCCGGTCTTAGGTATCAATTGAAAGATTTCATCGATATAAGCCTAAAGAGTTCTTATAATCGGTATAATAACTTCCCATATTTTGCAAATTCTATCAGTGCCGGGAAATTTGAAATAAGAACTAAAGATGCTGTTGATAAATTATCATTTGAGCTATCGGGTTTAATAAATTCTCCAATAATGGGTACTTTATCGGCTGATCTCAGAATAAATAAAATTACAGATGAAAATGGGTTTTACCTTCCATATACTCCAAAAATAAAAGGAATATTGAAATACGATTATCAATTCTCAAAAGTATTTTCAGCCGGAATTAATTATAATTTACTCTCAGATTATTATTCAGAAGAATTTAATTTAATAAGAATAAAAGATTTTCATAATTTTGGCGTTCAACTTAATTATTATATGATTGAGAGTATTCAATTAACTGCAAATATTAATAATTTATTTGATAATAATAATTATTATTGGGAGAATTATTTAGAACAGCCACTCGGAGTTTCACTAAATTTGATTGTACGTTGGTAATAAATGACAAAAGCTGAATTTTATAATAAAATAGTAGAATTTTTAGGGGTCTCTTTTTCGGAACGTTATCTTGCGGGAGACCTACTAATAGAAAAAATTGCCGGGAGCATATCTCAAAACCAATCTTTGGAAATTAAGAATTTTGGCAAGTTCTCTAAAATGGAAAACAAGAACAATTCTATTGTATTTGTTGATAATATATCAGAAAAACCGATTAAACTTACGTTTGAAATTAAAAATCTAAAACCAAAAAATGAAATAGATGAAGATACTGCTTTTAGTCTCGGAGTAGGTAAGCCCTTAATTCCTTTAAAAAAAGATGATGAATGGGGTGGGGAATTAGATACTTCTCTTACAATTCTTAAGAAATCACTTAATGAAAGAATTAGTGAATACTTATCAAAAGCAGTAATTAAAGATGTAAAGGGTAATGATTTACATAGAGGTGAAAGTTCTGCATTCCTTAATTACACTCTTGAGGATGATAATAACGAAAATGAAAATGATTCAAGGAATTCAGATAGAGATCTGATTAATTTATTAAATGACTATTCTGAAATTTCAAATCCTGCTTCAATGATAAAAGTAGAGGAAGACGATTCCTCAACAGAAAATGAAAATGAATTTGATCAAATCCTTAAGAGTATGCTTTCAGAACGAGATGAAGATGGAAATTATTCTCCTCCGCAGCCAACTGAACTTGATGAAAAAGATAAAGAAGAAAATATTGCGTGGGACTGGGGTGATGAATTAAAAAAAGAAATTTCTTTAGAATATCAGCAAGATTTAGAAAATGATTTTTTGGGTCATAACGAAGAAATTGATATTGTTAATGATGATGAGGACAAATTTATTGATAAGAATGATGATATTCTTAAGCCTAAAAAGGAAGACCTTTTTGAGAAATTAGCTAAGACAATTCAACAGAGCGAAAGTGATATTGATAAAATTAAAAAGAATTATGAGTTTGATGAAGAACCTTATTCAGAAGAAGGTGATGATTATAAAATTGAAGATGAAAACGAGGAAGTTTCTCCCAAATTAAGTCATAATAGAGAAATCAATTCAACATTTGAAAATAAAAAAGAAACTGAAGAGAAAATATTTAATGAACCAATAAGAAAGGAACCTTTTGGGAACAATAAAGTTATAACACTAATTGGTTTGGCAGTAATATTATTAGTAATTGCTGCAGGTGGTTATTATTTCTTTTTTATGAAAGGATCAAGTAATCCTGATTTTAAAGCTGCACAGAAAATAGATGACCCGGTGGAAATTAAAATCGATACCGCAGCAATTCCGAAAAGAAGTACAAATATTAAAAATGATCCTTTAGAGGGAAAAGTAGCAAAAGAAAAAATAGGTTCAGATCAAAAAACTTCGCAAGGGAAATCGGTTACATCGCAGAAGGTTTCTGATAAGAAACCAGTGGTTTCACAGAAATCTTCTGAAAAAAGTACCAATCAAAAGGGAATAAATGATAGCAAAACTCCAATTGATAAAAAAGTTGCTAATCTTATTTTCTATGATGGTAATAATTATAATGTTCAAGTCTCATCTTGGCGAAATAGATCGAAAGCAATTGATGAAGTTACCAGATTAAAAAGAGAAGGATTATCTGCTTTTATAGTGGAAGCATATCTCCCTGAAAAAGGGGGTAATTGGTATCGAGTTAGAGTTGGCAATTTTAAATCAATAAACGAAGCAAAAACATTTTTATCTAAACAGAAATAAAAAATTAGGAGAAGTATGAACTTAATCGAAATGTTTGTTAAAGGCGGATGGGTGATGTATCCCATCTTGATTAGTTCAATTATTGGGGTCGCTATTATTATAGACCGCTTCATTGTTATTAGAAAATCAAAAGTGAACGTTCCTGCTTTTCTTGTTAGGATTAGAGGAATGTTGAAGAAAAAAGATATTCAAGGAGCTATAAGCTACTGCTTAGAGGAGAAATCACCTGCTTCAAATATTATTCGAAGGGGTCTTAAAAAATATAAATACGGGCATCAAAGAGTAAGAGAAGCAATTGAAAGTGCGGGTCAACAGGAAGTTAATAAACTCGAAAAAGGGTTGACAATATTAGCTTCTGTTGCCGGTGTTGCACCGATGTTAGGTTTTCTTGGAACTGTAACCGGAATGATTTCGGCATTTATGAAAATAGAATCTTTGGCCGGGGCTGCAAGTCCAAGTGATTTAGCTGGAGGTATTTGGGAAGCTCTTTTAACTACTGCCTATGGTCTTGCGGTTGGTATTGCAGCTTTAATGTTCTACAATTATTTTCTAACAAAGATAAGCAAATTGGTCTCCGAAATTGAAGTAATAACAAATGATTTTTTAGATGTTCTTGACGATTCTCATAAAGATGTGCAAGTTGATGATGAAGAACTTGAAATTGATTTATAGGTGATGAAATGAAATTTCAAACATCAAATAAACCATTGAGCATGTTCAGTTTTTCTTCATTAACTGATATTGTAATGCTTCTATTAATTTTCTTTTTGCTTACTTCCCAATTTGTAATACAGACGGGAGTGAAAGTAAAACTACCGGGGGCTAAGAATAATGAACAATCCGCTCCTTCAAAATTAATTGTAAGTGTAACAGATGCTCAAAAAATATATCTTGGCACTGAGGAAGTGAATATAATAACTCTACCGGGAAAATTAGAAATGCAGATGAAGAGTACTACTGAACAAAATTTAATAATTAGAGCCGATAAAACTGTGAATATTGAGTTTGTAATAAAAATTATAGATGTAGCAAAAGGTATTGGTATAGATAAATTCACTATAGAAACCGAAAAAGAATCATACTAATGAGCTCTGAGAAATCACAAAGAAATTCATACTTTATTTCGATAATTATACATTTGATAATTACATTGATCTTTTATTTCATAACTGTTAATCCAGGTGAATCAGAAGAGGAGTATGTAACTGTCGGATTTGGGAGTGGATTCGGAGGTGGTGCCGGGCAAGTAATGAATAATTTAGAATCGAACCCTGAAAGGAAACAAGAATTAGAAACAAAAAAGGAAGAGAAAGATGTTAAACTTCCCGAAGCAAAGAACACCGACAATGATAATATAAGTCTTGCTAAAGAGAAGAAGACAGATAAAAAAGATAAAAAAACGAATGATGAAAAAAATTTAGAAGACTTTGTAAATCAAGCAGGACAGGGTATTGATGGCACTGGGGCGGGTAGTCTGGGTTTTGAAATAGATTTTGGCGGTAAAGGAATAAGAAGAATTTATAGTTATACTCTACCAACTTACCCCGAAGGTGTTGCAAAAGAAATAGATGTAAGAATAAAGTTTTCTATTTTGCCTGATGGTTCTATCGGCAGGATTATGCCTTTGATTAAAGCAGATGCAAGATTAGAATCCGCGGCTATCAATTCGCTCCGTCAATGGAGATTTGAACCGTTACCAAATAATGCTAAACAAATCGAACAATCAGTTGTAATTACTTTCCCATTCCGTCTTCAATAGTTTTTGGCTTTTCTTTGTAATACATCTTATAGAAAAATAATTCTGCAATTGAAAGTAAAGTCAAAGCAATTGCATCTGAATCATAATGCATCCCTAAACCCTTTGGTTCTAAAATAAGTTTTATTAATGATGTCGAAATAGACCATCCAACAGCAAATAATACTACTATCAAGGCGGCATTTGTCAATCCACTTGCAACCGATTCGTCCTGCCATTTTTTTGTAAAGATCACAATTATAAACATAATATGAGCAAAGAAAATTAGTGCTGTAACCATTTTATTCCATATTCCTATTTTCTTTAGCGTCTATAATTTTCACTGAAACTAATCCGCCTACCGTTCCAAAAATTGTATTAACGATAAAGTTATTCATAATAATTGATATCGTATAAAGAGTAGAAAACCCATACATCGCAATATCGTTATTAACTCCAGCTATCATATCCAATACTTCCTGTCTTAATGCCGGAGTAATCGGAAGAGTTGAAAGCATTTGTTGAATTTGTGTAAAAGAACCGGTAACATCATTTTGTTTTGTTATAAATGTTATAGCAATTTCAAAGAAAGAGCCAAATACAGCTGCAAAAATTCCTGTTAATAATCCTATAACTAATCCGGTTTTATAATCTACTTTTGTTTTGTTATTAGCTTTTTTATGAAGAAGAACGGCGGCATAAGAAGCTATAGGTACAATTAAGCAACACGCTAATCCCTTTAATATTGGTACAATTTGTAAGACTCCTGCTCCAAATCCTGATACTATCGATGGTAAGTATTTCTTCAATTCTTTTCCGTTGTTATGAACAATTTATATAATGCTGACCTGAAATATAAAAACATTATACCACCAAAAAAAATTCCTGTGGAAAATGCTATCAGTTTTGAATAATCGTAAATTTTAAATGTTGTCATTAATACATCAATAAATAAAACAAAAACTGATAGATAAAAAGGTTTTTTAGATTTAATTTCAATCAAATTGTTAAATAAAGAGATAAAAGATAAAAGAATAACTCCTGAATAAATACCTGTACATCGAGCACATACTAAAGTATTGCCAAAAGTAATTGTAATTAACTTTGCAGGATTTTGATGGCAGACTAGTGAATAAAGTTGGTTCACAAATGGGAAAGCATAAACCAATGGTGGGAAAAATGAAATAAATAGATAAATATATATCCCACTATACCAAATGGCTATAAAGAGGAATAAAAGCCAATCTAATTTCCGTTTATTCATTTAGCATTTTATATTTTGCTAAGGAATTATTTGTAAGCAAATAATATGAGTACTCACTCTTTACGATTTTGATAATAGATTCGGCGACTGGAATTGTCAATACTTCAGTTATTTTGTAGTCGTGTGTATTTATTTTATAAATTTTAAAGTGATCGTTTATTAATAACTCTCCGGTATAAGAAATATTTGTAGCATTAATTGGCGTGGAGATAATCGCTTTACCTGCACCAAAAGGATCATATATTATAATCTTATCACCATCAATAACATATAAATTGCCTTCATTATCTAAACAAAAATAAACCGGAGAAACTAATGAATAATTCCCTGCATCTAATCCACCAATCTGCATATTGAAATTACCGGACAAATCAAATTTTAGGATTCGATTGTTATCGGAATCAAGAACAATAAAATCTCCCTGATTAGAAACTGTGATACAAGTTGGACTGCGGAAGGAATATTCTTCACCTTTCTTGCTCTTTGTACTAAACTCCGAAATATAATTAAGGTCTTTATCGAAAATCTGGATACGATCATTATTTTTATCGGCTGAATATATCTTTAGTGAATATGCAAATATATCGGCAGGCAAATCGAAAGAAGAACTGCCCCATCCGAATCCACCGATTTTTTTAAGAATATTCCCTGAAGTATCAAATTTAATAATTTCATTATTATCTGCATCGGATACATAAATATCTTTCAAAGCTCCAATAGAAAATGATGTGGCATTAGAGAAGTTACTTATCTCACTTTCTAAGACAAGAGTTTGGCATAAAATTGGTATATTTAATGCCATAATTAAAATGGATAAAATCGATCTCATATTTTTTTTATTAGTTCCTTATAAATTAAGAATTTTATGATTTATAAAAAGTATTATTTTTCGTAACTTTTAGGGTTATACATCGAGGCATAAATGCGTAAATTATTATTAATAATGGTTGCTTTGGTTTTAGTAATTACTTCATGCAAATTGGATGAGGGAGATGATAGCAGTACTACCGGAACAGGTGCTATTGTTGAAACCATGAAAATTACATCTCCTAATGGAGGTGAATCTTTTTCTGAAGGGAGCAGCGCAGAAATTAAATGGACTTCCAATGCGGAAACATTAGTAAGAGTTCAATTTTCTTACGATAATGGAGCGTCCTGGTATTTAGTTGCTGATAGCTTAGTTAATAATGGTGTTTATTCATGGTTCCCTATACCCACTACTATCTCAAATCAATGCAAATTAAGAGTAGCTACAATTACCGGAACTGCCGCAGATGAAACTGATCAAAATTTTAGTATTACTAAAAGCAATAGCCAAAGCATTACATTGCTTTCTCCTATTGGCGGTGAAAGTTGGGAGGGAGGTTCTAACCAACAAATTAAATGGTATAGTATAGGTGTCGATTCCCTAATAATTCAATACACTTCTAACAATGGTATAAGCTGGAATAATGTTGGAAAAGTTGTAAAAAATACAGGTATATTTTTCTGGGAACCGGTTCCTAATACACCATCCACATTAGCAAAAATACGATTATTAGATGCAGATGATAGTTCGCCGGTTGTAGAAAGTCCAAAAGTTTTTCAAATATTACCTGAACCGAAAATAAAAGTTAAAGCTCCAAATGGAGGAGAAGTTTTAGTTTCCGGTTCAGATAAAATGATAGAATGGGAATCGGAAAATATAGAGAATGTAAGAATTGCATATACTCTTAATAATGGGTTTGAATGGATTCCTATTGTTGATAAATATCCTAGTACGGGATTTTATGAATGGAAAAATATTCCTGTTGCAAACTCAAAATTATGTAAGGTTAGAGTTTACGATGCCTTGGATAGTGAACCTTGGGATGTTTCGGATAATGTTTTCAGTATAACAAGTCAAACTACTCAAGCCATTACTATTACATCACCTGATGGAGGCGAAACTTGGGAAGGCGGATCTTCTCATGCAATAACTTGGACTTCATCGGGAATAAAATTTGTTAAAATTGAATACACACTAAATAACGGATTGACTTGGAATCAATTAGTTAATAATTTTGAAAATAATGGTTCATATCAGTGGAGTATTCCCGATATATTTTCTTCACAATGCAAAATTAGAGTTTCAGATAGTGAAGATGCAGAACCATTAGATGAAAGCAATGGTGTTTTTACTGTTTCTCAGGTACCCACACTTGATTTAATTTCACCGGATGGAAATGAGAATTTAATTGCCGGTGAAGCGATTGATATAATTTGGACTTCCAAAGGTATAGATAATATTAAAATAGAATTTACTGAGAAAAATGGTATTACAGAATCCGATTGGTTTGTTTTAGTAGAAAGTACTCCGGCAGGAGTTGGAAAATATTCTACTTCGTTTACAAGAGCATCTGATTTATATAGAGTGAGAATATCTGATGCAATAGATGGTTCACCTCGTGATGTAAGCTCAAGCACATTTAGAGTTACTCAAAAACCTACTATAGTAGTCATCTCTCCAAATGGGGGTGAGAATTGGTTAGTCGGTAGTCCATATGATATTACTTGGCAGGCAAACAATATGGAAAAAATCCGTATTGAACTTTCTGTAAATGGAGGGAATACTTGGGTTAATGTCGATTCTAATTTGGTTAATAATGGATACTATCGATGGACAGTTGATCCAGCAAAAATCAATTTCAATTCCGATTTATGTAAAGTGAGAATTAGTGAATACCTTGCAGGTGATCCTACATCAAAAAGAGCTGTTGATGAAACGGATACCTATTTTTCAATACACAAGAAGGATTTAGAAAAATTAATCCGTGTAACTGCACCTAATGGAGGTGAGAGTTTTGGATATAATGAGTTTAATGAAATTACATGGACAAGCGTAAATGTCGATTATGTTAAGATTGAATATACTATTGATAACGGACTAAATTGGGTAATAATAAATAATAAATATCCATCTACCGGAAGATATGATTGGAATCCGGTTGATCTTCCATCTTCATTAGCAAGAATTAGAATTACAGATTATTCTGATCCAACAGTGAGAGATGAAAGTGATAATTATTTCAATTTAACAAAAAAAATGCCTTCGGTAAAAATAGTAACACCAGTTCAGCTTCAGCAAATTGATGTTAATGTTTCTACAGATATTAAGTTTGTAGTTACAGAAGACATTGTGAAAGTTGCAATTTATAGTTCATTAGATAATGGCACTACTTGGAATTTCGTTGCCGAGTTATCTACTCCGGCAGATATACAACATATCTATAAATGGACTCCATCACAACAGACTGAAATGGGAAGGATAAGAATAGATGGATATTTGGGATTAGATCCAACTATTGTTGGTGCTTCTGATACAAGTGATCGGTTTATAGTAAAATAATTAATAAATATTGTTACTCTGTTTGGAAAAAACGGGGTAACTTTGTTATCTTTTGAGACGATATAATTGCCCTGTAGTGTAATTGGCAACACGCCTGACTCTGGATCAGGAGACTTCAGGTTCGACCCCTGACAGGGCAGCATTAAAAAACTTATTTAAGTTAAGAAGATCTATGGGCGCACTCATAAGATATTTCGTCTTTGTATTGATTCTTTCTTCAGTTACTTTAGCTCAAATGCCCCCACATCCAAGATTATTAGAAAATCCTCTAAAAGCAAAATTTGTCAATTCTTTTTTAGAAGCGAAACAAGAATATGAGAAAAGAGGAATTGATTCACCTTGGTCAATGGGTGATCGTAAATTTGGACCAGACCTTACGCCGACAGGTAATTATAAAATTATTGTTCTATTAGTTAGTTTCCCTGATAAAGGTGAATTAGTCTCTTCAGATTTTTTTGATGCTCTTTTATTTAATAAAACTTCCGGAACGCTTTGGGATTTCTACAAAAAAACATCCTACAATAATTTAGATTTAATATCACATAATAACTGTGCTTGGGTGATGGTAAGTCATAATTATGATTATTATGTTAACAATGACCATGGACTATCTGGAGATTATCCGAAGAATGCTCAAGGTATAGTTGAAGAAGCAGTTTCTTTGGCTAATGAATTTATAGATTTTAGTGATTATGATAACGATGGTGATGGATATGTTGATGGATTATTTGTTGTACATGTAGGTACTGGAGCGGAATATTCCGGATCAAATGCTGACATATGGTCTCACGCTTGGAGCACTTATACCCCGATACCGGTAGATGGAGTTAATGTTTATAGATATGCTATGATGCCCGAATATTGGGAAAATGCGGGCGATATGACGATTGGTGTTTATGCACATGAATTAGGGCACTCGGCTTTTGGTTTACCTGACCTTTATGATAGAGATAATACATCTTATGGAATGGGTTATTGGAGTCTAATGTCTTATGGCAGTTGGAACGGTATTAATGGTTCTTTCCCGGCATTTCCTGATGCCTGGTCCCGTCTGAAAATGGGCTTTGGAACTATCACTACAATATCACAAACAATTCTCCAAAAAGAAATATTAAACTCCGCAAATAATAGTAATCAGTTTTTTAGAATTAATTCTATGTCGAATAGTAAAGAATATTTTCTATTGGAAAACAAATCACCATATAGTTTCGATCGATATTTACCATCAAGTGGTCTAATGATATATCATATCGATGAGAATATTCAGACACAAAATGATAAGGAATGGTATCCTACAAAAGATTCAACATTACATTTCCTTGTAGCACTTGAACAAGCAGATGGACTTTGGGAATTAGAAAAAAAAATAAATAGAGGAAATAGTGGAGACCCCTTTCCAGGTACTTCTATCAATACTCAATTTAATCCGAATAGCACCCCTTCATCATCAACATATTCGAAAGAAAATTATCCGATTCAACTAAGCAATATCAGTTTCAATTCCTATATCGCCAAAGCAGATTTTGAAATCCCGCAAGCTTTAACAATAAATAGTACAATAAAGCAGGGATGGAATATCATTTCACTCCCAATAAATACGATAGAAAAAAATATTACGAATTTATTGAGTGATCCAAGTGCTAAAATTTGGCAGTTCGATGACGGTTATACAAATGCAAATTCACTGGCAATGGGAATGGGTTATTGGTATAAAGCTCTTGAAGAAAAAACAGTTTTATACAATGGGTTTAAAGCTGAAAATAAAGTTAGTGTAAAGCAAGGATGGAATTTAATTGGTCCATTTGAGCAAGCAATTAATATTACACAAGTTACTTCACTACCGGCAGATATTCTTTTTTCTAAGATATATGGTTATGATGGATCATATAACATTGTTACCGATTTAGAACCGGGCAAAGGGTATTGGGCTAAGTTTTCGCAGAATGGATTTATTGATTTCAATAATGTTAGCGGCTCTCCCCTTACTAAATGGTATGAAATAGAGGACTTCAATTATACACTCGTAATTTCCAATACAAACGGTATTAGCTCGACATTGCATTTAATAAATGATGATGATATTGAACGATTTGAATTACCACCATTATCCCCTGATAGTAAATTGGATATTAGATTTAATAATAATTGTTATGTAGAAAATGCAAATAATAGTTTTCATAATGTTAGGATTATTTCTGAAAAATATCCTATAAAAATTAAAAGCAGTAAAGGGTCCTTCGAGTTAATTGTAAATGACAAATCATATTTTATTACGCCTAATGATGTGATTACAATTGAAGAGACAATTGATAATCTATTAATGAGAAATATTGAGATAAAAAATGATTTTGTTTTGTTCCAGAACTATCCCAACCCGTTTAATGGTACAACAAAGATCTCTTTCTCATTACCGAACGGAGGAGAAGCGAGAATTGAAATATTTAATTTAATCGGCGAGAGAGTTTATAATCTTAATAAAAATGATTTTAATATCGGAATGAATAGTATCGAATGGAATGCAGCTCATTTACCAAGCGGAATTTATTTATATAAAATTAGTTCTGGAAGATTCTCAAAATCTAACAAAATGGTTTATTTGAAATAAATAAGTTGATAAAGTCTTATTTAGTAATTAAATTACAGACATACAAAACACGTGGCTGTAAAAATATTTTCATCATAAAAATAAGGGGCGCTTATTATGTGGAAGAAAATCCTTTTTCTATTGTTTGTTATTATAACAAGCAATTCTCTTCTCGCACAAACCTTCGATTTTACGGGCAATAGCCCGCTATTAAAAATTCCAATCACAGTTAAATCAAATAGCGATGCAGCTAAGACTTTTAATTTGGCATTTGGAATTGATTCAAGAGCTACAGATGCAGTAGATGCATTAGACAAGCTTGGAGAAACTTCACTGCCACCGGCTCCACCTGCCGGTGTTATGGATGTCAGATTCAAAGTCGGGGGTTCTGATGCATCATTAGTTGATATAAGAGCCGGCATTGAAACTCTTAAAACCGGCGCATCTCCTAAGCTTCACAAATTAACATTCCAACCGGGGGATTTTGTAGCGGGAACTACTAATATTGAAATAGAATACGATATTCCGAATAATGTTTCTGTTCATTTAAAATATGTTGTATTTAATGTGGTGTTCATTGATATACCGTTATCCGGTAAAAATACTTTAATTCTTACAGATGGTCAGAATATGGGTAATTTTAATCTCAATCTAGAAAATAATATGACTTTTGATTGGGAGGTAACTTATAACCTTCCAGATCTTGCAGTAACAAAAATTGGACTAACTGTTCCTGATCTTAATCCGGCTGCTGGTGCATTACAGACTATTTCAGCACAACTTCAAGATCAATATGATAGACCATTTGCTGTAGCAGGTACACCTGTTGCTTGGACAACAACTACTTCATTAGCTGGTTCTAATGCGAATTTAAGCGCTGCAACTACTAATACTGATGTAACAGGAAAGGCAACTGTTGATTTAACAGTTGCTACTAAAGCGGGAGTGACGCATACAATCAAAGCAACTTCTGGATCCATTAATAAAACGAGCGATAATATAATCGTAAAGGCTGGGGCAGCCTCAAAATTTAATGTAACTGTTGCAAAGACTGATCCCGCTGCGGGATCAAATCTTCAGGTTACTGGTCAATTGCAAGATCAGTATAGTAATAATGTAACTGAAGCTGATAGAGCTGTTACATGGACTGCTACAAATGGAGCTACACTTGCTAATCCTTCGAGTGGTAATCCAATGATTCCAAGCTATAAAACTGATGCTGATGGTAAATCGGTAATTGGTTTCACGGTAAGTCAAACTTCCGGTACAAAGCATAAATTTACAGTTTCTGCTACGACTCCAGTAATAACTGGGGAGAGCCCGGAAGTAACAGTAATACCCGGAGCAATTGCAAAATTAAATGTTACATCTAATTTAGCAACTGCCAAAGCCGGTACTAATGTTACAGTATCAGCTCAGCTTCAAGATGCATTTAATAACAATGTAACTACTTCAGGTAAAATAATTACATGGACTAAAACAGGTGGGGTAGCAGGTGATACAGGTGGTAAATTCGCTTCAGCTACATCTACAACAAATGCAAGTGGTATTGCAACTGTCGATTTCACTTTAGCTCAAACTTCCGGTGTCGTTCATACTGTTACAGGAACTGATAATTCAACTCCTGCAAATACCGGAACCAGTGGAAATATAACCGTTTTAGTTAATGATCCGAATAAATATATGGTAACATCTTCGGATGCTAATCCAACCGTAGGCTCAAACATTAGTATTGACGCACAATTAACCGACTTATATGGAAATTTAATTGCAACACCAACTGCAAAAACAGTAACTTGGAGTTATTTAGGTGGAACGAAAGGTACTTTTAGTGCTGCCACAAGTAATACTGATGCAAATGGAAAAGCATCTGTTACTTTTACAGTTGATGAAAAATCCGGAGTAACACAAAATGTTAAAGCAACCGACATAGCATTGTTAACGGGTACTTCGCCAAATATAGTAACTAAATCGGGGGCAGCTATATCTTATGATGTAACTGCCACAAAATATGGTCCTGTAAATGGGGATACGGTTAAGATAACCGCTCAGGCAGTTGATGCTTTTAAAAATGCAGTAGCATTAAATGGAAAAACCATTACTTGGTCGAGTACAAATGATGGAACATTTTCATCTCCAACATCCACTACAAATGCTAACGGAAAAGCTACGGTAGTATTTACTACTAAGAATGTTCCAAATACTGAACATATGATAACAGCAACAGACAATTCTACACCTCCATTAACCGGAGTTAGTCCAAAAATTAAAACTGTTTCAGGTCCTCCGGCAAAATATTTAGTAACATTAAGTACAAATAATCCGGCTGCAGGTTCACAAGTAACTGTTACAGCTCAATTGGTAGATGAAGGTAATAATCCTCATTCCACTGCCGGTAAAGAAGTAACTTGGTCTTCAACGGGTGGAGGGACTTTTGCTCAAGCAAAAACAATAACTGATGCTGATGGAAAAGCAGTTGTTTTGTTTACTGTTGGTACCATTTCGGGCAATAAACATAAAGTTAAAGCTACTGATAATACTACTCCAACAGCTTTAGTTGGTGAAAGCGAAGAGATGACTATCAAAGCAGCAGCAGCTTCTAAGTTTGCAGTTACTCTTGATAAAACTGATCCTATTGCAAATACAAAAGTAGCTGTTACAGCTCAATTAAAAGATCAGTATAACAATAATGCACCTGAAATCGGAAGAGAAGTTTCATTCACTTCTACAAATGGTGGCGTATTTGATTTACCTGCTGGTATGGCAGAATTAACACCTGCAAAATTCTTGACTGATGCAACAGGAAAAGTTACAACTAACTTTTTAGTTGTAAAAGTTGCCGGTACTAAACATGTAGCAACCGCAACTGTTCCTTCAACTTCACCTGCGATAACAGGTTCAAGTCCTGAAATTACAGTTAAATCGGATATCCCTATTAATTATCAAGTAACTGTTACAGATACATTGCCAAAAGCAGGCAAGCCTATAACAGTAACTGCACAATTGAAAGATCAATTTGCAAACAATGTACCAACATCCGGTAAAATAGTTACATGGAGTAAAACAGGTGGAACAGGTGTAACTGGTGGAAGCTTTGCTTCAGTTACAACAAATACAGACGTTACAGGAAAGGCTACAGTTGTGTTTAATGTCGCACAGGTTTCCGGAACTACTCATGAAGTAATAGCAACAGATAACACTACACCAACCGCTCTTACAGGAAAAAGAGGAAATATCATTGTTGTGCCAGATGATGCTTCAAAGTATATTGTTACCCCAACGGACTTAAATCCTGTTGCAGGTGAAAGAATAACAGTAAATGCTCAATTGGCAGACAAATATGATAACTCAGTTAAAATAGCTGGTAAATCAATTACATGGACGAGTACAAATGGTGGCACATTTGGTGGTGTTGTATCTCCTCCTCAGATAGAATTAGGAGGTGGGGCAGATGTAACTGATATGAATGGTATTGCTACAACATCATTTTTAACAAATACTAAAGCACTTACCGAACATATTATAACTGCAACAGATGATTCCGCTCCCGCATTAAAAGGTAGCTCTGCAAAAGTTACAACTAAGGCAGGACCACCTACAAAATATTTAGTAAAGGCAGATAGTTATTCGGTTATAAAAGGAGGTACTACATTAATCACAGGGCAAATAGCTGATAAGAATGATAATCCAATTGCACTTGTGGGTCAGGTAGTTTCATTCCTAACAGATAATGGCGGTGTTGTTAATCCAACTGCTGATACAACTGATGCAGCCGGTAAAGTAACAACTACAATTACAGTTACTATGGCGGTTGGAACAAACCATGTTGTGGAAGTGAAAGGAGCAACATTCAGTGGATTTAGTGCTAATATTTTAGTTGTAGATATACTTCCTCCGGTTCTTAAAACGCCTAATGATAGAGCTAATTTCCAACCAATTAGTATTTTGTTCCAATGGGAAAAATCAGTTGGTGCTACTTCTTATCATCTTCAGATTTCAAAAGACTCGACATTCGCTACTGTTGATAGATCGCTTACAGGAATAACTAATTTATTCTCCCAAGTTGAAGGTTTAGAAAATGATGTTACCTATTTCTGGAGAGCAAGAGGTGCAGATGGTACAGCAAATAGTGCTTGGTCTGTATTTAGAAGGTTCACAACCATTATTGCAGCACCAGAAGCACCAAATTTAGCAACACCTGGAAATAATTCTACAAATGTTTCACGAAATATTAACTTAATGTGGAATGCAGCTCCAAGAGCATCATATTATACTATTGAATTTGCAGATAATGAGAATTTCCAACCATTATTAAAATCAGAACAAAACATAGCTATAACTAATTATGGAATTACTGCTCTCGAATATAATAAGGCATATTTCTGGAGAGTTAAAGCATACAATATTGGTGGACAAAGTAATTTCTCAAGCACATTCAAATTTACAACTATCGATACTGTATTAGCGCCAAATCCTATAACAGCAACTGCTACTTCAGTAGATTCTGTTTTAGTAGAGTGGGGCGATAATTCTAATAATGAAACCGGATTTGTTTTAGAAAGAAGAAAATCAGAAATGGGTTCAACATTTGCAGTTATTGCTACATTAAGTGCAGATATAGTTTCTTATATTGACGCTGGTTTAATGGAAAATACCCTTTATGAATATAGAATAAAGGCAGTTAAAGGAACTATCAATTCTCCATATAAATTAGCAGTTGTTTTAATGCCAACTAAGAATATAATTCCTCCTACTAATCTTCAAGTAACTCCGGATGAAGAAGGTGATCTAAAGGTTGAATGGGAAGATAATTCTAATAATGAAGATGGCTTTATTGTTGAACGGTATGAAGATGGTGGAGTAGGAAGCCCTTCTATCAAAAATAACTTCTTTAATTCGGTAGCTGTAGGAGTTTTTGTTCCAATTGATACAATACCTGCAAATAGTACACAGTATATCGATAAAACCACAAAAGAAGGTGCTAAATATCAATATAGAGTTTCTGGATTTAATGACGAAGGTGTTTCAGTTTCAACAATAGCTGCCGCACCAGTAGCAGTTGTAATTGCTCCTTCTGACTTTGGCACTAAACTTGGCGAAAATAATAAAGTAACTCTTACATGGAAAGATAATTCAAAGATTGAATCAGGCTTTATTATTCAAAGAAAAGTTTCTACTGCTACTACATTCGAAACTATTGACTCTGTGGATGTAAATATGGTTACTTTTACGGATGAAAAAGCAGACGAAATTACTTCCTATACTTATAGGGTTTTTGCTTATAATGCAGAAGGTAATTCTTCTTTTACAGCATACTCTGAAGTTAAAACCGGATTACTTTCTCCCTCTGATCTAACCGGATCTGAAAATGGTTATAAGGTTACTCTAACTTGGGAAGATAATTCTAAGAAGGAACTTAAATATAAGATTGAAAGAAAATCTATTGCCGATCCAACTTTCAAAGAATTAGTTACTTTGGAAAAAGATATAGTTACTTATATTGATAATGTACCTAATGCTAATGAAACATTTACATATAGAATCAAAGCTGTAAATGGAGATGTTTCTTCGGTAGTAAGTAATGAATTTGAGATTAAGATAATTATGACTGCCGTTGAAGAAATTGATGAAATTCCAACTGATTTTGTAATTGAGCAAAATTATCCTAATCCATTTAATCCGAGTACTTCAATTCGTTTTGGATTACCTTCAGATAGTGAAGTACATATAAGTATTTTTAATTTAATTGGAGAAAAGATTGCAGAATTAGAGAATGGTACTTTGCCGGCAGGAACACATTCTGTTCGATGGAATGCTCATAATCTGCCTTCAGGTATTTATCTTTATTCAATTAATGCTAAATCAATTACTGATGGCAAATTGTTTAATTCAGTTAAAAAGATGATGCTTATGAAGTAAGTCACTTTAAACATTAAAAAAGGGATGTCAATTTTGGCATCCCTTTTTTATTTTAAATATGTTATCTATCTATCTTAGTTTTATATTTGAAAATCATTTTTTAGGGAATTTATGCAAAAAGTAGTTTTTGTTGTATTAGTATCGGTTCTTTTTTCATTTAAATCTTTTGCACAGGATAGCAAAGTTTTAGCTGAAGTAGGAGATATTAAAATTACCACACAAGAATTTTTAAAGAGATACGAATTAACACCTCATGCAGACAAACAAAAAGATATTTCAAATCCTGATATGAAAAAGGATTTTCTACTAACTCTAATAGCTGAAAAATTAATTGCAAATGAAGCTATTAAAAATAAAATAGACACATTAAAAGAGTTTAGGGCAATTGAAGACTACATCAAAAATATCTATCTGCGCGATGCACTTTATAATAAAGAAATAAAAGAAAATGTAATAATTACTAAACTGGAATGGGAAGAGGGAAAAAACAGAATATCCCAGAAATTGAAAATAAAATTTTTATTTTCTACTTCCGAAACTGAGATAGATTCATTATATAAAATCTTAAAATGCAGTGCTTCATTCGATTCACTTCTTTCATTACGAGATGAAACCAACGAACAACTTTCACCAGCCGAAGTCACTTTTGGTAAGATGCATCCTGATATCGAAAATGAAATATATAAATTGGGGATTGGTGAATTTACAAAACCAATAAAACTAAAAGAAGGTTATTACATTTGTAAGCTTTATGATAAGACAATTAATAGTGATTTAAATGATACAGAAAAATCATCTATCCGATCTGTAATCCAGACCAGAAAAGAAGATTCTTTATACCAAGAATTTTATAAAAAGTTTTTTAGAGATATTGTAGTAAATGTTGATACAAAAATATTTGTCTCTCTTGCCGATAAAATCAAAGATCAATACTCTAAAAAAAATGAGAGTAAATTAGGTAAAGAAGATGAAAGAAAATTTCTTTTGGAAAAAGATTTTTTTGAAATAATAAGTGCATTCTCAAAAGATGAATTGAAAAGTGATTTTATAAAATTTTCTACAAATCCGGAAAACCTCGAATCCTTTATCTATTTCTTGATGATGGAGAATTATGACGTTTATAAAACAGATATTTCTTCAATTAGAGGAAAACTAAATTATATAGTCCAAAATTATATTCAAAATAAATTATTAGAAAGAGAAGCTGTAAAAAGAGGATATTTAGAATTGCCAGAAATTAAAAATGATATTGCTTCATGGAAATCTTTTTATTTATCTCAACGATATATGTCTCAACTTTATAAAACAGAAAATGTTACTAAGGAAGAGGCATTAAATTTTTTTAATAAAACGAATCATACTTTTGAAAAACCGATGCAGTATAGAATAAGTGAGATATATTCAAAAGACCTTTTTAAAATTGAAGCGGCACTAAAAGAATTAGAATCTGGAAAAGATTTTGGTGATGTTGCTATGATATATCATGATATTGATTCTATAAGTACTAAAAAGGGGGATATAGGTTTTATTTCTGCTTCCGGAAATACTCTTTATTCTAAAACTATTTCCTCAATGGAAAAAGGGGATTATATTGGT
>Ga0172380_10003726_pt1 | contig 20524 bp, 23 predicted proteins | sample Leawe162metaG_FD_119747 | JGI IMG/M metagenome (GOLD analysis project Ga0172380, IMG submission 119747) | Leachate microbial communities from a municipal landfill in Southern Ontario, Canada - Leachate well 162 metaG | ecosystem: Engineered > Solid waste > Landfill > Unclassified | place... | reverse complement strand
TTGGAATCTCTTGTCCCTTTAATATCATAGGAGTAACAGTAGGCTTGTCTCTTGTAATTGCAGGAACGTAGTCGGTTCCTGTTGTTGGAATCTCTTGTCCCTTTAATATCATAGGAGTAACAGTAGGCTTGTCTCTTGTAATTGCAGGAACGTAGTCGGTTCCTGTTGTTGGAATCTCTTGTCCCTTTAATGTCATAGGAGTAACAGTAGGCTTGTCTCTTGTAATTGCAGGAACGTAGTCGGTTCCTGTTGTTGGAATCTCTTGTCCCTTTATGTTGAACCCACCTGTGTATTTCTGAAAATCTTTTATCAACTTGGTGTTGAACCCACCTGATGCATACCCTTTCATATTCATACCGGCAAGATTTGCAATATCGGCTGTAATGTATGTCGATCCTTCAGGGGTATCTAATTTTACTTCTCCCTCATGATATGCATGTGGAGAACCGGTTGTTGCATCTATTCCGGCAACATTGTTTTTCTGCAAAACGCCATCGTTGCCATACCCAGCAAAGCTCACACCATACCTCTGGCTTATTGGTAATTGCGCATATTTAGGCATACCTCGCCTCTGTAGCTTTTGCATCATTGCTTCCCTCTTTTTATCTGCAACCCAATCGTATTGTCCCACGTTTACTCCGAAAGTAGTTCGATTCCTCTTGCCGTTGTTCCGCTTGCCCATATTTTTTTAACGGCAAGAGGATTGTATCCAATCTCAACCCGTCGCGTATGAACAAACTCGTCATTTTCACCAACGAATATGCAACGAAGCATTGCGTATCCAGCCGATTGTTCAGTCTGGTTATTGCTGCTTCCTACACGTATTCCTTTCGGGAAAAACGTTCTACCACCAAGCAAATCCCTTGCTGTTATAGTATTACTACCGGTAAGTAACCCATCTGGTACCGGAAGTGATGATCCTGCTGTAAATGCTGGAACCGGCATAGTTATCTCCTTTTATAGATATATGGTACTCTCTGGATACCAACCATGTATTGATTCTGCTTGGAATGTTTTTCCATCAGATGAATAAAATAATTCAAGCTGCGGCTTACCGTTAATATCAAATGATTCAACAGCCTTGAAATGTGTTCCGAAAAATCTTTCAAGAGAATATTTTGATGAACCTCCGCCCCTATCAAGTTTTCTTTCAAGTTCCTGAATCCTTCTTTCTCTTTCGCTATCCCGTGTATACAACAATAATATAATATCATTCAGCTTTCTAATTACTGTTTTTAAATCAGTAGTTTCCGGACTTGGAAAGCTTGGAATAGTTACCCTCGCGTTCATGGTAAAAATTCCAAAGTGTTTGAATAATAATACCCAATAGCATTATCGCTTATTTGTATCGGATACCTCCTAATATCGAATAGTGAACCTGAAACCTCTGTATCTCCACCATATATTCTTAATGCTGAAAACCCATACGTTTTAACAAGAGTTCCATTGACAAAAACATTAATGTCTGTTTCATCTCTTGTTACCGCTATCATTATCCATCCTGAAGATACAATATCAGTATAAAAACTATCTACTCCATCTGATACTATTATCTTGTCTCCGGCAACTACTATTTCAAAGTCACCGCCACCTAAAACCTGACATTTAAAAAGCGTAGCATCGCCATATACCCATCCAATAACAGCAAAATCACCGATGGAATATGCAAGAGAGCCTGATAGACCGGTAGTAGACATAGCCTTTAGTGTTCCTACAGGATCTTCAATGTAAACTACATCGCCTTCAAATAGTTTACCATCTGCTCTATTTGTGTTGCTGCCAGGGTCATTACATGATAGCCATAAATCAGGAACAGAAAATTCTCGATGGTACCCCATTTGTGGAAAAACGTTTGTGTTTACTGGTGTTCTGTTCGCCATTTCCTGCGTAATAACCTCAATACGTGGAACTCTAAAAGAAGATGTGGCAAATTTAAAATTTATCTGGAATCTTTTTGCCTCAAGTTCTTTTAGGAATGCAAAGTCACCATCTTTGTTTATTTGTAGCAATGAAGTCTCAGGTACAACCTTTTCACCTCCACGGTACCCCTCTATCGTAAGCTGCTGCCCGTTTTTAAGCCCTTCAGAATCGTACCCTTCTTTATTCCTGTAATTCTTTTCGTCCCACGATTGAAGCTGTATATGTGTCTCTACGTGCCTTACGTTTTTATCAATCCCGCTTGTCGAGAACAATTCAGCCGGCATAACAGAACACTGTATTTCTGACTGGTCGTAATCACCTTCGCGGTCGACCCAGCATTCAGGAATTCCTATTCTGTATGGTGTCATGTTCTCTGCATTTATTACCAACGTAATGTTTTCATTAACGGAGTTAAATCCCTTTGCCGTAGAAGCAACAAGAGCAGGCCATACCCATACTCCGGTTATAGGCGATATTCCGCTTCCCTGAGACTGCTTTAATGCAAGCTTAAAACAGAAATCAGGTTTTGATGAAATAAGTTCTGTAGAATCACCATAAATTGTTATATAATTATCTCTCGTGCATACATATTCAACCCCCAAGTCATTCGTAAAAACGCATGTTACATCATAGCGCCCTGCCATTGTATATATATGGTATGGATTTTTTTCGGTGCTTGATCTCCCATCACCAAAATTCCATTTGCACGTATATCCAGATGGTGTTCCTGCGTAAAACTTTATAACGACTGGCGCGCTTCCAGATAGGGGCTCTGCATAAAATGGCAAATCCTTATAAAAGGAGTCACCATAAGGAAGGTTGTATCCGTATCTAAGCATTTATAACCATAACCATTGTTTCTACAATTTTTCTCATTGTCGCAACCTTTACGATAAGGTCTTTTTTTATATCGCCGTCTTTATTAGAGTTTACTACTGTTCGCATTGTTGAATATTGATGATAATATGACATGGTATCTATAAACTCATACCCTGTAAGGTTTTTTAAGAAATCAAAGCAAAGGCTATATCCAGGAGAAACATGATCCATGAAGTTTTGAAAGAAATCAGTTCTTCCATTAACGTAAAAATAGAAAGTGTCAGGATATCCAGTTTCTCTAAAAGTATGTTCTGAAAAATAAGGTATACCACCTTTAATAGTATACTCGTGCAATGGGACGGATATAAAGCAATCAGTATCAACGTAGCACAGTTCAGGCTCTGTTTTTGCAAGTTCAAATCGTATCCTGTCTGATTCCCTTACCATTTCAATCGGTTCTGCTTTTTGTATTTCTATTACCCTGTATTCGTTTTTTCCTACCTTCGACTTTAAAGATTCCATACATTTTAGTCGGTATGGCTCCTGTTTACCTGAATCAACTATCTGCAAGTATACCATTATGATTGTCCTATCACTTCTATGCAAATCGTTACAATAGACCCTAGATTGTTTTCAAGAACGAATTGTCTGAAATAACCACTCCATGACACACAAAACATACCAGGAGTATCACTAAGAGCAATCGTATTGTTATAATCCTCAAGAATTATTGCAGTTCCTGTTCCTGCACCAAGTTTTATTAATCCGCAAACACGTTCATCGGTAGACACTATCTTTACTACCCCTGTAACAACATCAAACATTTGGGTATCTTCATTATTTTCAATGGTATAAAAATTTATTTTTCTAAAAAACCCAAGCGATTCATCGGTATAATGTTCCTCGGTAGTAGTGAAATACCTTAGTATACTTTGGCCGACCGGCGATTCTATTACTACCCCATCACCATATCCATTATACAGTTTATTATGTTTGTGTCCTTCTGTTTTTGCCGTTTCGCTATTAACAATATCATGAAATAGTGCCGTACATACATCAACGTCTTTTTGTCTTTCAATAGAAGCCCACGGAACCGGGTCAGGGGTATATCCTCCGCCTTTCCGGTATTCAACAAGATTTATTCCACCTTCTGTTTCAAATGGCATGGCAATACCTCAATTGTTAAACAACATAAAACCCGTTAAATGTTACCATAACATCGACTTCTGTACCAAGACGGTTTAACAGCACAATATCCCGCAATGTCGCTCCCGGTGGGACTTCAAGGGTTACACACAGGCTTCCAAAGGTGTCAGTATTTGCAAGGTTATTATTTACGTCGGTTATCTCTGTAATTGTATTTGTAGCTGTGTCGATATAATATTCCCCTGCACATTTTGCATGGATAGCTGCAAGAATTTTAATGGTACAAACCATATTAAGAGCAACGGCACTTGGTCTCATAAGCGTCTTTAGATAAGCCCCAGGCTCATTGTTCGGGATAGTGAGCGAGATAATTTCCATCCCTATCTTTGCCCCTGAAGCAAAATCCGAACTTCCAGTATACACCTTACTATGCTTGTGTCCCGAAGTATTTGCTTCACCGTCAACAGAATCACCGACAAGTGTGTCTTCAATATCCTGTTTTTCCTGTGTCTCTACAAGCCCCCATTGATCTTCCGGCGTTGTTGCATCAACCTGTGTAAATCCTTTCCTTACAGTAGACATATATTACTCCTCTTTATATTTTCGCCACAATACATATCCAAGCTGCCCGTCATAAACTGAAATGCTTTTCTTTATTGTGTGCTGCATTTCTTTTGTTATTCTTCCACCCATATTATTATCAACAAGATAATCCTGTTCTGAATATGACATCCCATTAAACAACCGAAGCGATTCACCACCAGGCTCATTAGTAATTAATGCAATGGTTCCGTTTTCAACCTCTGCAATACTATCTATATCAAGGCACCCACGATGTTTATCAATTATTTTTATCGCCGACAACAATGCTACCTGTTCCGTGCTTGATGGAAGTGTTGTAAACTAGCTTATCCCTATCGTTACTCCGCATGTAATGGTAGAACAAAATATTGACACAACACTTTCAAAAACCCAAAACCCCTGGATGCTATCTTTTATGTTTTCTGAAATCTGGATATTAGGAATATATTGTCCCATTAATTGAGAATACCCGTCCTCAAGATGCGAATAATAAATATCGCTTTCACCTCTTCTTGCGCATACAACAAACCCTGGAATTATCACCCCGATATTGCAATTAAGTAATGGTCTCCTAAACCTGTTTATACAGGTATAAAAGTCTTTCCTCGCGTGGAGCATGGTATCAGGAACAACATCATAATAATTTCTATGTGTAGCGTCAAGAGTAAATCCCTGCGTAGTAAGCGTTATGTCGGTATGAACAGTCGCCGAAGCAGCACTTAGTACCGATATTATATAAAGGCGGAACCCCTCTGAACTCCACAACGTTTTGCCTGTGTCTTCTTCGGTTAGTGTATCTCCATCAGTTATTGTAAGTGTTCCACCGGTTATGATTCCCTCAATAATCCTTCCATATCCTATTGCAGCGGCACCGGTATAAACAAGTGTGCTGTTATAATATTCCGGCTCAATGCTTACATGCTTGCTGTCAATAACTTCATATATTTCAAGCCGCTGTCCATCGGCAAGTTCAAGAACAGAATAACGATCAGCCGCTTCAAAATCACCTACCAACGCCGTACATATTCCATCAGCAATAGAAACATAAAAAGCGGCACATATCCTTAAATCCTTGTTCCATATAAACCTGTTCGGGTTATTAAACTTTTCTTTGTAAACATCGTCAACATCTTTTGCCTCAAGATCCTCGGTTCTCCATATAGTGAAGTGGGTAAGGTGCCTCTCGTATTCTTCTGACTCGTCAGATACCTTTGGTACCCATAATGTTTCTACCGTTATACCGTTTGTTTCAGACACTTCATTTTCGGTATGAATTGTTGCGGAATCAATATCTGTTTCATCTGGTAAGTTTGTTCCTGTTTCTATATCAATAGAAACGCTTGCCTGCCTATCAACGAAGTTTCCGTTATCACCAATTCGAGTGCATGAATAAAGATACCCATAGCTATGATCAGTATCTTCCGAGTCTTCATTCCCGATAATCTTAACGGTGGGGACAGGTACGTTAATTTTGTAGATAATCGGGAATCCGGTATCTATGTCTGCCTTAAACATTCCGTTCGATGTAAAAATAATAAGGCTTTTTTTATGCGGAACGCAATCTGAACGTGCCTCAGAAAGAGTATTTTTTGATATGCAGAACACACTATTCCATTCTGTTATTCCTATATCGGCATAAAACAGTTTCCCGGCAGAAAGAACAAACCACATTCTAAGCATACTGTGAAACGTAAATAGGTTTGGCATTCCGGCAATAGAACCATTATCTGTCGTTCTTTCAATATTGTCGCTGCCAATAACAGTGCTTCCGTCTATGTATCCTGCAATTAATTCGTAGCTCCCGTTCCAGTTGAAATAATTTCCGACATCGGAAAGCTCAAACACATTTCCTGAATTTGATAATATCAGATTACCTGATTTGTAACAATTATACCCCGTTCTATTTTCAACGTCAGGAATAGGAACACCATATCTTTTACATCCTGTTCTTCCTTCAAAATATCTTGTGAACGCGGTTATGTTCTCACTATTAGAAAACCCGTCCTTAATTTCTGAAGATGGCGTGTCTTGAATCGTTCCGTTGTTAAAGTTGTCGAAAAGTGTTTTGGTGAGTTTGAAATCTACACCAGGAGACAGGTTCTTTTTCATTAGAAACCCCTGTCAACTGGTTCGCTATCTAAGTATCCCTGGTCTCCTTGCCCTATAACATTAGCATATTCTTTAATGGTAGACAGCCTTATCTGTTCTACCGCTTCAAGAAATGTGTAGTTTTGTACTCCTGCTATTAATAGCGAAGCTGCCGGCAACAAGAATTGAATATCATACGGTTCCGGGATATCATGTTGTATTGTTTCAGATATAATATCTGTCGGCGTCTTATAAGAAGCGTAGTAATAATACCCGTCTTTTGTACCTGGGTTTACGGTAAATCTTATTTGTGCAAGGGTGTTTTTATTGGTTCTGTCTCTTGTTTTAACAAACGGAATTCTTATATATGAAACACCACCAAAAACATATAGGTTGGGTGAGCTTGTTCTTACTTTTCTACCATAGTCGCTCGCAACCCCCGGATTATAAGCATATTCTTCTGCCTTTATAAGAACTGCAACAATCCTTCTTATTGTCGAAGGAAGCGTATACAACAGCACCTCGTTTGTTGTATTAACCGATGGAAGCTCATCGGTGTCGCTATCATAGACAATGTTCTGCTCTGCATCGGTAGAAACGAGCATGGCGTTTGCCATATTAAGATACCGGAGAACTCCGTTGTCTCCGGTTCTTGCCCATCCGTTATGGAGCCTTATAAGATAATCAACTATCTGTTGAGTCGTCAATTATTGCTGCACCTTTCCTTTTTGGCCCGCGCCTTTTCTTGACCACGTTTTCGGCAACATCCGTTGCTTTCCCGGGAACATTATTGCCGTCATTGTCCCCTACTTCGTTTTCATCGGATTGCTCTTCGGAATCATCATGTATATCGTTCGGTTTTTTTTTGTAAAAAACTTCACCCGATACATCCGTCGCCATTTTATTAATTTCTTCTCTTATCACATGATCGGTTATTTCCCAAATGTCTTCTCCTACATGAGAAGCGAGAAATTTCCTGTTCCTCGGAGTGTCTATGAGATCAAAGAACTTGCCGCCCTTCATTTCATCGAACCTGAAATCAATCCTGCCGCCGCTTTCAATAAATTCATATTTTGGTACTCCAGGGTTATTGATATCTTCTCCCTCAATAACCCTTACCGTATCAATTCCCTGTATACGGCTTCTTGTGCCTTTAAGAAGCATAAGTTCGATAAATTTGTACTTTCCGGTTCTTTTCAATGCGTTTTTTTGCGCTGCGGCCTTTTTCTCATACATATCAAGCCTACTCATATAACCCCCACTATTTATTAGTTTTCATTGAATGGCAGGGCTATTACACCCTGCCTACAACATATTGTTTACTTTGTACTACGCAATCATGTCGGGAAAGCCGCAGTACATTACTGCAATACCGTAGTTCCTGCATGACGACGATGTAGGTGTCTGTTGATCCCACAGTATACTTCCGATACCACGCACTACCGTCGTTCCGATACCCTTGAATCTCTTGTAGTCGTCTTCTTGATCGGTAAACCGTAACGGCTGAGGAGTCCACCTGTAAAACGCTGCCTTACCAAGTGCAAAAACGCAATCTCTTACGTTCGGCTGGTCAAGGTTCCTCTGGTCGTTATCACCAGGAAACATATATCCTGTCGTTGCCGAATATTCGCTTGTCCCGCCGGGAAGCAGTGTACATTGACGGACATCCTCAACAACAACGAACTTTCCATACTGGCCGATTACTCCGTAATATTTAAGGAGCTTATCATTCATTGATGTGGTGTCTTTCCACAGCTTTCCAAGGTTGTTACTTGACCACGAAGTTTCCTTCATGTATCCTGCCATTACGTTCCCAACAACAAGAAACCAACCCTTTCCTCCGGGAAGCCCAGGAATGTCGAGCTGTTCAACCTTCCGATTGATAAGGAAGTGCTGAAAGTTTGTCAGGTTTACTGTGTTAGGAACCTGCGATGCCGTTGGAGCAAGCGACCCATTACCTGCCTCAACAATTTTCTCTATCACATTCTGCGTGTACGTTGCAGGATTCGACGAGTATATCGGCGATGCATTCTGTAGCTCAAGGCCAGGAATGAAAATATTCCTCTGTAAATTAGTAATACAGACATCTTCGGTTGAATTGTGGTACAAGGTTTCGCCAAACTGCTCCTGTGCAGCTTGGTGGTATTCAAGATCTTCTCTGTCCTTATTCCAGTTACTCAAAAGCGGCTGCGCCATCGGGTACAGCTGGTAGTAATCGGTTTCAAGGAACTCTGCTCCCTCAGTCTGTGTCGGAACAGCATGCCTACAATCTTCGCGATAGCATTTTGCCGTTACGGTACGCAAAGCCTCTTCATTCCCGATAAGATATCCGGTATGAGTACCTTCTCCGACAAGCGGAAGAACCATTGTCATGGTATAGCTCCATGAATTCTTGTCGTTGATTGTTACCGTTATTGCATTCGGGAGTGACTTTTTGTCACTTGAATATTCCCCAACAAGATCGGTATAAATCGACTGATAACGAGCTAACGCCCGAAGTTTACTGTCCCATGCGAGTTTTCTTGAATTCGCTGGCAACCTTTCCGGTACACTTACTCCAACTGCCATGATATACTCCTTTTAACTTGGAGGCAAATCAACGGGTTCTACCCCGCTTATTTTTAATGCCTCGTTATAATCGTTGAATGCTTGCATGTCGCCATTCTGTGCTTTTCTGACTACTGCATCATAGTCAATGTTACTAAGCACTTTCGTAGCCCATGAAGCGTCTTTTGTTATTACATTGCCGCCTTGGTTGTCACTTGCTCCAAGTTCAATAGCTCCAGAATCTCGCCTAAGCCTTGCCTTTGCGGCTGCCTCTGCTCCCTTCTGGTATCTACTTTCGGCATCCTGCTTATAGTACCCGGTTTCTCCGCGATACTTTTCTACGGCCTCTTCAAGTGTTTCTATTACATACGGCTCGTTCTCGCCTGTTTGTGTATTATACCTTGTCACGGTATACTCCTCACCAGTCGCAGCATTAATTCTTTTCCCGTTTTTGTAACTAAGTATATCACAAACATCGAGATACATTTTCACGTCACTTGAAGGTGCTATACCAATCCCCATAGTTTGACACGATACTGCTAATTGAGGGTTTTTTAATTCAGCCTGCTTCAAAGCAAAGAATATTTCATCTTCAGACTTTGGAGGTCGGTTGTAATACGCGGTAGCAAGTTTCAGTCGCCAATCAAGGTATTCCTCCTCAACTGCTTTAACTGGTTTCGACATTTTGTATTCCGGGTATTTGATATTATCTACTTCCCTGTATGTCGATTCCCGTATGCTTCTTACCCTCGCACTCCTTTCCTCAGCATCTTTCGCGTCGATATATTTTTGCTGCACCGACTTTGCTTCAACGATGTCGTTTTGTGCCTTTTCATAAAGATCGGTAAGCGCAACCATATTCTTGTTCTGAAGTGATTGCAGCAGCCTCTCTTTCTTGCGATACTCAGCAGTAAATGCAACATCGTCATCGTCTTTCGCCATTTCCTCTAGTTCAGCCTGTAACTTACTTACCCTGATTATTTCAGATTTTATTGTTGCAATATCAGTCGATATTTTGACTGACGGCTGTTGTCCACCGCTTGCAGCACTCGATCTCTCAAGTTTTGTTTCTGCGGCTTCGGCACGATTCATGACTTCCTGTTTTACAGGTGTTTCGAGCAGCTCACGAATCTTTTCAGATTGTCTTCCTATCAGAGCATCTTTCTCAGTAAAAGACTTTATAAGTTGACCGACCGACTTGTACCCACCTGGAAGCTCAGACTTCTTTATGGTAAAAACCTCGTCTTCGCCATCATCTGGTTTTACATCGTCAGTAACAGTCTGTTCTTCAGGAGTAATCTCAGGCTTGTTAACCGGTTCTTCTTCAATTTTCGGCTCTTCAACCAAATTCTCCTGAACAATCTCAGCTCCTTCAATTTCACTAAGCTTTGATTCGTAATCATCACCAGGGTTTTCACCCAATGCGATGATCGCGTAGTCTCTTTCCTGCTCTGTTTTAAACTGCATACTCATTTTTTTCAAATCCTCTCCGTGATCTTGCGGGGGTATGTGTCTTCATGCAAGCACTCCGGTCTCTGCCGGGGGTATTTGTGCTGTGCTTCCTGACTCCGCTTCAATCGGTGATTGGTTCATATTAATATTCCCTTGCGGGTAATTTATCTGTGTTGTAGCTTCTTCCTGGTACTGCACCTGCTGCTGCTGTTCGGCAGCCATCTGAGCCTGAATCTGGTTGAATATCATCTGCATCTGCATATCAATTTGTGCGCTTTGCAGGGTATCTCCCTGTATTTTTGTCTGCAATCCGGTAATATTAGATACTACACTTAACCTTGCAGAAACCATCATGAGTTCGCCCATTGCCTTTGATATTTCCTTGTCATTGTCGGTCATCTCGATTGTTTCAAAGAAATTTTTTAACGCCATCATGTAGTATGGCTGCGCAACATTTGGGTCAATCGTTTGAAGCATTTCTGCCCATACGCTTCTCCAGCGCATTTGATGTGTTGCAGATTTTTTATTTTCTACTATAACAACACTGCAACGCGGAATAGACTTTACGCTGTTATATATTTTTCCACCAGATTCTCGATTAAGCGTTATGCTCTTTCCACCATCAAGCCCTACCTTCTTTTCGTAACCATCGTAAGTAATCTGGAATTGGTAGAAATACCCCTCGGCGATATTGTTGATAAACTGACGCATTGCACGATTTGAAAGCGTATTTGCAATAAGGTTTGTCTGGTATTTTCTTTCAAACAATATTCCGCTATCGTTTGGGTCGCTTATCGACGAGAGAGCATCAGATACTCTCGAAACGATAGGAAGCACCCTTTCATACATTCTGTCGATCTGGTCAACAACTGACGAAGGATACTGGTTTTGTGCAATTTTATACATCGGGTTCTTAACAGCGTCAAGATCAACCGGTTCTGAATGTCCAGGTTTATTCTTGTTTTTGTTCCATTTATCAAACTTTCTTTGGTCGCCGTTGAACATCTTCTCATTTACAAGGTCGCTTCCGCCATTAGCCTTGCTTATTAATTCGGTAACAAGGCTTTCTCGTTTATTTATAGTGTCCTCTACGCCAGCCATTGCTTCCGGGATACCCATATCCTGGCCTTCGTGTCGGAAGAAAGTGAAGTGATAAATAGGAAGTCCATGTGTCTGGACACTCGACTTCTTGTCGATCTGTACTTCTGCCTTTATCAGTTCTCTTATTACCGTAGAAACCTTGTGTACCTTGTCCTGGTATATGTCTTCGTATACAGTAGTCCAGTCGATTCCATTAAGCTCTGCAAATAATTCAAGGTACTCACGAGACTTATTTATTGGAAATGGTATGAACTCTTCACTATCGTATGCCCTTCCAACAAGCCTCGTAGTTTTAATGTTTTCAACATAATGTTTGTCGATAACCATAAATTCGTCGCCATTCCTGCCGTGATAATACGGAGTTTCCTTATTGGCGTCGTTCTGAGGATAATTCGACTTGTCTTTACGATAGTTTTCAAGCTCCCTTTTTATCTCGTCGGTAGCAAATGAATACTGCTTCATGATCTTGTCAGGTGTCATGAATTGGTAGTAGAATACTACAGAAGCGTCCCTGTCGTCTTCTGTTTCCCAATAAGGTTCCCATATTACCCTTCTTGAATTAAGGAGCTTAATGGTTATCCTTGGCTCACCAGATTCAAAGCTTTCACACATCATAACGTCCCCGCACTGAACAGCGCCATTACGAAACGTCTTCATTAATGTGTCGTCGAAATTGCCTATCTCTTTATCTTCGTGGAATACCTTGGCAATGGCTTCGGTAAGAATTGTCTTTTGGCCGACAACAGGCGACCATGAAGGGTCTGGTAGATCAGCTATCATTGACCCTACAAGTATATCTGTTTTTGGCCCTACAATATCGAACTGTGCAATAGAGCGATACTCTTCCTGCATCTGATCTTTGAGGCCGTCCCACTTTCCGAAATCTACAGGGAAATACCTTCTCCAAGCTTTATCAAGCCGGTCAAGGTTTTTAACCTTCTGGTAGTTATATGCCATTTCAAACTCATTAATGACGTTCGAGCATATATCTTTTGCCGAGTTCGATCGTGCCGATATGATGCCGGTATTCATTACCGTTCCCCCTCGGCGCACATAATTGTAGTAGCGTTTTTAATCGAAAGGTGGTACTTCTCAGGATACATCTCCTGAGTAATTCCGGCGTTTTTGAGGTTTAGTTTTATACCAGGGATATTAAATGTGATTTTTGTCCAGCGCCTGCAATTACCGTCAGGGCACTTTACTATAATGCCGTTGTCTGCGACAATGCATATAACATTGCCATTTTCATGGTTCTGGCATCGTACAGCGGAGTTTTTAAAAAAAGAACGCAATCCGGAGAATGGTAATAAGCCGGACTTGCGTTCTTCATTTTGTGCTTTGGAGCGGCACATTGAATCTATCTCCCTGCCGCTCCAAGCACGTTCGATAGATTTTACTTGATACTACCCTAATATATCACTTTATTAACAAAATATCAACACTGTCTTTTATTTATAATTTTTGTTGCGATATACGACCACCTTATAAACTATACGTCCAACCAGTAATAAATCTTCCTGTCACGTCGATCTTTTATAAATATAGTTCCTGACGGTATCTTACCAGATGACCATGACAATACCGTTTTGTCGTTTATTTTGTCATGGGTTTTATCTGATTTTTTCCACATATACGGCACGGATATTATTATGTTCTTTGAAACCCTTGTAGCCTCATTAAATACATCACGTTGTTTTATACGTTTGTCGTCTAAATGTTCAAAAACCTGTAACGCAACAAACACATCGTACTTTTTGTCATTAATCGGCAACGGTATATTTGTCGCATCATGAAAATATGTTAATCCTTTCCTTGCAACGATATCCATCGTATCGCTTGAATCGGTAATGTTCATTCCCATATTCCCAAGTTCAAGAACGTTTTGTGGGTTTGCCTTCTTAATTATTTCAATAACATGAGAAATATATCTCCACCTTGATTCTTGTTTTTTCCAATATGGAATCGTTTCGCATAACTTAAAAAACCCTTGTTTCGTTATATATTTCATATGGCATTCTGAAGCTTTACTATACTCGCCATGTCCGGTCTTACCTTCCCGCGCCACCTTGATTTATATATTTTGCGATTATAATCATCAAATTTATGTCTTCCTGGTGATTGGTGTTCAAGGTGGGTTATACATGCTAATGGCTCATAAAGTATTCTTACCCCTGCTTTACCAGCCTTCAAACAAAAATCTACATCCTCTTTCCCCGTCTTGAAAACCTCGTCAAAGCCACCAATCTTTTTAAATATTTTCCTTTCAACGAGCATGCATGCAGCAGTAACACTCTGATAGTATCTTGGTATCATTACTTCGTCGGCAGTTCCAGGCCACCTTTTATAAACATGAACCGGACCAGAATTCTTTTTAATTCCTACGCCACAATGCTGTATTGTCCCATCTTGGTAGAGGCATCTTGCACCAACGATTCCAACCCCGTTTATACCAATCCTGTTTACCATCGGAGTGAGAAAATCATCTTTTATTATTGTGTCGTTATTAAGAAATAATAGATATTCTCCGGTAGAGTGTTTTACACCGACATTGCACCCGTTAGAGAAATGTGAGCCGGCGTGATTAATAATAAGCTTTACCCGCTTATCCTTCTTCAGTTCTTTAACAGTATTATCTTTTGATCCGTTATCAACTACGATAACTTCAATCTTCTGCTTTATTCCCGCATTAAAAAGGCTATCGAGGCATTGCTTTGTTAAATCCCATTTTCCAAACGTGATTATAATTATCGAAACCATTTTTTCCATTTTTCAGAAGCCCTTGTATCTTTTACTGTTGATGCTGTTTCTATAATGTCAAACTCTTCCATTGTTCTATGTTTTAAACATGTAGCTCTTCCCCTTTTTATTTTCCTCTGGTAGTCTTCTTTTGTTCTTGTCCAATAGTGGTTTATCCATAGGCCATTTTCTGTCGGTTGCGTCGTCAAATGGGTTTCTATTGCGTTGTTAAATATACCTACCGTTTTACACCCAAACGCATGTGGGTTTTTTACCTTTACGATTTTACCAGTTTTAATTATTGATTTAATATGGCAAGTGTTGTTGTTAGGTAGTAGAATCCCGTTCAACTCGGCTCTCATTGTGAACATCTCCGGTTGCGGTGCGAACGGCTTTTCTATGCCACTTGTTCCAAACAACAGCCAGTTTATCCCTAAAGCGTCACCTTCGCAATTAACAATATAGTCTGTTATGGTTTTATTGTCATCTTCAACCATGATAAATTCATCGTCATCAATAAAAGCAACCCAATCACACCTATGCTGATATTTTGTGCTTGCCTGTTTACGGATTTGGTCTGCATAAACTAGGTGCTGCTGAACCCTACCATGCCATCTATACACAACAACGTCATTATCAGAACACTTTATCGGTATAATTGAGTCGTTGTCATATATTATAAACTTACTAAATCCCGTTTTTCTGTGCCACTGTAACCATTCAGTAATATACTCAGGCCTACAGTCTCTTATTATTGCGCATATACCTATTACCACAATAATCTCCTGGTACCGGTCTTTTTTATAAGCCAGCTTGAATCTGGAAATACGTCGTCTGGAATTCCAAGAAGAGAATCAACCGCAGGCTTTACTCCGTTTTGTTTTCCAATATTATTACCAGCGTCTTGAACAGCACCAGTACATCCGTAGTCGTGGCCTGCAATATACCCGCCATCAATTATCTTGTCCCAATAATTGCGAATGTCGTTCAATACCGCTTCCCTTGTATGGTTTGCATCAATATATACGAATGCCACTTTATCTGGTGTTTGAGATACCCCTGCATCACTATCTGCCACAACAGAAATAATATCCCTTCCTTCAGTCTGCTTGTCGAAAACAGCATGAATATGCCGACCAGTTAACTTTGCCGACCTGCTGTCATAAAACGGATCTACACAATAAACCGGTTTGAAGAACAGTGAGAAAATAACCGCAGACTCACCATAGAACGATCCTACTTCAATTGCTGTCATTCCCCTGAACTCGACAGGAATATTGAGCAACAAATCAACGAGTGGCCTACAATCCTTACGGTGTTTTAACTGTCTGAACCTCATTAGTTATTCCTTTCGATATACCACGTTTTTTTGTCGTCCTGTTTTTTTATTACCAGAACTGCGCTCGGAGCGCTGCTACACTGCTTTCTAAATATCCATTCAGGATACCACCAATCCAAACATTTACCTATGTTTAACGGAACATTTATTCTATTTCCACCGAACTCGACCTCTCTTAATTCTACGTTAAATACAGAACACGGAATACCCTTTGCAGTAATATTGCCTTTATGAAGCGATTCTCTGTTTATCCACTTTTCAGACTTTGAGTGCCACCAATATCCATTATGCTCAAACCAGAACCAATTACACGATTTTACACCAATACCATTATGCGAAGATTTCCTGCCTATCGAAAACCATGTCCAATTTCCATTTATACCTACCGGCCCCCTCATCCGATGCTCACACAACCCTGACTTTTCACATAACTTTAAATACTCCTCTTTCTGCCCCTGATCTACAGGCAGAAAACACATATCAATGTCGTTGTCATTCGGCATGAAGTCGTTCATCCATGCATACCCAAGAACTCCACCGAACCCCAAAAACATCTTGTCCCTTATTCCGGCTTTCTCTCCGCATTCCAGCATAAGTGCAATTTCTTCATGCGCCTCTTTCCTTCTCTTTGCAGTGAAAAACGATATTTTATCGTTGTATGTTCTTGTGGATTTCATATCTGGCCATAGTGGATTCCATTCATCAAGAACAGCACCGAGATTACAAGGGATATTGCATTTCATCATCCGACATTCTTTAACAAACTCTTTCAACACAGGATATTTTATTTCTCCGGATTTAGCAACCATCCTGGTGCCCAATTCTTTTTCAATTCTTGTCGAGTCTCCAGAAACCAAAATATTAATCGGAATATCTCCAACCGTTCCAGTTTTAACAATTGACTGTAGTGATTTACCAATTACATGCCAATTGTTACTACCGACAAAACTACTGGTAGTGTTGAATATTTTTAGGATTGTCCTGTTTTCCATTGACTGCCTCCCTGATCTTTGTACCAGTATAAACCTCATCCATCGACCGGTCGAGATAAACGCAATTAATTCCCATAGCATTAAAATTATCGAGAACTTCTTTGTTCCCCGCATAGTATGTGACATCGTTTATCCCTTGGTCTATTCCGCATTGTTTCAGTAGGTCGTCGTATTCTTTAGCTGTTATTTTTGCGAAGTGAATAAAATTAATCAGAAAAATAATAAGCGAATGACTCTGGTAATGTTCGAACACAGAATTGAATACTTCACATGCGCTTTCAGATGAAATGAACCTGTCACAATAATCCAGTATCGGTATAATCACAATGTCGTTTGATGTTGACAATTTGTGAATAGACATAATGTGCCCAATGTGTGGCGGGTCGAATCTTCCTGAGAATACTGCTACTTTCATATCTTCGTCTCCTGTTCACTTCTCACCCATTTCCAGTTTTTACCATCCTTCTTGAACCCTGTAGAGATAAATAGTTTGCCTACATTACGCGGTACCGAGTATACAATAATCTCATCTGCTCCCTGTTTAACAGCGAGAAGCAATCGATGAGCGTATCCCTTTCGACGAAACTTATTATCAACCTGGATATGCCATAGTATCGATATTCTCTTTTCAGGAACACCAACTATCTTTGAGACTGCAACCCGGTCGGCAGTTATCAGGCAATGGCCAGCCAGCTTGTCACCATCTGGAGTATATATCCTCAGCAGCATCGGTACATTCGGATGCATGGCGCATTCAATACGTGGTATATTATTCATTTTTTCCTTTCAACGATGATAGTTCAGATTCCGATTCAACTATTTTTATATTTCCAGGGCTGAACATTTCACTTTTGTCTGTGGCATATATTTCATCACCAGATTTCATTTTCCCGGAAGACTCGAATATCTTTGATAGGTTTTCGCTGTAGAGCTTGTAGTTGCCCTTATGCTCCATGTGGCGGCATGATGGCATTCCTGACATTTTTACTCCTTTGAGGGTTTTCCAGCCGCTTACACGGCCATACGTGATAAATATATCTGAATTTTAAACATTATGCAATCATCCAGTTTTGAACTTCTTTTTTATCAGGGTCTCCCCCGATTATGTGGGTGTATTCTTTGCGCTCTTTCTGCTCTTTTTTTGCAATAGCTCTTGCCCTGATATCTGATAGGATATACAATAAGGCGCGGCATTGCAGGTGTCCAGGCTGAGTATCTTTCCCTCGGTATGACCATCGTGACATTTCTACCGATAAATCGGTTAGAGACCGGTGGACTAACACGTCGCCATCAAATACCATTTTGTTGAACATCGATATTGATCCGCGCTCATAGTATGATATCGGAGTTATCGGAGAAGATCTATTCATCTCTTTTTTTGTGAAATATTCTTGGAGAATTGATGACGGGGTTTTCAATATGCAGTCACCACGCCCATTGAAAATATCATTACACACGATTGTTACTGGTTCTGTCCCGCGCAATCTCAACATATTGATTGCTCTATCTCCGATTACGCTTGCATTAAACTGATCGTATGTTTCAGCACTTCTCACCAGCAGCATATTTTCGCTGGTATCATACACCGCGGACACAAAAGCTACCGCGCCAATCTCATCCTGATAAATACTGCCATAAATAACGCCATCACGCTGCACCTTTAACCAATCAATTTTAAAGATCAAGAACATCGACTCGGACACATTCGGAAAAACTCTCTTCATTGGAGTTAAATAGGTGAGAGCGAGAGCATCACCGGAATCTGGAGAAGACAACCCACGACTCTTCATGTCCTCTTTTTTCTCCAACTGGATCTGGTTTTTGTTTGAAAACCCATACTCAACCGCTGTCAGATCGCCTAATAGTTCTGTGTCGTCCGGCAGGTCGAGTCCTGAGCGTATAGAGTCCCTCATTAATCCCCATAACTCTGCCCGGCAATTGAAATACGTTGTTTTGTCGATAGCCTCCGACCCGAAATTACCATCGACAACCCTGAACGGGGGAATCAGTTGCCGAGTACGATCAACGACACCAGATCCTAATCCGCCGCCATCTATGATAACAGTTTCAATACCAGAAACTTCTTTGTAAACCTCCGCTATCCTGCCAGCAACCTGCTGAGTATCCAACCCGCGATATTTCAAAAGGGCATATACTTTTGTGCGCTGCCGTATGCAAAAAACGGTTTGATCGTCTCCGAACCTTGCAACATCTACTGCCAGTATTTTTGGATCGTTTAGATATCCGTCAGCCTGATACCCCAAACACCTGCCAACGTCCTCATTGCTGATAAACTGGCAGGTTCCTGATCTCGGAAAAACTCCACGGACGCGAACGCGAACGAAATCGCTGTCCTCTCCGTAGTCATCAATCCACTGTTGAATCTGATTTTTGTTTGTGCCTGGAACAGTCCGCGAATCGATTTGTTTTGTTATCCATCGGTGCTTGTACTTTCCGAAACATTCCGCAAATCTTCCGGTATTCCTGGTCGGGTTTCCGAACGCTATCCAGATTATTTCCGTGTTTTTGTCAGTGAGTGCTCCTTCAGTAACTTCCCATATTTTATCTGGTATAGAACTAGCCTCATCGTACACAACGATAATCCGTTTTCCCTGATTGTGCAAACCGGCGAATGCTTCTGGTCGCTGGTCATTCCACGGAATTGCATCAACTCTCCATTGTTTTGAGTGTTTTTTATCTCTACACGATATTGATGTCGCAGCTATATCAAACCAGTGCGAATTAATTGCCAAATTAAACCATTTTTGAATCTCTGGCCATGTTTTAGTATCTAATTGCGTTCCAGTGTTTGCCGTTACAACACATTTGCAGTCTGGGCACGTACTCATACCCCAATGCAATATCCACGAAATTAGTGCGCTTTTCCCAACTCCATGCCCGGACGAAACTGCTATCCGCAGCGGCGTGTATCGAGTATCGATGTTTTTCAGGTGGGATTCTATTTCGCCTAAAACTTCGTCCTGCCAAGCCCTCGGAGAATCGCACCCGTCTCCAGAGAGCGTTTCCGTTTTCCACGGGAACGAATATCGAACTATTTTTTTGGGGGAATTGTAGAAACTGCCTATATCTGAGATTAAGTCGCGTTCATCCATTTGCCCGATTTCGCGCCTCGGTTATAGCTGATGATAGATCAACAGATCCAGAATGATTCATGTCGATTCGATCCCCATATTTTTTTGGTACGAGTTTCGACAGCAACCATTTTAGATTATCAATTTTTAATTTGTATGTTTGTGCCACAGCATTTGAGCATTTCGGATCGCAGTTTTGTACAGCATTTAACATTTCATCTTCAATCTCGTGGATTTTATCAGAGTAGTTTTCTATTTGTCGCTGTTTTGCACTCGCGTATCGTTTCGAAGCAATCTCATCATTATTTATTGTTTCATAAAATGTTTCAGTTGACACGCAATATTCTTTGCATATTTTTAATATGCCGCAATCTGCCGTTTCGAGTTTTTTGCAGATTTTATCAAACAATTCATCGTTTAATTTTGATTCCATAGTTTTAAAATACGGTAAAATTGTTAAAAAAGCAACTTTTTGAATGGTTTTGATGAGTTAGTTGTGTGTAATGGTACGAGATATACCAAAAAACGCCTACAAAACAAGTTGGTAGGTTTGTATTATCGCGTAGAACGTTTTAGAGGTCATCTTTTTGTGGATTATTGATATTAGAGTGCATCACCCCCAAACCCCCACAAAATAATATGAGTTTTGAGATGTTTCACCCCGGATTTTCCGCCACACATCGATTTTATCGCCGGGCTGCATGTATATC
>Ga0172380_10003725_pt1 | contig 20534 bp, 18 predicted proteins | sample Leawe162metaG_FD_119747 | JGI IMG/M metagenome (GOLD analysis project Ga0172380, IMG submission 119747) | Leachate microbial communities from a municipal landfill in Southern Ontario, Canada - Leachate well 162 metaG | ecosystem: Engineered > Solid waste > Landfill > Unclassified | place... | reverse complement strand
GCAATCTCCGCCAGGTAACGTATGCGGGCCGGGGGGATGGCGAAGCGCACGGCGCTGGTGTGCGACACTCTGTCCTCAGGTATACTGCATGTAAATCGCTGTCCGCATTTTCTGTCGATACATTCAAGAAGCCCGGCGTACAAGCCGTTTACGCCCTCATCGTTGTAGCGTGATGCGATTGTGCCGTAGACCGGCATGCTTTCCAGCGGCGCATCGAATTTTTCATGTGTGCGCCTCAGTATTCTCCTTACGTCACGCAGGGCGTCCTCGGAGCCTTTTTTATCGTATTTATTGAGCACCACAATGTCAGCGAAATCCAGCATGTCAATCTTCTCAAGCTGCGTGGGCGCCCCATACTCAGCGGTCATGACATAGAGGCAGACGTCCGATATGTCCACTATGGCGGTATCGCCCTGGCCGATGCCTGCAGTCTCCACCAGCACCAGATCATAGCCGGCTGCTTTCACCACATTGATGGCGTCCTGGATCACCTCGGGAACCTCGGTTTTTGATCCTCTGGTGGCAAGGGAACGCATATATACATTGCCGCCGTATACGTAGTTCATGCGAATACGGTCGCCCAGCAATGCGCCTCCGGTGCGGCGTTTGGAAGGGTCTGCTGACAGCACCGCCACCGTTTTGCCGGGATTATCCGCCCTGAAGCGCAATACCAGTTCATCCAGCAGCGAACTTTTACCTGAGCCTCCCGTGCCGGTTACTCCAATCACCGGGGCCTTGTTCTGTCCGGCTTTCTCTTTCAATATTTCGCTGTACTTGGACCACGGATCGACTCCCATCTCAGCCAGCGTGATCATCCGCGCAACTTTTGCGGGTTCTTCCGTATTGAGTTTGGCAGGCGCCGGAATGGCTGCGCCGCGTTTGGATTTGTCATGTTCGGAGGTAATGCCGATGGTGTGAAAATCGCAACGCTGCAGCAGGTCGTCTATCATGCCTACCAGTCCCATGTTGCGGCCGTCCTCAGGATCGTAGATGCGCTCAATGCCGTAGTCCTGCAGCTCCTTTATCTCGTTGGGGCGTATGACGCCCCCTCCTCCCCCGAAGATCCTTATATGTCCCGCTCCGAGTTTATCGAACATGTCCTTCATGTACTTGAAGAACTCCATATGCCCGCCCTGGTATGAGGAAACGGCTACAGCCTGCACATCTTCCTGGATGGCCGCTTCCACTATCTCGCCAACCGACCGGCTGTGGCCGAGGTGGATGACCTCAGCTCCGCCGGCCTGGATCAGCCTGCGCATAATGTTGATGGCCGCGTCGTGGCCATCGAACAAGGCAGTTGCGGTTACTACCCTGACCCGGTGTTTGAGTTCATGCCGTGCATGCTTGCTTTCGCCCATGTCTACCCCTTTATGTGAGATTGGCTTAAAGTCTGCAATATTTTAATCTAAACCGCAGGATTTAACCACAGCGGTCGATTTATCCAACAGGTCACTCAGTCACGGCCAAATTATATCATCGCCGGCCGCTTTATTCTGTTTCATCCTGCGCAGACCGAATAATCGAATTTATCAGCATCGATGTGGCGAGATATAATAGTGATGCACGGTCAGAACAACTATCGACCCGTGACAAGGAGGCGGACTATGGCGGAAATAGTGCGTAAAGTGAAGGTCGGAGATATCGCGGGTGACTTTACTCTTCAGGACCATAACGGGAGCAACTTCGTCCTATCCGCTCAAAGGGGGAAACGCGTTCTGCTTTCATTTCATCCGCTGGCCTGGACAGCCGTCTGCGCCAGTCAGATGCTCTCGCTCGAAAAGAATTTTAAGGTCTTTGAATCGCTCAAAACGGTACCGGTGGGATTAAGCGTCGATGCCGTACCTTCGAAGAAGGCGTGGGCCGATAATTTAGGAATAAAGAAGATCCCTCTGCTCTCCGATTTCTGGCCCCATGGCGAGGTGGCCGGATTGTTCGATATATTCCGCGAGAAAAACGGTTTCTCGGAGAGAGCCAATATTATTATCGGCGATACAGGCGTTATTGAACTTCTTAAAACATATCCGCTGAGCCAGTTGCCGGATATAGATGAGATAATCGAGATTATAAAGGGTTTGTGATCGGAGCAACTGGCCTGGAAGGCGGGATAATTGTTAGAATACCCGGAGTGAAGTGTCCGGGCTGCCGGATACAGGAGATATTAAATGAGATACTTATTAGTAGCCTTTATCATTATTGCTGTCCTGGCGGTGGGGTGTGTGACCGTGGTGACACCCCCGGCGTCACCCTCTCCGGCGCAAAGCCCCTCTACGCCTTCGCAGCCGGATACGGTTTCACCCGCTCCGGCACAGGTGACGCCCCCGTCCTTTAATCTTCCCGAACTGGCCGTTTTCAATGTCGTCCCTGCCAACATCGTGTCGGGCAATTATGCGACCCTCACATGGGATGTGCTTAATGCCTTCGACGTAGCAATCGAACCCGGTCTCAGTATAATTCGTCCACGGGGTTCGCAACCGGTCAATCCCGCATTTACCACGACATACAGGCTGACGGCAACCAATGCCCAGGGTTCCATATTAGCTACTACAACCCTGACCGTATCCGGTGTTCCTCCTACCATTGATACACCTGTCATTAAATCATTTACAGCTACTCCTGATGTGATCCGCAGCGGAGGCTCATCGATACTGAGCTGGCAGACGATTAACGGGTCTTCTGCATCGATAGATAAGAACGTGGGACCAGTTTCCGGCGAGGGCAGTACACAGGTATCGCCGATGGTCACAACGACCTATATGTTGACAGTTACCAGCCCTGACGGCGCCCAATTCCAGACGGTGACGGTCAATGTCAAATAGTTGAGCCGAGCTTTCTCAGTTGATCCAGCTGGCGATTGATCTCGGTAAAAGCATCGGTGCGGCCTCTGCGGAATGCACGCCGTGATTGTCTTTGCCGTGCCCATTGATCGATAACTGCCAGCCGTATATATTTTTCCCTGCCTTTTTCATCGGTTATCACATGCCTTTTCAGGTCCCCTCCCAGCTTGAGTATCCCTTTCTCCATAGCGCTGTCGCGTCCCGGATCACTGACTATCCAGTGTCCAAGCCACACTTCGCAATCCACATGGTCCCGCTCATCTCCCAGTTCCTCCAGCCGCACCGGCAGGCCGCTTGCCCGGCTCATCCGGCTCCACAGCGCGCTGTCCGCTTTAATACGATACACGCGATAACGCGCGGGTATCCCGGCCGACCGAAGCATGGCGACCAGAAGGTTGGTCTTGCCCGAACACATGCCCCAGCCTTTTTTCAGGATATCGGAGGCCTTTAAATCCCAGTCTTCGAAACCATAGGGCAGTTCTTTGACGAAGGCAAATATCTTTTCGAATCTCGCCTGACGGGTTGTGCAGCCGGCGGTCAGTTCCATCAGCTTTTGTCTAATCTGGCGACCGGTGTCGAAATCGCAGAGTTCGCTTGGCTGGAGATAGGCGTTTCGGTTGAATGTCATGCACGGTCCGTCCTTATCTCAACTATTTTGTTGCGTCCGCTCAGACCACTGGTGATGCGCACCTGTGACCTGGCGACCCCGAAGTGCTCTGCCACCAGCTTAACAACGGCCTCGTTAGCTTTGCCTTCTTGCGGCTGCGCTTTAACCCTGACCAGATAGCCTTTATCGGTTTTTACGATCTCTTCCCTGGACGAGCGCGGGATTACTTTGATTCCTATCTTCATAATAGTGGTCTCCCCCAGAGTCCGCCCTGTTTGCGTTTTTTCGACCTGCCGATAAATGAAGGCCCTGAATCCCCGATATGGCCGACCAGGCAGGTGCCGGAGATTGTGTTGGTGATATCGCGGCTGCTTCCGGTGTAAACGCGGATGTAATTGTCGGTCAAACCCGAGTAAATCTGCGAGCCCGAACGCACCTCTTTTTCCCAGAGCACTTCTCTGGTTTGACCTGTGAAGCGCCCGGCGAACATATCCGCAGAGCCGGCGGCTAATTCCAGCATAATACCGCTGCGTTGCCTCTTGATATGTTCACTCACCCTTTCAGTCATTTTCGCCGCCGCAGTCCCCGGCCTCGATGAGTACGGGAAGATGTGTAGCGCGGAGAAGTCCAACTGGCGGCAGAAATCGAGGCAATTTTTGAAATCCTCATCGGATTCGCCGGGAAAGCCCACTATGATATCGGTTGTCACTGACGCATCGGGGACCGATGCGCGCACCATTTCTACCGACCGCCTGAAGATATCCGTCGTATAGCGTCTCCTCATGAGTTTTAGTACCTTATCGCTGCCGCTTTGAAGGGCTATATGAAAGTGGCGGCACAGCCGTCTATCCTGCCACAAGGCCAGCAATTCCTCTGTTATCTCCTGAGGCTGCAGCGAGGTAAGGTGTAATCTTGCAATAGATGTTCCATGCAGAATGAGCTTGATCAGGTCTGTCAGGTTCAGTCCATTGCTGGAATATGATCCGATCTCAGTACCCGTAAGGACGATCTCTTTGTATCCTTCGGCGGCTCTTGATCGGATTGCATCGAGCACGGCGTCTGCATCTACACTGAATTTTATCGGGCGAACGAAGGGTACGATGCAATAGGAGCAAAACCTATCGCACCCGTCCTGTATCTTCACGAAGCTGCGTACTCTGGTGGAGCCCTGAGCAAAAACACGGGATGATCGGTGCAAAGGCCGGATCGCCAGAAATTCTGCCAGCGCAGCTTTATCCCGGTTGCCGGCGACCGTGTCGGCGCCGCAGCCGATAAGATCTTTTCCCGCCCTCTCCGCGTAGCAGCCCGTGACTGCAATTGTAGATCCCGGGTTGAGTGCGCGCAGCATCCTGACAAGGTGGCGTGACTTCGCGTCAGCAGTGTGGGTCACGCTGCAGGTGTTTATAATTACTATGTCAGCGATATTGCCGGTTGTTATTGTCAGGCCGCGGGATGCAAAGTCTGCTGCCAGCGCCTCTGATTCGGCCTGATTTAATTTGCAACCGAGAGTATGTATGGTGGCTGTGCGTCTCATAGGCATTTCTACAGCGGAATTATATGGACGTGTGCCGATCAGCGTCAAACCGGCTTCTAACTCCTGTGGAAGCGACCTGCGCCGGCCGTTCCTACATCGATAACTTCTTGTAAAGCATGGGCAGGCGGTGGGGCAGGGTTTCGATATCGTCCAGGACTTCGTAGCCTATATCGTTACACATGGTTCGCAGATAGTCGTTGCCGGCCGAGTCGACGGTCAGGCAGAAGGGAGTAATGTTTTTTTGTGATGCTTCCATAAGTGCCATCTTGGTATCATGGATGGCATATTCCTTATCGTCGTCATCGTAGCCGTACAGGGAATCCTGCGGGTAACCGTCGCTGACCAGGAAAAGCAGTTTTAGATTGCTGCCGCACGTATCCAGCCTGGCAATGGTATGGCGTATAGCCGGGCCCATGCGCGTGCCATGAATCGGGGCTATCTGGTCCACCCTGCGCTTGATCCTCTCCCCGAAAGATTCGTTGAGGTCTTTAATGACCAGGAACTGGACGTTGGCACGGCCATGGCCGGAGAAGCCGTAGATGCCGTAATTGTCTCCCAGCGTCTCAATGGCATGGCAGAGCAGCACGATACTCTCTTTCTCGAGGTCGATGATGCGGCGGCGCGGCTGCATGACGAATTTCATAAAATCGTACTTGAACGACTCTTCGTATTGCATGGTAGGGCGGTTCTTGTTGATGAGGTCGGCCGTTGAGCCGCTCATATCCAGCAGAAATGCTACAGCCACGTCACGCTGGATCTTTTTCTTCTTTGTATAGACTTTGCCTGTTGGCGTATGCCCCGCCCGTTTGTCTATCAGTTCGCCGATAACCAGATCAAGATCATACTCATCTCCATCGTCCAGGTTTTTTGCCTTGTATAGCATTTCGGCAGGCAACCTCTCGAATTGACGCTTGATTTCAGCGGCCAGCGATCTTCGGTTTTCCAGTGTTTTATCGTAGAAGTAGCTGTTGCCTTCTCCCAGAACCTTCTCCCTGATACAGCACCATGAGCTGATATAACGGTTCTCCCTGAAATCCCACTCGTCATAATAAGATAGCCGTTCATCTGCTTCCGCCGGGGAAGGCTTGATTGCGTCGGCCGGCCTGTAGCGGTCGACCTGTGAATACTTGTCAGGCGAGAACTGATAAACATGCACTCCGCGGGGAATGGAGGCTGATGACAGGCCGCTGCCGGGTAGTGACTTAACGTCTTTGATATCGGTGATGCCGATTTTCTGGTCGGCCAGCTTCTCCATGTCTTCAGCGGACATGGGCATATTGGACTTCCGGCCGGTATTGGCCTTGATTTCCAGATCGAGTTTAACTTTATCCGTCTGGAAATTTCCCATGAACTCCTGGCCTTCAAGGTCCGACATATTGGGCTCTCTGTTCTCTGATCCGTATCCGCCTGCGCCCGAGACAAGCGCCTTTTTAGGCACCGTCAATGCGATTTGATAAATGCGGATGGCGGCCTCGGCTGAATCTTCCACGGCGGCAGAAGAGGTGCACAGTAGATCAAGGACGTCTTTGGCGGTATTCAGGGGCTCATACAGGGCATCTTCATCGATAGCCAGGATGGCATCGATCTCCAGCCCCTCCAGCAGCTCAATGAAGGCGCGCCGCAGAGTTATTCCCGATACGCGGGCCAGCGCAAGCAGGTTATATTCCTGCATGCGGCGGTAGCTCTGTTTGAGACCCGGATAATGATGCTTTACGAGATAATTAATGCGTACGTTCTCAACTGCCACAAAGACCTGCATGGCCAGTCTGGGATCATCAAAAAGGGCAAAATATTTTTCGTATGGTGAACTGCCGTGTCCCGTCTCGCCCTTCAACTGGTAGCGCAGATCTTCAAAAATGGTGGATTCTTTATCGTAATCGAAATCGTAAGAATTAAACTCACTGTGCGCGACCTGTTGTGTTACCGCTGCCTTATACCAGTTGAAGTTATCAGGGTAGCCGGCATATTCCATAAAGGAGGCCGGGACCAGTACCTTGATATGCCCATCGGGAGGATTGCCTGATGCCAGCTGGTTCCACCAGATGTTGCGCAGGGACGCAGTGGAGCCTTTTCCGGAAGTGAAATCCACCTCTTTGCCTGTCAGTGCCCTGCAGTAAATCTGCAGCAACGGTTCGATCGAGGCAAACTCTATGCCGTGATAACTGCCGGCGGTCTCTGGTTCAGGCTGTTTGATTTGATCATTAGCCCTGCTCATTGTAGCTCATGGACCTTTTATTCAAATATGGCGGTAACGACTTCCTTAAGTGATTTCTGTACTTCGGCATCATCCGTGATCGACCAGACGGCGGCCACTTCACAGGCCCGCCTGGCAGGAATGCCCTGACGGATCATACGGGCGGCGTATATCAGCAGGCGGGTGCTGATGACTTCTGAAAGGTCCTGCTCCTTGAGATTGCGGATCTTTTCTCCCAGCTGTGCCAGTCTGCCCGCCGTGTCCTCATCGACATCGGCCTCGTGTGCGATAATCCGGGTCTCGATGTTCCTGGGTGGGTGGGTGAACTCGATGGCGATGAAACGCTGCCTGGTGCTATGCTTGAGGTTCTTCAGTATACTTTGATAGCCGGGATTGTAAGAGATAACCAGTATGAAGCTGTCGCTGGCTTCCAGCATCTCCCCCTTTTTCTCGATATACAACGACCGGCGGTGGTCGGCCAGGGGATGGATCAGCACGATGGTATCCTTGCGGGCCTCCACTACCTCGTCCAGGTAACAGATACCGCCGCTCTTGACAGCGCGGGTCAGAGGGCCGTCCACCCAGCGAGTTGTATCGCCTTCCAGCAGATACTTCCCCACCAGATCGCTGGCAGTCAGGTCCTCATGGCAGGCGATGGTGATCAGGGGAATACCGTCCCGCTGCCCGGAGGAGTCTTTGCGCTTGCGCTCCTTCTGGCTCATACGGTATGTCATGTATTCGAGAAAACGAGTCTTGCCGCAACCTGTCGGGCCCTTGAGCAACACGGGTATGCGCTCAGCGTAGGCGGCCTCGAAGAGAGACACTTCATCTTTGAGGGGGAGATAAAACGGCTCCTCGGTTATATAGTATTCCTCGATGATATGCGATTTGTAATCGTGTCGTTTGGCTTTATGAGGCATGGATCTGCTCCGGTTGTTTAATTCGGTCTCCAGGTGATAATTCTATGACTTGCAGGCAAAGTTGGCAATTAATTGTTAGCGGGGGCAGTTATGTTGCGCTCGTGAAATGGCGGGATTTGCTCAGCGGCCGCCTCTGCGCTCCGAGAGCGGGATAAGAGGGTCCTGGCGTACAAGTCGTCCCCTGTACTGAACGGGTGGATTAGGATTGATGGTATGATGTTCGACGATGCGGACAGGTTTCACTATATTGGCGGGATTTCCTCCCCGGGCAGCCGGCGATTCTCTGATCGTGTGGTGGACAATATCGGGCTGTGTGCTCGCGTAGCCGCCGCCCGCCTGCGCCCTGCGGTATCCCGGGCTGTTTTCAATGGTATGGTGAATGCCTGCTGATTGCTGGGCCCTGCCGCCCGGCTGCCCTGCTTGAGGCATTTGTCGTAAAGTGTGATGGATGGTCTCGCCGGGTATAAAAGCAGCCTGGCCTTTGACCGGGGCCGGACCGGGACGGAATATCTCGTGGTGCACCTTCACTCCGGAAGGTAAATTCTCCGCTCTCTTCTGCGCCGCGCTTTTTTCGGAAGCCGTTCGCGACCGTATGAACTGCTCGCGCGGCTTGATCTGCACCGCCGGCCTGTTCAGGTCCATGAGCGGCAGCTGGCCGGGATGCATGGTCCTGACCTCCCAGGTAATCTCCCTGCCGCGGATATTATCAATTTTGTAGACGTATTCCGGATATGTGCGCCTGGGAAGTCTGGTCTCGGGTTTTGATGTGCCCCTCGGGCGCGCCAGCATCGCTATGCCGATTGCCGTTGACGCAGGCTCAGGCGCCAGAATGAGAGCCACGGCCACCACATCTATTACCGCGTCTTTAGGAGTGTAAGTAATGCTCAATTCTGATACCTGATATTTAACCTTTTAAATGTATTAAGCCTTCTCTCGCAGCCAGATTATCCTTTCCGAGACGACCGTTACGGCCTCTTTCTGATCCTGGCATTTGGCGACGTCGTGGGACAGCTTATCGTCACCCAGCACTTCACGCACCCAGCGTGCGAAGTCGTTTTTCTCATCGGTGACGTGATGACGATAGGTTGAAGCATGCATTTTACCCAGCGCAGTTTTCAAATCGTATATGTTGTTCAGTATCTCCCCATCATGGCAGTAGAACCGCTTCACGTCGGGCACATGCCTCAGTACCCTCTGAGCATCCTCTTTATTTCTTATGGCCATGGTAACCTCCTTCCCCCGGTGCTTTAGCCAATTCTAATTATAATCATACCGTCATATTATGGCTTAATCAACCCCGGGCAATCGCATGAGATGACATACGGTTATCGGCCGGGCGGGATGATAATGGTGCGCTCCATGGTGTCGTTTTTAACGTTTCTCAGTATCGCGAGATAGTCGCTCATAGCGTCGACGTCCCTGATATTAAGGTCTGCGTATCTCAGGTAATCTTTAAGCCACGATTTGAAATTATCGGCAAGAGGTCCCATCCAGCTGACCTTGTTGATGAGAGGTTGGACGCCTTTGTCCGCCAGGTAATCGGTGGTGACCATGGTGTATTCGCTATCCATATCCATGTCGATATACGTACCGTCCGCCTGCCTGACCTGAAGGTAAGTTATACGCTCGCCACTGTTACGGCTCATATCGATTGTCATCTTGAGACCTGAGATTTCGAAGCACGGGGGAGGATCTTTGACTTTGATGTGCGAATCGATGCCCATCTCCAGTAGCATTTTGATCAGGCTGCCTCTGATCTTCATGGTGGCCAGATTTTGCCGCAGCGCGAGAACCATTTCGATATCGTTGCGCAGTATGGCGCCCCTCAGGATATCGGACCGGATATTGTAGCTGTCTAAGATAGCGAATTGGACCTCCGGATTGATCCCCTTAGCGCGCCAGAGGAAGGCATCGGCTATCAGCGGTCCGGGGCCTTTATTCAGACCCCGCAGGAGGTTCTCGTCGGCTGTGGCAACTATAGTATTGAGTTCGCCGGAGACCTGCTTTACATAGGGCTGCAATACAGCGTCCATGTCGGGGCTGTTCCAGTAGATTTTAAAACCGGGAACTTTAGCCACGGCGTTCATTATCTGCGAATATTCCGGCCTGCAGGGGCAGAGATGGTTCCAACCCCAGGTATCCTCGACCATAAAGTTGTTTGTCGAGAAGATAAATGGCTGGCCGTAGTAGCCGACGATGTTTCCCCTGTCGTCAAAATCCAGCTTGATGCGGCCCAGCAGATGGTTGCTTTCCCAGGCATGCGCGATCAACACCCTGTTGCCGTCGGGGCCCGTGATTTCAGTGGGATAAGGCATCTCCGGCTTGAGGCCGATCTGTTCGAACTCGGGCCCACCCATGAATGTTGCCGTATGTCCGCCGACAATAATATCGATGCCGGCTACCTCGTTGGCCAGCCTGACGTCGTCCTGATAGCCCAGGTGTGAGAGGATAATGATTTTATTAACGCCCAGCTTATCGAGCTCGGTAATATATTTGCGGGCTGTTTCAGCGGCCGGCAGGAAGGCGACGTTTTTCCCGGGATAACTGAGAAAAGCAGTGTCGGGTGTAATCAGTCCGATAATGCCGACCCTTTCGCCCTCCATGGCATAAATAACGTATGGACTGATGCCTGATAGCAACGGCTCCCGCGACACATCCATGTTGGCCGCCAGCACGGGGAACCTTGCGCGTTTCACCAGGGCTGCCGCCTCCTGGGCATTTTGTGAGAAGTCATGGTTTCCCAGCTCAAGGGCATCAAACTCCATGGCATTCATGGCGTCAATGTCGGCCATTCCCTGGAATTTGGTTGTCCAGATGGTGCCTTCCAGCACATCGCCCGCATGCAGCAGCAGGACGTTTTTTTCCTGGCTGCGAATATCCTCAACAGCGGAGTTGAGCAGGCTATACCCGCCCGCCGTGGCCACCGTATCCCTGCCGTTGACCTTAAGCAGCATACTGTGGGGTATCACGTATGAATGTGTATCGTTTACATGAAGGACGGTCAGGGATATGGGAAGCGTTGTTGCCTCCGCCGGCTGAGAAGCCGTTGAAACCGTGGGCGCGCAGGCAAAGGCAGGCAGAAGCGTTATCAGCAATAAAATGAAACAAACCGATGATGGTCTGAAACGAATCATCTTCAACTCCTGCTTGCCGGGTTGCGGATATTATATGCTTTTCAGAGTGCTTTCCAAAATGTCTCTTTGTGATCGCCGGGATTATAGAAATCGGGGATTGTGCTGACATGTTTGTAACCGAGCGTGATGTACAGGGAGCGGGCTGCCGCATAGTTGGGATTAGAGGAGGTGTCGATCAATATAAGCCGACCACCAAGGTTTTTAATATGATCGGCTGCCATGGTGAAGAGAGTGCCGCCTATACCCTGGCCTTGAAGCCGGGGTGAGACGGCGCACCAGTACATGTCCCATGCGCCGTGCGTCATGGGAGTGGGACCGTAGCAAAGGTAGCCGGCGAAATCGTGCTCGAGCTCAGCTATTAAAAAATGGTATCCGCAACCTTCAGGATCATTGAAATACTCGTCCATGATCTCGCCAAGCACAGTCAATTCGTCCGGCAGAAATGCCCCGGTCTCGTCGGTCACTCTGATGATATGGTCCCTGTCGGAAGGCACGATGCCTCTTATTCTAACTGCCAAAGTCTTACTCCAGAGCGAGGTCGACTATTTTTTGCATCAGATCGGCATAAGTCATGCCTCGCACATCTGCCTGGAGAGCGATACCCAGTTCAGGTGTGATGTCCGGATTGGCGTTGACCTCCAGCACCTTAATGCTGCCGTCAACGTCCTGCCGCATATCTACCCGGGCATATCCCCTGCAGCCTGCCGCGCGGCAGGAGGCCAGGACGGTTTTAGTGATTCTTTCTCTCAAATCTGCATCGACCTCTGCCGGGCAAGATACGGCGGTGTTTATATAATAGTCGGTTTCCTCGTACCATTTTGAATCGAATGTCAATATGCGCGGCAGGCCCGGCGGCAGAGTATAGACGATCTCGGAGATCTCAATCAGCTCGTGCACGGAGTTTCCCAGGATAGATGCATTGAACTCGCGGCCGTCTATAAATTCTTCCACCAGAGCGCTGCCCCGAAAGCGGCTGCTGATCCGGACAACCTGTTCCTTCAACTGCTCCATATCTGATACGACATTTTCCGGCGAAAGCCCGTGGCTGGCATCCTCATCTCTCGGCTTCACAATGCAGGGAAATCTGAGCCGGAAATCGCGAACATCGGCCGGAGTCAGTACCATAAAGTCGGGCGTTTCTATGCCTGCATCACGTAAAACGTTTTTAAAAGCCGCCTTATCCAGAGTCAGGTCCAGCACGCTGGAAGGATTGCCCGTGAAAGAGAGCCCCATGTCTTCCATCATGCGTGCCACCACCGGCTCCGAATGAGGCTGGTCTTCGAAACCCTCGAAAAGGTTGAAGATAACATCGGCCTGAATGTTGCGCAGTACGTGCGGAACACCCTCCAGCGGAGGTCTCAGAGGGACTTTTTCGATCTCATGCCCCCGGCTGATAAGAGCTTTCTTGACGGCCACGACCTCCTCCAGGACACCGGTCGTGGCTTCCTCTTCCCCATTGGGAATAATGACCTGACCCGGAGGATCGTTATAAATAATGGCAATTCTTAAAGGCATAATCGACTCCTCGCCAGTGCGGATTCCAGTATTGTCCGGATCAGCTGCTGATAGGTCCAGCCCATTTTGCGAGACATGATGGGCAGGTCTCCTGAATCAGGATTAAGACCGGGCAAAGGATTAATCTCCAGAAAGTAAGGGACGCCGCTCGATGTCACGCGAAAATCGACGCGCGCACAGTCGCGGCAGCCCAGCGCCCTGTAAGCCTTGATGCCGGCTTCACTGATGCGCTTAAGCGTTGCCCCTGCAAGTTTGGCCGGGCATTCATAATCCACCAGTTTGCGCCAGTCACGCTTGATTTCCAGTGAGTAGACGAATGTTTTGTATTTTCTCTTCGGCACCACCCGCATTATACCAACGATGGAGGGAGGATTGTTGCCGGTTATTCCCATCGTGATCTCCTCGCCATCGATATATTTCTCTATGATTACGGGCTGATCGTACCTGCGTAGCAGAGCGCTGGCGGCAGCCCGGGCCTGGCCGGCCGTATTTACATGAGAGGTCAACCTGATACCCTTGCTTGAACCTTCGAAAGCGGGCTTGACGAATGCAGGCAAAGCAATAGTCTGCTCTTTGATTGCCTTGATATCCTCCCGGCATTCAACCGTTATCCAGGGGGGTGTGGAGACGCCGGCGTAGCCGACTATTTGTTTGGCCAGAGGTTTATCCAGGGTTGCGGCCAGGGTCAGCGGATCTGAACCAGTATAGGGAATATTCAGCATCTCAAGTGCGGCTGGCACCTGGGCCTCACGGCTGCGCAGGTTGCCTCTCCCTTCGGCGATGTTAAAAACGAGGTCGACCTTTGTCTTCAGGATATTAACGAGGAACTTGCGCCCTCCCCCGAGATTGACCGTCCGGTGTCCCAGCGAGCGCAGGCTGCGTGATATAGCCCTGACGACCTTGATCGAATCGTATTCTTCGAGTGCATCCTCAGGGAAATCCCCGCCCGCGTCTATGTCGTCCTTGAGGTCGTAGGCAAGGCCGATTAGCATGTCGTCCTTATTTCGCTGCTACGAGTTCCAGCGCCATCTGCTGATCGTTTGTCTTGCGTCGCCCGTTGCGTCCGGCCGGGGCTGCTGCAGGCCTGGGATTGTGGTAGCTGTATGTTTTACCCAGGTAATTCCTGAATATGAGCTGGCCGTCCGTTTTGGATACCAGGTAGCTGGCCTGCAGAGGCACCTTGCCTCCGCCGCCCGGCAGGTCGATCACGTAGGTGGGCACCGCCAGCCCGGAGGTATGCCCTCGCATACCCTCGATAATGCGCAGGCCTTTTTCCACGGTGGTGCGGAGATGCTCTGTGCCCTCGACCTCGTCCGCCTGGAAGAGGTAGTAAGGGCGAATTTTCGCCTTAAGCAGGCCGTGGCAGAGCTGAAGTTGGCCTTCTACAGAATCGTTTACACCGGCCAGCAGGACCGACTGGTTGTTAACAGGTATGCCGCGGCGCAATATCTTGTCGCAGGCGGCTTTAGCTTCGTCCGTCAGTTCATTGGCGTGGTTGAAATGTGTATTCATCCAGATGGGGCCCTGGCGGGAAAGCATGTCGCAAAGCTCATCATCGATACGCTGTGGCATAACCACAGGTACGCGGCTGCCGATACGAATGATCTCGACGTGAGGGATAGCGCGTATCTTTTTCAGGATGTCTTCAAGGTGCCTGGTGGAAAGCGTCAGCGGATCACCGCCTGAGATAATAACGTCCCTGATTTTCGGGTCGCTGCGTATATAGGCAATCATGCGGTCGATCTCTTGTTGAGGACGCACCCAGCGGCCGCGCCGCCATTCACGCTTGCGCGTACAGTGGCGGCAGAACATCGGACAGATATCCGTTACTACCATCAGGACGCGGTCCGGGTAACGGTGTACCAGACCGGGGACAACAGAGTCTCTCTCCTCCTCCAGAGGGTCTTCGGAAAGAATGCCTGACAGGGCTATCTCCTCAAAAACGGGCATAGCCTGCCGGCGTATGGGATCATCGGGATTATCGTGGTTGATCAGGCAGAAATAGTACGGCGTGATGGAGATAGGAAATTTGTCGGTGACCAGCCTGAGGCTGACCTGATCGTGTATCGTTAAAAAGATAAGTTTAGATAGCTCTTCTATACTGGTGATGCGGTTGCGGAACTGCCACTTCCAATCGTTCCAGTTTTCATCGGATACGCTGTTGAAGAACCTTTGCCGGTTCCTCAACAGGCGCAAGCTTGGAGGCTCTTCTACTTCCGTCGCAGGATGACCTGGAGGTTCCTCCTCTGCGGAGAACTCGAATAAGTCTTGTTGTTTGGTCGTTGATGCTTGCGCCAACTTGGGCTGTGCCTCCTTAAAAATTTAATTTTTTTCCTATTTGTCGCAATCGTATTTTTTTATTCTTTTGTTTTTTATAGCATGTAGAAAAAATCATGTCAAGTATTTTTGGCAAAAAAATCAAAAATATTTTTGAATTGTATCTACGATGGAATTTTTGGGGCTGATTTTTCAGGCGGTGCGGTGGATATACGTTTGCGTAAATAGGCGTGAAATTACAGTATAAGACGGCACATGCCGCAGCCTGCTGATTATTACTAAAGCGATTATAAATTTATCTTTCGATGCAGTATACTCTAATAGTATTAAAAAGGATTGCATAATTATTCTCAAATAAAATGCGAGATATTTTTGCCGCGAAATTCGATCCCGGGAATATCATAGATAACCCTTCAGAAGATAAGTTGAGGGAATGGGCTCTTGAGCAGGGAGGCGTTATCTCTGAATTCGGCAACCTTGCGGTAACGACGCGTGTGCGCAACAGAATCGCCAAATTTACCGAAGTGATACTGGGTGAGATCGAAGACGAGAACGTGAAGCTGGTGGACGAGGTGCTGAAATATCTCAATCACCGGGATATGATCATGCTGGACCGCGTGATGTGCCAGAGCAACGGCTACAAGAAAAGGTGCCGTGTTTACGTAGACGCCCGGTATCCCCGCATACCACTGATGTGGGGTAATACTCTCTTTCCCACCGAGCCGGGAGAGCCTGATTTCATTACGGTTACTGTGCCGGACTGGCCTGAAAAAAAGGTGCTGGTCGTCCCCGAATCTGGCACAACGTTAATATTGGGCAGTGATTACAAAGGGGAGAATAAGAAGGCCATGTTGCGCCAGGTCATGTACTGGGCCAAGAAGGAAGGCAACATCGGCCTGCATGCAGCCAGCAAAATACTGCGAATTATGAAGGATGGCAGGCTTTGCGATAAAGGCTTCCTGCTCTTCGGATTGAGCGGCACCGGCAAGACCTCGCTGGCCTGTCATTCGCACTGGCTGAGGCCGCCCGAAAGAGTGATTATCCGTCAGGATGACGTGGTCATACTCAAGTCCGACAGCAGTGCAATCGGCACCGAGGAGTCCTTTTACATGAAGACCGAAGGGCTTGAATCCGCCGCCCAGCCGCTGCTCTACGCGGCTGCAATCAGCCCGCGGGCTATCCTTGAGAACGTGTACGTCGACAAGGCAACCGGCAAGGTCGACTTTTTCAACTCAACGCTAACGTCGAACGGCCGCGCCATGGTCAAGCGCCGCGACATAGCGTTTACAGATGGCGAAGTCGACCTTGAGAAAGTGGATTTTCTGATATTCATTACCAGGCACAACGAAATCGTACCGCCGGTAGTCAAGCTCTCTCGGGAATGGGGAGCGGCCGCCTTCATGCTCGGCGAATCGGTGGAAACGTCGGCTGGGGATCCTTCCGAGGCGGGCAAGCAGCGACGTGTCGTCGGGACCAATCCTTTTATAGTCGGTTCCGAAGAAGAGGAAGGCAACATGTTCCTCGATATTTTACGTAAAAATCCACACATGCAATGCTACTTGCTGAATACCGGCAGGGTGGGAGGCCTAACCGGAGGGCAGAAGATAACCGTTGTAGATTCGGTCAAGATACTGGAGATGATAGCCAGGGATAAAATCACCTGGAAACGGGATGAATTCTGGGGTTACGAGGTGCCGAACGACATACCCGGATTGGATATAAGCCGATTCGATCTGAGCAATTACTACCCGCGGGAAAAAATTACGGCCCTCAGTCAGGCTCTGAAAAAAGAGAGATTGGCCTGGCTATCGCGCTTCGAAGGCATACATCCCGACATAATCAACGCCCTGCAGCCATAGCTTGATGAGATACATATCACTAGGGTGGTTGCTCTGTTTCCTGCTTTTACAGGCACCGGCGCTTTCCTGCGCCGCGCTGCCCGTTTCGGTTCAGGAAGGAGTTTTTGACAACCTGACTGCGCCGCCAAATGTGCAGCCGATCCTGAATGTGAGTGATAACAGCACGACCGCCGATACCGGCTCCGCCCTGCTGACGACCGAACAATACGATCTGGCAATCGCTGAAGCCGCCTCAATGCTGAACAGCAATCAGGAGGACCTTAGCTTAAAAGAGAAGCTGGCCGATGCCTATATAGCTCGCGCCTGGTATTACAAGCAGAAGCGCCTCAATACATATACACTGGATGACCTGAATAAAGCTTGTGAGATTGCGCCGGAATATTACAGGGTTCATTACGAGCTGGGACGTTTTCACAATAACCAGTGGCAATTCAGCATAGGGTTGTTGGACCTTAACAAGGCGTTGGCCTTTAAGCCTGACTACGCGCCCACCCACAACGAACGGGCCTACTCCAATTATAAAAGCCGGAAATACGAGGCGGGACTGGTTGATGCAGGTAGAGCGATTGAGCTTGATCCAACTCTGCCGCGCTCTTACTGTGTCCGGAGCCTTATCTATGCAGCTCTGGGCGAGCCCGGCCTTGCCATACAGGACGCCGATCAGGCGGTGCGACTGGCGCCGGATGATGCGGCCTCATACTACAACAGGAGCCTGGTTTACACCGCATCGGGTGAGATTGCGCTTGCGGTAGCTGATCTGGAAACCACCCTTCGACTTTCGCAGGATGACCTGCTCACCACGCGGGCCGGCGCCGACCTGCGGGCACTTAAGAAATAGGGCTCCGGAGGGGACTGATTTACCTATTCGTGCCGCAGCGATTCGATGGGGTCGAGGCGGGCGGCGCGGAAGGCCGGATAGGTGCCGGAGACCAGTCCCGTTCCTATCGATACACCTAAAGCGATAAAAACGATGCCGGCTGAAATGACGGGCGTTACAGTGGTAGTTCCAAGTGAGATATTGCCCATCAGCGTAGCCCCCAGCATGGCCAGGCCCAGGCCGACCAGGCCGCCGGTCAGGCTTAAAGCAGCAGCTTCAATCAGAAATTGCAGGAGTATGTCACGGCGTTTGGCGCCGATGGCCTTGCGGATGCCGATCTCGCGCGTGCGCTCGGTGACCGATACCAGCATGATGTTCATGATGCCGATGCCTCCCACGATGAGGGAGATGGCGCCCACCGCCCCCATGAAGAGCGAGAAGCCTGCCAGCGTTGCCTGCATGCTGGCCAGCGTCTCACGCATGTCGGTTATAGTGAAATCGTCCGCCGCGCCTGTTCTAATGTAATGCCTGTTCCTGAGGATGCTGGTTACCTCGGAGATCACCGAGTCCACCAGGTCGGAGTTGACAGCCTTGACGGCGATCTGCTGCACATTGTTGCCGCCGCCGGTCAGCTTGGACTGCATGGTGGTCAGAGGCATCAGGATATAGCTGTCGCCGCCGAAACCTCCCATCTTCTGAAGGGTACCGATTACCTGGTACTTACTGCCCTGGACGCGCACGCTCTTGCCTACCGCGCTCTCGCTGCCGAAGAGGTCCGTTGCCGTCTGGTATCCGAGCACAATTACATTGCTCCTGGCTGAAACATCCTGGTCGGTGATGAACCGTCCCTGATCCACCTGATAGTTACGTATCTCCGTTATTACCGGCTTCACACCGGTCGCCTGTACGCTGGCGCTGTTGTTGCCGTATTGAACGGTTACCCTGCTGCTGAGCGTGGGTGAGACAACGCTTATAGAGGGGGCCACTGTCTTGTCCTGCAGGGCCTCGGCGTCATCAAGCGTGAGCGGTCGAACGCTGGTCACCGCTTTATCGGTGGAGGTGGAAATATAAAGGGCGCTGGCCCCCATATTATTGAAGGTGGTCGTCATGCTGACCTGGAAGCCCTGCCCCAGCGAGACCAGCAACACCACTGCGCACACGCCTATCACGATGCCGAGCATGGTGAGAAAAGACCGCGTCTTGTTGGAGAAGATGGCCTGCCAGGCCGACTTAAGGCTCTCCCAGAGGCTCATCGCTTCTTATCCTCGATGATTGTTCCGTCCCGGAGGTAAATCGTACGCTGTGTGTAGGCGGCGATATCCTCTTCGTGTGTGACCACGATGATGGTTATACCCTTCTTGCTCTGCTCCACCAGCAGCGACATGATGTTATGGCTCATCTGGGTATCCAGGTTGCCCGTCGGCTCGTCGGCCAGTATGACCAGCGGATCGTTGATCAGGGCACGCGCGATGGCCACGCGCTGCTGCTCGCCGCCGGACATCTCGCTGGGCTTGTGGAAGGCCCGTTTGCCGATACCCACCGCTTCCAGCGCCGCCAGGGCGCGCGGCCGCCGGTGGTTATTTCCGGAATATATCAGTGGCAATTCCACATTGCCCACGGCGGTCAGCTTGGGCAGCAGGTTGTAGGACTGGAAGACGAAGCCCAGCTTGCGGTTGCGCATAGCGGCAAGTTCGTCATCGGTCATACCGGCCACATCCACTGAATCTATGATATAACTTCCCGAGGTTGGACGGTCAAGGCATCCCAGTATATTCATCATGGTGGATTTGCCCGAGCCGGAATGGCCCATGATCGAGATGAACTCGCCTTTTTCGCAGATGAACGAGACATTGTCCAGTGCTTTAACCCGGACATCTCCGATATCGTAAATCTTGCTGATATTCTTAATTTCAATCATTTTTAGGCCCGTTTCAAAGTATTTCGCAGGAGCTTTACCTCAGTACGCGCATGGCGCCGCCTGTACTTGTCGGTGGCCTGGTCTGGCCGGTGATAGACCCCGCCGCCGTCTTCCCGGGCATTTGAATTTTGTCGCCATCCGCCAGGCCGGAAGTTATCTCGGTGTACTGGAAGTTCTGCAGACCGGTGGTCACTCTCCTGGGTTCGGCCTGCCCGGTCTTGCTGTTGACCAGAAGCACCATCGAGCCGCCGGGAGTAGATATCACAGCCGATATGGGCACCAGCAGAGCATTCTTGACGCTGGCTACCGTTATCTCGGCGGTGGCGCGCAGTCCGTCCTTCAAATCGTCTTCGGGAAGTCCGGTTGGCACTATGATCACATCGAATTTGACAACATTGCCTGACTTCGCGCCGAAGGGTGAGATGAATTTCACCGTCCAGTTAAATTCTTTATCTGGGATGGCGTCTACAGTGACCGTGGCATTATCGCCCACATGCACCTTCATAATGTCGATTTCATCGACCTTGCCGGTAAATTTGATTACCCGGGTGTTGACCAGCCCCACGGCGGGACGGGTGGCATAATCCTCGGCGGACAGCGGGTCGTTTACCTTGAGATTCACGCTGAAGATCGTGCCGTTGGAAGGGGAGATAATGACGGTGTTCATTATATCCCGCTTGGCTTTATACAGGTTGATCTCAGCGGCCTGGAGTTTGAGGTTGTAGTCCTGCAATGTTTTCCAGTTGATTTTTCCGCCGCTCTCGAATATCAATGTCTGGTTCTCAAGCACGTCCTGGCCAACCTGCAGGTTTAGTTTGGCCGTATAGAGGTCCCAGATCGCATTTTTTAGATCGCCTGCATCCGATGACCTACTTTGCTGCAAACCCTCGAGTAATCGCAGGGCGGACTGCAGAAAATCGACACT
>Ga0172380_10003724_pt1 | contig 20538 bp, 28 predicted proteins | sample Leawe162metaG_FD_119747 | JGI IMG/M metagenome (GOLD analysis project Ga0172380, IMG submission 119747) | Leachate microbial communities from a municipal landfill in Southern Ontario, Canada - Leachate well 162 metaG | ecosystem: Engineered > Solid waste > Landfill > Unclassified | place... | reverse complement strand
TTACCAGCGGTTCGAGTGTTTCAGAACCTATCCCGACAATGGTAGCCGGGTTACGGGTGATGAGTTGATAACTTCGTTTCTTCGCGTCCCCTTCCAGCGCGTCACCGTTGACGATCAGCACGTCCGGTTTCTGTTTATCAACCTTCTCCAACAGGTCAAGCCAGTTATCCCAAAACCAGTGTTGCGCCTTGCTGATCTTGACTTCCTGCCCGTCATCCAACTGGACGGACGGTTTACAGAGTGCCACGGTACTGTTAATGTGCAGGTCGTTGATGACCAGGATTTTCTTCAAATAGCCCTCACTTTACGATGCCATGCGAAAGCACGACGTAGAACACTGCCCCCACGCCCAGTCCCATAATGATCTGCACGAATAAGTTATTGAACCACCGGCTCTGACCAGCCCGATCAACCAGACCAGTAACAACAGTCGTCAATCCAGGCTTGCCGTTCCCGTAAAGAGTTTCCTTGACCTGTTTCATCGTTTCGGTCAACCCCCTTATCTGTTCTCCCTGTAGGATGGATGATTGTAGTAACTTTTGAATATCATCACTACAATCCGCTGGCTTGAGTCCAGCAAAAAGCTCAATGAGTTCTTGTTTGTCTGCCTTCGTCAATGCCACGTCTCACCTCAACACAAAAGAATAGATTGCCCAAACGTCGATCGCCGCCAGCACGAACATGGTCACTGCCCAGTCGTTGCACCATTGAACGTAGTCCGGCTGCGGGATGTATTTCATTCCAGATATTCCCCCCCGCCGTCATTCACCCACAGCTTGACTTCGCGCCAGTTGCCCTCAACCCTGCCCGTGGCGTTCAAGTCCATGCCGTACAAGACCTTGCCGACGGGTGGTTTGTTCGTAGACGGGTCGCGCCGGATGTTGATGTAGTCTGTGATGACGGTCAAGATATCGTTACTGGTACTATCCTGTACTGCATCGTCAAGGTCGGTCGCCAGCCACACCTCAGGGTCAACCGCGCCGATAAGGGGGTATTCCTGTGGCTGTGTCAGGTCGCGGACTTCAAGGTGAAGATGTGCGCCGGACGACATGCCGTCAATCGGGTCGCCGTCTGTCGGGTCGCCGCCGGACAAGCCGATGACATCCCCGCGCTTCACAGTATCACCCGTCTTTACCCACAGTTCATGGAGATGCCCGTAAATGACCAGCCAGCGGTCGTTGATAAGCAGGTCAACTTCGCGCCCGTATCCGCTCTCGGGACGGTATCCGGCAAACTTCACTTTCGCACCCCAGACGGCGTACTCGTTACTGCCAACAGGAAGCCCGAAGTCAGTCCCCGGATGCCCCTGTCGTTTCGGGTAATCGTGCGGGTTCGCGCCGAATATCTGCGTTACCTGCCACTGCATGTCAACAGGCCAGAAGGGTTTCATTTCTCTACCTCAACAATCTCGCGTCTTTCCAAAATAGAAACCGCCGGGATTGCAATAAATCCAGCGCATTCCTCTTGCTCTGAAAATATGCTATGAGCTATCTGGATTTCTTTTTCGTCCTCGTATAACAAATATCCAATAGTCTCTATTTCGGTCAGTTCAGACGAATCGCGTTTAATATGAGTCCATCCAGTTAAGGTATTGGAGTCGACCCATTTCAAATAAACGATTTTCATTTCTCCAACGCCTTTGCTATGCGTTCGAGTACGGCGATAAGACTATCCGTTTCATCGTCGAACCGTACTACGTCGACATATTCCACGTTGCCATCAGCCTCGGCGATGCGCACCCACTCGGATTTATCAGGGGACACCTTGCCGTAGGGCACGGTATCGACATAGGCAATGTGATAACAGTCCAGTGATTCGCCCACTCGGACAGAGCGCAAGACTTTGGATACCGCTGTGGGCGCGTTGCGTACTTGCAGTCCCCGGGGGACTTTGACGATAAGAGTTGCAATAGGTTGTGTCATAACGTCTCCATTTCTACCGGCCAGTCCACGGTAGTCTCTACTACCAATCTCCACCACGGCAGGTTCACCCACCGGTCAGAGTCGGAACGGTTCAGGGCGTACCACCAGCGCATCCGCCCCGGCCTCTGGATGCTGAACAGGTCGATATTCGGCGGGGCGTCTTCACACACGCCCATGCGCGGGTCGTCCTTGCCCAAGAAATTCATATCATCCTGAGACTTCCTTCTCGGGTGGTTTTGTCTCTTCATAGACAGGAAGCGAGGCTAACGCACTGATTAACTCAACTACTTCAATAAACCGCCGCTTCTGAAGGTAATTGATAATTGCCTGTACTAATGCCAAAGGTATGATTAACCGTTTTTCCATTTTTCTCCTTATGCAGACGCAACCAATCCAAGATTTTCCAAAACAACCAATATGGCATTACACCGGGTGATCACATCGGCCGCGCCAGTTGCATCGGTGATATGCGAAGCCTGGACAACCGGAGTCTTATTGAAGAATCCGACTTTTTGATTTGTGGCCGTCCCGATCTTTATTCCTGTGGTTGTATCAGTAACGATATTTTTAGCAAGGATAGAAACGTCGCCCTTGAGAACCGTTGAGGTTATCGAGTCATTCCCGATCACGACCTGATTATCAGCGGTCGTGTATGACCCATTTCCCAATGCCATTGAGTTGGTTGCATCTACTTTTTGAGAAGCGTTATAGCCTGCCTGGTAACCCAGGAAGGTATTGTTTGTTCCGCTCGTGATCGTGCGGCCTGCATTGTACCCAATGGCAACGTTCCTGTGGCCTGCGAGTAATTCATAAAGAGCGGTCGTACCCACCGCCACATTGTTTGATCCCTCAACGCTTTTCTGGAAAGCGGAATTTCCAACGATAGTATTGTAACTACCCGTTGTCAAAGCCGCTCCTGCATTATGGCCAAGAGCCACATCATTCGTGGCGGTCGTCAAAAGCGCAAGGGCATTCGTTCCCAAAGCCAGCAACCCCAAAGCGGTTGTGGCATAGCGACCCGCATTCTGGCCAATGGCTAAATGGGTTGAGGAAGTATGAACCCTCATTTCAAACATGGTTGATCCAGCCGATGACCTGATTGATAATCCAGAATTGCTGGCGTATGAAAAAGCCTTGATAGAAATAACAATCGTGCCGTCAAAATCGGTTGTTGGGGTGATCGTCAGAGCGGCGGTGCTGGTTGCAGTCGGACCAAATGTACCGGTGGCCGAAATACCGGCCAGGGAAGTACCACCAAAGGCCAGGGTAAACGATCCAGCGGTTCTACCGGAAACTGTGTAAGCAATTTGATATTTCGTGCCTGCGGTTGCCGCGTGGTCGTGCGTGAGGGTTGCAGTACCGCCAGCGCCTGCATGTATGAAACCGGTCGCGTAATCACCAGACCAACCCGCACCGAGCGTCCAGTTATCAGAGTCAAGGAATTCAGCAGACAGGGTTGGGTAATCCTGAACGGTTCGATTGACCAATTCCAGGCGGCCAGTCGGAGAAGCGTAATATCCGACAGTTACCGAGTTCCCATTGTCAAAAAGCAGGGAATTTATAAGGGTATTGGCATCCTGGAACTTTGGAACATAATTGGCCGTGAATGACGAGGAATGGGTTACGTTGGCATCCTTGACCGCTTTTGGGGTCACCCATTTTCCATCCTCTGTGCCGGTTGTGATATCCGTTCCCAATGCTTTGAAAGCGGCAACCAGGTTGGCAAATGTCGATTTCTTGGCAACATGCGTTCCAGCAGGATCATAGACAAACGGGAAAATGTCTGTTGATATGGGCGTACTATCCGCGGATTGATCGAATCGTGTGTCTGCCATGCGTTAACTCCTTATGCGCCGATTGCCAGCCATGAAACATCGATGGTAAATGTTGATGTACTGAAGTCGCCACTTACTGTTGCGTAGAAACTATCAGCCGCCTCGGTTGATTTTCCGGGTCTGGCATTGCCTGAATAACTGCCACTTATCAATTTGAATCCACTGCCAATGAGTAATACTGGAATGTTTGTGAACGCAGTTTTATAAGTTACTTTGGGCGCTGAATAACTTCCGCCTGAAACGGCGATTTGAACCACGCCGGTTTCCAGGTGGTAATCTCCGGCGGTCGGCGCGTATCCTGTCGTTCCCGGTGTTGCCCAGACTGTCGCGCTTCCGCCAATCCGCCCGGATATTACAGAGGACGGGGCAGCAAGAAGTGCGTCAACCTGTTCTTTTAGCCAGATGATTGCGTTACAGACTTTTGCGCCGAAAGATGAAACACTGACCGGTTCTGTTGCAACGGGTAATTCTGGTTCTTGATATGCCATAATAAGCTCCTGTCTAAATAGCCCAAACTCCAACATCCCAACCGTCGGTAGCGGCTACGCCGTCCCAACGGCAGAACGTGAATGTGTCCAATCCGGCATCTTTAATATAGAACGTGTAAAAGATGATGTCACCGGGCAGGATTTCCGCTTCCTTACCCTGAATGAAGAACTGCGAGTCAATGCCCGTGACATCTTCTGAAATTGCTATCCGGTCGCCCGGCTCAAGGTAGAAAAACGCGGCCATGTTTACATCGTTCGAGTTCGCGCAATACTTGACGCTATCAACCACGAGCCGCGGGGTTTTATACAAATTCAACATAAATGGTGCGATGGATTGCGCCGTGTTGATCGAGTCCTGATATTTCTGGTCGATGGTCAACTCATACGCGCCATTTGCTGTGATACTTGTCGTGTCCTCTGAAACGGTGTCCGCGGGATCGTCTATGTACACGCCCGTTCCGCGCACTTTTGACCCGGCCAGTAAATAGCCATTAGAGGCTGAATTGTTGGTTATCAACATCTGGCAGTCGCCCGTCCCGAACACGCCACCCACGGCGGCGAACGTGAACGACGGGGTCAGGTTTGTCCCCCCCCCGTTTGCCAGCGTGTTCGCCAGAAAGTCAGTCGTGGCTTCCGGGGCAATCATGTTGATGCCAGATACAGAGTTAGCATTACCCGTTGGGTCTTTATATCTCAGGGTTATGGGAACAGATGCGCCAGCAGCCACATAAATCGCGGATTGTACGGTCGCCAGCGTCACAGGGGAAGCATCCCGCCTCCGCAAATAGGATGTGATCTTCACCCGGTTATAGAATTTGATCTCAGGGGTTGGCATGTCAATCTGTGCATTGTTGGCTATAAAAGGGCTGGTCTCATTGCCAACAAAATAATTACCACTTTCATCGACAAAGTGGTTTCCACTTTCGTCTACAAAATAATTGGTGCTATCTGACAGCGAAGCCCGTTCATCGTTCCGGGTATAGCGCCCTTCGACCCGTAAGACCTCGTCCGCTGTGGTGGAGTGGATAAGGTAGATATACCCCGGCTCAGAATTGGCAACTTTAGCCAGTTCAGTTAATGCCCGCGTCTTAGACCTTACCGTGTCAAACACGTTCGGGAATGTCTCTGTGCCCGTCCGGTAATCCGTGGATAGCGGCGCGATGTCCATGTTGGCAGTGATGAGCGCGGCGACCTCTGTTATCGTTTTGTCTGTGGCGAATTCTGGGGAGACCATCTCGTGATTGGCCGCTATGTCTATCCAGTCGCGTACTGTCACGGCGACCCGGCGCATCCCGTATAACCCGGCGGTCGGCTTGATCCCATCGGCCGGGATGCGCCCGTAAAACATCGTCTTAGTCTGGCCTTCATACGTTACCCGCAGCCGGATTTTCAGTCCAATCGTGAACCCGTCCCGGCAATTGGAATGACCCGGTGTGTAATAGCCTTGCAGGTGCGCGCTATTCCCGGCGTCGTTCCTGAGTTCAAACTGCATTTCGCCTGTCGAAGCGACCCGGTCGGTCGGACTATTCCCACGGATGCCATACCCGAACGGGATAGTCCCGTCACGGATAACATCGGCGGTGATGTCCGTCCAGTTTGTGCCGTCGAACTGCGCTTCGTAGGCGGTTATACAAGTCGTCATTGTGAGGCCATCAATAAGGTGTCACGGATAGCGGTAGGCAACTTGCGCAGTTCCCGGACTATTGCGGATAGGTCTGTGCTGGTCTGCCCGGCGGGGGTGATGGAAACGTGTTCTCCCGACTGTGCGCGGATGGGATAGGAGTCATTGCTGAAGCCTGGTGGAACGATGAAGTCTCCGCCCGTGGCATAACCGCCGAGTAATTTCTTATTGGTCACGCTTTCGTTCAGGTACGGGTTATATGTTGATACACGTTCCGCAAACCCAGCGCCGACGGTAGCCTCTTGTATCCATAGAATGACATTGCGGATTGCGCCCAGAACGGGAAGTAAATCCATCCACTTTAGTTTCTGGCTTTCTATCGTGTTGTTGACCGCCGTGCCGTTATTAATAAAATCTGTCAAAGAAGGTATCAGATGTTGAGCAAGTGAAACCTTTACGCCCATGACAGAATCTTCCAGCCCGTCCATTGCAAGGGCGTAATCTTTCGCGGATTGAAGGTTTGCGCCAGACAATGTCAATCCGGCTTTGTCCGCCTGTAGCGCCAGATTTGCCAGTTCGTCAGAGGATAATTTCATCAGGGGAGCCATGTCCGCGCCCGCCCGCCCGAATGTATCCATCAATAACTTTGATTGCTCAATCGGATTTTGTAAATCCTGATATTTCTGTCGAATAGTTTCCAATCCCGCAATAGATGGATCGAAGCCCTTGCGAATAGCCGCTTCCATCGACGTTGAAAGCGTCTCATACGAAACCCGCATATCGTCAGCCGATTGGATCAGGCGGCTGGCGTCCTCTGGTGTCGCGCCGATTAGCCGGGATAAATCCTCTACTTGTTTTGCATAGGATACGGTGGTATCAAGGGCATCTTTGATCCCATAGATCGCGGCGGAAGCAAGCGCGGCAGGTGCTATCATGCTGGAAATACGACTGTTCACCTCCGCAGACATCTCAGAGGCAGCGCCTTTCACGCCGGTCAACTTTGTTTTAGTTCCGGTCAGAGCGGTATCAAGTTTTGACGTGTCGCCGGTTATTTCGGCATACAGGGAAGCTATCTTTTTTCCCATCAAGCTCTCGCTTTTACTTTTGCTTCAATAATTTGGATATATTCATTCAGTCTTCCCATGCTCAATCCTTCGATATATTCCAATGTCCATCCCGTGCGCTCTACTATTTCCCAGATAATCAACTCGAATGGAGCGGGTTCACCGAATTTTATTGATTGGTAGACCCGCCATCCGAGTTTTTTTCAGTTTTCCCGGACAGAGCATCGTTCATTGTTTCGATGAATGATTTTTCAATAACCAGATAGTCGGGGAATGGAAGAGACGATAATTCTTCCGGTTTCAATCCGAATGCCTTTGCCATAGTCGCATCTTCATCGACTTTTGATTGTTTCGTATCCATGAGCAAACGAAATTCTGAGATCGTAATTTTGTACAGGTCACAGGTAATTTCACGCCCATCATGGAGAAAAATACTCCCCATTAGTTCGACCCTTCTACCCGTGCGCCGTTCTGTTGGAATTCAGCCTTGAATTCGACTTTGTTATCGAACGGATAAGAGAAAGCGGCGCCCGTAGAAATAGCCGGAATGGTATATTTCGGTTTGCCGGATGCCGTGCCTTCCGGCGACCAGATCAGCGTTCCTTCCGTCCCTTCGGCAAGACGCGAGGTTGTTACTGTTCCGCCCGTCACCGTTCCACCGTGAAATAGCGCACTCAGGGATGCCTTGCCGTCTTTCACGCTGGTCAGGTAGGTTTTGTTGGTATCTGCTCCGGCGGTCTGATCAACCAGGGCAATCGACGGCGTGTAATCAAAAGCTGTCTGATTACCGGAAATCGTGATGGTTCCAGAACCATCGATCCATTTCACATCTAAATTCTTTCCCAAATATCTTGTCATGTTTTCTCCTTACGAATCCAAACTAAACCGATAAACGCCGCCGGCCATGTAAATAATTTCACCGTTGGCGGCTGTTTCCGTTTCTTCCATGTCCGTTTCCCGTTGAATGTCTATACTCGACCATCCCGTTACGGTCACAGACTGGTTGTGCAACAGCGCATCGATCTGCGCATCAATCAGTCCGGCGGCGGCTGTGCTGGCTTTGGTGTATCCGCGCACAAAATACAGAACTTCTTTCATCCGTCCCGGACAGAGGTTAAGATCACCTCCTCCCTGAATATTGAAAACGACATACGGCAGTACGGATTTATGCGGCGCCTGTTCGTAATAGATCGATGGAGTCGCCGTTCCGCCTGTCAGTAACGAGGTAAGAGCCGTTCCGCCTGTCAACTTTGTATAAATTCCAGCCGTGAGAGCGTTCATTCACACAGCTCCTTCCAGGCGTCGCCACTGTTGTATTTCTGCATGACGTGTTCGGCGGCGGGGGTGAGGTAGGGTTGCGCGGCCATCCGGGATGTACCAAATTCAACAAATTCGGCATAACCAACACACGGACCGACATAAGCCGAACCTTCTGGCGGCGTAGGATGTGCTTCGGTCTCAATACCCGTACGTTTTGACTTTGCCGAATTGCTTGCCTTGCTGTATCCGTTACTACCTTTCGTGACGGTATAAATAGAATTGCGCAGGGCGGTCGTGTCGTAAGGGGCGTTCTGCTTCGCCTCACTCTCGACTTCAAACGCCGCCCGTCTGACTATGGCATTCCGCGATTTCCCTAACTTCGCGGAGATACGATCAAGTTCTTTCGTGTCGAGTAATATACGGATAGCCATTAGACGGCCTCCAAGACAACGCGAGTAGTGATCTTCCATGACTTATCGCTGTCAACGGCAACCACGTTATAGGTTGTGCTGTTATGCTCTATCCGCCCTTCGGTTGAAACCACGGAGTTATAAGGCAGGGTCATAACCATCTGGTGAAACGGGTAGATAGCTCCACCGGCCTGCCCCTCGCGTCCGCGTACAGAATCGATCCGGCAGCGAACAGCCGTGCCAGCCGTGCCCCAGGTTTGCGTAAATCCGCCCTGTCCATCAGAGGTAGTGGTCAGGGTCAGGATATTCGCCGTGTCCGGCATCAGTCCTTCAAACGCGGAACGCATGGAGGTTAGTTCCACGTCATCAAACATCACTGCGCTCCATGAAAACAGATCCACCGTTAGCGGCTTGTCCATATACCTGCGCCATTTGTTTACAATGGTCGATCAACTGGCTGCGCTTGACGCTCATGTTGTCCGTTGACACGTCCACGGCTACGGCGTAGTGCGCCGCTTTGCTGTTCCACACATAAGCGGCGGCGGCTGGAACATTGAATGAATGCCCGGTCAGATAGCGGATCGAACCGCCCTGGTCGCTGGTGAATGTGGCAATGCCAAGTTGTGAATTGAACGTGTAGCCGGCTGTCCCGACTGTGTTCCCGTCGCCATCCTGAATAACCGGGTCGCTTTCCAGGTCGCGCCAGCCGATCTGGTATTCCGTCCATGTTGTCGCGTTGGCCGTACCGATAGCCGGAATAGCGGCCATCGGCGCGTGCCTGACATCGACCCGGTTGTAATCCAATGCCATTTGCAATTGATCGTCAGACCAGTACGCCGTTCCTGCGACGGTATAATCCGCCGTGCCTGCCTCGCAATACCCGCGTAACTGGTTGATTACTGCCGTCATTCCTGTTCTAGCCGTCATATATTTCTCCTACACAAACAGGTCATGTCCCTGTGGCTTGGTCATCATCGTGTCGAGTGCCAGGTTGGAAATACTTCCCCGGCACATGACACGGCAATTACAATCCACCGCTTTACTGCCGCTTCTCGCCCAAACATTAGCGAACCGTTCTGTACTCAGGTCGCCTAATTCATCACCTTTGAACCCGCGCCGATTCAGGCAATTCCAGACCTTGCCGTTCGGCGTGATGACCGTCTGTAACTGTGTCCAGTAGCATCTCGGGTATGTATGCCCCTGCCAGTCCCGGTACATCTGGAAACGGTCGGCATCAATGACAACATCCGGCATATTCTTCCAGTCATCCATAGCCAGTAAGCTATCGATCCAGAAAAGATCACCGGTCGCCTGCTGCGGGTTTTCCATGTCATAGGCAATCTCTGGCCGGAATTGGATGTAGTCAGCTTTCAATTGATGCCCGAGTTCTATCATGCAGGCGACATCCATATAATTGTTTTCAGAGAGCAGGAACCCGACCCCAATGGTCGCATTACCATCCGCGTTTACAAGGTTATGAATTCCATTGACTGCCTTATCAAATACATTCGAGTGTGTATATTCTGCGTACTCTTCGGCGGTATGCCGGTTCAATGAGACATAGCACCATTCAAGGCTCTGCTTCATAATCGCCGCGCGTTCTGGCGTGATGTTCGTCCCATTGGTATAAATGCCTGCTGGTATCCGGTTGTAGTCAATGATCCGGTCAAAATCAGGGTGTAATGTTGGCTCCCCACCGCCGGTAAACACAACCGACCTTACGCCGTTCGTCCGCAGATCGTCCAGGATGATTTCAGCGAGGTCAGTTTCTATAAGGTCGCCCGTGTCAATCGACCCGTCTTTGTTTGACCAGTACCCGCGCGTGTGCGTATATGCGAACGGGCAGCGTGAACACCCGAGGTTGCAGCGGTTTGACAGGTCAATTTCAACATTGATCGGAGCAGGGCGGCCGCCGGTCTTTATCTGGCCGATGCGGTCAACGTGTTCCAGTATCTTGCGGTTGGAGTCAATGTAATTATTCATTGATCCATCCTTCGGCCTGCTTCGCCCATTCCCGCATGATCGCGGCTCTATCCGGCCACATCGTCGCGTGTTGAATGCGCTGCTTCTCGATCCTCACTGTGTCATTGATGTGAACGTTCCAAGACTTATCCAGCCAGTGAGTGTGTTCCAGTAATGCCGTCGAGTGATCTACGGTTATAGGGCGGGCATTCGCGTTGTATCCCATAACGTCCAACAGGGCGGATTGTTCCCACCACGGCGCATGTGTATACTGCGATAACCGCCATGTTTCCTGCAGGAACGGGAGCATCGGCTTTCGTACCAGCCACACATCGGTGTTGGGAACCGCGCCGTCGTTCGTGTCATGGATAACCATTGCCTGCCACGCATCGGCCGGAACCTGAATATCATCCCTTCCGTCAACGATCAATGTGTCAGCCCCGAGGAATAGAACATCGTCGTAACTGTTGAGAGCACCGATCAGGGCGGGTATTTTGAACCACGGCGCCGGACGGTCGATATTGAAACTGTCAGGAATGAGCAGGTCGTACTTGTGCCTTTTCGCAAATGTCTTGAATGACGGCATGGCAATTTCGAGGTATTCCGCGTGTGTTCCCGTGCCGTAGGTCAGCATAGCTTTACTCATGTTTCCGCCTCCCGACCATGACGAGATAATTTACGGGGTGCACAAATATCTGTAAAACTTCCAAACCTGCCGCCTCAGAAATCTCACAGATAATCTCAGGCGTGTACATCAGGACGGCGTGTTTGTCATTCTGGCGCGCATCCGGCGACCATGCGTCACCAAAGGCTGAAAACTCCATGAAACAGCGGCCAGACGCTTTGAGCGTGCGCGCCGTCTCGGTCAGAACACGCTGTACGTCGGCGGCATCCATGTGCTGCAAGACCAGCAGCGAGTACAGAAAATCTACGGTTCCGTCAGGTAGTGGAATTTCATTTCCGGCGATCTGCATAAATTCGAGATCGGGATTTTCGGCGCGGGCGAAGTCTAGCATCTCGGGGGATACGTCCAACCCGATGCGCCGTTCTGCGGTGTGGCATTTCAACACTCGCGCAATTCCGCAGCCATAATCTACGACCACGCTGCAGGGTTCCGGTAAATAGGGCGTCATCTCTGCGTAACGTTCACGACCCCAACGCCAGAAATCATCGCCAGCGTTCCCGGTATCAATGAAATACTGCGCGTCCCCGTAGGTTTGCGGCTTCCAATATTCCCTGTAATTTTTCATGGCATACCTACCGGACACGCATTATTGAACATCCCTTGCCAGTGGTTGATCTGTCCCGGCGTGAGCCACGGCGTACCAACAGCAGTATGAATATTTCTGCCTGTTTCAGACGGATCGGAGTACCATCCCTCACGCTTCGATATGCGCTCCAACTCCGTACCGGGCATCACAGTGCATACGGTTGTTTGTCGGTAATCGACTAACCCCTCTTTGTACGCCTGCGCTAACAGGTCGCGGGTTATTTCGAGATCGTCTTCCGTTTCCTGATAGTTGCCAATCATGGTAAATATGCCGTTCTGTATTCCCGCCTGTTTGCTGATCCTCAACGTGTGCAGAATGTCATCAGCCGTCAGATGTTTGTGCATGGCATCGAGTATTCGCTGGCTGAAACTCTCCACACCCCAGAAGACCATCTGGCAACCGGAGCGTTTCACGTCTGCCATAATTTCAGGAGTGACATACTTTCTGGAACATCGCCCCTGCGTTACCCATCTCAACCCGAGAGGTTCTAACCTGTCGGCTATGTCGTGCATCCAGCCGTCGGGCATCCGAGTGCCGATCAATTCATCGTCATAAACGTAAATATTCCGGCAGCCGCGCGCTTTTAGGTCACGCATTTCCACTTCTATACTTTCAGGCGGGCGGTAGCGGGTCGGTTGATGGTTGAATACCTGATTACTGCAAAAAATACATTGATAAGGACAGCCACGGGTGAACATGGTTATTCCCGGATGGTCTCGCAGAAATTGCATATTGCCTGTGTAAGAGTTCAATCCGGGTGAATAGTGATCCCAGTCTGGTTGTGGCACGTCCTCAATGGTGCAGCGTTTCCCCGGCTGTATTCCCTCCGCTTCGCTTTCCAGCAACTCGACAATATTCCCCTCGCATTCGCCGGTCACGACAAGATCACAATTCCATGAAAGGGCATCCTCTGGCCTGGCCGTGGCATAAGCGCCGCCGACTACGATACGCCCGTTAAATCCAGCCTTGCGTAGCGCTGCTATGCTTTCTTTTGCGCCGCGTGCGCCGATATTCAAAGCGGTTATCCCGATCACGTCCGGCCAGTTTTCGCGTTGTCCGGCGAAAGCGGCATACAGTCTGTCAGGGGGGATTCCTAATGCTTCAAGGTCAACCACTTCGGTATAATGCCCGGCCTTATTCAATACCGATGCCAGAATAGGCAAACCCAAACCCGGCAACATCTTGTATTGCATGTCGCCGTAATGGAAGAATGGGGGATTGAATAATTGAACTTTCATGCTACCTTCACAAGTTTTGTTTCGGGTATTTTGTGTAGCTTGTGCTCTATGTCTTCCAGTACCGGCTTCCAGTATTTCTCAGTAACCTTGTCAGCGTCGTAAGCCAGAGCACCATCGCGGGCGCGTGAACGATATTTCTGATTGCCCTTGACTTCGTATGCCATGAACAACCGTTCTGCCACGGCTTCTGTATGCGCCTGCCATTGGAAGGATTTAAAAAAGGGATTCCAGACCGGCTCTGTCTCGGACTTGTCAATCTTCCAGCCGGAGAAACACAGTTCGGGCATGGCTGTCCAGTCTCCGACAATGACCGGCGTGCCGCAAGCCTGCGCTTCCAGAATGGGAATGCCGAATCCTTCTCCGAGACTGACCAACATTTTCACGTCCATAGCGTTGTAAATGGTCTTCATGTACTCATCGTCAAAGCCGATCACGTTGATGTATTGGTCGCAGAAAAACACATCCTTGCCGGGAACGAGTCCCATGACTACGCAGTAATCAACCAGGTTGACACTTTCACCGCCGCCGCGCGTCCCGTCGTCCGTATGGATGTACAGGATGGCATCGGAGTGTTTTTTCTTCAAAGCAGCGAACGCGGCTATCTGTTGAAAGAATGCCTTACGCGGGGGAAACCCTTTATTCGCGGCAACCATGCCAACCACGAAGGCATCCTCTGGAATACTCAGGCGCTTGCGTGCTTCGGTCTGATCCATCGGTTTGAGCGCTTTCGTGTCACAGCCGTGGGGAACGTAGTACGTTTCAAATCCGGCTTGTTCTGCCATTTTTTGCCCGAAGTGGGACATGGTTATGCCTTTTGTTGCCCGTGATAATGACTGCGCAATGTTCGCCGGTATCGGTTCATGGTCTATTGGGAACCACGGAAACCACGGCAGGGTGATGTTTTCTGTTTGCACAACCCAAACATCCATGAGGGTGATGATTGCTTCTGCTCCGGCGTTCACGGCGTGCGCTCCAATCACGTCTTGCCCGTATGGTTGTTTCGCGCAGGGGTAGATCGGGATACCGTTAATGTTGAGGACGCCGCCCATGAGTCCGTAAAATGCGGAGATGGAAACGGTGTGCCCAAGTTCCTTGATACGTGGGGTGAATAGCTTTGTCTGATTGCCATAACCAGTCGCAGCCCACGGAGCGTTGCTAAACCAGTTGAGTTTCAATTTCGCTTTTCTCCTTTGCGATCCTCCAAGTAGGGACGGCCAGGGGCGGAGGAGTTTCCCTTTTCGGCACTAGCAGCCTAGACCGTCCCATTGGTTACATTAGGACGAGGTTCCTACGAGCTTCGCGCCGAACGTAGTGCGATAGATGCCGCAGGCGTATTCCATGCTGGCATTCAGTTCCCATGCTCCATTACCGGAGTAAGAAGCATCGAACTGTGGCTTGATGGTGAACGGCTGCCGCATGTCAAGGTAAATACCCTGGCGTGCGAACATGCCTCCGACGGCGGCTGTACCGCTTGCGATATTGGCATCGCAGAAGAAGTCAATTCCACCAAATGAAGCCTGGTAGAAACCGCCGACGATGCTTTCTGCGATATTTGTGTTCTGCATCAGGGTTGGAACGCCTGATGTAGCCGATGTCAGGTAGTACCACTGCACCGGATGAAGAATGCAGGTGTACGGGCCGAAAACGTGTTGAGCGCGGATGGACGCCTGAGCACGGAAGATGTTCGCCCATGTCAGGGTTCCGCCTGCCGAACCGACAGATCCGCCGGTGAACGAGGTGAACAGGGCGGCAAGTGCAGTATCGATGGCCGCGGCTGATGTCTCGCCCAGATATTGACCGGCTTCCTGTACCGCATTGGCAGGGTCACTATCAATACGCCGTTGAGTGAGCATTGCCATGCTGTGATAGACGGCGGGGGTGGCTGTACCGGCTGGCGAGCTGTTGAACGCCAACGCAGTACCATCGGCAGTCTCTGCAACGGAGTTGAACGTCCCGCCGGAATATGTACCGAACACACGGGGAGCGGCCGAATTACTGTCGCCCCATGTGGTCACGAACGGGGCAATGATGTTGCCCTCTTGAGCGGCCAGTAGCGCAAGCTCATAAACGTTTGCGACTAGACCGGAAATACCAGAATAACTTGACTCATTTGCCATTTACGACTCCTTTGGCGGCCAGATAACCCCTCCTCCTTTGGCAAAGATGTTTCCGTTTTGAGGTGAAAGGCGGGCTTTCTTTTGTTCAAATGTTTCTGCCGTGCTGCCTGTTTCACCTGGATTGGTGGGGTTTATGCCTGGCGTATTTTTAGGTAGAGCGGCCAGTATCGTTAGGGCGTCTGCTTCCAGTTCCTCGTCGGAGTTCCCTTTGAGGCGGTCAGCAAATGCGGATGGGAGTTTGACTTTGTCTGCAATGGCGCGCTTCTTGGCTTCCAGTTCTTTAGCGGCCAGTTGATCTTTTGCCGCTTTCAGTTCGTCCTCGCGTTGTTTGGCGAGTTTTTCCCATTCAGCGTTCTTTGCCAGTGCTTCCGCTTCGGCCTTTGATTTTTCCTCATTGGCCTTGCGCTTGTCAGACTCTTCTTTGCGAGCCAGCCGATCTTTGATGATCTGTTCCATTTCTTCCTGCGAGTATTTCTTTTCCGCTTTTGGTTCCGGCGCGGTTGCCGTGGGTTCTTGCTTCGCAGGTTCAGGAGCGGTGGTAAGGTTCTGTTCGATTACTGTGTCAGTCATTGCTTTCCTCTTCCGGTTTATGCCGACATGGTGGTCGTGAGGTATGTAGGAAAACAAAAAACGCCGCGCTCTCAACTGATTTCTCAGTCAAAAGCGTGGCGTTTTCGCGTCCCACTTGTTAGGTTGCGCCCCACCCGAAGGCGTGACGCTGTTAAATTGTAGCGTAAACTACATTTTAGTATATCAGGTAATTACAATAATGCAATAGCTATTTTGATCTTTTCACCTCCCGCTCATACCAGCTAATGTACTGTTTAGCCAGCGAGTAGAGCAGTTCCCAGAATGAACGCGTTGTAGCGTCAGTCACTCTTATGAAGCTCACTTATCTGGTTTGTTATTTTTTCGAGAATTTCAATTGTCTCTTTTGAAAGCGAGTGAATCTCGACTAATTCTTTGAATTTTTCTGTACAAAAATCTATTCCGGCTATATATCCTTTCCAATAATCGTAAGACTTATCATCACTCACTTGACTCTCCAATCAAATCCTTCAAGGGTGTCTCCCCGCGCATCGTGCCATAAACCTCGTCCTCGTGGGTAGACGATAACGCGCTAAATTCAAACTTGCCGCCTTTCCAGGCATCGTATTTCGTGTTGCCCATGTACGCCCGTTGCTTATCTTCGGGCAAGTTGTTGAACCATTCTTCGCCGGGTGATAGCGGGTTCTTTGTGCCAATCGTGGCGGGGAGCATGGTACATAGCCCGTTGTGATGATCGTCGAGTGTTTCATCGTTCGTGTGAAACGTCCCGTGCATAGCGATACACGAACAGCACGAGTCCGCGTCGAGAGCGGACATCCAATACCAGCCCTCAACCACATCAGAGTTAGCCAGGTATGACGCGCGGTTAGCTTCGCGGTGTGAGTAAATCTGTACCGTCCGCATCATGCGCATACTGTCATCCAGTCCGATCCCGAATGAGTTGGTGATAATCCTTGCCGTGGTTTTCGGGTTATCCCCCAGACCGATACCCCTGATAATGGTCTCACTCACTTTATCGGCCACGGTCGGCGCCAGCTTTGACAGTCGTTTATAGAGTGGCCCCGCCGTGTCCAGGAACGCGGTCAGTTCTTCCACTACGCGCGGATTGATATTGTTCCAGCCAGTAGATATAACCATCGGGTCAGACCATGCCAGACTGCGGGCATCCTTGATACCAACCTCGACGGCATTCCGCGCCACGGTCTGCATTTCCATGCCGGCGTATTCCTGATACCGTGACAGTTCACGGTTGATAAGTTGCATCAGGTCTTTGTAGCGTTCCAGCCTTTTCACGGCGCTGCCCGTTACTTGACCGTCTGCCATTTGTGCCAGTAGTAAATCGACCTTATCCTGCACCCGCTCGTATATCAGGCCATAGGAATTGATGAGGCGCTCTAATGCCGCGGCTTCTTCCCGCTCGAGTGCCTTTCGGAATCGCTTGGCAAGTGTAACGATGTCGGTGTCAGGAGTGGGTAAGGTCATTTACACGCCTAAATTCTTCATCCAGTTTTGCAGGGCCAGTCCGCCCACGTTCGTCTCGTTCTGTGCATTCGCCTGACCTTCTGCGTCAAGGCGTTCCTTGATCTTCTGCGGGTCACGCCCTTCCTCGGATATGGCAGTCTCTTTGTCGAGCAAGCCGTCCTTCACATCAGCCCGGATATTCTCGCTGATCTCTTTGTTGTTCACCGGAATGAAATCAGGCCAAACGATCTCACACGGTAACGGTTGCAGTCCGGCGACTCTCTGGCAGCGCATGATGGTTGTCTTGATCGCCTCGCCCATCATGGCGCGCATAGTATTGATCTTGCTCTCGTTATCCTGGTAGATGACTTTCAGAGCAAAGTTCGTTAATGCCCCGAGTTTATCTTCCAGCGAGTCAATGTCAACCGTCCGGGTAATATCAAAGTAGCATTGTTTTAGGAATTTCAGGAACGCCATAGCCGCGTTCAGGTCGCCTAATGGCTCGAACTGTCCGACCGAAGCCCCTTCGCCTGTGATGTTGAGCAGGCTATCCGGTGATGCGTCAGGGTTCTTTCCTACCGTCCCGCCGATAACGTACCGCATCGGGTGAGCGTACAATCGGATGATCTTAGATATGTTGGATGTGGTGAAGTTGAGCCGGTTCTGCAATTCCTTGTCAGTCTCTTTGATGTCCGGTTCGCCTTCCTGACTGCCTGCCTTTGGTAGGTTCTGCCAGTGAACCATCGGACAGTAATCGAGCGTTACCGGTTCGGTAAAGTTCTCGAATTGCTTACCGCCGTTCTTGGATATTTCATCTGTGACCAGCCACCTACCCTCGCCCTGTAATGTCGTGGTTTGTTTGCGTACCATCTCTTTATTGCCGTCTTTGATGACGTACTCAATGATATAAGCAGTAACGCGGTCAACATCTTCGCGGTCTGTCTGGATGGTGACAAATGCCGGATCCACCGGAATGATGCGCGGATAGACGATGTTATCTTCGCCCGTGATACCCTTCTCAACGATCTTGAAATAGCCTGTCCCTGCGTCGCCTGCGTATTGTTTTGCGTTATACCAGAGTTTCTCTTGATGGTTGGCATTGAGCAGGCCAAGTACCCATTCTTCCTGTGGTGTCTTGACCTTCTCATCACCCTCAAAGTCAAGTTTGATACCCGTGCCGAACATTTGCGAGACTGTGCGATCTTCCACAAGCCCGGTGAAGTTGATAATCAGGTTATCGTCAAACTGGCCTTTATCGGCTCTGACCCGCAGTTGCCGCGGCTGGTTGCCCTTGCGAAACTCACGGGTGGCGATAACGTCCTTGCCCCTGTCGGTCAGTATATTCGCCATGCGTAAGGCGATATTGTCAATCCAGGTGTCAAATATACTCATAATGATCTCCTTACCATGCCGCGAATGGATCTTCTACGTACTCAACCTTGATTGATTCAAAACTGCTCACGTCGTACCGTATTCCATCCAATAAGTGAAAATTCTGTTTATCCTTGATCTCTTTGGTTGGCTGCCCTGTCTCGTCAAGTTTTCTGGAATATGTGCCAAGTTCATCCAACACACCCTTGCAATCGTCAAAGATAAAAAAACGTTTCGTTTTGAATAGCTCGATCACCCGGTCAATCCCGGCTTCCACGTCAATGATCGGGCTTTCCTGTACTGGCACGCCGGCGGCTGTCCAGTCCCAGCGGTATTGTTTTTCTGACCTTGCGCCGCCAGTCCACATCACAACGTTTTCACCGCGCGCCCGTTCAAGTGCTGACCTCGCATGTTCCGGCGATGTCTTATTGCCTTCGAGAGTTGCCCGATACAGGTAATAAATGTTTATAGCCGGGTCTTCCGCCAGCCAGATAGTTGATGTGTGGATAGGCCCAAAGTCGATACCAACATAGCGCGGCCATTCAGGGGGTATCTCGAACGCGTGGACTTTATGCCCGCCCTTCTCGCGGTACTCGTCTATAAAATCCTCATAGATCAATCCAGCCGGCCGGGTGAAGTTGCCGTTATAAAACATCTCGAACTTCCAGCCTGGTAATGTGCGCTTCGCCCGCTCATATTCGACAAGCGGGAAGGCCGGGTTATCAATAGACCTGAACTGAATCACATCAATGTCCGGGTCGCCTTCGCGCCACTTGTCGAATATCTCCTGCTTCATCCAACCGAGGTTATACGGGGTGGTCGTGCCTAATACCCGCCCCTGCGAGAGTGACAAGCGGCGTTGCACAGCCTCCCATGCCGTGATCCTGAAATCGTCCTGTCCGCATTCATCAAGCGCGGCCGCTTTGATCGTGGCAGACTCAAGCCCGCCCTCTGACGACGCAGACCGCAGGATGATACGGTCAAACATCTTCGGCTTATACTCGCGCCAGAATACGCGGTCGGACTTGTCCTCTTTCCACCCGAGATAATCGCAAAAGAACCGGCGCATTTCTGGCAGGAACTTCAACTTGAACAGGTCGTATGTGGCAGTCGCGGCAAGGTAATCGCCGTGCCCTTTTGTATCTATCTCCCGTTTCAACCACGGCGGAACGAATGAGGTCTTGCCTCCCTGTGTGCCTGCTATGACAAAGACGAACCGCCTGTCAGAACGCCATGCTTTCGCCTGCCCCTTGTGTAAGCGAAAGGATAGCGTACTGTTGTTTATCTGGTACAGGTCAGCCATTGTCGTCCGGTGGAAGGAGGATTTCAACCGTCTTTATTTCGATGGGAGCACCGTCTTTGCCTGATAACTCTGTACGGTCAACCAATAAGGCGTGATGTTTGGCAAGTGTGTTCAATGCTTCTTGCGCGCTATACAATTCAAGGTCAGTTTCGATGATTTCTCTTTCTTCATCACCCTTGCCTGTGATAGTTGTGACCTTTTGTTTTATGCGTTTGATAAGTTTGTTTTTCGGATTTGGAATACGATTCCCTTGCTCATCTTCAATCAATAAATTGAACGTGAATCCCATTGGTGAAAGTGACATTAAGTCGGATAAGTCGCCGCGGGCAATATCTGATAATCGGGTGAGCACTTCGTTTGCCGACATGGTGTATTGTTCAATTCGGGCGTTGATTTCGGCCGATATGCTAGGATTTGCTAAGAGCTGTGAACCGATCACATTTGCTTTCGACTTGTAACCCGCTTTTTTTGCAGCATCCGAGGCATTAAACGAAACAAGGTATTCATTCACGAATACCTTTTGTTTATTCGATAATGTCTTACTTCACTCATACTTAGGTCTCACCTTCATCGGCGTGCTATACCACCAGTCAAGAAAAGGTTTCCCGTACTGTCTTGCGCGCTGCTCAAAAAACCACCGCCGATGCTCATAACTGTTGGCATGTT
>Ga0172380_10003723_pt1 | contig 20539 bp, 25 predicted proteins | sample Leawe162metaG_FD_119747 | JGI IMG/M metagenome (GOLD analysis project Ga0172380, IMG submission 119747) | Leachate microbial communities from a municipal landfill in Southern Ontario, Canada - Leachate well 162 metaG | ecosystem: Engineered > Solid waste > Landfill > Unclassified | place... | reverse complement strand
GGCGAACATCACCCGTCAGCAATTCAACGTGTCGATACTCGTTAGACATAAGCCTGTCCTCAAGCCTGTGCTTGAGCCTTTCTGCTTATGCCGACTGTCCGGTCGAAATGGGGGGCAGTTCACTGACAAAGTCGCAGTTATAACAACAAGATAGGCAATCTGATATCGTGCCGAGGTGTAAACTGAAACGGGAACAACACCGAACCGAACACTGACGGAAGATATGCTGCGATTGTTGCAACGACGTTGCAACAATCGTGCTAACATGTGTGGCCCTTATTGTGGTCATCAATCGGGCCACACTTGCGGCCACAAACTGACCAAAATACCCCAACAATAAACACACGCTATAGGCGAGTAACGAACATACAAACTTGCGTAGAATTAAGTCTAAACCTTAGACTGCCGCCGCCCGAGGCGCGGCCTATGTGAGCCATCATTGGGGTTAAATTTGACCCTAAGCCATGCATGTGACGGGTCATCATTAGGGGCAGATTTGCCCCTAATTCATCCGCTCTTGGCATCAACCGCAAATCAGCGTATGAAGGTCAACGGAGCGTGACAACTCCTGCTGGTGGGATGCGCCACCAAGGCCGGTCTGATGGGAGTCTAAGCGTTAGACTCGCAATTGGTCCCAAGCCGAACGGCGCTTTTTTTATGCCCTGTCTCCGGGGCGCGGTCGCATATACAGGCGGCCGGGGAAATGGGGCTATGTCCAGGGCGAAAGCCTAAAGGCTTCATTGCCGTCCAGCACGGTTGTCACCCCCCGGCTCTGCGCCGACCGCAGATTTGACGCGCCGTGACAAGCGCTGCTGGAGACCAACATGAACACTTTCAACAGGACCGCCGTCCGTCCCATCGACCGTTTCAGCCGGACCATTCAGGCGATTGAAGCGATGAACGTCCTCGTCTGCAATACGCTCGAAACCGACGATGGCCACGCTTTCATCGCCAGCGGAATCTACGAGCTGTTCGAGCAGCAATGCGCCAACCTGCATGAGCTATATGCCCACTACCACCCGAACGAAGGGCGATCGAGCGAAGCCGCCGAAGATAGAACGTCCGCCATCGCACCACCCAAACCGGGTGCCGATTACTACAGCCGCACCATGGACGTGGTGGCCTCATTGATGGCGCATGACAAGACGCTGACGGAAATTGAGAAACTGACCGGCCTCGCATCCGATCAGATCATCTGCTTCATAGAGGCAATGCCGGAAGCGCAGAAGCTACGCGCCGTCGAGGCAGCAACCGCCGGCAAAGAACAGCTAGACCCTAAGGCACTGCGGGCAAAGTTCATCGCTGACAAGATCAGCGAGGGGATCGACGCCGGTGACATTGCGAACGCGCTCAACCTCAAAAAGGCGACGGTTGAGCGGGTGGTGCGGCAGTTGATGGCCGGTAGCGAACGGGCTGCATGATGCCAACGTGTCGAGCGGCCTTCGGGCCGCTCGAACGCTATTTGAAGCAGGGATCAAATCAGATTTGAGCGCCGCTATGATGCGAGCGCCGGGAGTTGTTGTGATGCGTAATTCCTTTGACCTGACGGTATCGGTGCCCGCCGACGAATGGGCTTACATGAAACGACGCGTCGTCTATCTTGAGGCGGCTCTTTTGCGGATCGTGCGCGACGGTGAAAAGATGCGCGAATGGTTCGCAGCGGCAGAGCTGGCGGGGCTTCTGCTTCCTGGCCTGCCGAGCAGCATAGACGGGGTGGCGCGGAAGGCCTCGAAAGAGGGATGGATGCGCCGCAAGACGAAGGCCGGTAGCCGGTGGATGCACGTCTATCATGTGACGGCGCTTCCCAAGCGGGCCTTCGACGCGTTGATTGCGCGCCTGTTGGACCTTCCCGACATAGACGAAACTGCACCGCTGGTGGACGTTCTGCCACCGCTGCCCGAGGTCAAGGCTCCGTTGGTCGTGGAAGGCAACACGGCCCCGCCGTGGGTGTTGCCGCTGATGCGGATCATGAAGACGGAGACAGCTGGAAACCTTGGCGAGGCGTGGCAGAAGCTGCCGGAGCGCCTGCCACCGGACGTGGCCCTGCCGAGCGTCGAGGAGGCGGCGGCGGTGCTCGTCCGATTCGGGATCTCCGGTGGGTGAGGCGACAGGGCGGCGCGTGGGTCTCGTTGCCACGCGCGCCGCGCTGACGTGCATGGAGTTGACAGGAGCGTCCCGCCTTGCTGCTATCGCGCATACGTACGCATGAGGGCAGGATGATCGACAGCGATGCTTTCGAGCAACGGGCAAGTGAGTTGTTCCGGCTCACCGTGCAGGAAGTGCGCGTGCATGTGAAGATCGCGGACGAACTGATGCCGGAGCTGCGGCGCGCGTTGAAAGGCACCGCAATCGAGAACGACGTCGAGGCCCTACTGGTGTTGACCAGGCTGAAACCTGAACAGCAAGAGGCCCTGGTCGTTCGCCTGCGTTGGTGCGGACTTGACCCGGAAAGTACGGTTGGGGCCGTTGCTGCTGGATTGCCGCTCCAGCTGATGTCCTGAGCTTCGATTTTGAAGCTGATTTGAAGCCCGTTGACGCGATTTTGGCCCATGGCGCGACTGACGGGCCATAGAGCCGCCCTTGAGGCCATTCTGACGGCCCCTGACCAATTTCCCCTCAAATGTCGAATTGCACCCTCCAAACGCTGCGGGTGACAGTTGTCATCCCTGACATTTGTCAGGGGCTTGCTAGTCAGAATGGGCAACGAAGTCATCAGCGTTGCCGGAGCGATCGTCAACGTTCCGAGTGCAGGCAGATCGCCAATCTGACAGCGGTTTCAAGCGTCTTCCGTTGTTCAGAAACTGCCTTGCAGGGATGGCGGAGGGTTTCCCTGGTCTTTCCTCCATCCCTATGGCGACCACCGCTCTTTTGGGAAGGCAAGACATGACAGACAGCGTTGCGATCAGTGCCAAGGTCCAGGTGCCGCAGAGCAAGACCGATCCGAGCGACGTGAAGGTCGAGGAGATCCCCTTGCCCCCGGTCGAAATGTGGGCCGAGCTGGACAACGCGAAGAGCCAGACGAACACCAATTCACCGCCGGAGCCGCAATCGCCTAAACCGAATGCGGGCCGGAAGGTGGAAAAGCTCACCTTCATCTCTCGCGATGTCGAGCGCACGATACCGCTCGAATTTCCCTTCGAACACGATCAGCTTGGATTGGTGGCGAGCATCACTGTGCGCCGCCTGACTGTCGGCGAGCTGGGCGGCATCATCGACGCGCGCGATCCGGACGCCACCGACAATTTCGACATCTACGCCGTTATGACCGGCGTTCCGTCCCCGGTCTTGCGCGGTTTGGTGGCGGATGACGGCGAGGAGGTGTCGCAGGTCTGCTTCGATTTTTTGCCCCGCATCTTCCGGCCACGGGCGAGCGCATCTCAATCGACCTCAGAAGCTGGCGCGAGGTAATCGCGCTCATGTCGGCACTTTCGCACACGCCGCTTCCGTCTTTGCTCGGGATGCCCTGGGACGAGGTGCTGCGCTGGTATCCTTCCATTCGCGCCGCCTGGTCGCAAACATGGGGCCTTAACCGATGAGCGATCTTGACGTTTCCCTTCGCCTTCGGCTGGTCAACCAGATCTCAAAGCCCGCAGAGGATGCCGAGCGCGACCTGAAGGAGCTGCGCAGCGCGGCCGACCGGCTGGGCAAATCCACCCCGAACAATCTCGGTCGTGAACTAGAAAGGCTGGGGATCTCGGCGACCGAAGCCAAAGGCAAGATCGGCGCGGTCGGTACGGAAGCCGATGAACTTCGCCGCCGTATCGGCCGGATCGATGACGGTGCATTTGCCGGACTGAAATCAGACGCGCTTGCTGCTGAGCAGGCTATCAATCGCGTTGGGCAAGCGGCAGGCGAGCTGCGGACGAAGCTTCGCGGCGCCTCAATGCCGCATGGGCCGTCTGTTCCGGGTGGCGTGGTGCCAGGCGCACCCTACCGGACAACGGGCGCAGTCGGTTCAGCGGTGGAAGGATTTGTCGACCGCCTGGGCGTGCCTGTCGCTATCGGTGCGGGTGCTGCGTATATGGCTGGCACACTGCCAGCCGCCGCACTGGTTGCCGGTGGTGCTGCCGTCAACGCGGCGGCCGGAGATGAGCAGCGCAGCGATGCCCTACGCGCGACGGGCGGCTATAGTGCAGAAGAGCAGCGGCGCTTTGATCAGATCATCGGCCGTGCTGGCGCACGTCATGGCGTAGGAACAGAGGCCGCGCAGGGCGTCTTTGGGGCTTTGCAGGCCGGTGGCCTTTCCAGCGCAGACGCTGCCGCCATGACCGACAGCGCAGTCAAATTTTCCGTAGGGACCAAGGCCGACCCGACCGACGCGGCCAACCTGACGATTGCGCTGCGCAGCCTCATGGGGATCGACGTTGGAAAGATGGGCTCGGCCTATGACGCCATCGCAACTGGCGGCAATAATGGCAAGTTCGAGATCAAGGATATGGCCCGCAACTTCCCTTCGATCTTCGCCCGTATGGCCGCCCGCGGTTCCGGCGGAATGCTGGGGGTTCGTACCGCCACTGCCATGAGCCAGCCGATCGCTGAAGTATCAGGTTCCAACGACGAAGCAGCAACCGCCTTCGAAGCGATGCTGGACGATCTTGGAGCCGCCGACGTTCGCGAGCGGGCCAAGAAATACGGCTTCGATCCGATGAAAGAAATGGACGCGGCCAAGGCGCGCGGCGAAGATCCGGTTCTTGGCGTGCTGAAGCGCATCCGCGAGGTCTTTGGCAATAATCGCGAAGCCTTTGCCGATGTGTTCCGCAACAACACTGCAGTTCCGGCCTATCGGGCGGTTATGGACAACATCGACCAGATCGATGCGTTGGTCAGCCAGATGGAGGGCGCCTCAGGCGTTGTTGATCAGTCCTATGGGGTTAACACCGACAACTTCAATTCGCAGAAGGATCGACTTCTGTCGATAATCGGCAAGCGGATCAAGGATGCAGCTTCACCGGCACTACCCTTCCTGACCGGCATTTCTAAAGCGGCCGCCGATGCGATGGAGCGCGAGGAAGACGCGCGAGCGGTTAAGGAGAACCAGGAGAAGCTATTCAAGGTTCTGTTCAGTGAACTGCCGAAGGCGGATACAGGTGGCCAAGGTGGTGACGCCCCATGGTGGCAGAAGATCCTGTTCGGCAAAGCCGCAGAACCCGGCTTCGATCTGAAAAAGCACCTGGGAATTGACCTTGGCCCGCAGGCGACGTCTGCCATGCAGGGCTATAACCAGGCATTGGCGGCCGAGGGCGAGAAGGCCACGCAAGAGGCGCAATCGATCGCCGAGCGGATCAAGGCCATGCTGGGCTTTACCGTGAGCCCCACGATCTCACCGGTTATTGTGCCGCCGACCGGTGTGCCCGCATCATCTGGCCCCCATCCGTCTGTCCAGCCGATGAGCAACAAGACCACCAACTACATCACGTCACCCAATCCGCAGCATGCCGCGCTGAAGGCTAGCCGAGCGCAGGCGAGAGCCATCCAGCAGGCGCAGGCACGGTCGCTCTATGACACGGGAATGAGGATCGTTTGAGAACGAAGAAGCCACTCATCGGCTTTGTCGGCGATGATGAAAATGGAGCCTCGGTCTTTACCCAGATCAGGGAGACCTTAGGAGACGAGGACGCCGAAGAGCTGGCGATGTATGTTGGTGGCCAGCGCATCGCATTGCCTCGTCCATCGAAGCTTTCCCCAGAACACCCGCTTTGCCAACGCATCGGATACCCGTTGGCCTGCCGGATCGTTGAGGCAGTCTCCCCGGAAGACGGCGGCGTACCCGCCTTCTATGTCCCATCCTTGATCGACCTGCGCATCACTCGGCTTCTCGAAGAGGACGGCCTAACGGCGCGAGAGATTGCGCAGCGTGCAGGCGTTTGTATGCGAACCGTCCATCGTTATCGCGCTCGGATGCTGAGAAAGGGACTGAGGGTCGGCAATCACAAGGCCCCTAGGACGCTCTACCGAACATATGAAGTTTCCAAGGGCGAGAAGGTCGTCCGAACTTTGCTCTTGGAAGGTCACAGCCCGTCGCAGATCCGCGACATTCTAGCCGTGCCTGGGGAAGTCGTTCTGACGATCCGGGCTGAACTCCTCAGAGAAGGAAAAATCAAGTGATCATCTCCCAACAGAACCTCGACCTTGTCTTCAAGGGCTTCAAGACGGTCTACGGCGAAAGTTTTGACGCCACCAAGAGCTACAAAGACACCATCGCCATGACCGTATCCAGCGTGGCCAGCGAGGAGGAATACGGATGGCTCGGCCAGTTTCCCGAACTGCGCGAATGGGTCGGCGACCGGCAGGTGAAATCGCTTTCCGCGCACGGCTTCAGCATCCGGAACAAGAAGTTCGAGAGCACTGTGAAGGTCAAGCGGGACGACATCTCGGATGACAAGGTAGGTCTGTATAAACCCCTGTTTCAGGACATGGGCCGGGTGACGAAGATCCATCCCGACAAGCTGATTTATGCACTCCTGTCTGCTGGTTTCGAAACGACCTGCTTCGACGGTCAGAACTTTTTCGATGGCGATCACCCTCACGCCCTGTCCGAGATGGAGACCGTATCGGTCTCGAATATGCAGACCGGCACCGCTTCGCCCTGGTTCCTTCTGGACCTTTCGAAGGCTATGAAACCGGTGATTTGGCAGGAACGCGAACTCTACGAATTTCAGTCGCTCACCAACCACAACGACACTTCCGTCTTCATGACCGACGATTACGTCTACGGCATCCGCGCCCGCGTGAACTGCGGTTTCGGGCTGTGGCAGCTCGCGTTCGGATCTAAGGCTGAATTGACGGCTGCGAACTACGCAGCCGCAAGACAGGCAATGTCGGAATTTGCCGGTGATCGCGGGCAGAAGCTCGGCATCACGCCGACGCATCTGGTGGTTCCCTCCAATCTGGAGACCGCCGCCCGGACGCTTCTTATGGCCGATCAGATCGCGGGTTCTTCCAACATCTGGAAGGGGACGGCCGAACTGATCATCACGCCCTGGCTGAACTAAGGGCGCTCAGATGCAGATCATTTCCGGGCTTGTGACCTTCGCCGCCGAACAAACGGAAAACGGCGCTCCTGAATGGATCAAGGTGGCCCCGAGGGGCCGCTTTACAGCGCGCGACGGCCGCGTGTTCGAGGTCTCTCCGGAGACGCTGATCGAACGCTTCAATGCCGATGGGATACCGATCCCTGTGGATATCAATCACGCGACGATTCGGAAGGCGGCAACGGGCGATGAGTCTCCCGCCTACGGCTGGATCGAAGAACTTCAGGCACGCGACGACGGTCTCTATGGACGCGTCAAGTGGCTCGATCGAGGAAGGTCGATCTTGGCCGAGAAGTCGCATCCCTTTCTGTCTCCGGCCTTTGGTTCGGCCGACAGCAAGGGGCGGGCAACGTGGCTGCACTCCGTAGCCCTGGTCGCCACTCCTGCCGTAGCGATGCCCGCTCTCGCTTCGGCTCAACCCAACGAAGAGGAAACGACAGCCATGGGAAACAAGAAAATCGCCGAGGCCCTGGGCCTTCCGACCGACACAGCAGAAGAGGATATCCTTGCGGCTATCGCTGCAATCAAGGCGAAGGCGAACGGCACGGCAGCGCTCGTCGATGGTGCGCAATCGGCGATGAAGACGCTTTCGGCAGAGGTCGGTAAAGCGCGGACCGAACGGATCGAGCGCCGTGTTGACGAGGCGATCCGCGCAGGGACCGCGACCCCGGCGCTGCGCGACTTCTGCCTGACGCTCGCCAACCTCGACGAACGCATGTTCGACCAGTTCTGCACGAAGATGGGGACCCCGTTCGCTTACCTGTCCTCGACGGCCATCACTGCCGAGCAGGAACTGAATGTCCACGCACAGAACCCTGATCGTCCGGTAACCTTGTCCACGGATGCACAGCGTCTTGCGGACCAGCTCGGCATTGCAGTGACGGCACTGTTCAAATGAGACGTTCGCAAGGGACATCCGAGATGAAGGAAGCGGCTTGCCCGAACGGATGTCCCTTGCGGCTTGCCGACGCGCCGCCTCTAGTCCTTATCCCGCTGGCGGACTATGTGTCTCTTATCAACACGAAGCTCAAGGCGGAGGTCAATTCTCTGAGCTTCAAGCAGCTCTCAAAGCCAGCTCGAAGCACCGTTGACCGCAACCAAGAGGTGTGCATGTTCATCACCATGCGGCTCGGCCTCAAAGCGGTGCGGGAAATCCACCTGGAGTGCAGGAAGCGATTTGGCTCCTCTCGGACGCCGTCTGCAAAGTCAATTTACCGGTATTGGGAACGGCTCCGAATAGCCGCCCGAAGCGGCTCATAATCTGTTGCCATCCGATCTTGCGCGATGCGCCAAGTGATTTTGCGCGCTACACCAGCCGAGGCAGAGAGACCGAAGTCGCGGATAAAAACAGCCGAACGGGGCGCCGCAGGGTGTCATATAAAACAACATAACGAGGCAGCTTGCGGCGCCCCGTCCGAACTTCCCCTCAAACCACGGCGGCAAAACCGCGCGTGAACGATACCGCGTGCCTCACGGCAAGAGAACGCCAAAGAAGCACGCATGGATGCGAACAAGGAGAGTGCCGATGCCGATGCCGACCGATCCGAAAGCCATCCTCGACTATACGCTGGCGCGGCGTAGCGCGGCCGTGCTGGACCTGCCGGAGCTCATCTGTCTGCACCGTGACTGCCGTCGCGCCCATGACTGCCGCTACCTCATTTCGGGCGATCCGCCGACCCCGGACTGCCTCGACCTGCTGACGCCCGAGGATCGCGCGCGTTTCGACGCCTTCTTGGCCGTCGTGCACGCCATGCTCCCCGACGGACCCGCGCAGATGCCGGACGGCCGCGAGGACCGCGAGATGCAACGGGCAGCATGCGACGTATTGCAGGCGGTCTTCACCCGTTACCCTGAAGACCGGCGCATGATCCGCCTCTGGCGGCGCCAGTTGGATCGGATTCTGCTAAAAAAAGAACACATACCCCCGAATTCTTAAGGGATTCAGGTGCTTGTCAAATCGGCGGAGGCGTTTTACGTTCACCTGCACTTGCCTTTCGTGGTGATTTATGTACGGATGTGCCGTTCGGGTATTGTTGATCCCGGAGACTGAACTGATGAATAAGACCGCTTTTGTGGTACTGGGGGCCTTCTCCCGATGGTAGACGTTCATTCCCGATATCGTGACTTCTCGACTGGCTCTTCCTTTTTGAAGGGCGAAACCGTCCCGCATCCGGGCTCCGGGCGCGGGAGACACTTATTGAACTAGGGAAAAGGACTTATCCCATGGCCACCAAAGGCACTGTAAAATTCTTCAACCAGGACAAGGGTTTTGGCTTCATCACCCCGGAAGGCGGCGCGAAGGACGTTTTCGTGCACATTTCCGCCCTGCAGGCTTCCGGCATCCAGTCGCTCCACGACGGTCAGGAAGTGACCTTCGACACCGAGCCGGATCGCATGGGCAAGGGCCCGAAGGCTGTCAACATCCGCGCCAACTGATCCCTTCGCGGGTTCTCAAGCGTTTTCCGGTTTGTTCCGGGACTGGCGGCGTCTCTTTCGAGGCGCCGTTTTTCGTTTGTTGCCTCTCCCGGGATCAGGCCTGGGGACCGGCCTCGATATCGACGGCGGCGAATGCGGCCGCGATCACCTCCGGCCCGGCGCCGGCCTTCGTCGCATCGGCCGAGAGAATCTGCCGGAAGCGCCGTGCCCCGGCATAACCCTGGAACAGGCCGACCATGTGGCGCGTGACATGGTTCAGCCGCCCGCCGGTGGCGATATGCCGCCCGGCATAGGCCATCATCACGTCGCGCACCGCATCCCAGTCCGTCGCCCGTACCGGCTCGCCGTAGATCCGGGCATCCACGCCGGTCAGCAGCGTCGCATTGTGATACGCCGCCCGTCCCAGCATCACCCCGTCCATGATCTTCAGGTGCTGTTGCGCCTCGTCCAGCGTGTGGATGCCGCCGTTGATTCCCAGGAAGACCGTCGGATTGTCCCGCTTCATCCGATGCACGAGATCGTGGTCGAGCGGCGGTACGTCGCGGTTCTCCTTGGGGCTTAGACCCTGCAGCCAGGCCTTGCGGGCGTGGATCCAGATCGCATCCGCCCCCGCTCCCGCCAATCGCGCCAGGAAGTCCGGCAGCACCGCCTCCGGCTCCTGGTCGTCGACCCCGATCCGGCATTTCACCGTCACCGGCACCCTCGCTGCGGCCTTCATCGCCGTCACGCATCGCTCCACCGTCTGCGGTTCGCGCATCAGGCAGGCCCCGAAGGTTCCCGATTGCACCCGGTCGGACGGGCAGCCGACATTCAGATTGATCTCGTCATAGCCATATTCGGCCGCGATCCTGACCGCCTCCGCGAGCTTGTCCGGATCCGATCCGCCAAGCTGCAATGCGACGGGATTCTCTGCCGAATCATAGCCCAGAAGCCTCTCGCGCTGTCCGTGGATGATGGCGTCGGCCACAACCATCTCGGTATAGAGCAGTGCCCTGGCCGTCAGCTGCCGGTGAAGGAAACGGCAGTGCCGGTCCGTCCAGTCGATCATCGGAGCGACTGCGAATATTTTTCTGTTTGTTTTCCGTGCTTTATCGTAGAAGGTCAATTGCTTACGGCCATTTCCTAGAGTCTGGTTCTATCCCGCTTTATCCGCGTTTGTCAGCTTGTTGCACCATTTTTCAATGAGGAGTACAACAATGTCGTACCTCAACAGAAGGATGTTGTACTTCCGATGGGCACCATTACCGCGCGGAAACGCAAGGACGGAAGCACGGGATATACCGCGCAAATCGTCAAGAAGCAAAACGGCAAGATCGTCTGGCGGGAGGCAAAGACCTTCAGCAAGGAACGGGAGGCGAAAGCCTGGGCAGCGTTTCGCGAAACCGAGATCAACCGCCCCGGCACACTCGACCAATTGAGGAAGCCAGAGTCCACGCTGGCCGATGCCATCGACCGATACGTGACCGAGAAGCCAGAGATCGGACGAACCAAGGCGCAATGCCTGCGCTCTATCAAGGACTACAGCATCGCCAGCATGGACTGCGCAAGCATCCGCTCCAGTGACATATCGGCATTTGCCCGCGAGCTTCTGACGGGCGGAAGGAAACCGCAGACGGTCGGCAACTACATTTCACACCTATCGGCCGTCTTTAGGGATGCGCGGGCATTGTGGGACATGCCGCTTGATCATGCGGAAATGCGAGCCGCGCAAGCCGCACTGTCACGGCAGGATACCATTGCCAAATCAGCACAGCGAGACCGGCGCCCTGCCCTTGAGGAACTTGATTTGCTCATGCAGCACTTCGAGGACCGGCAAGCGCGCGCGCCGAGTGTCGTACCAATGCAGAAGATCATTGCTTTCGCCATGTACTCAACGAGACGGCAAGAGGAAATAACGCGCATCAAATGGGAGGATCTGGACGAGCCTCACAGCCGTATTCTTGTCCGCGATATGAAGCATCCGGGCCAAAAGAAGGGCAACGATGTTTGGTGCGAACTTCCCCCTGAAGCGCTGACCATCATCAACTCCATGCCGCGCGCCAAACCAGAGATCTTCCCATTTGGAACAGACGCCATCAGTGCGGCTTTTACACGCGCGTGCAAGCTGCTCCAAATTCAAGACCTGCACTTTCACGACCTTCGCCATGAAGGCGTTTCACGGCTCTTCGAAATGGGCCGCACGATTCCGCTCGCCGCTTCCGTGTCGGGACACAAGTCATGGAACAGCCTCCAGCGCTATGCGCACCTTCGCGAGAAGGGCGACAAACTGGCCAACTGGCCGTGGCTTCCGAAGATATTAGGATGACACAAGCAGAAATCGCTTGACAAATGGTTTGTAAACCATTAGAAGCGGCAACCTTTTATTCCAAAAAAAAGGACAAAGGTCTCACTAGTTGAACTTCTACAGGAGGACTAAAATCGTGTCAAGCGAAAAAATGAACACAGCAGAAGCGGCAGCCTACATTTCCAAATCCGCCTCATGGCTCAACAAGACGCGCATGACCGGCAGCGGCCCGGTCTATCTGAAGATTGGTGGCGCGGTCCGGTACTTAAAGGTCGACCTCGATGCATGGCTTTCCGGCAAGCGGCGAACGGCAGTTTACGATTTCGCCAACGACAATGCCCGCGCACAGGTGGCGGCATGATTGCTCATAGAGTGAATCTGCGGATGAAAGAAAGCCCTGCCCGCATGCAGGCCTTCGACCGTCGCACAGCTGCTATTCACGAGGCCGGGCACGCACTCATGGCGCTGTACCTCGGATATGACGCGAACGCATGCATACGTCCCGCCAACACCTTCAAGCCGCTAGACGAAAAAACGTGGATTGGTCACATGACGATCCACCGGAAGCCGGTAGAGCCAAATCACCCGCACACCCGCATGGTTGCTGTAGCGGGGCTTGTCGCCGAAACCCTATGGCGGCATGGGCACGACGAGGAATATGCCGTGCCCGATGGATGGGAAGACTATCTGCGAGACGAGGACAGCATGTCCTACAGCGACTGGCGACTTTCCGGTTGCCTTCCGGGGGAGCCCGACGATGATCTTTACAACGTCGCGGCCCATGTCGCTGATCTTTTTATGGGCGACCTCTGGCCGGTTCTGGTCGACATATCTCGGACATTGATTGTGGGAGCAGGCAGCGTCCATAGCTTTCAGACTGAAGCGGTAGAGGCCGCCTAACACCACCACCACCAACACCAATTAACCGCCTGCCGGAACCAAGCCGGCGGGCCGCGCCATCGTGCGCCAAACGGAGAAACTATGCGAATTTTGTATTGCCATCCTTTGAAGAGCAGCAAGGACCGCGACGCAGTTGCGTTCGTCGACGTCGAACTAAACGAGCACGTCCGCCTCTACGGTTTGCGCCTGGTGCGCCAGCCAGACGGTCAGCATCGCTTATACGCGCCGCAGGCCGGACAGCGCCGAACAGCAACATTCAGCGAGCCGATGGCAGGACGATTGACTGCCCTTGCCGTCGAAGCGCTGGAGTCTGCGAATGAGCGGTAAACAGCGAGGCTATGCTTATGACGTGGACGCCTGGGTTCAATTCCATCTGTTGCGCTTGGCGTCGTTCCATCCCGATACCACGAAGGCGGATTTGGCCGTCTTGGCTGAAATCATCCAACGGTACTGGGGCAAGTATGGAAATGGCTGGGTCACACATGAGGCACTAGGCGACATGACAGGGACCAGTAAGGCCACCGTCATTAGGGCGAAGCGCAACCTTGAGCAACTCGGCTTCATCACCGTGGTGCAGGCTGGCCGCCGGGGGAGCGCCACCGTCTACAAACCAAATTTTGCGCTTATTCCGGAAAAGGGTGTCAAGGATGACACCGAAACAAAGGGTGTCACCGATGACACCGAAACGAATGCCATTGGTATCGCCAGTGACACCTCAACTGGTCAATTTGGTATCACGGATGACACCCCCTCCTATCTACAAGACCGGCCCACAAGGGCCGGGTCACAGATAGATAGAGAAGAACCCGCCCCGCCTACGGCGCCGCTTTCGGATGGCCTCACGGCCACCGGCGCGGTTGGTGCGGGAGGATTTGAAGAACTTTGGAAAGCGTATGGCCATCCTCACCGAAAATCTGACGCACGGAAGGCCTATGAGAAAGCTGCTCCCGACGGTGACCTGCACGGCAAGATGGTCGAAGCGGCTCACGCATGGCGTTCGGCATGGGCCGCACAAGGCAAGGCAGAGGCACCAAGGTTCACACTCGCGAAGTGGCTCGAGCGTGAAGAGTATGAGTGCGACCCGCCGTCTGGGTTCTCTCCGAAGGAGAGGAAACCCAAGCCCGCCAAAGCGGCAAAGGCTGAGCCGGTCGCGGATAATGACAACGAGCGGGGCGCACCGGTTTTGGACGTTGGTCCGTTCTCACCGATCGGCACATTTGACGTGACGATTGTTGGCGGCCATGTGCAAGCTGACATCAATGGCGAAAAAGTTACTCTGCTACTGAAGTTGTCTGACGGACATGGCTCCATGCACGACATAGAGCACGTCCTCTATGGCCAGCACTCGGATTCCAAGATCCAAGCGCGCGGACAGGCATTTCTGCGAACGCTGGCCGATTGCCTTGGCATTGATAGCTTGACAGACACCGAGCAGCTTAATGGGCACCGCGTTAACTGCACGGTCGACCAGCGATTTGCCATCTCTTACAGGAAGGCCGCCTGATGGAATACGCAGAGATCTACGAGGCAGTAAAGTGCGGATTCATCGACGCTATGGAAGAGATGAAGGCAAAGCCGCGCATGATGAAGATAGACCGGTTCGAAGCGGAAGACGATGCCGGCGAGCCCGTGACTGTTGTTGGTATAATCGACGACGACGAAGAATTTATAAAATTCATTGTCATCGAAGAATGGGAGGACGGCGAGCTGACTCCAATCGTTAGGCGCAATATCTACAAGAAAGGGACGGCCGCCAATACACAAACGTGACTATTTGTCAATAGCGCCATAATAAAACCGTATTCGGCTCTTATAAGCATCATCGCGCAACGCGCATATCAGGCCGCTAAGCGGTCAGCCCGCCGCACCGACGGCACGCGGCACAAGACCCCGACAACGGGGCGCCGCTTTTTTGATGTCGAGGGACACACATCAATGAAAATCTTGAACAGCGGCAGCGGTTTCCCGCGCCCGCTCTACGGCCAGCGTTTCTACAGCAATACGACCCTGTCTGCCTGGCTCGCCGGCAAGCCTCTTCCAGCCAAACCCGCCAAGCCTGTCGAACTGTCGCCCGAAGCGTTGCGCATGCCTTGGCTGACCGAAAAGCATCTTGAGCATCTGCTCGACAAGGAAGACTTGTCCACTGGCGGCCGGTATCTCGGCCTCACGGCACGCCTGCAGCGGTTCTTTGCAATCCGGACCGGCACTAACCTCCATCCCGTCTACCGGACAGTAAAGCGGGGCGCCGTCGTCTACTTCGAGAACGACGGGCCGACGGACTTCTGGCGAGCGTGGACGGCGCTTGTATGGGCAAACATGCTCCCCAACGATTCCGACATCTTCGGCCGGCCGGCTGATTCTGAGAGCCCAAAGCACAAGCACATGGCAGAATCCATGAAGCCGCTGCTGGCATACCGCAACATGTCGTCCCCCATCAGGTTCGGAGGAACGAACTGGATGCAACCCGATAACGACAACTATGAAGACGCAGAAGCACGTCCGGCAATCTATCCCGAGCGCCGTCTAAGGCTCACCGCCAAGAAGGGTGCTTTGGAAACCTACATCGACAAGGCAGGCCCAACCGTCGAATGGCGGCATGCAAAACTCAACGGCATTGGCGAAGTCGAGAACCGGCCAACCGATGTCACCCTGCAACTCGTCGTCGACAAGCGCGACGCTTCCGGCAGTGTCACCAAGAGCCATCGCACGATTGTCCGCGCCGGCAAGCTGCGCATTGCCAATGGGCAGACCACCGCATTTTGCCCGATAAAGGGTGACGACGTCCACGTCGACGAAGGGACCATCCTCTATCTCGACGACCGGTTTGGCGAGCTACTCGGCCCCGACCCAAAGCCGGTGGATGCGGAGCGCTCAGAATCTTATTGGCTGAAGTTGCTGTCAAACGAGGGCCGAAACGAACTGGCGCCGCTGGATTACAAGAAGACCGGCAAGATGCGCCGGAAAGAGATCATCACCGAGGAAGAACGGCGCGCACTGCTCGCCGGCCCACTGCCGCCTGTCACATACTACAAGCCAGGCATTGCCCACGGCACGCCTGATATCGGTTCGCAGTTTCTCGGCGGCTGGATTTCAAACCCCAAGGGCAAGCAACCGCCCGAACGTTGGCAGGACATTTCCGACGAGATTGCCCGCGAAGCGGAGTTTCAGCGTTGGGCTGATGCACTGCCGGAAGAGGAGCGAAAGGCGCTGCACCTAGCCACCACGGCCAGCACGTTCAAGGAGATTGGCCAGGCGTTCGGCAAGCAGGAAAAGAACGCCGAACGTCACGGCAAGAAGTTGCTCAAGGCCGCAAACGACAACCTCCGAAAAATAATGGCGGCTGCATAGTCCCCATTTCGCATCTCGGCGGCAATAAAGGTAGAGGGCGATGCAGGACGGGACTTGTCCCTAGATGCGAAGACCCTCCACCCCAATTCTGAATCGGCGGGTTCCTTCCCCGCTGGTCGAGCCGGTTGAGCGCTGATCTAATCGCGCGCCCGGCAAAGTTTCCGTGGTGTCCCTCACCACCCACCTGGCAGGCCTTCGGGCCTGCCTTTTTTTACGCCCGTTAGACCTCTTGGTCGCGGCAAACTTTAGAGGTCGCGCATGCGCATCCTACCTGAATATTGGGGCGAGCCGGCCTTTGATGCGGCCGCCGCAGCCAGAATTGCCGACGTCGAATACGACACATTCTTCGGATGGCAACGACTAGCCCGAGCGATGGGTTATGAATTTGGCACGCAACGGCGCCGATACTGGTCATTCCGCGCGGCCGATATCTACGCGCTCCTCATCATCGCAAAACTGTCCAAGCTCGGCATGCCAGTCGGGATGCCGCAACTCCGGGCTATCTTTCACTTTTGCTTCGGTGACGACGGCAAGCCCCGCGCTCCGCCCGGTCCATTCATTCAATTGTCCGCGTGCAAGCGCGCGTTCGTCCAAGTCGATGCCGTGAGCCTCTTCGAGGACGTAGTCGCCGGTTGCGAGGAAGGAGCTCGAATTGCTTCAGAGAATTAAAGGCTGGCTCACCGGCACCCGCAATTATCAAGCCGCACAAGGCGGCAGACGTGGTTCGTCGCTCAAGACGATGAACCACCCCCTTCAATCCATCGCGGCGGCTCGCGGCACGTTGGCGGCCCGCGCTCGCTATCTAGCAGCAAACAATCCGTTGGCTGCTAGTGGCGTCGAGGCGTGGGTGTCGGCTCTTGTCGGCACAGGAATCAAGGGACAAGCCAAAGCCGCTGCACCACTCCGCAACACCTTGAACGTCGCCTTCGAAAACTGGACCGATGAAGCCGACGCGGATGGCCTGACAGACTTCTACGGCCTGCAGGCGCTAATCGTCCGGCGCGTCGTCATCGACGGCGAGGCGCTTGCCGTGTTCGTTCAGGACGGCGACAAGATCAGCATCAGGGCGCTCGAGGCCGAGCAGCTTGACGGCAGCTACACGGCGAACCTGTCGAACGGCAACGTCGTGGTGCAAGGCGTGGAGCACGATAGCCAAGGCCGGCGTGTAGCATTCCATATTTTCGATAGACCGGCCGCAATGGACTTCGCCAGCATGCGGAAGCGCACCCGCTACCCCGCTTCGGAGATCCTGCACGTTTTCCGGCGGGAAGTGCCTGGACAGGTTCGCGGCATTTCTTGGTTCGCTCCGGTCATCGTTCGGCTTGCCGACCTCGACGGATGGCGGGACGCTCAAATGGTGCGGCAACGCATGGCTGCCATGCTCGCCGGCTTCATCACCAGCACGGACGGCACGGCATCGCCAATGGATGGAACGCAGGACGGTACCGCCGTTCTTGGCGGTCTTGAGCCGGGGCTGCTCCAATACCTTGCACCGGGTGAAGACATTCGTTTCTCCGACCCCGCTAAGATCGGCACCGAGGTTATCGACTTCGCCAAGATAACCGAGCGGGAAATCGCTGTTGGCCTTGGCCTTCCCGACTACCTCTTGAGCGGATCCCTGTCCGACGTCAACTACTCCAGCATTCGCGCCGGGATGGTCGAATTCAGACGGCGCGTGGAAGCCCTACAGCACTCGCTCATAGCTTTCCAGTTCCTCCGGCCAGTCTGGCGTCGGTGGGCAACCCTTGAGGTATTGTCGGGCCGCGTGTCCGCCACGGTCGATCAGGCCTTGCCCGTCTCATGGATCACCCCGCGTCAAAATTGGGTAGACCCGAGCAAGGACGTGACTGCCGAAATCGACGCCATTAATGCCGGCCTCATGTCGCGCAGAGAAGCCGTTGCGGCTCGCGGAATCGACATCGAACAGCTTGACGCCGAGATCGCCGCAGACAATGCCCGCGCCGAAAGCATGGGCTTGAACTTCACCCTGCCGCAACCGGCAAACGACAACCAGCCGGCCAGCCAAGCCGCGTAACTTTAGAGGTCATCGATGACTTTACCAAACGGCGTGCAACAGCGCGCCGCGCCTTTGCGCGCGTCTTCTTGGAACAAGGACGAATTGACGTTCGACCTTGTTCTTTCCACCGGCGCCGCTGTCGAGCGCGGCGGCTTCGTCGAGGTTCTGGACCTCGCCGGCGCAACCTGGCCGGACACCATCCCGCTGCTCGACTCCCATCGTCAGGGCTCGCTCGACGACAACATCGGCGACGTTTCGAACATCCGGCTTGACGGTTCCGAGATCATCGGCACGGCCAAGCTTTCGAAGCATTCCACCAAGGCCCAACGCATTGCCGCTGAACTAACCGACGGCCGGTCCTTTGCCGCCTCGATCGGCTACGACGTCGGCAAATGGGCCGAAACCACTGCCGGCGGCAAGCGCACGCTAACCGCCAAGACCTTCAAGATCCTAGAAGTCTCGCTCGTATCTGTCCCGGCTGATGCCGCGGCAGGCGTGCGTTCTCATCCTAACGAAAGGCCCACTATGAACCGCGCAGAAATCAACACCGAGATCCGTTCCATCGCCAAGGCCACCAGCCTGGACTCCGCATGGATCGACTCCCAGATCGATGCCGAAGCCACCGTCGAGCAGGCCCGCGCCGCAGCTATCGAGGCCATGAAGACCCGCGCCACCACCACGCCGTCTTCTGTCCAGATGGGCACCGACAACACTGACCCGGAACAGATCCGCGGCGCCATGGCCGACGCTCTTGCCCACCGCATTGCACCCGCCACAGTCAAGCTTGAAGGACGTGCCACCGAGTTTCGCGGCCACAGTGTTCTTGACCTTGTCGGCGATATGGCCGTTGCTCGCGGCGAGCGCGTCAATCTCCGCGACCGTGAGTCCTTGCTCCAGCGTGCCGTCGGCGCCCATAGCACCAGCGACTTTCCTCTTCTCCTGGCCGCTGCTGCCAACAAGGCGCTGCTTAGCCAGTATGAAATCGCCGCTCCGACCTATCGCAAGTGGGCAGCCCGCAAGCCGTTCTCGGATTTCAAGGCGCACCAGTTCTTGCGTGTTGGTGACGTTCCGGCATTCACCGAGATCAACGAATCCGGGGAAGTTAAGTACGGCACCATCAGCGAGAACGCCGAATCCGTTACCGCCAAAGAATACGGCACGGGCATTGCCATCGGTCGCCGCGCCTTGATCAACGATGACCTATCGGCCCTCAGCGACTTCTCGTCGGGCATCGCCATCCGCGCCGCCAACGATGAAAATCGCATGGCCTATACGGTCCTATCGACCAACGCCGCCCTGTCGGACACGAAGGCGCTGTTCCACGCCGACCACTTCAACCTGGCTGCTGCCGGTTCCGCCATTGACGCCACGTCGATCGGCGCTGCCGTTGCTGCCTTGCGCGCTCAGAAGAGCCTCGACGGCATGGTTCTGAACCTGCAGCCTGCTTATTTGGTCGTCGGTCCCGCATACGAAACAGCCGCGCGCCTGATCCTGGCGTCTGTTAACGCCACTAAGGCAACCGACGTCAACGTCTGGTCTGGCTTCGCCGAACTGGTCGTCGATGCGAACATCACCGGGAACGGCTGGTACTTGTTTGCAAGCCCGGCAGCCGCTCCGGTTGTGGTGTTTGGCTATGTCGGTGGCGCTGAAGGGCCACAGGTCCGCAGCGAACGAGACTTCGATACGCAGGCCGTCAAGGTCGCGGCCAGCCTCGACTTTGCCGTCGGCGCTATCGACTTCCGGGGCGCGTACAAGAACGCCGGCGCTGCATAAATGGACGAGCTTATTGCTCAAAGGGCGGCCCTCGTGGCCGCCCGTGGTTCCGGACAATTAGAAGTCGAATTTCACTCAGGTGGCACACGTCGCCGCGTGACTTACCGCAGCATGGCCGAAATCATAGACGCAATCGCGGCCATTGACCGCGACATCGCAGCCCTCAACGGCACGAAACCGCGCCGCTTTCTCCCTTCCTTTACAGATGGATTCTCCGAATGAAAAACTTTGTTCAAACTGGTGACGTTCTCACCGTGACCGCCCCATACGATGTCGCTTCCGGCGGCGGCGTCCTGGTCGGCAAGCTCTTCGGCATCGCGACCACCGATGCACTCTCTGGCGCTGCAGTTGAGATCGCCCGCAATGGTGTCTTCACCCATGCAAAGGTCAGTGCTCAGGCGTGGACGCAGGGCGCTGATATCTACTGGGACGATACCGCGAAGAACTTCACGACCGTCTTGACGTCCAACACGCTGGTTGCCAAGGCGGCTTTGGCTGCTGCCAATCCGACGGCAACCGGCCGCGTCGTGCTGAACGGCTGATGGACTGGAAACAGTTAGAGCGCGACGTCGACAGTATAGTCGGCGCCGCGTTCGGCGAGCTTGTCCGACACGCACCAATGACAAGTTCAGGAACCGTCGACACCACACGGCCCGCTGCGGACATTCGCGGCGTGCTGCACACCCCTGCGGCTGCCGGCGCGATCAGCCTCGGCGCCGGGATGATGACCACTCTCAGTGCCTCCGAAGG
>Ga0172380_10003722_pt1 | contig 20540 bp, 16 predicted proteins | sample Leawe162metaG_FD_119747 | JGI IMG/M metagenome (GOLD analysis project Ga0172380, IMG submission 119747) | Leachate microbial communities from a municipal landfill in Southern Ontario, Canada - Leachate well 162 metaG | ecosystem: Engineered > Solid waste > Landfill > Unclassified | place... | reverse complement strand
CTGCAATACAAAACATATATTATGAGTTATTAATGATAATTTTAAGAGTGTTCACAAAGAACTCAACTTGCTCCTGTGTGTTGTTGACGCCAAGAGAAACGCGAACAAGAGGCGGATATTTCTTCAAATTTTTTAGATAGTAATGACAGCAGAAATAACCACTGCGCACCATGATGTTTTGAGATGAAAGAAAAATCGCTAAACGATGAGCATCGATTTTTTCCGAATAGAAACTTACGATTTGATTCGGGGAATTGTTCATCAATTGCAGCGTTGGCATACTCGACAATTCATCAAAGAGGTACTGAGCTAATTTTTGTTGATGATGACGAATTGATTCACCTTCAGGTTTGTAGTTTTTGATCCAGTCAATTGAAGCACCTAGTCAGACAATTCCAGCAAAATTCTGAAGTCCCATTTCCAATATGCTATACAATTCATCTGGATCAGATACAAGTTTGAATTCTTGTTCTTTCACATCTTCCACCATACCACCACCGATAAATTTGATATCAAGGCTCTTGAGAAGGGATTTTTTAATCACAATTACACCTATACTAGGACCATACATTTTATGTCCAGAAAAAAACAATGCATCAAAGTCACTTTCGTGAATGATTTTTTGATCATGACTAATGCCTTGGGCAGCATCAATGAGAATTATCCCCCCGGACTTATGAACAGCCTTCGCAATATCTTTCAGGTTCATTAACTCGCGACCGTCTATATTGGACATACTGTTGAGAACCACGATTGCTCCAGATATATCATCTTTCTCATACACAAGAGATCCGTCAGCTGAACGCTGAAGAACAATACGTGGAATCCCTAATCTATTAGCGGTGGTCATCGTCGGCAAAAACACAGAATTGTGTTCAATGTCTGAAGTAACTACTTTCTTAAAAGTAGATGGTAATTGACCAAGAACTAAATTAAGACCGTAGGTGGTATTGAGGGTAAAGGTTACAACATATTCAGATTCTGATTTACCCACAAAATTAAGAACTTTCTTTCTTGTGTCTTGTATTTTCTCGTCCAATTTTATGCCCCAGTCATACTTTACTCGTCCACCACACGAATTATACTCGTGATAATATGTATCCATCGTATCTATCACCTGTTGGGGTCTCAATGTTTGACACGCCGAATCAAGATAAATAGTTTTATGATCCAGGTATGAGAAGTCAAATATGTTTTGATGAGTGAGTGATTGCATAATTATTTTACTTGTGTGAATTATTTAATAGTGGAAAGTGGTTATATATCTGAAAAAGTTTCTTAAGAATTTATTTACTGAATTTCATCTTCTGAATCCTGACCGCATTGAGTACGGCTAATAAAGCTACGCCCACATCAGCAAAGACTGCTTCCCACATGGTAGCGAGACCGCCTGCCCCAAGTGTCAGTACGATAGCTTTCACAAGAAAGGCAAACAAAATATTTTGCCATACGATCTTCTTGGTTTGTTTCCCGATAGTTATTGCGATAGCAATTTTACTCGGCTTATCGTCCTGAATAACGACATCAGCAGCTTCGATAGTAGTATCGCTTCCGAGACCTCCCATAGCTATACCTACATTGCTCAGTGCGACTACAGGTGCATCATTCACTCCATCGCCGACAAAGGCAACGGTTTCATTTCTGTCTTTGATTTCTTTCACCTTGTTCACTTTGTCTTCAGGAAGGAGATCGCCAAAAGCATTCTCTATGCCAAGTTCTTTAGCAACAAAGTTGACTACCGTATCCTTGTCTCAGCTGAGCATAGTGACTTTTATTCCCAATGCCTTGAGTGCATCAACTGCTTCTTGAGCATCTTCTTTTATGCTGTCGGCAATAGTCAGGTATCCTGCAAATTTCCCATCATAAGCAATTGCTATGAGTGTGTACACAATACTGGTCGGATTAATATCGTAGGAGATCGAATATTTATCCATCAATTTGAAATTCCCTACGAGTAATTCTCTACCTTTTACTTTAGCACGAAGCCCATGCCCTGAGATTTCCTCAACATTCTGTAACTGTATTTCTGTACTGATAGCCCCTACATATTCATGGATCGCGGTCGCAACTGGATGTGTACTTTTGCTTTCGAGTGCATTTACCATCTGAAGAATTTCATCTTTATTGAAACCAGATTGTATGACGACTTCTTGCACCTTGAAAACCCCTTCTGTCATAGTGCCTGTTTTGTCCATCACGACATTCTGCACATTAGCCAGAACATCTAGGAAATTACTTCCTTTGAAGAGGATGCCATGCTTGCTCGCTGCACCGATACCGCCGAAATAGCCAAGCGGTATGCTGATAACGAGGGCACACGGACAAGATATCACGAGGAACACGAGAGCACGGTAGAGCCATTGGCTGAATACATAGTCACCAACGAGAAAATACGGCACAAGACAAATGAGTACTGCTAACAATACAACAATCGGGGTATAGATTTTGGCAAACTTCCTGATAAAGAGTTCGGTCGGTGCTTTCTGTGCTGTAGCATTTTGTACCAACTCCAATATTTTGCTCAGTTTGCTGTCAGTATAGGCTGTCGTCACTCGTACTTGTATGACCATATTCAAGTTGATCATACCAGCCAAAACGACTTCGCCTTTTATCTTGCTATCAGGCTTGCTTTCTCCGGTAAGTGCCGCTGTATTGAAAGATCCTGTTTCTGAAAGAAGTTCACCATCGAGACCTAATTTCTCACCAGCTTTGAGCTGGATAATATCTCCGATTTTTGCTTCTTCAGCTTTGATAGTTCTTGGAATTCCATTTTCGAGAATAGTCACTTCGTCTGGTCTCTGATCAAGGAGAGCCTGAATATTTGTTTTGGCTCTTTTGACAGCCAGAGTTTGAAATATTTCACCGACAGAATAAAAGAGCATGACTGCTACACCTTCTGGATATTCACCGATGGCAAATGCTCCTATAGTGGCAATGCTCATGAGGAGAAACTCAGAAAACACTTGACCGTTTTTTATACTTTCAAATGCTTCTCTGAGGACAGGAAATCCAACAGGTAAATATGCTACACAATACCAGATTATCCTTACCCAACCAGTAAACCATTCTTGAAAGAAATAGCTATCTATCAAAATCGCTACTCATAAAAGTATGAACGATATGACTGAAGGAAGAAACATTGAAAAAGTACTCTTATTTCCTCCTAATTGGTCATCATGGCATCAACAATCATCTTTTTTAATATTACACTTCAAAGATTGATCGGCTAATGTGTTTATTTTTTCCTCTTGTGTACAGCAGAGCTGTTTTCAATTCTCATCATATATGTGGTGATGCGTCATAGTGGTTTTGCGATATTGAGATGATGAGACCGACTATTTCCTGGTAGATACATCCCATATACGAGCGAATTCTTCGACGAATTCGTGACTCTTTTTAGGATTTTTATGAGAAAGAGCGTTTGTACCACAACATATGAGATGATTCTTCATGAGATCAATACTTGCTGTGCGGAGAAGTCCAATAGCTGAACTGAGCTGTTGTCCTATATCACCACAGGCTTCATTTTGTTCAATCATCTTTGTTACGTTTTCAAGTGTTCCTTGAGACTTCTTGATAGCAAGGAGAAGTTTTTTTCGAAGATCAGGATTAGAATGAATCATAAAGATATATGTAAAGAAGAAGGGGGGGATTACGGTGAGGAGTAGTAATATGGTGCGATATGGTATCGTCTTGGAAAGATGAAAAAGAGATTTTTTTGAAGAAAGTTTTTTTAAACGGTCATGCTATTATACCTATACACCCCGTAGGGGTATTATAGAGACAAAAAATGGAAAGCAAGGGGTTGTAAACTCTCTTTTTTAGAGTGTCCCATTTGTCCCATTTTGGTGTTAGACCCGTATTCTTCACCAAGACATACACTAATGGACTATTGTGACCCTATTACTTAGGGTCATTTTTTTGTTCAAATTAGGTTAAAGACCCTTTATAGGATTGATAGTAAATAATTTAGTGTGATACCGTTTCGCGTGAGGTGTACGTTCACTAAGTTGAGTTTTGAAAAGCATTGATATTTCCACACTTTAGCCCCAATAATGCTATCACATACAATCATTCCTTTTGATGAAAGGATTTCGTATCCCTAACCAATCACTAAGTTGAGTTGAAAAAAATACAAGAACCTCACAAAAATCAGCACTAAAAAGCTTTTATATCATATTCCGAAATAAGCTTTTCAATTTCTTTTTTTTGATTTGCAACAATGAAAGGATGAAATTTTTTAAATACCTGACTATACAAAAGTGCCCAATTTAATTTCTTCACCTGTTCATCGGAGTTAACGCTTAACTTCATATGTGAAGTATCAATTTTTCATCAAATAAGAATGCACAATTGTGGGTCAAGAGGGACAATATAAGTAGTTTGTTGCATCGTCTCTCAACGTTCAAAAAGTGTAAATACTTCGCTGTTTGTTATATATTTCACATTTGCATTACCTGCATACAAGAGTGTCATGTTCATAGATTTTAACCATTCTTGCATTCGTGAAATTGTTTCCTTGTTCATTAAGTATACCCTGTTGTAATACCATTTACTAACCATTACTTTATTAGGTCATTCATAGATACTTTCGCTACTTTCATCATGAAATTTCCCTAGCTTGAAGTGAGCACTAGGATTGTTCAAGGCTTCGATTCATCACTGATGAAAACACGATTCGAGTGTAAGTCAAAAAATTTCTCAAGCAGGTGATCTGAAAAAAGTATAGGCTAAAAACTTGTACAGTTCATTCCATAAGATATCTGAAAGTCTTATTGTATTAGTTCCCCCTTCTATTCAGCTATCAATTTGATTCAATAAGGAATCAACAACTTTTCAATAATTTGTTTCATACTCTCAAGATAAAACATCTTCCACTTTATTGTCTATAACTCCATTTTCATCAACAACTCAAAAGTAACTATCCTTTTTAAAGAAGTCATTATCAACACTTATTTGTTTAATGTGTTCATATTTGTTGTACGGAAAAACATACACCATTTTTTTATTTCAAACTGATTCATTACTAGGCACTATCCACCGCTTCAGATAGGTCATTGGTTGTATGTGAGCGCCGAGAGATTGTTGCATAAAATTTCATCCTTCTATAACTCTTCTCAAACCTCCGACACCTCGTCCGCACATATCCCTAGCTCATCTGCAAGATCTTGAACTTCTTCAGCTTCATCTAGATCCAGTCCGTGATCAGAAGCGAGTTCGAGAATTTCTTCGCCATAATCGGTCATAATTTAGGAGCTAAGTGTTTGTAGAATTTTCGAATTTAAAAAAGTTGCGGCTTCTAATAATACTCCTTAATATAAGCATACGCCCTATCAAAAAGTATCTCGTCCTTATGTAGATTGTACTTAAGTAAGGCTTTTCGAAGTGACTTCTGAACTTCTCGCTCACCTGATGTGGTTTTTTGCCATCCCGGAAAACGAACAATACGCACAATAGCATCAATATCATTTACAATCCTTTCTACGACTGCTGGCGTTTGGTCAGTTTTTATTTCGAGGAAAAGATCTGTTAATGCTGACTTTGGCGTTTTTTCCATAAGCTCATCCTCAATTTCTTTTTCTGCTTGAACTGTTTCTTTGGCTATTTTGCAAAGCTCCTTTACGAACTCGATTGAGGATATGAGCCCTTGTTCTGCTTTATCTCTCAATGCTTCGAGTCTCTCGCTGAGTTTCTTAAAAATAGGATTATCTTTGTGATTCTTGAGTCGTTTTATAAGTATCTGCTCGATGACTTTTGCATTTTTTGGATCAGGATTATTGAAAATGTCCTCAATTACATCAGCATTGAGTTCAAATTCCTCAAGAGCATGTATATCTCCAACATGTATGTTTTCATGAATAAGCTTCGTCGTTTGTGCACCTAGTGAAAACCATAATAGCTTTCCAACATTATCCGATGCTGGACGGACAGATTCAAAAACCTGGGATAGCCACTTGTAGTCTGCGTGATAGAGATCAAGTGTTCGGTCTGGAGACAATGCTTCCCAAATCTGAGAAAGGTGTTTGTAGTCTTGGGCAAAGGCATCCTTTTTCTCATCATCTTTAATTATATTCTGAGCAAGCTCCAATCCCTCAAACCCTTCTATGGCACGATCAATACCTTCAAAGTGGCCAAGAGTCTTTTTTATAGCATCTGGGAGTTGATCTCGGAGCTCAGAGAGATTTGATATGATCGACTGCATGGTTGCCTCATCAAACTGAAGAGCTTTAGCGGCATCATCAAAAACTCCAAAGTAATCCACAATTCTTCCAAAAGATTTCCCAGCATACAGACGATTGGTTCGGCAAATAGCTTGTAGGAGCGTATGATCCTTGAGTGATTTATCCAAATACATGGTTTGCAAAATCGGTGCATCAAAACCTGTGAGAAGCTTCGCCGTAACAATTAAAAACTTAAGTTCAGAATTTGGATCATCAAATTCCTTTACGATTTTTTCTTGCTGACTTTTATCGATTCCGTACTTAGTTTTAAATTCGAGTTCGTCGTTTGCGGTTGTGGAAATTACAACACGGCTTGCTGAAGTTGGAAAGTGTTTATCGAGCTCTTCTTTGTACAGAGCACAAGCAATCCGATCAGGCGTTACAATCATCGCTTTGAATCCTTGTGGCTCAACTTTCTCTCGAAAATGATCTGAGATATCTGCTACAATCTTCTTGATTCTTTCGGGTGCTTTGAGGAATGCTGCCATTTTGGCAGATTTTTTATTGAGCTGATCAGCTTCTTCATCTGAGAGAGCACAGCTTTCTTGAAAGTCTGCGAAAGCTTGATCAATGGTTTCTTTATCAACATGAACATCCACAAGTCGAGGCTCAAAGTGAAGAGGTAATGTAGCATCATCTCTGATTGAATCATGAAAGGTATATCGAGACATATATCCACCCTTATCTTCTTCTGCTCCAAAGGCCCAGAAGGTATTCTTATCTGTCTTATTGACTGGCGTTCCTGTAAGTCCAAATAAAAACGCATTTGGCAATGCTGCGCGCATTTGCCGACCAAGATCACCCTCTTGTGTCCGATGGGCTTCATCTACAAGAACAATAATATTATCGCGCACGTTCAGATTTGGCTTCGCATCTTTGAACTTAAAGATGGTTGAAATAATAATCTTTCGAGTATCGCGTTCGAGCATTTTTTGGAGCTCTGAAATACTCTCGGTTGTCTCGACATTAGCTATGTCAGTAGCATTAAAAGTACCACTGATTTGGGTATCGAGATCAGTTCGGTCTACAAGTACAAGTACAGTTGGACTCTTGAGTGATGGATCTCTCCGGAGTTTCTGTGCAGCAAAGACCATGAGTAGTGATTTACCAGATCCTTGGAAATGCCAGATAAGCCCCTTTTTGATTCGCCCCTCTTTGACTCGCTCCACGATCATATTTGCTCCTTCATACTGCTGAAAACGTGGAATAATCTTAATCCCACGTCCACTTCTATCAGTATTGAACAGTGAAAAGTTTTGCAAGATATCAAGTAATCGCTCTGGCTTCATCAAGTCGGTCAGTTCTTTTCCGATCTCAGCCAGTCAAAGCTGGTGAGCAGTTTTTTGTGTTTCATTGTCTACGCGCCATGGTGCCCAATGTTCGAGTGGTGCACGCACGCTTCCATAAAAAAGCTGTTTTCATTCAGTCGCAAACGACAAAATATTTGGAACAAATAACTGAGGCACAGTATTTTCATAGATATCATGCACCTCATGTGCTCAGTCGAGCCAGCTAATAGAGGGTCGTATTGGAGTTTTAGCTTCTCCTGCTATCACTGGAAGGCCATTTATCATCATCACAATATCGGGAATTTTTGTCTCTCGATGATGTATATGGAACTGGTTGGTAATAATATAGGTGTTGTTTTCGAGATTTTCAAAATCGATCAATTTGACAGGAACATGACGATTATTCTCTCCAAATGGAAGTGTTTTTTCTCCTGTCATCCACCTGTAAAACTCTTCATTGGCCCGCACGAGTCCAGACTGATTCACTGATATTAGCACTGCACGAAGCTTGTAGATCACTTCATCAGCGAGCTCTGGGTTGGCATTGATTTCTGGATTGAGACGAATCAGGGCCTCACGAAGATCTGATTCAACCATTACCTCATTGACGCTCCTGTTGAGTTCATCAGAAGACTTGTATGTCCAAATGTGCGGTTCAATGTTCGACTTAGATGGATCATTAAGATTTACTCCACTGAGTTGGTGGATGATATAGTGTTCGACGCTATTGAGTTCGGTAAAGGTCATAATATTAAAATATTTGGTTTATAAGTGATTTTTGTAGTTTTTTAGAATTTGATATTTTATCATTTAACAATTCAATATTAGTCTTCAAAGAAACAAAAAGATCAACTATAGCTTCTTGATCTACCAACTTTAATGAAGGAATTTCAATGTTCTCAATCATCCCAGTATCAACATGTGGTATGGCAGAACCAATTGTTGCCCTTTTAATATCTTTTGATTTGAATCTTAGAAAGTGAAAAACAAATTCCTTTAAGTAGTTGACATTTTTAATTTCGAGTTTACACATGGTACTTGCTAAAAAACCTTCTTTGCCAAGTAACATCTCTCCAGCATTAGAGCCATCCCATAGAATTAAGATATCATATTCATTAATTTTTATTGATTTGCTCCAAGCCTCCTCTGGAACAACAGACTCCACTTCTCCAGTTCTTAAATACTTTGCATTACAATAAGGCAATCCATCACCAGTAGGTAATAAAATAGGTGGTTGTTTTCCTTTCTTTATTGAGACTATATTCTTAAGCTTTACCCTTAAAGAGGATTTATCATCATAAAAGAAATGTTTTAGATAGGATAGATCATCTTTTTCTAGTCTCTCTAAAACATTAAGTTCACTCTCAACTACCTCATCGATTGCCCACAATAAATCTGCAAGACGAGATTGTTCTTCTATTGGGGGGAGGAGAAGTTGGTAATTAGCAAGATCCTTAAATTTCACCCTAGGGGAAAGTCCTCCGGCAGAATGTGTAATAGCCCAATCAAAAAATTTGTCGTTGAGGATAATAAAGGGCAATAGAGAAGGTACTAATGAACTTTTAGCTCTTAAAACAGTAATATCACCGGAACAAATACCGGAAAATGTAGCTTGAGCTGCCTTTTTTAGGTAAGCTCTACGCCGACCAAATAAAACATCTCCTTCGGAAAACCTTTTCGTAAAAGTTGTTTCATCTTCTATGGGTGCAGATCTTCTTAGATGAATATCTCCAGACTCAATATGCTCTAGGCCCACAACATGCTTTATTCAGTCAGAAATAGTATCTTTTGAAGTTTCTTTTGGCTCAAAAACAATTTCCCCAAGACTTGTCAGCCTCCAATTGGTCTTATCTATTTGAAGAGAATTTATCATATACTAATTTGATTAAATACTTGTCTCATTGATTCTGATAGTGATTCAGAAGATTTTTCCCAGTTGTTGAAATTTTCTTCAAAACTAAGTGTATCAGTATTTATTTCTCGCAATCGAACATAACGATTAATCGCCATGTTTCCTTTTTTTTCTAAAACTTCATCAATGCTCACAACTACTGAAAAGCTATCTATAGTTTCAAAGTTTTTGTAAGCACTAAAGATTCTGTTTACATGTTGGTCTTCAAGAAATCCCATTGTTTTTTCTTGTCTCACCTCATTGACTGCATTTATGAAAAGAATTTTACGTTTTCGATCTGTTGATTTCTTTGTTTTAGTAATAAGTAAGCATGCTTCCATTGGCGAGTTATAAAATAAATTTGGTCCAAGACCAATCACACACTCAACCTGATCATCTTGGATCATTTTTTGTCGCATATCAGCCTCAGAGTCTCGAAAGAGTATTCCATGCGGCCATAGCGAGATGGAGCGACCATTTTCTATGTCCAAGCTTTTCTGGATATGCTGTTGAAAAGCATAATCTGCACACCCCTGCGGTGGTGTTCACCAGATATTTCGCCCATATGGATCAGTCATAAAGCTTTTTTGATCCCATGCTTTGATCGAGTATGGGGGATTTGCTAGGACAACATTAAATTTCTTGAGTTCATCATTTTCCAAGAAAGCTGGCTCAGCCAAAGTATCTCATCGTACAACTTGAAACTCCTCAATCCCATGAAGAAACATGTTCATCCGTGCAATCGCAGAGGTAATCAGATTGATCTCTTGTCCGTATAATTTGAGAGTTCGATATTCCTTTCACTCCTCCTTGAGGTGAAGTGCACAATTGAGTAAGAGTCAGCCCGAACCACAAGTTGGGTCATAGACACTTTCTCCAGGTTGTGGATCCATGATCATCGTCATGAGTTTTACCACAGTTCTATTCGTATAAAACTCCGCTGCAGTATGACCACTATCATCAGCAAATTCTTTAATGAGGTATTCATAGGCATTCCCAAGTTGATCGTCAGGGACATTTGCAGTAGTCAATTGATGCTGGGAAAAGTGCTCAATGAGATTTACGAGTGTTTCATCAGAAAGGCGTTCTTTATTCGTCCAGTTGGCATCACCAAAGATCCCAAAAAGTGTTTCAGGATTGGCCTTTTCGATCTCACGCATACATTCTTGGATTTTCATTCCGATGTTTGTAGAGGTCTCACGAATATCTTTCCAGTGTACTCCTTTTGGGATCTGAAAATGATGGTTCTCCGCAAACGCGGCATACTCTAGATCCCCATCACTTTCTGTGAGTGCAGTTTCAAACTCCTCATCATATACATCACAAATACGTTTCAAAAACAGTAACGGAAAAATATACTGCTTATAATCGCCAGCATCTATAGTCCCACGTAGAGCGATAGCTGCTCACCAGAGATATTTTTCTAGATCTTTTTGGTTCATGTAGAGTATTGGGTTAATATTTTTTTGAATTTCTCTTCAGCTTTCTGACTTTCTTCCCATGCAGACTTGAGATCTAAAAATGCTTCTTCGACACTCGGTAAATTGTCCTCAATAATTTTCTCAATGTAGAGTGGAATATTGAGATTAAAATCATTTTCCTTGATCTCAGTCATGCTGACAACCTTACAGTAGTTCTCAACATCTTTTTTATCAGAGTACCACTGAAAAATCTTTGAAACGTGCACCTTTTCGAGATAGTTTTGAGCCCTTCCTACTCGAACTTGATCAGATGCGTCAATGAATAATACACTTTCCTTCAGGGATGATTCCTTTTTCTGCTTAAAGATGAGAATACAAGGTGCAAGAGGTGTCCCATAAAAAATGTTTGATCCAAGACCAATTACGGCTTCAAGTAAATCTTTTTCGAGCAATGCTTTACGAATTTTACCTTCTGCACCTTTACGAAATAGGGCTCCATGTGGAAGCACGATCGCCATACGGCCAGTTTTATTCATAGATGTGATCATGTGCTGTACCCATGCCATATCGCCGTTCCCTTTTGGTGGGACACCAGCAATATTTCGACCAAATGGATCATTCGCCCAGTTTTCTGCTCACCACTTATCAAGTGAGAATGGCGGGTTAGCAATTACGCAATCAAATTTCTTCAATCCATCAGCCTCAAAGAAAGCTGGGTTTCGTAAAGTATCACCTCTCATAATCTGGAATTCTTCAATCCCATGAAGAAACATATTCATTCGGGCGATTGAGCTTGATGTCAGATTTTTTTCTTGCCCATAGAGACTGAGTGTTCGATAGTCCCGGGATCGCTCTTTGAGATGATCTACACACTCAAGAAGCATACCTCATGTTCCACATGCTGGGTCATAGATGGTCTCTTTTTCTTTCGGATCAAGTATCAGTCCTATGAGATGAACAACAGAACGAGGTGTATAAAATTCTCCCGCTTTTTTGTTTGTGAGATCGGCAAAATGTTTGATGAGATATTCATATGCTTGCCCTAGGATATCACTTTCCACTAGTCTGTTTGAAAGTGAGTATTGAGAATAGTGCTCGATAAGATCAACCAAAAGCCGATCGGACAACTTATTTTTATTGCTCCAATGTGCATCACCAAAGATACCATAAAGTGAATTTTGATTTGCCTGTTCTATTCCTCGCAATGCTTTCTCAATAGTCAGTCCAACATTCGTCGTTTTTTCTCTAACATCAGACCAATGACATCCCGCTGGAATGATGATACGGTGAAACTCAGGAAGAGTAGCATATTCCTCATCACCTCACGACTCTTCAAGTGCTTGTTGGTATTCTTCATCATACACATCAGAAATCCTCTTAAAAAAGAGTAATGGAAAGATATATAACTTAAAATCAGAGGCATCTACTGGTCATTTTAGAATCCAGGCTGCTTTGGAGAGATACTGTTCTAACTGAGAAAGGGTTATTTTCATTAGACGTATTATATATATATCTCCTCTTTCTCAAGGATATTTCATACATTTATTTTCCTATCTGAGGCATCTTGTCCTTTACCACCAAATTCTCTCCAAAATGCCTTAGAATTTCACCTTTTTCCATTTGACTTCCACTGGTAAATATGAAGTTGAGATATTCTTTCTTTGTGATACTTTTTGCTCATTCTCCATGAATCATTTTCTGCATTTCATTGACCTTATTTATCTCTTTTGTAAGCTTGTTGTCGAGAAGTGGCTTGTAGCTTATCATACTCTCGCAGAGTGATGCTAACCCTTCCGCAAGTGCTTCTTCTCGTACGTGTTTTTCGTTACAGGTGGATCTACCTGCATGACGGTTACAACGATAGTACACGTATCGTTTTCAGAATGCATTAATTTTTTCTTCACCTGTAATTCACGATCAACAGGATCAACATTTGAAAATCTTGCCGAAATAGAAGTTTTTTCTTCCCCATACTCCTTTGGAGACAACCTTGAGCTTCACGCGGACTTCATCAAAGAGTTCCTTAGTGATGAGAGGCGTATAAGCTCACTTGTACCAATTGCCACTTTTCTCTGGATATTCAAATTCTCAGTAGTAAAATGGTGATTTAAGCATTCGATAGATCATGCTCAGAGTGAGTCGTTTTCCGTTTTTGGTTCGGAGTCACTTGGCATGTGCAAATTCCCATACCTGTCGACCACTAAATCCTTCGTTAGCTATCCACTCGAACATCTGTTTTACGAGAGGGGCTCTTTCGGCATTGACCTCAACATGGCTTTTTTCATTCTTCGTTCTTCACCGTATGACATCATATCCTATGGGCACCATTCAGGGTCGCATACCGAGCTCGCATTTTCTTCTGAGCCCTCTTCGTACATTCTTCGCACGATTATCATTTTCAAGTTTTGCCTGACTACAGAGAATCATCAGAAGGAATTTCTCGTTTGGGTTATTTCAGAAGGTAGTTCCATGGGTTCGGATTTGTATTAAAAGACCTTCATCCATCATATCGACGATGGATCAAAGGTCTCCTGCATTCCTCGACAATCGATCAGGTGCCCACGTGAGTATGGCATTGTACTTCTGCTCTCTAATGCCGTTTAAGAGCTCAATATACCCCTTTCTTTGCCCTGAAGCCTTGGCTGATTTACTCTCCGTTACCGTCTCAACTATATCGAGTCATTCTTGTTCGGCTATCTTTTGCATCTCATGAATCTGAGAATCAATAGAAAGGGCTTGTTTTTCATCGGATTCCGATGATTTTCGAGCATACAAGCAGTATTTTAGAGGTATATCTTCCATACTGTAAGTAATGTATATTTCGACTCGGAAGTCTAGGGAAAAGTGAAAGAAAGTGCAGAAAAAGACACTAAAAATGATAAATAGCTACAGTTTGATCATTTTTCGAGAATACATGATTTACCATGATCGTAAAAGCATCGACGACATCATCGTGGCGCTCTTTTCCAAATCAAAGTATTTGTTCTACCAACATAACTCATGCTTCGGTGCGAGGAAATCGAATTCTTCCGCTTTTTATGAAGTCAGAGGTAAGGATGAGTCTTTCTCTTTTAGAACCACGTGATATTTTTCAGATAATATCCATTTGAGAATTTTTCTTCAGGTATTGCTCCAGGGCTGGTTGGTATCCGTTATTTTCAATAATAACTTCATGCTTGTTATGTTTGTACTTTGCTGATTGACGGTTGTGATATTCTTCAAGAGTTGATGCCGTATCTGGAAAATTCATTCTTCTTGTAAAGGCATCAACGACAAAAAGAATTTTGTGTTCACGCTTTCACCATTCCCATCCTGTCACAAAAGCGGTATAGTCACTCGACTCCTTATCTCATATCGCCAAATCGACTCATGTATCGAGGTCAATAGGGTGAGGAAGACAACTACTGTGAAAACCATTATAACTGTTTATTGTACTTGGAAAAGGTTCTGGAAAATCATCGTACCACTGTATCCATTCAGGAAGAACGACCTGTCACTCAGCTCATGCATCTTCGAGCATATACTCTGTTCTCCAAGCTACCTCGCTCCCAATAGCTCATCGGAGTTCTTTGATGTCTTCTTCGGAGTATCTCTCAGACCAGAGACATTTACCTTGATCATCGAGAATTGGATATTTTCGGAATACCCCTGATTTTTCACCACTTTCTATTCGATCCTTCATTCGCATCAGGAGTGAGTCGCGATGAAGCATATTCCCAACAAGGAATATTCGTGTTTTTTTGATATCTCCGAGAGGAATGATTTCTTTCGTAAACCACTCAAAAAGTCTATCTCTTCCTTCTCGTGTTTTTGAGGATTGGAGATCTTCGATATCATCTGCGATAATAAGCTGAGGTCTGTGGTTTCTATGTCTGATTCACCGTGCAGATTGCTCTACAGATACGACGGTAATCCTGGCTTGTGATTTAAGAAGGACAATAGAAGATGCATTAAATTCATCTCATTCCTCACGAAATGGTCAGAGGTCTTTTTTTAGCATTTCATTGTTCATGATCTCTTCTTTGAGATTTCGCATATAGAGCTTTGCTTGTCCTTGTGTTTGTGCGACAATAACAATAAATTTGTAATTGTGTTTTCCAAGAATACTCCACAGAGGAAGTGCTGTATTTATAATGGTCGACTTACCCGATCATCGAAATGCCATAATTGTCGTAAAAAGATTCTTTTCATCTTCAGCGAGATGAAATATTTCTTTATGAAACCATGCCATAGGCGAGGTAACATAGTGAGAGAAATATATCTCGAAGAAGAGTTGGAAACTCTCACGAGCGAGTTGTCGGCGTATAGGGGTAGATTTCTCTATAGCCTTGAGATCCTTTGGATCTATTAACATTTTTTTCATAAAAGAAAATTAAGATTTATTTTGGTAACTTTTGAGGACTCTACGAATCACATCTTTCTGCTCTTTTGTTAGTGTCTCTTTGTCGGGAGTATCGATGATCTCGATCTTGTTTCAATACACCGAATGTCTCGACTTAAGCCAAAAGATAATGGCGGTCATATTCCCATCTTTCATACCTTTGAGGAGCTGAGATTCAGCCATATCATTCATCAGAAATATTCATCTTTGTAAAGCTTTTTTGGCTTTCTTTGCAAAAAGTGGATCACTCTGAAGCCAGCGATAGTAGGTGGATCTTCCGATACCACTTTTCTCGCAAGCGATTTGAACAATAGGTGTTTTCTCAAGATGTTCGAGGAGGAGTTCTTTGTCTCCTTTCATACGCGAAGCAATATTTTTTTCTGGCATAAATTTTAGGTTATCTTTTCAGCTTTTTTGCCTGTGTAATCTTCCCATCGTTGAATAGTTTTCGCACAGTACACAGGATTGATTTCTACTGTGAGACATTTTCTGCTTGTCTGTTCGCATGCCATCAGCGTACTTCCCGATCAGCAAAAGGGGTCATAGACGATATCATTTCTCTTAGTGGAATTGAGTACCAGTTCTCGTAAGAGTGGGATTGGCTTCATCGTAGGGTGTATCGTATTTTTCCTGACTCTTGGAAATGGGAGAATACTCTTTGCTTTCCCACCATAGAAAATATGTTTTTTGTACCATCAGTATGCAATGAGTTCATGCTGAGGGAGATAATCAAGACGACCAATAATGGCAGAATCTTTAATCCAAATGAGAAGTTGAGTAAAACGCATTCCTGCAAGAAGCATACCTTCTCTGAGAGCAAATATCATCTTGTCAGCATTGAAGATGTAGGATGCATTTTTCTCAGCCATATATGGAAGCATGGGCGAAATCCATCTTCTTGTGAACTCTGCATACTCTCTATCACTTTGAATACCGTCCTGAGGGATATCCTCGAATTTCTCGGTTGTTCCTGTAAATCCTTTCTTTGATTCCACATAGTCAATTCAATATGGTGGATCCGTGAGAAGCAGATTGATTTTCTCTCAATCACGAAGCAGTCGCTTCCAGTTATCTGTGTTACAAGCATCCCCGCAGACGAGAAGATGATTTCAGAGGAGAAATATATCTCCGATGTTAACACTAAGCTCCTTTGATTTTGGTAGCTTTGTTGTTTGTAAGTTTTTCATAGCGTTTAATGATTAGGTCAATAAATAAAGGTTCGTATTCCATCAGAAGAGCAGTTCTCTTCATCTGCTCACACGCTATCAATGTGCTACCCGATCAACCAAAGAGATCGAGAACTATATCTCCTACTTGAGTACAGCGTTTAAGGGGCTTCTCGTGCAATGTGGGAGGTTTTTCTGTTGGGTGCTCGTAATCACCTGCCACAAGTCTCTTTGCGAGCCACAAGTCAAATAAATCGATTATGTCTTCGAGTACTCGATTGCCGACTCCAACTTCTTTATCGAGTACTTCTGTGAGATTGCGTAAATCAGGTGAGAGATATGGTTTTCAGCGTGTTCCGTACACACATGGTTCATAACTTCGGTTGAAAGCTATTTGCGGAGTCGCATTCATATTGTTTTTAATCCAGAGACAGACTCTTCTTGGATCGAGATTGAGCGAAGTGTAAACATTCTGAAGAAGTCATATTGTGTTCGGATCACACCAACAAAAAATATGCGTATTAGGATGGGCATGGATCAATCCATTTGCAAGAGTTACTGTCAGAAACTCTCGATACGCTTCTTTGGTTTTTGTATCATTAGTTTTCTTAGCTCCATACTGTTTAGTATTACTAAGTCATTTCGAATAGTCTAAACCGATATTATACGGAGGATCATAATAGAGCATCGAGATATTTAATGATGCTTCGGGAAGAGAATTTATCAGTTCCGCAACTGTCTCAGGATTGGTGGAGTCTCCGCACATAATTCTATGATTTCAGAGGGCATAAATATCTCCAATCTTGCTTTGTGGTTCTCATATCTCAGCGAGTTCTTTTTCTACTTGGAAGTCATCTTCTTCTACGCCTAACATCGCATCCCACATACTGGAGAGTTCCGTATTATCGAATCCTATATCAAGAAGCAGTCCCACATCAAAATCTTTGAGGATTTCGAAATCCCAGTCTCAGGTGTTTTGGTTGAGTCGCAAATTGAGTTCTCGCTCTCTCTCAAGTGAGAGTGATAAATACAAAACTGGCACCTCTTTGATAGCAAGTGCTTTGGCACACTCTAGTCTGAAATGTCATCCAATAACAACATTCTTTCTTTCAGGAAGATTGTTCACAATGATTGGGTCTACCAATCCGTACTGACGAATACTTTCCATCAGGTTCTGCATTTGCTTCTCTGTGTGTTTCCTCGGATTATATTCCGAGGCACGGAGAGAGTCTGTGGAGAGATAGACTATTTTCTGTCGAAGGTCAGAGACCTTGGTTTGCTGAGACATAAAAAAAGAATAAAGAAGTAGAAAGAGATTGCTCTCTGGAACATATTAAACTCTGTGTCACGCAACTCTAAAAAGTTTATTATTCTTTCATTAAAAAAAGCATTTCAAAAAGAAAAACCCTCTATTAGGGTTTATATGATTTTACAAAAATGTGCCTGAGTCGTGTCACGAGACTCTTTATAAATCCTCTATAAAGGATGAAGAAATAGTAAAATTTGTGCGATACGATTATCTTGATATACCGAGAACGAATATTATATTTTACCCTAAAAGCAATAGAGTAGACTAATAAGCAAGTAAAGGCGCTCTGAGATAGAATATTACTCCAAAGTAATATTATTGAGTGCACTATTTAAATCATCCAATTGATGTTTGCCTGACTCGCGTTCAAGTTTATAGGTTTTGAAATAAAACTCTAGGGGTCTGAAGAGCAGAGAAAAATAAGCCCATCAAATTGGAATAGCAATTAAAAATATTTCATACCAAGCTATATCCCTTAGAAGTGTCACAGGTCAAATTAATAATATTTGAACTCAAATAATAACAGAAAAAAAGCTATATATGAAAATGCCAACCCATTTATTTGGAAATATACTAGCAAAACGATTAATCAATAGAATTACTATTCAAGAACAAATATAAATGAGAAATTTTAAAATCGTGATTAAGAGTATATAGCTCAAAACGGCTATATACCATTTTGTTCCCAGTAAATATATAAGGAGCAAGTTTAATCAAATCCCTATTAATCAGAATAAAATATAGTTAATCACTATTATGAAAGGTATGAATACAAGCATTCTCAAAAAATAAGTTAAACTATTTTTCCAAAACTTAAATAATGCGGATTTACTTTCTGCAAGATTTGTGGAATTAAGAATCCATCATTCTTGATCTATAAATTTAATATACTTCCGTTTAAGCAGTGATAAATCATCTTCATTTATTTCCACCTTAAATGTGTAAGGTTTTGTGCCTATATGTTCATAGAAATCGAAAAAATAAGGAGAATTGATTTGGCTTGTTTTTAAAGTAACAATGGTTTTAATTGAGTTTGCATTAATTGCTCATATGTTGCGATCATCTTCTTCATAAGGAAATTGAGAAAATAACCATACACATGGGTATCTAATATTGGAATGATTGATGAGTATCATATCGTAGTACTCTTCTTGTGTACTCTTGATACATACAAGCGAAAAGGAAGGACTTACAGAGTGGGTATACTTTTTGAGAGGGAGTTGCTTTAGTTTTGAGAGTCATTTTTTAAACCATCACATTATCTCAAATCTTTCGTGAGCTGTTTGTATTTTTTCTGTTTTGTAATTCTCAATAATATATTTTTTGAGAAGATTAAATTTCGTTTCACGGTCATTCTTTGAGATTTTTCGGAGGAAATCAGCATCTATTAGTACAAGTGTATTTTCTCTGAGTATGCAAGGATTTGTGTGGTGACCAGGACCACGAGAGAGTGCTGAGATATTCCATCCACGATGTTTCATTTCATCAAACATATAGCCAATAGATATTAAGCAGGGGCCATCTCTTCCATGTTTTGGATACGTAAGATCTGCGAGGGAAATTAAAAGTTCCAAATCAGTCATACTGCTAAAACGATTGATACATTCTCGAACCCATCAGTCATGATCAAAATATATAGAAGTCATACAAAAAAATGAAGAAATAAAACTTTAAACTGATGAGTTAACATCCTTTTCAAGCATATGATTGATAGCCTGACTTGCTCTGAATCCATCATAACCTTGAAATTTCTCTGTAACAGATTGTTCTACGATTATTTTCATATTCAGACGGTATTCTTTCTCTTGTTTTAAAAAAAGAAATGGTTCAGATTCCATACCCATAAATTCTTGTAAACTTTTTGAAAGTCGTCATTTTGCCTTGCGGATACTGTCTGGTGCTGCATTAGAAAGCCATGAAAATTTTTGTCTGAGTCCTAAAAGACAAAGAATGATTCAACTATTTGGAACTGACCCATCTTTGTTCTTCAAATGAATGTCAGAGTATGTGATTGTATCAAAATATTTTCCATGAAGATACACTTTCACAACTACCTGGGCACTTTTTTCTTCCCAATGAGTAATACGAAGACATATATCAGACCATTTGGTTCATGATGGGAGAGGTTTTGCAGTACGACTAAACCCTTTGCTTCATTTTTGTTCATCAACTACCGTATACAATATTTCTGCTATTTCGCCTGGAAGTTTATCTGGATTCCTATTATCGAGTATCGCTTGTTCAATTCTTGCCTCGACAACTTTCGGATTTAGAAACCCCTTTGTTTCATAACCTGTACCCGCCTCTATAATCTTGTTTTTTGTTACCTGTGCATATTTTTGTAGCTGTAGACGTTTTTCGGCTAAATTATTCATAATGAGAATTTATGAGTTTTATATTTTTAGTTTAGATGATCAATAACCATTCAATGGGATATCTCTGTTCAGTCTCTTGTCTGCATTATATAAGATGCGGTCGCTTTCCGTGAAAGGGATACTATTTTTTTTACATTCATTTCTGAGGTCTTTGAGATATTGAAGATAGAGTTTTATCTGTTTATTTCTATTCTTTTCACTTTTATAAGTCGTTAATTTAAGTGGTTCTTTGTAGAGTATTCGATACACGCGCTGATCGATGATTTGATATATATTCTTATTTTTAAACCTCAGCATAGTAGAGGCCATAGGGAGTCAAATACCCTTTATTTGCAATAAGGCAGATAATATCTTGATTGTTAAAACTTCATCAATTTGAGTTGAATCTGTCTTAATTTGGTTCAAGAGATTGAGCGCATTATCTGTGATATTTACATAACGATTCTCTTTCCATAAAACTAGCTCATTTATTGTATTCTGATCAAAT
>Ga0172380_10003721_pt1 | contig 20545 bp, 16 predicted proteins | sample Leawe162metaG_FD_119747 | JGI IMG/M metagenome (GOLD analysis project Ga0172380, IMG submission 119747) | Leachate microbial communities from a municipal landfill in Southern Ontario, Canada - Leachate well 162 metaG | ecosystem: Engineered > Solid waste > Landfill > Unclassified | place... | reverse complement strand
GGCGTCCGCGCCGCCTCGATCCAGAGCGGCCTGGAGCTTAGCGGCAGCGTTGCCGACGTGCTCGACACGGTGCAGCAGCAGGGCGTCCTCGACAGCCTTACCGCTTCGTGGGATAGCAACACGCGGGCGGCCGGCCTGCGGTCCAGCGCCGAGCTGGAGCGGTCCAAGGGCAAAAGCGCCATGACCGCCGGCTATATCGGCGCCGGCAGTTCCCTCCTAACCGGTTTCTCGAAACTCTACACGGTGTAAGCTATGGTCCGCCTCCCCGTCGACGTCATGACCATGGGCAACCGCGGGGAGTTGCCGACGAGCAACCTCCAGGTTGACAAGGCCACCGCTGCCTCCTTTGGCGGGCAGGAAGGGCAGGCGCTCGCCGGGCTCGGCGACGCGCTCGGCGGACTGGCCGCCAAGGTTGTCGCCAACCAGCGCAAGGTCGCAGAGTTCGGCTACGAGGAGCAGTTCATCAAACTGCAGGAGGCCGACAACACCGAATACGAGGAGCGCCAGCGCACGCAGCTGTCCGGATCCGGCGAGGGCTGGTGGCAGGGCGCCCGCGAGGCGACGAGGTCGCGCTTCGACAACTGGCTCGGTACGCTTCCGCCGGCCGCCCGCGCCGAGTACAGCGCCAAGGCGTCGCGCTTCACGGCCGCCCGCGCCGGCTCGGCCTTCCGCGACCAGTACCAGCAGCAGGACACCTACACGAAGGGGACCCTGGCCGAGGAGCAGCGCAAGGCCGGGCTCCAGGTCCAGAACAACCCGATGACCTATGAGCAGTTCGCGCAGCAGCAGATCGACCTGATCGACAAGTCGACCCTGCCGGCGGCGGAGAAGGAGCGCCTCAAGACCGAGGCCAGGAACTCGCTCGCCTATGTCGCCGAGAGCGCGCGGGCGCAGAAGGACCCGGATGGCTATATCGCTGGCCGGCTGGCGCCCGGCATGGACGGCATGAAGGAGCTCCTGCGCAACAAGGAGGGCTTCCGCGAGCAGCCGTACTGGGACACGAACGCCTGGCGCGTCGGCTACGGCAGCGACACGATCACGAAGGCGGACGGCACGGTCGTTCGCGTGACGCAGGGAATGAAGGTGTCCCGCGAGGACGCCGAGCGCGATCTGGACCGCCGGATCAAGACCGAGTTCCTGCCGGCGGTCGTCGAGGCCGTCGGCAAGCCGGCGTTCGACAAGCTGTCCGGCCCGGCTCAGGCGGCGCTCGTGTCGCTGTCCTACAACTACGGGTCCGGGGCGTGGACCGGCTCGCTTGCCGGCATCGCCGAGGCGGCCAAGAGCGGGGACCCGGCGAAGCTCGCGGCGGCGATCGAGGCCAAGAGCGGCGACAACGGCGGCATCAACGCCGGCCGGCGCAAGTCCGAGGCGGCCATGGTCCGCGCCGGCGCCAGCGGCACGGGCGTGTCGGCGGCCAGCCTGCAGCTCACCCCGCAGCAGCGCGCCGCCGTGGACGAGACGGCGCAGCGTTCGATGGCCGCTCAGACGCAGGCGGCTACGCAGGCGCACCAAGCCGAGTTGGAGACGCGCCGCAACGCGCTGTTCATCGACCTGAAGGAGGGCACGGCCCCGCAGGCAGCGTATCAGGACGCGCGCAGGTCCGGGCTGCTCTCCGACTATGACCAGATCCAGAAGGCCGAGAACATCATCAAGCAGCGGTTCAAGGACGAGGCCGACTACTCGACCGGCGCCGCGCTCGTCGAGGGCGGCCGCGGCGTGTCGAACCCCTACAACAAGGCGCACCGAGACGGCGTCACGGCCTACTACGACCGCGGGGTCAAGAACGGTGCGGATCCAGCGGCGCTGGCGGCTCAGATCTTCGACAAGACCGGCGTCGTGCCGCAGGCCTTCGCGACGGCGATCCGCGGCGCGCTCATCTCGGAGGACAAGGCGCGCGTGGCGGCCGGGCTGCTCACGGCGGCGAATATGCTGCGGCAGAACCCGAACGCCATGGCCGGCGTTGATGGCGGCTCGGACCTGGAGAAGTCCGCGATCGAGTACCGGCGGCTCACCGAGGGGCTCGGCATGTCGACCGAGCAGGCGGCCGAGAAGATCATGAAGGACGCCCGGGATCCCGAGCGGCTCAACCCTGTCAAGCAGGAGCAGCTCCAGCAGTTCAGGAAGCAAAACCTCACGCAGGAGCAGATCGACAAGCGCGTCGCTGCGGCGTTCTCGTCGTGGAACCCGTTCAGCGACGCGCCGTTCAGCGCGCAGCTTCCGACCGGCGACCAGCGGACGGCCATCTCTGGCATCTATTCGTCCTTCGCCCTGGAGGGGTTCGAGCGGCACCGCGACCCGGACACCGCGCTGGCTTACGCCGATGCGCAGTTCAGCAAGCAGTTCGGCCTGCAGAACGGCGTCATCACGCGCTACCCGCCGGCGAAGGCGAACCTTCCGAAGATCCCGGGATCCGGGCCGGACGGATACCGCTGGATCAATGAGCAGGCGGCGCAGACGGTGAAGGAGCAGCTCGGCATCGTTGTCGATCCGAGCCAGATCGTGCTTCAGCCTGTCGAGCGGGTCGGGGCCAGCACGCGCGCCGGCTTCGACGGAAAGCCGACAGAGGTCAAGCGCAAGGACGGCAGCTCGTACCTGGCCGTTCCCTACCAGATCGTGGTGCAGCCCAAGACGCCGGAGCAGGATGTCCACATTCTGAACGGCGCGTTTTTCCCGGACGTCGACACCTACGTCGCCGGCAAGAACAAGGAGATCGAGGAGAAGAACGCCACGCCGTACACCGGCTATGACCAGTTCGGCATTCCATTTGAGGTGGCGCCGTACCAGCACAGTCTGGTAGAGACGGAGCAGCAGAAGACCAACAAGGCGCTGTACGAGAGCCAGCAGCGCGAGCGGGAGCGGCAGGCGGCGCGCAAGGCGGCCGACGAAGCCGGGGCCCGCGCACAAGAACGCCGGAGGCCGGGGCCGTGACATTCAAGACCTTCGACGAGCTCGACGCCGAGACGGGCCCCGCGGCGCTGTTCTCGAACACGGCGGTGCGGCCGACTGAGCTTCCGACGGCCGGGTATGACACGCCGGAGACGATCCGAAAGGCCGAGGAGATCTCGCAGCGGTCTGTCCTCGCCGCGGCGTTTCGGCAGGACAATACCGTCGTGTCCATGCTTACGCGCAAGGATACCGGCGTCGACAACCACGACGACGGCGAGTTCGACCCGGTCTCCTACATCAAGCAGCACAACCTCGGCGGCTACGAGGACAGCTTCATGGGCGTCATGAACACGCCCAGGGCTGACGCGATCAGGTCGCAGATCGAGCGGGAGCGGCAAGACCGCGAAACCCTGGCCGCGTCCGGCTGGACGGGGACGTTCGCGCAGATCGCGGCCGGGCTGTTCGACCTTCCGACGCTGATCCCCGGCACGGTAGCCGTGCGCGGCGCTACCGGGGGCTGGTCGATCGGGAAGTCAATGCTCATGGCCGGGACGTCCGCCGCAGCCACTCAGGCCGCCACGGAGGGGTTTTTGCAGGCCACGCAGCAGACCAGGACCGGCGCCGAGAGCATGGTCAATATCGGGGCGGCGGCCGTGCTCGGCTCGCTGCTCGGCGGGGGTGTCGCGGCGGTGCTCGGCAAAAACGAGCGCATCGCCGCCGAGAAGGCGCTCGCGAACATTGCAGACATTCAGTCAGGGGCCAAGCCGAATGAGTTCATTCCTGATCATGTGCTGGCTGAGCGCTCTCCTGCCGGCGCTGGCGCGGACGTCGCAGAGGGGGCGTTCTATGTCGACCCCATTCAAAAAGCCAGGACGCGAGAGGAACTGGCGGTCGAAGGCGCGGCGGCAGGAGCGACCGTCAAGCTCACGTCCTGGTTTAACCCCGTGCTGCGGGCAACCCAGCGCTACGCGGCGTCGGCGCGGCAGGTAGGAAACGTCCTCTACGAGAACACCATCTACAGGGCGATGCACTCGGCCGGCGACACAACCGGCGCGTCGGTCGAGGCGGCCATCAGGACGCGCGTGTCGGCGCTGCAAGGCGAGGCGCTCAGCTCGGCGCAGGCCTCGTACAAGGAGATGCGCTCCGCCGGAACCCGCATGAGCGAGGACGACTTCTACAATGCCGTCGGCCGGGCCATGCGAAACCGCGATGAGGACGCGAACCCGTTCGTCGCGCGGGCGGCGCAGGGCTACCGAAAGCTGTTCGACGAGTTCACCCGGGACGCGCTCAAGCTCGGCCTGCTCGAGCAGGGCGACCTCGACGTCAAGACCGCGGCGAGCTACTTCAGCCGCATCTACAACCGCGATCGACTTCTGGCGACAGAGCCGGAGTTCCTGGACGTGATCGGCCGGCACTTCGCCGAGCGCATGCAGAGCGCCTACGAGATCGACACGACGCAGCTCGCCGGCGCCCGGGCCAAGTACGAGCAGCGCCGCGCGGACATCAGTTCGTCCGGCGCCGATCGGCTTGCGCGCATCAACGAGGTCGAGGCCTCCGGAGCCAAGCTCGACGCAGACAACGCCCGCTTCGCCGAGCTTGCGGACGACCTCACCGAAGCCAGGGCTGCGGTGCTCGCTGCGGCGGACGAGGCGGCCAAGACGGCGGCCCGCGCCGAGGTCAAGCGCATCATGTCCCAAGGGGGCGAGGACTTCGCGGCCTTCTTGAAGGAGCGCGCAGCGCTTCGGTCGCGGCGACGGGCGCTGACCGTGGCGAACCCCGACGCACAGGCGTCGAAGTTCGAGCGGCTCAGTCAGCGCATCGACGACGAGCAGGAGGCGGCGAAGCGCTCCATCCTCGCGGCGGCGAAGCGCATGAAGAACGTCATGAACCGGCTCGCCGCAGACCCCGGCGGCCGGGCGGAGGCGGCGCTCGCCGACGCGCTGGCGGAGGCCGAGAAAATCCAGAAGGCCATCGCGGCGTCAGACCGTAGGCTCGAGGCCCTGGCCCGCCCGGCAGGCGACCAGCCGGAGGGCCTCGCGGCGTTCTGGGCGCAGCGCAAGGCGGAGCAGGACGCCGCCCGGGCCACGGCGCAGGAACTCGTCGACGAGCTGGAAGCCCTGGCGCTCCGCGGGATCGACGCAGACGAGCTGCGGGCGGCGCTCTCGCCGGCCGAAGCCAAGACCAAGGGCCAGCTCGCCGAAGGCGCTGAGGTACGCAAGGGCCAGCGCGAAGGCCGGCTCGCCGGGCAGGGGGCCAAGGTTACGGAGGCCGAGTTCGGCGTGCTGGACGCCGAGCAGCTCGTCCAGTCGCTGAAGAAGCTGCTCGACGACCTTGCCACGCAGGCAAGCGAGCGCAGCGTGCGGCGCGGCGAGGTGATCGGCAGGATGAAGGAGCGCGCCGCCAAGCTGGCGCCGGAGGAAGTCAAGAAGAACGCGGCCGCGCAGAGCGACAAGCTCGACCGCGTGATCGGGGCGGTCGAGGAGCGCTTCGATAAGCGGTGGGGCGCGCGGCGGGCGATCGGCCTGGAGCGCAAGGAGACCTATGATTTCGAGGCCGCCGGCCGCGCCACGGCGAAGGAGATCTACGACAAGATTTCCGGGAAGGTGCAGCAGCGGGACGACCTGCCGACCTTCATAACGAAGATCACGAGCGGCCCGTTGAAGGACAGGACCTTCATGGCGCCGGACGAGCTCCTGGCGGGCCGCGGCTGGCTGAAGGACGACGTGCGCGAGGTGGCGAACCGCTACGCGCGGGCCATGGCCGGGGAGATCGAGCTCACTCGGCGCTTCGGCAAGGCGGATATGTCCGAGCAGCTCAGCCAGATTGCGAAGGAATACTCGGACATGCGTGTCGCGGTCGACAAGGCGGGCTCGATCGACGAGGTCAATCGGATCCTCGGCCGCAACAAATTCAGCAAGCGCGCTGATCTGGCCAAGGCCAAGGTCGAGGCGCAGCAGGCGCTCGCCCGGGACGAGGCCTCGGCCATCACCGACACGAAGGCCGGGCGGGATCTGATCCGCGGCACCTACGACCAGGGCGTGAACAACTCGAACTTCGCCAGCGTCACACGCTCGCTGATGCACTTCAACTACCTGCGGCAGATGGGCGGCGTGCTGCTCGCCAACATCACGGACTTCTACCGGCCGGCCATGGTGCACGGGCTTGGGCCTTATCTGCGTACCATGCCGCAAGCGATGGCCGAAGCGTTCGGGGCCGGCAGCGGCGGGTTCAAAGCCTCGGTGAAGGAGGCCCGGCTCGCCGGCCTTGTCTATGAGCGCGTGACCAATTCGCTCATGGCGGCGAACGGCGACATCGCCGATCCGTTCCTCGCGAAGACGACGCAGATCGAGCGCTTCATGCAGAAGGCGACCGGACTGGCGTCTCGCTGGAACCTGATAAACCTGTTCACCGATGCGCAGCAGACCATTGCCTCCACCATGTCCCAGCACCGGGTCCTGGAGGCCGCGCTCGGCAATGCCGGGCGGGATGGCTCATTCGTCAAGGGTGACGGCGTGCGCCTGTTGCGCATGCTCGGCATCGACGAGCAGGCGCAGGGCGATATCGCCCGGCTGTTCGGGAAGTACGGCGAGACGATCGACGGCATCCGGGTTGCCAACACGGAGCGCTGGCTCCAGGAGGGCGGCACCGCGGCGCAGATCGAGCGCAACGAGCGCGCCGTCAGAGCGTACCGGAACGCGATCAACACGGACGTCAACAGCGTCGTCTCGCGGCGCGGCATCGGCGACGCCCCGCTGTTCGCCAACCACCCGGTCGGCAAGATGATGACGCAGTTCTCGGGCTACGCCATGGGCGCGCACAGCCGCGTCATGGTCCGCGGCATGCAGGAAGGCCACGCGCGGCTCGTTGGCGGCCTTATCGCGATGACGATGCTTGGCGCCGCCACGTCCTATCTCGCGGCCTGGCGGGGCGGCGCTGAGCGCTGGAAGCGCTATGCGGACGAGACGAGCAAGAACCCGGCCCTCCTGATCGGCGAAGGCCTGGACAGATCCGGCTTCTTCCCGATCCTGTTCGACATCGCCAACCGGGCAGAGCGCGTCTCGGGCGCCGTCGGTTACGACTATCGCTTCAACCCGGTGAAGTCCCCGATCTCGGCGCTCGGCGGAGGCAAGGCGCTCGGCGTCGTGTCGACCAGGGCCTCCGACAGCTCGGCTGCGTTCGGCGCGCTGCTTGGCCCCACCGCCGGCTTGATGGACAGCGCGATCGCCGCGGGGCGCGTCGCGGCTGACACCGCGGCCGGCAAGCGGTCGCCGCGGCGCGACGTGAACCAGGCGATTGCCGGCCTTCCGTTCAATAGCTACTATGGCATCAGAGAAATGTTGCAGGTGCTCACCGGCAACTCAAACTATACGAGGAACTGACATGACGGTCGCACAGCAGACTGCTCTTTACGCCTACACCGGCGACAGCGTGACGACCGACTTTCCGTTCCCGTCGAAGATCTTGACAGCCGGGGACATCCTCGTCGGCGTCAACGGCGTTCTGCAGACGACCGGGTATTCCGTTCTCGACGTCGGCGTGAACGAAGGCGGCACAGTCCGCTTCGCCGCCGCGCCGGCGGCTGTCCGCGTCGTGCTCCTCCGCAAGCCTCCGATCAGCCAGCTCGTCGACTTCGTCAACGGCCAAAGCACTCTCGATGACACCGTGGAAAACGCGCTCGATAAGCTCACCATGATCTGCCAGTACCTGGGCTTTGTGCTTGGCAGGGCCGTCCGCCTGGACGACTTCGACGCCGACGACGGATCCGGCCTGACGCTGCCGCCGCGCGCCGAGCGCATCAGCAAGGCCCTCGGCTTCGACAGCAACGGCGATCTCACGACCACGATTACGTCGCTCACGCAGGCAGAGATCGACGCGATTTTCGCGGCGTCGGCTGCAGCGATCGCCGCGGCCGAGGCGGCGCAGGCGGCCGCGTCGGCGAACACCAGTGTCGTTGACACGATCCTCGTTGCCGCCGGGATGACGTTCGAGCCCGCGACGAACTATGTGCGCGCCGCCGGCTACGCCGCGGTGAACGACATCGGCCTCGGCGGCGTCGTGGCCAAGCGCGCAGCGTCCGAGCCGGCGCACCCGTTCAAGTTCAGCTCGAACGCCGGCACGGTGTGGTGGGAGCTGGAGCAGCCGTTCAAGCCGGAGGCCATCGGCCACTTCCCGGGCGACGCGGCAAAGGACCTGTCCGTGCTCATCGGCCAGCTGGAGGCGACCAAGCCGGAGTGCACCGTCTACCTGTCCGACGGCGATTGGTACACCACCCAGTTCATGCTCGGGTCCAGCGTCAGGATCGAGGGCCCCGGCGCCGACCGCGCCATGTTCCACAGCACTTGGCACCGCATCGGCCGGTCGCAGGAAAACCAGCGCGGCGTCAACCCGCGGGTGCGGGCGCTCACCGCGTCGCTCAACAATGGCGATGGCTCCCCGGCGCCGCGGTTCACGGCCGCCATCCGCAACTCGGCGCTCGCCATCGCGAACGGCGTCACGACCGACATCTCGTTCGATGCCGATGTCGACGCCATGGGCGGCTTCCGCACGGCGTACTTCGGCGGCTTGTACAACCCGCCCGGCGCGACCAGGACCTACATCTTCACGCCCGGGGAAGCTCGTGCCGTGAGGGCGAGCGGGTTCGTCACGTTCGCGCCCGACGCCAGTGGCGCCCGGCAGATCTCGCTGTTCCGCAACGGCGCCGAGTTCATCGCGGACGTCACGCTGCCAGCGATGGCCGGCGGCGTGACGACGACGGTGATGTTCGACTTCGGCATCATCGCGAACACGCCCTACGACAACTACAGCTTGCGCGCATACCAGAGCTCGGGCGGCCTCCTCAACATCATCAAGGCGAACTTCACGCTGGAGGTCGTCGCGGCGGACAGCCGCGTCGTTCCCGACAAGCCGATGAAGGTCTTTCAAGGGGTGTGGCAGGACATCGAAGCGACCTATCCGACCTGGCGCGCCTTCGTCGAGGCCATGGCCAGCTACGGCGTGCTTGTGCTGTCGCACCCGGACGTCATCGGCGCGCCGCCGAACCCGTGGGCGGATCCCAATCGCGGCAAGCTTATCCCCGGCGTGGCCACGCCTGAGTTCCCGAACGTGCTGGACTACGGGTACAAAAAGTTTAAGCGCCTGCTCAACGACATCAAGACGATCAACCCCGAGTGCCTCATCTTCGGGTACGTCTCGCCCGGCGTGGACTGCGAGTGGGTGAGCTCTGGCGGCAATCCGTGCAAGCCCTCGACCATGGGCGCGCCCGGGGCGTTCGAGGACCCGCTCGGGTCCGGCAACTACTGGGTGAACGATAAGACCTGGGCGCCCGGCGGCCACCCGAACTTCCGGCAGTGGGTGGACCTCTGGACCCGGGACAAGAGCCTGCCGGTCGACGGCTTCTTCCTCGATCACTACGCCAATGTGTTCACCTCGGAGAGCGTCCGCGACGAGTGCACCAGGATCTGCAAGTCCAAGGGCATGAAGGTGATGGGCAACATCACGTTCGCGGCGGCCGCCAATGTGACCTGGGCCGCGGCGTGTCCCTTCCTGTCCTACGGCGACTACTTCGCGCTGGAGGGCTTCTACCGGGACGGCGCGCTCGACACGCTGGCCGGCACGCAGGACGTCATTGCGGAGATGCGCAAGCTCGCGTCGCGCGGCATCTGGCTGTGCGCCCTGTGCGAGGAGGTGCCGCCGATCAAGGGCAACCCGGCGGACTTCAGCAAGGGCGCGTCCTACTACCAGGTCGGAACGGCGGTCACGGTCACGACCAACAACTCGATCGGCGGCGGCATCGCGCACGGGCTCGTCACCGGCGACAAGGTGTACATCGACACCGGCCCGGGCCCGCTCCCGAGCGGCCTGTACACCGTCACCGGCAGCACGGCGTACACGTTTACCATCGTTGCGCCGGTCGGCTCTGTAGCTGTATACGGGTATCTCACCGTGTACCCGCACGGCATCAGCAAAACCGAGATGAACAACAACAGCGTCAACAACCTCAACGGGCGCTCGCTGTTCAACAACTACTACATCCCGGGGTGGGTGTACGACTACGGCCGCACCTCAGTCGACACGATCGGCACGCCCGCAATCTGAGGACCCGCCATGCTTATGACGCTGGACAAAATCCGCCGCATCTCCCGCAAGGTGCTGACGCCGGCGGCGGAGAAGAACGCTAACTCGGTGCTGGCCGCCCTGTCGAAGTACGGCAAGCGCGTCGGGCTAGACCGGCCCCACCGGCTGGCGCAGTTCATCGCGCAGATCATGCACGAGAGCGGCGAGTTCGCGTTCGACCGTGAGCTGTGGGGCCCGACACCGGCGCAGGTTCGCTATGAGGGGCGCCGGGATCTCGGAAACACACAGCCCGGGGACGGCAGCAAGTTCCGTGGCCGTACCGCCATGCAGATCACGGGGCGCGCCAACACGGCGGAGTTCCGCGACTGGTGTCGGCGCGTCATCGACCCGGGCGCGCCCGACTTCGAAGCCAGGCCGGACCTGATGAACACCGACCCCTGGGAGGGCCTTGGCCCGATCTGGTACTGGGACACGCGCAAGCTCAACCGAGCGGCGGACCAGGGCGATGTCGAGACGATCACGAAGCGCATCAACGGCGGGCTGAACGGGTTCTCCGATCGCATCGACCTGCTCGTTCGGGCATCCCTCGTCATGGCCGGGTTCGGCGCGAACGACATCCGCCAGTTCCAGATCTCGGCGCAGCGGGCCGGTCTTCTCCCGAAGGACGAGCCCGGGCGCCCGCCGCAGGTTGACGACGACGCCGGCCCCAAGACCCGCGCCGCCCTGCACCGGTGGCTCGCGTCCATCGGCGGCGAGACGAAGACGACGCAGTCCGCGCCCGTTGTCGACGAGAAGCCGGTGGCCGTGACGCCGCCGGAGCTGGACAAGCCGGTTAGCAAGACGTCCGGGTTCTGGGAGCGGCTCGGGCAGATCGCGCTCGCCGGCGGCAGTGGGCTGGCCGCGGTCGCCGGTGACTGGCGGGTCGTTGCCGCGCTCGCTGTCGCCGGTGTGGTCGTCGGCAGCCTCGGGCTGGCGTTCCACGCCCGCATCATCGCGGCCGTGAAAGCGCTTAAGCAGGAGCTCGGCTGATGAGCGTTCTGATGTGGGCTCGGGCGGTAGGCGTCGTTGCGGTTGCAGCGGCGCTTTTCGTCGCGTATCACTCGGTCAAGGATATGGGCCGCCAGCAGGAGCGTGTGGAGCGGGCCGAGGCCGTTCGAAAGAGGCTGAACGATGCGACGCTTGCTGACACTGCCGCTACTCGCTGCCTTGCTGATCCCGCTTGCCGCCTGTCAAACGACGGGTTCCGCAGAGACTGAAGTCTGCGCCGCCTGGCGCCCCGTGACCTGGTCGCAGCGCGACACGCCGGAGACGATCGACGGCGTCAAGGGGAACAACGCCCGCCGTGGCGCGTGGTGTAAGGGCTAGTCCAGTGGCTACCGAGAACGATGAGGAGGCCGCCGTGAACCTTCCCACGATCCGCTGGGATCTGAACATCTACAACCTGTTCATGATCGTTACAGCCGGCGCGGTCTTTTACGCCACGACGAACCACCGGCTCAACGTGGCCGAGGACAACGCCCGCAAATACATCCCGGTCCTGGAGGAGCTTGTCCGCAAGGACAGCGTGAAGGACACGCGGATCGCGCAGCTGACGGAAAGCCAGCTCGACCTGCGCCGGCTGTTGAACGACCAGGTCGTCACCCAGTCGAAGACGAACGGCGAGGTCCTCGCGCAGCTCTCGGCCATCAGGGAGACTTTGGCGTGGTTTCGCGCTACGCTGGAGAACAGCTCCAAACACCAGCAGAGGGTTCCATGACCATCACCGCGACCATCATCAAGTCCGACGGCGCCCCGGCGCAGTTCGCGACTGTGCTCGGCACGACCACCCTGGCGGATCCGGCGGCCTGGACCCGCGTAACCGCGCTGAACGATCTTGTCCCGAGCGGCGGCGCCCGGCTCGTGATCTCGTCCGACGCAGCCGCTTTCCGGTTCGCTGTCACGCCGGCGCGCTCGGCCCAGCAGACGGGCGAAGCCGACAACCCTCCGGCGAACAACGGCGTCCTCGTGGTCGGCGCCAGTGTGCAGGAGATCGATACGCTCGCCCGCGGCGACCAGGTCTGGGTGAAGCAACCCTAGTTCCAGTCGCTGCCGGACGCGAATGTCAGCTCTACGAACATCCGGGCGCTCGTTGCGCCCGGTTCTGTTTTGGGCACGACGCGAACGATCTCGCCGGTGTCCAGTGTGACCGGGTGCGACAGGCGCAGCTCGATGAGCGCGCGGATCTGGCGGTGGTCCCCGGACGCCGGCAGGCGGTCGCGGAAGTAGCCGTCGGCAGAGGTCAAAACCTTGGCCGCGTCGTAGGTCGACAGATGCATGGAGCCGGCCTGCGTCATGTGCTCCGACACGATCGCCGCGATCAGCTTGGCCTCGCCCATAGCCGACGCCGCTGGCGCCATGGTCCGCAGCGCGTAGCTCGTGTCGCCATTCGGAAGCGGGAAACTCTGCTTTTCCAGCCAGAACGGCTTGGTCGACATCTCGCTCGCGTTCTGCTTGGCGTCGTCGATCCTGACATAGCGCGCCTTGTACCCTTCGCCGAAGCCGTACAGCGCCGCGTCAGCCTCGTCGGCGGCGAAGATCGTACTTGCTATGCGGACTGAGTTTACGATGTTGCCCGCGCCGCGCACGGCGTCCGAGGAGCCGGCTGCGCGGTTGCCCTTGGGGGTGTGGTGCAGGGCGAGCCCCGCGGCCCTTGCGAGCCTGCACAGCCCGTTGAACGCCTCCATCACGTCACCCATCGCCGTGTTGTCGTTCTCCTCCTCGTGGTGCAGCGAAACGAGCGGGTCCAGAACGATGACATCGAAGCTCTCGTCACGCATGAGCCGCGCGACCTCTTGAATGTCGGCCATGGCGAAGGTGTGGTCGCGGTTCATCAGCCGGAACCTCATCTCGCGGCCCGGCCACAGCAGGATGTGCCGCTCGGCCTCGGCCGGGTCGATGTCGTACACGGCGCAGGTGGCATACAGCCGGGCTTCCATCTCGTGACGGCTGTCCTCCAGGTTGTAGACGATCGTCTTGAACGGCCGCGGCACCGGGAAGCCGGCAAACTCGCGCCCGACGGCGCCGTGCGCGGCGAGCGCCAGCGAGAAGCCGGACTTGCCGACGCCGCCCGGGCCCGACAGCACCGACCCCTCGTTGCGCATGAGCAGCCGGTGCACCACCCAGTCGCGCGCCGGGATGTCCTTGAGCGGCGTCAGCTTGCGGCGCGAGAAGATCTTGGAGTATTTCCCCTCGGACGACTGCGGCTGCGCGGGCGGCAGCACGACGGCGTCTTGCCAGCCGGCGGCCTCGGCGGTCACGCCGCCCGAGCCCTGGCGCGACTGGGAATAGTTCTGCGCGTTCGTGCAAAGGGTGAGCAGCTCCTCGCGGGACCACGGCGGCAGGCAGCGCTCGTTCCAGTGCTCGGCCATCAGGTCGGCCGCGCGCTCGGCCGAGACGCCTATCTCAACCATGCGAGCGGCGACCGCGTAGGTCGTGTTGTTGCCGCCGCGCCCTTCGATGGCGATCGGCGCGTCCTTCAGCAGATAGTGGATCGCGAAGACAATGTCGTCGGGCTCGTCGATGCTGACGGCCTCGCCGACGTCCCGCGCCTTGGGCGTTCCGGCCGCGAGCACCAGGGCCTCGGGCGCCTCGGCCGCCGCGGTGTCGTGGACGATCCGCCACTCGCCGGTGTAGCCCTTCTTGCCGCCCGGGTCGGCGAAGAACGATCCCGGGCCGATGACGTAGCCGCCGGCCGAGCGGATGTCCAAGCCTTCGCCGATCCGGTCAACGCTATTGGCGACATCGGGCCCGGAGAAATACTGATGCTCGCCGCCGCCGGGCGACTTGACCGTGAGTGTCGGCGGTAGATCGAACTCAAGCAGCGACGCGTAGCCGTTCTTGCCGGCGTCGACGTCGAGGATCAGCGCGCCGTGGCCGGCCGCCACGCCGTAATTGTAGCGCGGCTCGAACGACCACCACGAGCGGATCTTGTCCGGGTCCGTGGTGGCTTCTTCCTTCCAGCGCAAATCCTTCGGCGGCACCTTGTCGCCCGGCAGGACCGGGAAGACGCGAAAGCCGCGCGCGGCCCATGACAACGCTGCTTCAAGGATAGTCATGGGTTAGTCCCACTCCGGAGCGATAACCCACAGCTTTTCGACGGCGCGAGACGCTCCGGTGTTTTGAGTTAAGCTGTTCGCCACGGTCGTCTGCCACACCGGCATGAAGTCAGCGGGTGCGGTGTACTCAGACACAAACACCCGGCAGCGGGCGGACAGCTTGCGAGCCCAATCCCAGAACCCGCCGGAGTCGAAGCCCCCCGACGCGTAGCCGGTCGTGGCGGCGTAGGGCGGGTCGCAGTAGACAACAGCCCTGTCTGGAATGTCTAGACTTTCGTAGCTGCCCAGGTCGAACCTAACGCCTCTGAGCTTAGGGAACTGAGCCAAGGCGTTTCGCCTGGCCTCCGCAACATAGTTACGAACTCCCTGCTTGTCTCTGCGCCACCCCCCGAACTTTTTGCCTCCGTAAGACAGGGCGAAAGCGGCGTAACCCCGGAGCGGGCTGACAGGAGCCGCGCGGATAGCCCGGTATTCGTCCTCAGTGAACTGTTCAGGGGGAGTCCAGCCGGCGCTAACCGCCTGCCACAAACAGATCAAGTCCTCGTCCACGTCGGCCGCTCTGCGGTCGGTCGCCGGAATGTCTGCGATCAGGTTGGCACCGCCCACAAACGGCTCGACGTAAACCTCGTTGGGGCGGACAGACATGGCGGCGATAATGGCCCGCGAGTGACGAGCCTTGGAGCCCATGTATTTCATGATGTCACCGCTCGCGCTTGGAGGCCCGGTAGCTGTGGCGCAGGCACCCGAGCCCGAGGACATAGCCCTGCTTCTTGAGGGCCGCGCGCGCCTCGCCAATGGCGCGGGAGCAGCGACGGTGCAGCTGCTCTGCGGAGAGCCCGTCGGTGTGTGGCGGGCGGCAGACGATGCGGTAGATCTCGTCGAGGGTGAAGTCGCGCGGCTCGGCCTTCATCCGAGCGGCGAGATCCATGTAGGTCTTGTGGCGCATGTCGTTCTCCGTTGATCGGGCGACGATATTGCATAGGTCCGTATGCGTCAAGCAGCCGGGTCCCAGCACGGGCGGCCGAGCTTGCCGACCCGCAGGACCGCGCCGTCGTCGGCCTCGATCTCCAGCCAGGTTGTGCCGGGGTGGCTGGTGCCGTTCGCGCCGCCGAGCGAGATGAACCCGCCGCCGAACCGGGCGAATAGCCGGTGCTCGCCGTCGATGAACTTGCGGTACAGGTCCGCCTGGCGGTAGACGCCGCCGCGCAGCAGGATCGCCTGCAAGCCCTCGACCTTGTGGAACAGCTTGTCGATCGCTTCGGTCTTGCTCATTTGACGTATCTCCTATCGCGCCACGCGGCGCTCGTCAGGGGAAAACCCGAAGCCCACCAGGGGAGAATGGACATCAGGCGCTGCACCTCGACCACGTCTCCGTAGCCGACGGGAACCTCGAACACGCCCTCGTCATGGACGTGCAGGACGACAGGATAGCCGGCGCGCTCACACGCCATCATGCCGTGGGCCAGCAGGTCGCGGCACAGGGCCTGGATGATGTTCTCCCACTCGATCCCGCCGTAGAGGTGGACATCGCCCCACTTGTTGCGGCGGCTGTCCCAGCCTTCGACGATGACGGTGCGCTTCGTGCGCTCCCAGTCGCCCATGTCCTCCACAGTCGTCTTGAGGCGCGGGCGGAAATAGGACAGGGGCCGGCCAGATGGCAGGTAGATGTGCAGGAACTGCATGTTGCGAGCGCAATAGACACGGACACGCCCGCCGAACAGGTGGAACATGTTGCCCGGGTTGGCCACCGCAGCGACGACTGTGTCCTGGATGTCCCACCAGCTCTGGACCGTCCGCGGGTGGCCGGATCGCCAGCCATCGACGACGTAGCGAAACGCGGTCCACTGGTCGAGCGACAGACCGAACTTGTTGCTGCGCTCGTACTTCGCAGCAGCCGCCTCCCAGCCCTCGACCGCGGCCGCCGGCTTGACGGCGGCGAGCAGGTCATCAGGGCGCACGCCATAGTTCGCGCCCATGCCCATGAAGGCGCCGACCGCCCCCTGGTAGCCTAGCGACAGCTCCTGCACCTTGCCGATCTGCCGCTTCGGCCCTTTGCCGATGCTCTCGACAGGCTCGCCGAACGACTTGCTGTAGGCCAGCTTGTACAGGTCCGGCCCCGTGCCGGCGTCATATGCCTGAAACGCCTCGATCTTCCACGTCTCGCCAGCGAGCCACGCGGACCCGCGGCCTTCGACGTTGCTGTAGTCGCACCCGATCAGCTCGCATCCGTCGGCCGCGACGATCATGGCGCGGGTGCACTTGCCGATCGCGCGCATAGGCTGGAACCCGACGAGCTCGCACCAGTCGACGGCGTCTTTAGGCGATGCAGCATCGTGCAGGATCTGCAGCATCGTCTCGATCAGCGGCCCATCTTCGTCCGGGTCGATGCGCTCCAGGTTGTGCGGCTGGTACAGGCTGCCGGCCCACCGGCCGGTGCTGGCCTTGTGGTAGTTAAGCAAGCCGCGAGCGCGCTCGTCGAACCCGGCGCACCTGATCCCCGAGCCGTATTTCGCAAGCGACGTGGCCTTGGCCCCGAGCCGGCGCAGCCCGACAACCTGCTCGGCGGTGGCGTCATCGAACAGCCTCGCGTGGCCGATGATGTCCTCGACCTCGCCCTTGCCGATGCTCGTAACTTCAATGCCGCGGCCGCGCAGCCACTCTTTGAGCTTCTCGACCTGCGTCGCTTTCGGAACAGCGCCCTCGGTCAGGAGGTTGATCTCCTTGTCCACGCGCTTTTTGGCCTCGTCCAGGAATGCGTTAGCCCGGCGCATCATCGCCGTGTCGAGCCGGAAGCCGCGCAGGTTCACGACGAGGTCGAAGTGATAGACGTCGCGCTCGCTCGGCGAGAGCTGCGGCAGGGCGTCATCGGCAGCGATCTCAGCCAGCACGTCGTCGGCGCAGTAGTCGCCAAACTCCTCAAATCGCGCGGGGTGGTCTTCCGGCTCGTTCCAGTGGATCTTCAGCGGGTCGTCCCCGGCGCGCGGCTTACGCGGGATCGAGAATAGGTTGATCAGCGCCCGGCCGGCAGGGTTCTTTTTGGCGGGCAGGCGCAGCAGTGTGGTTACGCCGTCAAGGGAGCCAAGCAGGGACATGACCTGCGCCCGGGCCATAGTGCAGTCCATCTGATGCGGGGACAGCTTGCCCCAGCCAAGGCGCGGCTCACAGACGAAGGTCCAGATCGCCAACTCGAACATGGCGTTGTGCGCGACGACCGTCGCGCCCGATGCGACAGCGTCGATAAGCTCGCGGGGCGGCGGGTCTCCCCGCCGCCACCTCTTAACCTCGCTGCGGCCCCACTCGTCAACGATGCACCAGCAGGCCCACAGGACGTCGGTGGACGGATCCTGCGCGTACCGAAACGCGCCTTGCGTCCGCAGATTGACAGCGGAGCGCGTTTCAAAATCCAAGTGAATTTTCATGGCGTCCTCGCGCGGCGGGGGAGGCCGGGGCGGGGGCCCCGGCCGGGGGCGCGTCAGCCCCAATCGTCCGCCGCGCCGGCGCTGGTGCCGGAGCCGGGCTGGTCATCCCAGTCATTGCTCGACCCGGACGAGTTCTGCATGATCTGGTTGGCGTTCGGGTCTTCGATCGAGACAGTGCTCTCCCAGTCAGCCGCGGTGCCGCCGCCGCCGGATCCGCCGAAAGCCGTGTCTTCGCCGAGCTTCATCACCGACTGCAGGCCGAAAAACTCTCCCGGGTTGCCGGCGCTCGTCGACTTGATGATCTTGTACTTGAGGTCCACCCAAAACCCGGGCTTCAGCAAGTTTTCGATCTCCTCCGGCAGCATGGCCACGACGCGGCCGTCGATGCGGTGGAAGCACGGCACGGGCTTCTCGGACTTGCCGGAAACGAACGGATACCCGGTGACGTAGCCGGCGGTCGTGGCGTTGATCGGGTCGTAGCCGCCGTCCTTGGTCGACACCTTGAGACCTTGGTCCTTCACAGCGGAGTTCTTGTTCTTCGGGTCGAGCAGGACCATCGGGTCGGTGACGTTCGGATAGTCGCGGCGCACGGCGGCCTTCAGGGCATCCATGATCACGCCGATGTTCTTGTGGACGAACAGCCCGGACGCCTGGTACTTCGGCTTGTCGCCCGGCTTCGGGTTCTTCGTGAGCTGCGGCTTGGCGAGGCTAGGCCAGGACAGGCGCACAGCGCCGGTGTAGATCAGCCCGCCCTCGGCGATGCGCGGCTGATTTCCCTGGAGCAGCCGGGACAGCAGCTCAGGGGCGAGGTTCGACTGAAAGCGCGGGTCGATGGTCGACATCAGATAGCTCCGTTAGATCGTAACAGCCGTGGCGAAGCCAGCCTCGGCGATGGCAAGGGGATTGACCGCGTCCCCCTTCGCGTCCGCCGGCACCAGTTTGATGCCGGAGCTCTCCTTGACGACGTGCTCGGCCATGGCCTTCACGCCATCCTTGCCCATGTCCGCCTTGACGAGCTTCTCGGCCTGCGCGACCGACAGCGTCTTGCGTGGGGCGTACTCGTCTTCGTCCAGCATCGTGTTGCTGGCGAACCATTTGCGCACGGCCTCCTCGTCAGCCCACTTCCTGCTCGCGCGCTTGTCGACGAACTTGAAACCGGGGGAGTAGCCTGTGCCGCGGGCGTGCGCCTCGGCCGCCGCCTCGACGCCGTCGATCCACGCCTGCAAGACCGGCAGGGCCTTGAGCGTTTCGAACAGCGCGTCGGGGTCATGGCGCATCCGCTCGGTAGACGGGAGCGTAACGATCGTGTCCGAGATCGAGCTGTCGAGATTGTGGGCGACGCGGGCGGCTACTGGCACGGCTGTTGCCTCCTTGAACAGCGCCTTGCAGGCGCCGGCCTCGGCCGCAGGGCACCAGTGGCACTGCTCGGGGCCTGGGTTGAACGGCGGGTCGGCCTGACGCGCCAGCTCAACGGCCGCGTCAACTTCGTCGCTGAACGCGATGAGGTCCCCGGGGCTGTAGATGGCGGTGCGCGTAGGCTCGCCTACCTGGCAGCGCGGCTGAACGATCGTCGCATCGACGCGCTCGACCGGGTGCTCTGGCAGGCCGAACAGGACGCACGCGGCGTAGAGCTTCATCTGCGGCGTGTTCTCGGGGACATATTTGCCGCGGCCGTGCTTGTAGTCGATGACGATCAGCAGCTTCAGCGACGGAGCATAGATCACAACGTCGGCGGTCCCGCCGATGTCCTCGCCGAGCGTGAACTGGCGCTCCACCCACATGATCGCGTCGGGGTAGCGCGCGAGGATCTCGTTGACGTGGTCAACGGCGATCTGCACCGCCTCGACGTCTTCCAGGGTGAAGGCCGGCCAGCCGGCGTTGAGCGGGACGCCGTCGAAGTCGAGGACGCTGTCGCGGCGCTCGCGGACGGCCAGCTCCAGAAGCGCGTGCGCGCGGGTTCCGGCGGCCATGTGCTCGTTTTCTACTTGCGGCGGCAGGGTGGCGCACAGGGAGCTGCTGCCGGGGCAGGCCAGCCATCTGTGCGCCGAGGAGCCGCCGAACGTCAGGTGGGCCTTGGCGTCCGGCGTGACCATCACTGAGCTCCGTAGAGATAGTCGATGGCGTCCATGAGCTGCGACGCCTTCAGATCCTCGGGGTCTTCGGTGCCGAAGTGCTCAGCAAGAATGCGCTTGCCCTTGTCGACGCCGACGACGAACGCGATCTCCTTGAACGCCGCGACGAGCGCCTTCTTCGGGTTCGCCGGCAGCTTGTCGACGATGCTGCGGACGTGCTCGGCCGCCTCCTCGGACTTCGGGTCGACCGGCAGACTGGCCGCGGCCGTCTTTAGCGTCGCCCCGGCCGCCTCGGTATCGACCTTGTCGGTCGGCGCCGGGACCGGGTCCGGTGACGGCTCCTGCTCGACCTTCGGCTCAGGGTTCTGCGAGCCCGTGGGCTGCGCCTTATCCCACGCTTCGGTGGCCTCGGTCGACGCCGTCACGGCCTTGGTCTTCGTGTTTCGCTTGATCATGTTTACCTCCTGATGCGCCGGGGCACGATCGCCCCGGTCGCCGATGTAACGCGACAGACCGCGTCAGGGTATCAGAGGCTAATCTCGCCGCGGCCGATCTTCTGCAGCGCGTCGAGCAACGCGGCGCGCTGGCCCTCGGCAGTGGTCTTGAGGCTGCCGGGCGAGCCGTCGGCCTTCTTGAAATTGGCAGCGATGTAGGCCTTGACCTTGTCCGGGCCGCCGACGCCGATCTTCCCGGTGGCCGCGTTGGCCGCAGCGATCAGTTCCGCGTCGCTCGGCACGGCGCCGCCGGCGTCAGAACCGGATGCCGCGGAAGCTGCGCCCGACTGGGCCTGCGCAGACTGGCTCGTCTGGGCAGCGCCCGCCGAATGGGCAGTGTCGGGCTTCTCGGCGGCCTTGGTCGTCGGCCTTCCTGCGGTTACGGTGACGCCCTTCCCCGCGAGTGCGGCGGCGATGCGCTCCAGGTCGGCCGGGTCGTTCGTCTCGATGTTCAGCGTGATCTTCATGTCGTCCTCTCAGGGTTGCGAGCTTCGATGTTCGCGCAT
>Ga0172380_10003720_pt1 | contig 20547 bp, 16 predicted proteins | sample Leawe162metaG_FD_119747 | JGI IMG/M metagenome (GOLD analysis project Ga0172380, IMG submission 119747) | Leachate microbial communities from a municipal landfill in Southern Ontario, Canada - Leachate well 162 metaG | ecosystem: Engineered > Solid waste > Landfill > Unclassified | place... | reverse complement strand
CCACACCGGAAATTGTTGTTACATATCCTGATGGTAATGAAAAGCTTCAGAAGGGACTGAAGTATTACATAAGATGGAAAGACAATATAGAAGAGGAAGTGATAATCGAATTATACAAGGATGGTTCTTTCGTAATGATTGTAGATACTGCTGTAAGTAACGGTGTTTATCAATGGCCAATTAGTACAACTTTGTCAATTGACTCAAAGTACAAGATTCGTGTGAGAAGCAAACTGGCTCAGAATATATTTGATTTAAGCAATGCTGATTTCTCTATAATTGATACAATTTCAACTTCGGCAGAGAAAGAATCAGAAAATTTGCCGGTTGTATTTTCTTTGATGCAAAACTATCCCAATCCGTTTAATCCTTCTACCATAATTAAGTATGATCTGCCTACAAACGCTAACGTAAAACTAGTTGTTTATGATATTCTAGGTAGAGAGGTTGCAATATTAGTTAACGAAGAAAAGTCTGCTGGTTCTCATCAGATTGAGTGGAGTTCTGCTACCTATAAATACATTTCCAGCGGAATATACATATACAGAATAGTGGCAAGTGTTGAAGATGAACAAAAATTTATTAATACTAAAAAAATGTTGTTCATAAAATAATGTTTAATCGAAAAGATTTTTTTCAATCTATCTGTTTCTAACAAAATGCAATCTTATTAGAAAATTAAGCGATAATTATTTACCATTACAAATAAAAATTAATTAATAACAATTTATTAGAGAATATGGCAAGAGTTCCAAGAGTAGCAGTTTTTGTTGAAACCTCGAGAGCTTTTGGAAGGAATTTCATAAAAGGTATTACTAAGTATTCAAGAATTCATGGTCCTTGGATATTTTATACCGAACCCCGCGATTTGAATATTTCGACTAAGAACCTAAAGAATATTGAAGTGGATGGAATCATAATGAGAAATTCGCCACTGGCTGATAATTTATTAAAAAAAGGTATTCCACTTATTGCAGTACTTCATTATTCATCCGGGAAAAAAGAAATTCCAATCGTAAAAACTGATGGTAAAAAAATTGCCACAGCTGCAATAGAACATTTCTTGGGATTAGGTTATTCTAATTTTGGTTTTTGTGGATTCATAGAGTTTGAATGGTCGAATGAACGACTTCATTATTTTAAGGAAATATCGAAGCAAATTGGATGCAAAGTTCATCATTATTCTGGTATTGTCTCAAATGAATATTCAGATTGGAAGAATGAGCAAAAAAAAATTGCTACTTGGTTAAAGGGTTTACCTAAACCTATTGGGATTATTGCTTGCAATGATGATCGGGGGCATCATGTCTTGCAAGCTTGCAAATTAGCTAAGCTGAGAGTTCCGGAAGATGTTGCGGTTCTCGGCGTAGATAATGATGAATTAATTTGTGAAATGAGTGACCCTCCGCTTTCCAGTATTGCATTAAATACAGAAAGTGCCGGATTTGAAACCGCAGAAATGCTAGATAGATTAATGCATAAAAAAAGAATTCATCAATTAGAAATCCAAGTCCAGCCAACACATATTGTTGCAAGACAATCGACAGATATTTTTGCTGTAAACGATCAAGAAGTTATAAAGTCCCTAAAATATATTTATGCTAATCTAAGTCGTAAGCTAAGTGTAAATGATATTGTGAAAGTTACAACTTTGAGCAGAAGAAGTCTGGAATGCAGATTCAAGAAGTATCTAGGCAGAACAATTATGGAAGAAGTAAGAAGAAAAAGAGCGGAGACACTTACAAAATATTTAGTCGAGACAGAGTTAAGTATTTCAGAAATTTGTCGTTCACTGGATTATTCGGATATTAGTCATATTTCCCGCTATTTCAAGAAAGAAAAAGGAATTGGACTTCGTAGTTTTCGATTAAGCTCTAAAAAGTAATTTCCATCCCTTCAAAAAATTCCTCTTTTCACAGATGCTGCGCAATATGGCGCATTTAACTCGCTTTAAGGCTATCAATTAGATCATTCTTCCCATACTATACGGCTGTAAAAATTAGAAGTATTATACTTATGAATAATGCAAAATTACTTTTTAAGATTGCCTTTACTTAAATGCAATAGTTCTAACCTCATGTAATCTTAATAATAAGGATAAGTATATGATCGAAAAAAGATTTTTTGGTCGTGTAGATGTTGACAAGGAGATTTCTTTATTCACTCTTACAAATAAAAAAGGAATGAAAGTTGAAATATCAAACTATGGCGCGGCTGTAGTCTCTATTCAAGTACCGGATAAAAATGGAAAAACTGAAGATGTTGTTTTAGGCTATGATTCTGCTCAAGGCTACGAAAAATGTAAATCATATTTTGGAGTTATTGTTGGCAGATACGCGAATAGAATAGACAAAGGAAAATTTACACTCGATGGGAAAGTATATCAGTTAAATGTTAATGACGGTGAAAATCATCTTCATGGCGGAATATATGGCTACAATAAAAGAATATGGATTGCTGAACCTCTCCAAGTTGACTCTACGCAATCTTTAAAACTCAGTCTGATTGATAACGATGGCGAACAAGGTTATCCGGGCAATGTGAGTATCAAGGTTACTTATTCTTTAACTGAAAAAAATGAACTGATTGTTGAATATAGTGGAAGAACTGATAAGACAACCATTATTAACACTTCGCATCATTCATATTTCAATCTATCAGGAGATTTAACTAAAACCATCCTTGACCATCAACTAATGTTGGACGCTGATTACTTTACTTCAGTGGATAAGGGGCTAATAGCCACTGGTGAACTAACAAAAGTAGAAAGCACTCCATTTGATTTCAGAAGTTTAACTCCTATTGGTAAAAACGTTAACGCTGATGATCAACAAATTAGATATGGATTAGGTTATGATCATAATTGGGTAATAAATAATTGGGATAAATCAGTTAAAAAAGTTGGCGAATTGTATGAACCAAATTCCGGAAGACTAATGGAAGTATTCTCTGACCAACCGGGTATTCAATTTTATTCCGGTAATTTTCTCGATGGCAGCGTAATGGGAAAACGCGGCTCTGTATATAAATATAGAACCGGGCTTTGCTTAGAAACTCAACATTTTCCAGATTCACCAAATAAACCTAAATTTCCATCTGTAACTCTAAAACCTAGTGAAAAGTACAAACAAAAAACTATTTATAAATTCTCCACTAAATAAGAGAGCAAAACATGTCAGTTTTACAAACACTAGACTGGATAGTAATAGCGGGCTACTTCGCAATAGTATTGGGATTAGCTTGGTGGGTAATGAAAAAACAACAAAAAACATCAACAGATTATTTCTTAGCCGGCAGACACTTAGGTTGGTTCATAGTTGGTGCTTCAATTTTTGCTTCAAACATTGGATCTGAGCATTTAGTAGGTCTAGCTGGTTCCGGTGCAACTGATGGCGTAGCCATGGCTCACTACGAACTCCATGCATGGTGCTTGCTTATTCTTGGTTGGGTTATGGTTCCTTTCTATATGCGCTCAAAAGTTTTTACAATGCCGGAATTTTTGGAAAGAAGATTTAATCCAAGAGCTAGAACTGTGCTTTCGGCAATCTCATTAGTTGCATATGTGCTAACAAAAATTGCAGTTGGTGTCTTTGCTGGTGGTGTTGTGTTTTCTGTGTTGTTACCCGAAATGAACTTTATGGGTATGGATAGCTTTTGGATCGGATCGATTTTGGTGATTGTTATAACCGGTCTTTATACTGTTGTTGGCGGAATGACGGCAGTAGCTTATACCGAAGCTCTACAGACAATTATTTTAATTATTGGATCAGCCTTAGTTACTTTTTTTGGATTAGAGGCTCTAGGCGGTTGGGGAGAATTAAAATCAATAGTTGGAAGCGAAATGTTCAATTTGTGGAAGCCTTTAGTACCTAATGGAGTTGAAGGCACTTGGGCACCGGTAAAAGAGGTTGGAAGAATGGCATGGTACTTCAATGATAATTATCCTTGGATAGGAATGTTATTTGCTGCACCAATTATAGGATTGTGGTATTGGACAACAGACCAATACATTGTTCAGAGAACATTATCAGCCCCAAATGAAACTGAAGCACGTCGTGGTTCAATTGCGGCAGCATTCTTCAAGTTATTGCCGGTTTTTATTTTCATCATACCGGGAATTATAAGCTATGCCTTAGCTGTAAGCGGAAAAGTACCGGCACTTCAATCACAGTTAATAGGTGCAGATGGTAAAATAATAAGAGATAATGCGCAACAAGCATTTCCTCTAATGGTTGCATATATATTGCCCGTTGGAGTTAGAGGAATGGTTGTAGCTGGTTTGCTTGCTGCGTTAATGAGTTCTCTTGCCGGGGTATTTAATGCTTGTTCGACGCTATTCACAATAGATTTTTATCAGAGATTAAGACCAAATGTATCTCAAGAAAGATTAGTGTGGGTTGGTAGAGTTGCAACAGTAGTGATGGTAATAATTGGATTAATGTGGCTTCCGGTTATTCGTGGCGGCAAAGGATTGTATGATTATCTTCAAGGAATCCAAGCATATTTAGCCCCGCCGATCTTTGTTGTGTTCTTTGCCGGAGTATTTCACAAAAGATTGAACGCAAAAGGTGCTCTTGCCGCACTTTATACTGGTTTTGCATTAGGATTAATAAGATTAGCCATAGATACACCAGTTAAACTTGTAAAAGGTTTTTCATATTCTGAAGGTTCTTTGCTATGGATTATCAACAATATTTTCTTCCAATACTATGGGTTATTGATTTTCATAATTAGCTTAATAGTCATGGTAGTTGTCAGTTATATGAGTGAGGTACCGGATTACGCCAAAATAACTGGACTAACATTTGGAACAAGAACTGAAGAACAGAAAAAAATTACAAGAGAGAGCTGGAGCGCAATTGATGTTATTACTTCTGGAATTGTTATTGCGCTCATTTTGATTGCTTATATCTATTTCTCGGGTTAATAATTCATTAGAGAACATGATGGATAAAACAAATAAATATGTTATTGGATTAGACTTCGGAACAAATTCTTGTAGAGCACTTATTGTAAATGCTGCTAATGGAAATGAATTGGCTTCGCACGTTTTTGCCTATCCAAGCGGTGAAGCTGGGGTTATAGTTGATGAAAAAGATCCGAATTTGGCTAGGCAAAACCCGGCAGATTATTTAGAGGGAATAGTAGTAACAGTTACAGAGGCAATTTCTAAAGCCAAAAGTGTTGATGAAAATTTTGATCCGATGGATGTTATTGGAATTGGTGTTGATACAACTGGAAGCAGTCCAATGCCGGTTGATGAAAATGGAAATGCCTTATGCTTCGATGAAAAGTACAAGAATAATCCGGCAGCTTATGTTTGGCTTTGGAAAGATCATACAAGCTACCAAGAAGCGGCTAAGATAACAGAACTTGCTGCAGAAATTCGTCCGCAATATCTAGCAAAGATAGGAGGGGTTTATTCTTCAGAGTGGTGGTGGAGTAAACTATTGCATTGCAAGAATACAGTTCCGGATGTTTTCGATGCTGCATATAGTTGGGTAGAAATCTGCGATTGGATCCCCGCGAACTTAGTTGGTGACTTAAAACCATCCAATGTAAAAAGAAGTATTTGCGCAGCGGGGCATAAAGCAATGTTCAACAATTCTTGGAACGGTTTGCCAGACAAAGATTTTTTAAATGAACTGTATTCCGGATTTGGTGAATTAAGGGATCGTTTGTTTTCGCAAGCATATTCTGCAGAACAAAAAATTGGCAATCTCTCCGAAGAATGGGCTGAAAAACTGGGACTATCTACAAATGTAGCTATTGCTGTGGGTGCATTCGATGCTCATATTGGCGCAGTAGGTGCCGGTGTTAAAGAAGGGACACTTGTAAAAATTCTCGGTACAAGTACTTGTGATATTATGATTTCGCCGAATGGGAAAAAGTTGAACGATATTCCCGGTGTTTGCGGAATTGTAGATGGTTCTGTTATGAATAATTATTTTGGAATTGAAGCCGGACAATCTGCAGTTGGAGATATTTTCTTATGGTTTGTTAATAATCTTGTCCCGGAAAGCTACGGCAAAACTCAAGAAGAAAAGTTCAAGAATCTTGAAAGTGAAGCATCCAAATTAAAGCCCGGTGAAACCGGGTTACTCGCGCTAGATTGGAATAACGGAAATAGAACAATTCTTGTTGATGTTCGCTTGGGAGGACTTTTACTTGGCCAAACACTTCACACTCAGCCCCACGAAATTTATCGAGCATTGATTGAAGCAACAGCTTTCGGGGCACTCGCAATAATTGATCGAATTGAAGAATATGGAGTTCCAATTAAAGAGGTTGTTAATTGCGGCGGACTCGCAAGTAAAAATCCTTTGTTGATGCAGATTTACGCTGATATTGCAAACCGTCCGATGAAAATTTCCTCAAGCGATCAAACTCCTGCTTTAGGTGCAGCTATGTTTTCTGCCGTTGCTGCCGGTAAAAATTATGGCGGTTATGATTCAGTAGAAGAAGCGCAGAAATATATGACTGGAACCGGCAACGTTTTCAATCCTATTCTAGAAAATGTTGATGTTTATAAAAAGCTTTACAAACTATATAAACAAATGCATGATGGCTTTGGTACAAAAGATTGGAACGGTAATATGTATAACGTAATGAAAGAGTTGTTGGATATTCGCGATGAAGTTAGAAGGAGAAAATAATGTTAGAGAGACTAAAACAAGAAGTCATGCAAGCAAATATGGACCTTGCAAAGTATGGGCTGGTTGTCCTTACTTGGGGAAATGCAAGCGGAATTGATCGCGAGAAAGATTTAGTTGTTATTAAACCAAGCGGTGTTGATTACAACAAACTTTCTATTGAAGATATGGTTGTAGTTGATCTAAATGGCAAAGTTGTTGAAGGTGATAAAAGACCATCTTCTGATACTCCAACTCACTTAGAACTATATAAAGCATTTCCACAAATTTGCGGCATCACTCATACGCATAGTAATTATGCAACTATGTTTGCTCAGGCTTGTAAAGAAATTATATGCTTAGGAACAACCCATGCGGATCATTTTTATGGGAATATTCCTGTTACACGTTTTTTATCTAATGAAGAAGTTGAACAAGGATATGAAGTAAATGCCGGTAAAGTTATTGTAGAAAAATTTCAAGGTATTGATCCGGTTTCTATGCCCGGCATCTTAGTTGCCGGACATGCACCATTTACTTTCGGAAAAAACGCCAGTGAATCAGTTAGAAATTCACTCATCTTAGAACGCATAGCAGAAATGGCTTATGGAACTATGCAGATAAGTGGTTCTGTCGAAAAACTTCCGGATTACATTTCTGAAAAGCATTTTCAAAGAAAACATGGACCAAATTCTTATTACGGACAAAACAAAAAATAATTTTGTATAAAGGAAGCAATATGATCGAATTAAATAATTATGAAGTATGGTTTGCTACTGGAAGTCAGCATTTGTACGGACCTAAGACATTAGAACAAGTAGCTGATGATTCTAAATCAATTGTTGATGGATTAAACAATTCATGTAAGCTGCCAATAAAAATTGTTTTCAAACCGGTACTAACTACGTCGGAATCAATCACTAAACTCTTAACAGAAGCTAACTCTTCATCAAAATGTATTGGTTTGATAACTTGGATGCACACATTCTCTCCGGCCAAGATGTGGATTAACGGATTAAAGATTTTACAAAAACCGTTTCTTCATCTCCACACCCAATTCAATCGTGATATTCCGTGGGATTCGATTGATATGGATTTTATGAATCTCAACCAATCGGCACATGGCGATCGAGAATTTGGTTTTATCTGCACCAGAATGAAGAAGGCGAGAAAAGTTGTTGTTGGGCATTGGCAAGATCAAAGCATTCAAAGTCAAATTGCACAATGGCAGAGAGTAGCTCTTGCTTGGGCAGAAACACAATCGCTTAAAGTTGCTCGCTTTGGCGATAACATGCGCTTTGTAGCTGTTACAGAAGGTGATAAAGTAGAATCAGAAATTCAATTTGGATATTCTGTTAATGGATTTGGTGTTGGCGATTTAGTAAAAGTAGTAAATTCTGTAAACGATAAAGAAATTGATCAACTAGTTGATTTGTATTTCGCAACTTACGATGTTGCTAAAGAAGCACAGAAAGGTGAAGCAAAGTATGATAACTTGCGTGAGACAGCGAGAATTGAGCTAGGTATGCGTAAGTTCTTAGAGAATGGCGGGTTCAAAGCTTTTACTACAACATTTGAAGATTTGCACGGATTAAAACAGCTGCCTGGACTTGCAGTCCAAAGATTGATGGCGGATGGTTACGGATTTGGCGCTGAAGGAGATTGGAAAACCGCAGCACTTCTTCGTGCGGCAAAAGTTATGTCAGTTGGTCTGAAAGGTGGTACTTCATTCATGGAGGATTATACATACCATATGGATCCAACTGGTATGCAAGTATTAGGAGCGCACATGCTTGAGGTTTGTGAATCAATTGCTTCTGGTAAACCAAAGTTGGAAGTTCATCATTTAGGTATAGGTGGTAAAGAAGATCCGCCAAGATTGGTATTTAACGTTCCAACCGGTTATGCAATAAATGCATCTTTAATTCACATGGGCAGCCGATACAGACTTATTGTTAATGAAGTTGATGTTGTTAAGCCGGAACATGATTTGCCAAAACTTCCGGTAGCTAGAGCGCTTTGGGTTCCAAAGCCGAATCTTCAAATCGGTGCAGCTGCTTGGATACTAGCCGGTGGCGCTCATCATACTGTTTTCAGTCAAGCAATAACTTCGGAATATTTTGAAGACTTTGCTGAAATTGCCGGAATTGAATATCTGCTAATTGATAGTGCAACGAAGCTTCATGATTTCAAAAAAGAATTAAGATGGAATGAGTTGTATTATAAATAAGATTGACTCTAAGAGATAAATTAAAATCGTTTTTACTATTCAGATAACAAAATTAAACCTTGAATACAAGTTTACCCTCTGTATCCGAGGTTTTTATATTTATTAAATACATAAATTTCATAACCCTCGAAATATTCTTCACTTTAAAGACTCTTTTGCCTCAAGAATTTTTAGTTATTTTTGGCAACTTCATTTTTCGAAAGTGAAGTTAAATAACACTGTGGGCAAGAATATGAAAAACGGACTCAGTAAATGGCAAACTTCTTCGGCACTTATTGTCTTCTTAACTCTTTGTGCTTTCCAAAATCTAATATATGCTCAAAACCAAAAAAAGCCGGTGTTGATGGCTCATTACATGCCATGGTACCAAAGCAAAGATTACAGTGGCACATGGGGCTGGCATTGGACGATGAATCATTTCGATCCAAACAAAGTGAATTCAAACGGACAGAGAGAAATTGCTTCTAAATACTATCCTTTAACCGGGCCTTACGACAGTCAAGATCCAGATATTCTTGAGTATCAAGTTTTGCTGATGAAGTTGAGTGGCATCGATGGAGTAATGGTTGATTGGTATGGTGATGAAAATTACAATGACTATGAAATTATCAACAAGAATACCGGATCACTATTTAATTGGATTAAGAGAGCCAAACTTCAATTTGCAATTGTGTATGAAGACCAAACAATTAAGCATATGGTTAGCGGCGGGAAAATTAGTTCTGCCGACGCAAAAACCTACGCTTCAAAAGCTATTAATTATATCAATGCAAATTGGGCAAGCACTAGTACATACTTAAAAAAAGATGGTCAGCCAGTTCTGCTAACTTTTGGTCCCCAATATTTTAAAAACAGCAGCGATTGGGAAACAATCTTTAGCGGAATAAATCCCCGACCCCTTTTCATTACGTTAGATAATGTATTAAATCCGGTTGCAAGCGGTGCTTATCCATGGCCGCCGATGGATAAATCTGTAAACGGAGTATTATCTCAAGCAAGTTTAGCTTCTTATCTTTCGCAATTTTACCAAAAGGCAGCAAACTGGAATTACAAAGTTGGAAGTGCATTCCCCGCATTTAATGATATTTATAAAGAAGCCGGTGTTGGTACAAGCTACGGATTCTTAGATCCCCAAAATGGATTTACATTTAGTACAACTCTTGATAGAGCTATAAATAATAATTGCGACGTAATTCAACTTGTAACTTGGAATGATTATGGAGAAGGGACTATCATAGAACCAACAGTTGAGTTTGGATATTCTTATTTAGAAAAAGTACAAGAAGTAAAGAAACGTTCTATCGATACTAATTTTGTGTTTGCTAAAGCTGATCTCGAATTACCGATTAGAATTTTTAAGCTCCGCAAAAATAGCGACTGGGCATTGCTCATAAGCAAAAGTTTGGATGATGCATTTCAACTAATTATTGATAATGATTTCCAGAAAGCTAAAAAAATAATTGACAGCTTAAGTGTGCTTACAAAAATTGAATCGGAAAGTTTGACGGAATCTTGCGAGTTGTTTGCTAATTATCCAAATCCTTTTAACCCGACGACTCAGATAAATTATTCTATTGCCAAGGCTGGTTTTGTTAGCTTAAAAATATACGACGTACTCGGACGTGAAATTACCAGTTTAGTTAATGAGTTCCAAAGAAAAGGTTCTCATAGTGTAAGATTTGATGCTTCTTCATTAGCAAGCGGAGTTTATGTTTATACTATTAATGCTGGAGAGTTCGTTCACTCTAAAAAGATGATGCTTATAAAATAGTCTCATTGTAAATAATTGAGTTACAATACATCGTAGCTTCTCCTAAACCGTTGTTTGTAAATCAAGCGGCGGCTTTTCTACTCACGAATAAAATTGGTAAACGAGAGGATATTACATTAAGCTTAGGTTTCGATTTGAATATTTGAAAACACTACTATATCTTCAATTATAATTTTGGAACAATGCGAAAAAAGTATGGAAATATTATCCTACGAAGAAGCTAGAATTATCGGTTCACTAATTGAAAAAGAGTATACCACGCCCGAGTATTATCCTCTTACAATTAATTCGCTTACAAATGCTTGTAACCAAAAGTCAAGTAGAAATCCGGTTGTTTCATACGATGAAGTTCTAGTTGAGATAACTATTCAGAAATTAAGAGACAAGTCGCTGGTTGCTAAAGTTACCGGGCCGGATTTAAGAGTTCCAAAATATAGACAGCAATTTTCTCAGTATCTCAATCTGACCAAACAACAAGTTGCTGTTTTATGTGTTTTGCTTCTGCGTGGCTCCCAAACAATTGGTGAGATAAAAAGCAGATGTTACAGAATATATGAGTTTAGGGATTTGGCTGAAACTGAAGAAATACTAGATGGTCTGATAAATATGGAAGGTGGCCCTTATGTGATTAAACTGCCAAAAGAGTCGGGCAGAGAAAATAGATATACGCATTTGTTCTGCGGCGAACCTCAAATTATAGAACAAATAAAAGAACCCGACATAAACGAAAGAGTAGCTTTGTTAGAAAAAGAAGTTGACACATTAAAAGAATTTTGTATTAATCTAAAAGCCGAATTCGAGAATTTTAAGAAGTCATTTGAATAAAATCGTACATGTACTAATTATTTACACAATAAAACTATTCAAAAATGTAACCAACCAATTTCTTTATTGCACGAATTATCTCGTTTATGGGCAAGTTATATCCTCAAAGTAAGCTGTCTAATTATATTTATTCGTTCGGATAAATCAATTTAAAAGTAGGAGTTGTACACTAGTAATGGGCAGCAATTTGACAAAACAGAAGAAGCAAATAGCTTTAGTACTTGGCAGCGGCGGGGCAAGAGGTCTTGCTCATATTGGTGTTATTAAAGCCCTTGAAGAGAATCGTATACCAATCGATATAATTACTGGAACCAGTATTGGTGCTTTTATCGGTGGGTTGTATGCATCGGGTGTATCAATAAAAGAAATGGAAAAAATAGTTGCCGAAGTTGATAAAGTATTTGTCGCTAAAATTCTTGTTCCAAAATTTTTCGCGCCCGGTTTAATCAACAATAAACGTGTCGTAGAGTTTATTAAAGGAATGGTTGGGGATATCAAAATTGAGAATCTAAAGATTCCGTTTGCCTCCGTTGCGACCGATCTTATAACTGGTGAAGAAGTTGTTTTTAAGAAGGGCAGTCTGGCTGATGCAATTATGGCTAGTATAGCTATTCCTACAATATTCCAACCCGTGCAAATTAATAATCGCTATTTGCTTGACGGCGGATTAAGCAATCCCTTGCCAATTAGTGTCGCACTCGAAATGAAAGCTCAGAAAATTATTGTGGTTAATGTTTCCCCAAATCCCAAGCGGATAACCGGCAAAATCAAAAAAAGAAAAACGGAAGAATTTAAGTCGTTGATTAAGACACTTCCGGAAATGTTCTCAAATATGTTGAATAACAATCTTCGGTTATCTGCGGGTATTGATAAGACAACTAAGAAAAAGTCTGCTGTTGAAACCGAAGTATACTCTCCCACATTGCTGAATGTTTTTTTACAATCAATTGCAATAAGTACAAACAGTTTGATTGAGCAGCGCCTTCTTCATTCGAAGCCTGATATTCTTATCTTACCGAAAATAGAAGATTATGATATGCTGGAGTTTTATAAAGGTAAGGAAATAATTAAGCGTGGTTATGACGAGGCCGTTAAATCAATGATATCGATTCATGAAATAATTGTTAGGCAGACATAAATACCCAAATGATGTCTGAACTATACTAAAAGCAACATGCAACTATAAAAACATATTATAGAAAAGTGGCTTTATGTTTTTTAAGTACATAAATTTGCCCCAGTAACTCTTTATTAGGATAAGGGGAAATTATGAATTACTCTTTTAGGTATAAGAAAAGCTTTTTATTAATAACACTCTTCTTTATAAATAACATAACCAGCCTTTTTGCACAATGGGAAAAAACAAGTTGTCCAGCTACATCACCTTCTTCATTTGCAGTGAGTGATACATGTGCTTATGTAAGTTCAGGTGAGAATATCTGGCGATCATTTGATAACTGCGGAAGTTGGGAATTATTTAACATCAATGTCGCGGATGCAAAGATAAACGACCTCATGATAGATGGAGATATAATTTACGTTTCCACTAATAAAGGAGTTTATTATTCCAAACTGACTGGTAATGATTGGCAATTGTTAAATTCAATTTTTGATAACAAAAAAATACGAAATGTAAGAAGTGACTCCGGAGTTTTATATGTAATCCCGAGTGCGACAGTAGATATTTATAAATCAGTAGATGGAGGGAAAAACTGGAAAATTATTAACAATGGAATTTCCGGATTATATGTAACATCCTTCATAGCATTGAATAATGAATTATACATAACCACCATTGATGGTGTTTTCATTTCAACAGACAGTGGCGAGAAGTGGATAAAAACGAATAGTTACATTGGGTCATATATTGTTTCATCAGTGAAAGTAGATTCTCTATTTTTTGCCGGAAAATACTACTCGGGTGGCTTTCAAAGTGAGCCGCCACAATCAGATGGCGGGATTGTGGTATCAAAAGATATGGGCAAGAATTGGGCAAGATTAACAATCACTTCTTATGAGCGCCGTTCTATAAAATCACTTAGCTACAAAGACAGTGTACTATATTCTTCTTCTGTAGATCGAATAATGATTTCTCGTGATAGGGGAATAACATTCCGGGAGATGGAAATTCCCGTTACGGTTAGGAATTTTTCTTGGACATATCCGGATGAAAAGTATCTTTACGTCGCCAATAGCAACGATGGTTTATGGAGAATTAAAAGAGCAGACATTACTACGAGTATTAATAAGGACGTTCGAATAGTATCCGACGACTATAGGCTCAAGCAGAATTATCCCAATCCTTTTAATCCTTCTACTGTAATTGAATACTCGTTAAATAAAGATTCATATGTTAAGTTGTCGATCATAAATGTATTGGGAAAGGAGCTAGCAGTTTTAGTAAATGGGGAAAAGAAAAAAGGATTTTATTCGGAAAAATTTGATGGCGGCAGTTTAAGCAGCGGTGTGTACTTTTGTGTACTTAGAACAAATAATAATGTTGAAACTAGAAAAATGATATTGCTGAAATAACGTCGGAGATACAATTCGCCGTTAGGTTTGTCTTGGATTTTACTTCCTTGCTGGTTTTTCATTGAAAGGACATAAAAAGGGAATGGTAGATGTGTTCATCTTTTCTTATCATGGATTCCAGTTAAGAAATTGGCCAAGAAAATTTGAGAATTACAGAGATAATAAAGGAGATTAAATTTGAAAAAGAATGCTCTTAATAGTGTTTTAGCAATTATGTTTATTCTTTCATTAGCGCTTCTTACAAGCTGTGCTAAACGAGAAAAGATTACAGAATTTTCTCAGTTGGCTGGAAAAGAATTTGCTGTTCCAACCGGTACAGTAGCTGATAAACTTGTCCTTTCACAATTTCCGGATGCGAAATTCAAATATTTCAATAGTGTTTTAGATGCATGCATGGCGGTTAAAGCGGGCAAGGCCGATGCGGCTGCATACGATGAGCCTATCCTAAAGAATATTGCTGGAAAAAATCCAGGACTAAAAGTTATTAACAAGATGATTACAACTGATAATTACGGATTTGCTGTTCAGCTACAAAAGACGGAATTGAAGAATACAATTGATAGTGTTGTCTCGCAGTTAAAACTGAATGGTGAATATGTTGCAATGTTAGCAAGATGGCTGCCGCAAGTTGGCGCTCCAAAGCCAATGCCTATTATTGATTCTGAAGGAACCAATGGTGTGCTTAGATTTGGTACTTCGGCAATTACAGAGCCGTTTTCATTTATAGATGCTTCTCAAAAAATTGTAGGATTGGATATTGAGATTGCAGACTTGGTTGCAAAAAGATTAGGAATGAAATTGGAAATTGTTAATATGGATTTTGGTGCAATGATTCCGGCATTAATATCCGGTAAAGTTGACATGATTGGTGCATGCATAACAATTACTGAAGAACGCGCTAAGAGCGTTTTATTTTCTGCGCCTTACTATACCGGCGGTATTGCTGCGTTGGTTAAAGAGTAACGACAAGATATACAAACACAATAATCTAAATAATTTGTGGGTGAACAAATGACAATTACAAAATCGGTACTAAATAATAATGTAACTCTCTCTATTGAAGGTTCTATGGACACATACCATAGCGTTCAATTATCAGATGAGCTGGATCAAATATTCTCTGAAGGAAAATTTAACATCTATTTTGATTTAACTGAGCTTAGCTACATAAGCAGTTCCGGTTTAAGAGTCTTAATCGCTGCTCAGAAAAAAGCGACCGCAGCCGGGACTAAAATGGAATTCACCGGATTAAATGATACGGTGAAAGAGATTTTCAAAATAACCGGGTTCGATAGTATACTAACAATTCGCTAGCGCATACTAAATTTTCCTAATAACAATAGCTTTACTTGTAAATCTAAAGAGGAGGCAATCTAAGCCAATTTAATTACGTTATAAAAATCTTTCATTCTTCATATTAAATTGATATTTTCTTAGTGGAAGAGAGAACATTTGCTCACTAAAAGAAATGAGGGTTAAATGAAGTACCCTTCTTTGAAAAATTTTATTAATGGTCAAGCCATCATCGGAAGTGAAAGAAGTATTGATGTAATTTCACCGCTCGATGGATCAACCATTTCAACTGTTCCGATTTCCGGAATGGACGCTGTAAGCCAAGCTGTACAATCTGCTCAAAGTGCATTCTCTAAGTGGTCTGCAACTCCAATCAAAGAACGCTCGCAAGTATTTTACAAGTACAAAACTCTGCTCGAAAAAAACATGAATGAATTAGCTGAATTAATTCATGAAGAAAATGGTAAAACGATTTCCGAAAGTATCGCAGAGATAGAAAAGAGTATTGAGGTAACTGAGTTTGCATGCTCACTCGAACAACTTGCAGCCGGCGAAGTAATGGAAGTTAGCAGAGGAGTTGAATGCAGATCGGAACGCTTTCCGGTTGGTGTTGTTGCCTGTATAACACCTTTTAATTTTCCTAATATGGTTCCTAACTGGACAATTCCAAATGCACTTGTTTTAGGAAACTGCATGATTCTCAAACCATCAGAACATGTTCCAATAAGTGCTAACAGAATTGCAGAGTTATTGAAAGAAGCCGGATTACCGGACGGTGTTTTCAATGTTGTTCATGGCGCACAAGAAGTTGTAGAAGCTATTTGCGATCATCCCGGCATTCAAGCCGTTTCATTTGTTGGATCAACTAAAGTTGCTAAAATTGTTTACATCCGTTCTACATCAAATCTTAAAAGGGCAGTAACCCTCGGCGGTGCAAAGAATCATCTTATTGTTTTACCAGATGCAAATGTTGGTATGACGGCATCCAATGTAGCTGCATCAATGTCTGGTTGTGCCGGACAAAGATGTATGGCCGCTTCAGCAATGGTTGCAGTTGGAAATGTTGATCATATCATTAGCCATCTTGTAGAAGAGGCTAAGAAAATCATACCCGGCAAAAATCTTGGCTCTGTCATTTCACTTCAAGCTAAGGAGAGGATTGAAAACTATATAACTGAAGCAGAGCATAATGGCGCAAAGATTCTTCTTGATGGAAGAAACTGCGTAGTCTCTGGCAAAGAAAATGGATTTTACGTTGGCCCTACTGTAATAGATTATGTTAAACCGGAGATGCGCATAGCAAAAGAAGAAGTTTTTGGTCCTGTGCTTGCAATAATTAGAGCAGATAATGTTGATACAGCTCTTTCAATTCAGCAAAGTTCATTATACGGAAATGCCGCTGCTGTCTTCACGCAAAGTGGAGGAATGGCAAGATATATTAGTGAACGAGCAAGTGCGGGAATGATTGGTGTAAATATTGGTGTTCCAGTTCCACGCGAACCTTTCTCTTTTGGCGGATGGAACGAATCAAAGTTTGGAACTTGTGACATCACCGGCAAGAGCTCTATTGAGTTTTGGACTAAGCTGAAAAAAACTACTGTAAAGTGGAATCCGGAATCTCAAATCAACTGGATGAGTTAAAAATAGTTACTGATACAGATCTTTCAAGATTTTTCTATAAGAAAAATAAAGGTACGTATATGTCAAGAATAGTAAGGGGCGGTTTAATCCAGGCAACACTTTCAATCTCATCTGAAGAACCTATAGAAAAAGTAAAACAGTCAATGATAGAAAAACATTTGTTAATGATTGATCAAGCCGCTGAAAAAGGTGTTCAAATACTTTGCATGCAAGAACTTTTTTACGGGCCATATTTTTGTGCTGAGCAAAAAACAAAATGGTATTCTTTAGTCGAAAGCATTCCTAACGGACCAACTGTTAAACTAATGCAAGAAGTTGCCAAAAAACATTCTATGGTAATTGTTGTTCCTATTTATGAAGAAGAAATTAAAGGTGTTTATTACAACACCGCGGCAGTAATTGATGCAGATGGAAAATACCTTGGGAAATACCGCAAGCATCATATACCTCATTGCGATCCCGGATTCTGGGAAAAATTTTATTTCAAGCCGGGCAATCTTGGTTTTCCGGTATTCAAAACGGCATATGCTGATATTGGCGTTTACATTTGTTACGACCGCCATTTCCCGGAAGGAGCTAGAGTACTTGGATTAAACGGTGCTGAAATTGTTTTTAATCCGTCAGCCACTGTGGCTGGGCTTTCGGAATATTTATGGGAATTGGAACAGCCAGCCCATGCAGTTGCTAATGGATATTTTGTTGGCGCGATTAATCGTGTTGGAACTGAAGCGCCTTGGAATATTGGTGAATTCTATGGCAAAAGTTATTTCTGCAGTCCGAGAGGAAAAATTATTTCTCAAGCAAGCAGAGATAAAGATGAGCTAGTTGTAGCTGATCTCAATTTGGATGAAATTCTTGAAGTTAGAAACGTTTGGCAATTTTATAGAGATAGAAGGCCGGAAACTTACGGAGCGATAACGGATATTCAGAAATAAGAAGTAAGAAATCAGTAGTCAGAAGTAAGATAAATGAATGAGGTTATTGTGGACCTAAAATCGAAGAGCTTTCAAGATTTAATTGTTTGGCAAAAAGCTCATCAATTTGTTCTTAGTGTTTACAAAATAACAAAACTATTTCCGAGAGAAGAGCTATATGCATTGAGTAACCAATTTAGAAGAGCGTCAGTTTCTATTGCTGCCAATATTGCGGAAGGTTTTAGAAAAAACGGAAAACTGGATAAGCTCCGATTTTACAATATTGCTCAAGGTTCATTAGAAGAATGCAGATATTACATTTTACTGGTAAAGGATTTAGAGTATGCGGATACCTCAAAGTTAATTATTGCAATTGAAGAGGTAAGCAAGTTGCTAACTTCATATATGGAAAAAATTAGAATTTCAAAATGAATTAGGAATTCTTATTGCTGACTACTTAATTCTTATTTCAAAACTGTTTATTAATGAGGTATACTTTGACTCCCGAAGAAGTTGTTGCAATTACTGCTAAGCATACTTATGGTACATGGAGATATCAAAAAAACTGGACTCCGCTAAATGTGGTAGATGCCGAAGGCTGTTATTTCTATGATGCAGCCGGCAAAAAATATCTTGATCTTTCTGCGCAGCTTATGTGTGTTACACTTGGGCATAAAAACAAGGCAGTTATACAAGCAATAGTTGATCAAGCAAATAAACTTCCTTATGCCGCACCCGGTTTTGCAACAGATGTGCGTGCGGAGTTGAGCAAACTACTATTGGAAGTATTGCCAAAGGGTTTAGAAAAGTTTTATTTCTCTACATCCGGAACAGAGGCAAATGAAGCGGCAATTAAAATTGCAAGAATGTATACCGGTAAATACAAAATTATTTCCCGCTACAATTCATATCACGGATCAACTGCAGCATCAATTGCAGCGACCGGGGATCCAAGACGGTGGGCAGTAGAACCTTCCGGGAAAATTGATGGAGTAATCTTTGCGCCGGAATGTAATTGCTATCGCTGTCCGTTAAATCATTCTTATCCGGAATGCGAAATGGCCTGTGCAAATTACATTGAACACATGATAAAAAATGAGAGCAATGTTGCGGCGATTATTCTGGAGCCGGTTGTTGGTACAAATGGAATATTAATTCCGCCAAAAGAATACTTGCCTAGATTAAGAAAGATTTGTGATGATAATAATGTGTTACTTATTACTGATGAAGTAATGAGCGGCTGGGGAAGAACCGGGAAGTGGTTTGCTGTTGACCACTGGGATGTACAACCGGATATTCTTACTACAGCAAAAGGAATTACTTCGGCTTATGTTCCTCTTGGGTTAACTGCAACAACGATGAAAATAGCCGACTATTTTAACGATCATTATTTCTCTCACGGACATACGTATGAAGCGCATCCGTTAACATTAGCACCGGCAACAGCAGCGATCAATGAGTTGCGAAATAATAGTTTAATAGAGCGCGCAGTTGAAATGGGTGAATATCTTGGCAAAAAATTAAGAGCGCTGAAAATAAATCATCCATCGATTGGTGATGTTCGGGGTATTGGACTTTTTTATGCAGTAGAATTGGTGAAGAATCAAAAAACAAAAGAGCTTTTTAACACTAAAGAAGATAAGGTTAGCGGAAAACCTCTGCTGGTCGATAAAATCTCGGCTGAGATGATGAAACACGGCGTTTATGTTCAATCATGGGTTAGTCATTTTGTTATTGCACCACCATTGATAATTACTAAAGAAGAAATTGATTTCGCTGTTGCTAAATTTGATGAATGCTTATCAATAGCTGACGAAGCAGTAAATAGTTAATTGTTCTTTTTCACTGTTCAGATTGGAATTAATTTATGAAAAACATCGCTCCAAAACTTGCGGGTGAACAATACGAGAAGAATTTTTCTGATCTGCATCCACCGTTTGCTCAAAGTTCAGCTACTGCAGAAGCAAACCGATGCCTCTACTGCTACGATTCTCCATGCATGAAAGCTTGCCCTACACACATTGATATTTCGACATTTATCAAAAAGATTTCTACCGGAAATTTATTTGGGTCAGCAAAAACAATTTACGAATCGAATTGGGTTCCGCTCACTTGTGCAAAAGCTTGTCCGGTAGCTATGCTCTGTGAAGGTGCTTGCGTCTATAATGCCAAGGGTGAAAAACCAATTGAGATAGGCAGGCTTCAGCGTTTCGTAATTGAAAAATATTTTGAAGAGGGAATACGTCCTTTATTTCCTAAATCTCCAAAGAATGGAAAAACTGTTGGTGTTGTTGGCTCCGGTCCGGCGGGTTTAGCTTGCAGCGCTGAACTTGCGCTAATGGGTTATGATGTTACTATCTATGAAGCTAGCAAAATTCCGGGTGGATTGAACACATGGGGAATTGCGCCATACAAAATGAGAAGAGAAGATAGTTTGAAGGAAGTTGAATTAGTAAAAAGTTTTGGAGTAAATCTGAAGACGGAAGTTACGATTGGCAAAACATTAAAAGTTGATGAACTCTTGAAACAGCATGATGCAGTATTTCTTGGAGTTGGTTTAGGTGAAAGTCCGCAGTTATCAATACCCGGAGAAGGATTATCCGGTGTAATTGGTGCACTCGATTTTATAGAAAAAGTTAAATTGGAAAATTGGCAAGAAGTTCCCGTAGGTAAACGAGTTGCAGTTATTGGCGCCGGCAATACTTCTAT
>Ga0172380_10003719_pt1 | contig 20547 bp, 20 predicted proteins | sample Leawe162metaG_FD_119747 | JGI IMG/M metagenome (GOLD analysis project Ga0172380, IMG submission 119747) | Leachate microbial communities from a municipal landfill in Southern Ontario, Canada - Leachate well 162 metaG | ecosystem: Engineered > Solid waste > Landfill > Unclassified | place... | reverse complement strand
GGCCACGTTGACTTCACTATTGAAGTTGAGCGTTCTATGCGTGTACTTGACGGCGCTGTTTCAGTTTTCTGCGCAGTTGGCGGTGTTCAACCTCAATCTGAGACTGTTTGGAGACAAAGAAATCGTTATGGCGTGCCATCGATTGTTTTTGTTAACAAAATGGACAGAACAGGTGCAAACTTTTATGCGGTTGAGGATCAAATCCGTACTCGCCTAAAAGGAAATCCTGTTCCTATCCAACTTCCAATCGGTGAAGAAGAGCGTTTTGCAGGTGTTATTGACCTTGTAAAAATGAAAGCTATCGTTTGGGATGTAGATGCTGCAATGGGTTCTAACTACCATGTTGAAGAGATTCCGGCAAATATGCTTGATAAAGCTGCAGAGTATCGTGAAAAAATGATTGAATCAATCTCTGAAGTTGATGGTAACGAGCATCTTGCTGAAAAGTATTTAGAGGGTGAAGAGTTAACTGAAGAAGAGATTATTGCAGGTATCAAAGCTGCTACAATCAACATGCATATTGTTCCAATGACCGCAGGTACTGCGTTTAAAAACAAAGGTGTTCAAACTCTTCTTGATGCAGTTGTTGCTTATCTTCCGGCTCCTACTGAATGTGCGCCAATAAGAGGCACCATGATGGATGATGAAGAGCAAGAAGTTATTGTTGAGTCAACTGACAAAGGACCATTCGCATCGTTAGCATTTAAGATTATGACTGACCCATTTGTTGGAACATTGACATTTATCCGTGTTTATCGTGGTTCACTAGAGGCTGGTTCATTTGTTCACAACTCTACAAAAGATAAAAAAGAGCGCATCGGTCGTATCGTGAAGATGCATGCTATCAAGCGTGAAGAGATTAAAGAGATTTACGCAGGCGAAATCGGTGCAGTTGTTGGTCTTAAGTACACAACAACAGGAGATACTTTATGTGCAGAAGAGGATAAGGTAATCCTAGAGCGCATGGTATTCCCTGAGCCGGTTATCTCTGTTGCAGTTGAGCCAAAAACAAAAGCTGACCAAGAAAAAATGGGTCTAGCACTTGCTAAACTTGCTGCTGAAGATCCATCGTTTAGAGTTCATACTGATGAAGAGACAGGTCAAACTATTATCTCAGGAATGGGTGAATTACACCTTGAAATTCTTGTTGACCGTATGAAAAGAGAGTTTAAAGTAGAAGCTGAAGTTGGTGCACCACAAGTTTCTTACCGCGAAACTATCAGAAAAGAAGTTGAGCAAGAGTACAAGTATGCAAAACAGTCTGGTGGACGTGGTGCATTTGGTCACGTATATCTTAGAATCAAGCCGGGTGAGGCAGGTTCAGGTTTTGTGTTCCACAATGAGATTAAGGGTGGAGTTGTTCCAAAAGAGTATATTCCTGCTGTTGAAAAAGGTTGTGCTGAAACTATGAGCAACGGTGTTCTTGCGGGCTACCCAATGGAAGATATGGACATAACTCTTTATGATGGTTCATACCACGAAGTTGACTCGAATGAGATGGCGTTTAAACTTGCTGCTTCAATGGGCTTTAAAGAGGGTTGTAGAAAAGCAAATCCTGCGATTCTAGAGCCAATCATGAAAGTTGAAGTTGAAGTTCCTGAGGATTATATGGGTGACGTTATCGGTGACTTAAATCGTCGTCGCGGACAAATCAGTGCAATGGGTGATAGAGCAGGAAACAAAATTGTTGACGCTTTCGTTCCACTTGCTGAGATGTTTGGTTACTCAACTGACCTTCGTTCTGCTACACAAGGTAGAGCAACGTATGCTATGGAATTCGATCACTATGAAGAAGTTCCAAGAAATGTATCTGAAGAGATCATTAAAAAGAGAAACGGTTAAAACCGAATAATACTTCTAAGTATAGATTGCTTCGCTTTATTTTCGCAATGAGAGTCATTGCGAGGAACTTGTGACGAAGCAATCTATGCTACATCATTAAAATTACTTCTTAATTTTTATTTCTATTTTTTAGAAAAAGTGTGTAGTTGACTATAGCTCTAAATATGCCGACAATTATATATGCAGGCATAGTCCAAAGCAGCGGATGAAGATAGTTTTGCTTCTCCAACATCAAATCAACTCTAGCCATTGGCGCACTAAGTAAGTCAGAGTGCTGAATGACCGCTAAAAGTAGCAATATAACAAAAAAGTAGATAAGTTCAGTTCTTAATTTTTTAATCATGCGCAATTATATCTATTATAAGTAAAAAAATAAAAAAATTTGCCACTTTATCTCTTATTTCCAGATTGGTTTTTCATATGGTTCTGGTCTGCCATCTAGCGTCACATACGGTTTATAATCTGATTTATATGAAAGAGATGGGCAATCTTTAACATAGTATCCCAAATAAATCCATTTTTTATGGCTTCTTTTGGCAAAAAGTATCTGATTGTACAATGATAGTTTTCCAAGTGAGAAGTGCGCATAATCTGGGTCATAATAGAAATATATTGAGGATACGCCATCATCTAAAATATCTATCAAATCCACACCTATTAGCTTCTCATCTATAAAGTAGAGTACCTCATATCCAAAATCATTATGCGCATCCACAAAAGAGTTGTAGTAGTTTTGTGGACTTGATGGAGTATGTTCCCACCCTTTTTTATGCTTCATAAAGAGGTGATACTTCTCAAAAAGTTCAAGATGTGCTCTGCTGATGGAAGGTCTTTGTATGTAGCTTTTTATATTTGCCGTTTTTCTTATAACTCTTCTTTGTGATGAGGAAAAATTAAAATTTTCAACGTCAATTTTTATGCTTTTGCACTCATCACATGCACTGCAGATTGGTCTAAAATACATCTTGCCAAATCTTCTGTATCCACGTTCAATCAACTCTTGGCAATAGGAAGTTGAGCACTCTTCAATTACTTTATAGTGAGTTGTTTGCTCTTTTTGCGCCAAATATGAACATTTGTTGTTAACTCTAAATTCTTTAAGTATATTCATACCGGAAGTTTGACATAATTTTCTTTCAAAAGGTATATAAATGAAAGAGATATTTATAAAACATAAAATTATTATTTTTCGCACTGCAGGCTCTATTATGCTTCTTGTGGGCTTTGCGCTATTTTTTTGGAACTCTCCAAAAGAGGTAGTGAGCGAAAATGAGATTGCCGCGGCAAATGTTGCAAGAATGGAGGCGAGTGTCTCCGGTGGCTCTTCGGAAACAAAGAAGGCTCCAAAACCTGAAACCTCTAAGTTTGTCGAAGAGCTAAAAAACGTACAAGAAAAACAGGTGCAATATTTGGTGATACTAGTTATGGTTCTTGGAGTTGGCTTTTTAGGTTATAGCTTTTTATCTAAGAACGATTCTGAGATATAAGCACATCCTCTATCATCTTGTCGATATCTCCATCAAGAATAGCGGCGATGTTTGAGTAAGCGATGTTGCTTCTGGTATCTTTTATCTGCTGATACGGTTGCATAACGTAGCTTCTGATTTGATGTCCCCATCCGATTTCGCTCTTTGGCACGCCATCTGCTAACGCTTTTTGAGCTTCTAGCTCAAGCTCATAAAGACGAGATTTTAACATTTTCATAGCAGTTGCTCTGTTTTTATGTTGGCTTCTGTCGTTTTGGCACTGCACTACCACGTTTGTTTTTATATGGGTTATGCGGATTGCTGATTCTGTTTTGTTGACATGTTGCCCACCGGCACCGCTTGAGCGGTATGTATCTACGCGGATGTCTTTATCTTCTATCTCTATGTTTATGTCATCGTCAACTTCCGGCGAGACCATAACAGAGCTAAACGAGGTGTGTCTTTTGGCATTAGAGTCAAAAGGAGAGATGCGAACAAGCCTGTGTATACCGTTTTCTGCTTTTAGGTATCCGTAAGCATTTTCACCTGAAATAAGAAGAGAAACATCTTTTATGCCCGCTTCATCACCTGCTTGATAGTCAAGAACTTCAACGCTCCATCCGCGTCTCTCTGCAAAGCGTTTGTACATGCGAAGAAGCATCGAAGCCCAGTCCTGAGACTCTGTTCCGCCGGCTCCGGGGTGAATTGAAAGTATGGCATTGTTGGCATCTGTCTCTTGGCTTAGAAGAACTTCAATCTCCATTGTGCGGATTAGCTCCTCTAGCCTCTCGGCTCCGCCAAAGCAGTCGGCAATAGAATCCTCGTCACCCTCTTCTTTTGCCATTTCATAAAGCTCTTTGGCATCGTCAATCGCATTTTTTGCAAGGTTGTATTTTTTAAGTTTGCGCTCGCACTGAGTCTTCTCTTTTTGGATTACTGCGGCATTAGTAGCGTCGCTCCAAAAATTTTGCGAATTTTCAAGTTCGTCTATCTCTTTTAATCTTGCTTGGAGTTTAGCAGGCTCAATAACGCCCGTAATATTGTTCATTTTTTTAGAAAGGCTCTTTAAAAGTTCTGTATATTCGTAGTTATCCATAAAATTTGTTCCATTGTTGTATAATTGCGATTATATTAAATTGAGGCTTAAAATGAAGATTATTTCTACCGTGCTAGAACTCAAAGAGCATTTAAAAAATATAAATCTCTCTGTCGGTTTTCAAGGAAACCAAAGCATTGGTTTTGTACCTACAATGGGCGCTTTGCATGAGGGACACATAGCATTAATCAAAAAGGCCAAAGAGCAAAATGATCTAGTTGTCGTCTCCATATTTTTAAATCCTACGCAGTTCTTAAGGGGTGAAGATTTGGAGAAATATCCTAAAAAGGATGAAGCCGACAAGCTTATATGCAAACTAGGAGGTGTTGATGTTCTGTTCTTCCCAAGCGTTGATGCTATCTACACAAAAGATGAAGCCTCGATTTTGGCTCCAAAGGTAAGAGGATTTGTTCTTGAGGGCGAGAGCAGACCAGGGCATTTTAACGGCGTTTTAACGGTTGTTATGAAGCTCTTAAATATAGTAAATCCGACAAGAGCATATTTTGGTAAAAAAGACGCGCAACAGTTAAACCTTATCTCTCTCATGGTTAGAGATTTTTTTATGGACGTTGAGATAGTTCCCATAGATACGGTAAGAGAAAAAGATGGGCTGGCACTTAGCAGCAGAAACGCATACCTAAGCAAAGAAGAGAGAGAAGAAGCCCTCAAAATTGCCACTTCGCTCCGAAGTGCTACTGCCATGGTAATGCGAGGAGTTCTTGACTCTAAAGAGATAACATCCAAGATGAGAGAGATTTTATCACCTCTGCACATTTTTTATGTAGAGATACTAAACCGCGAGTTCAATCAAATCTCACATGTAGAGATAGGAAACAGCATAATTTTAGTTGAAGTGAGGGTCGGGAGCACTCGGCTGCTTGACAATATTTGGCTTTAGATACCCCTCTTCAACCATAATATCGATTGCATTTTTATAGACAGGAACGGCAGTTTGAGCCGCAAACTGGCTCTTTTTAGGTCTTACAACGATTACTCCCATAGTGTATCTGCTTTGCTCATCGTTGGCAAAACCAACGAAAGCAGTATTGTACTCGTTGACATATTTTCCACCTTCAACAAGATGAGCTGTTCCTGTTTTGCCACCAATTTCAAGACCCTCTGTTTTTGCTTTTACGCCGGTTCCCTCATTTACTGTTTTGATTAGAATACTTTTCATTCTATGTGCGGTTGTGCTTTTTACAACTTGAATCTGCTCTTCATTTGGAATCGTTATCTCTTTTCTCTGGTTGTCTATAAAACAATCAATGATTTTAGGAGTAACCATTCTTCCGTTATTGTTAAAAGCGCTGTATGCACGAATAAGCTGCATAAGATTTACGCGCATTCCGTATCCGTAAGAACATGTCGCTTTATATATTTCGTTATTTAGCTGCATGGTGCTTGGAATTGATCCTGGTTTTTCATAAACAAGGTCGGGCGTTGAGAGTTTGGAGAAACCAAAATCTATAAGACCTTGACTAAACTCTACACCTCTTAGTTTTTGAGCAAGCTGGGCTATACCGACGTTTGATGAGTGGACTATAACATCTTCAGCACTTAGCCAATCAAATCTATGTTCGTCCGTTATTGTTTTTTTCCCAATTGTATAGCGACCATTATGTCCGTTTATCATGTCGTAAGGGTTGACCAAGCCTTTATCTAAAAGAAGAGCAAACGTCACCGTTTTTATAACGCTTCCCGGTTCAAAGCTATACTCTATCATTGCACTATTTAGGGATGGGTAGTCCTCTTTTTGTATCGATTTCGGTAAAAATCTGTTTGAGCTTGCCATGGCTATAACTTTTCCGTTTGTAGAGTTCATGATTGTAATCATAACCTCTCTTGCTTGGAGCTCTTCTTTCATTGTATCAAGCATTTTTTCAATCCGTATTTGAAACGAAACGGGAATGTTTAGTTTTATGTCGTAGCCGTTGATTTCTGGTTTTGTAAAGCTGTTTTTATTTAGAATAATATAGCTGTTTACATCCCTTAAGCCTTGGCTTAACTCATCTTGTTTTGCCTGAAGTTCGTTCTCAAACTTCTTCTCAAGCCCCTTTACACCCTTTATGTAAGTATATCCGTCCTCTTCTGCCTTGAGCGGGTAGCCTATAATAGGCGTTAAAAGCTTGCCATAAGCATACTCTCTGCTCTCTCCGCTCTCAATGATGCTTAGCCCGTGAAGTGAAGTTTTGCCGGTTATCGCATTTTTTCTCTCTACAAAAACTTTAAGGCGTCTAAGCTCATATGCCAGCTGCTTTAGGTATTGAGCCTGTTTTTGCGGAATGTTGTAGCTTAAAACGACTACACCTTTTTTCTTGTTTAGCTTTTGCTCAATCTCTTTTGCGTCAATTTCCGAGTAGATGCTAAAGAGCTTGATAAAGAGGTCTCTCTTTTTTTCATCGATATAGTGTGTATTTACAATCGCTTTATAGAGTTTTACGGTTGTTGCAATGTGAAAACCGTCTGCGCTTATGATGGAGCCTCTAGTTGCTTTAGATGTGTTTTTTGTATAAAGAGATGGCAGGTCTCGCGGCTTTAGAGTGGTTATGAGCATAACTGCCAAAAATAGCAAAAACCCAGAAACGAGAAGGGCATAGAGAATAGTTATTTTTTTGCTTTTGTTTTGGTTGTTCATATTTCTTGCTATATTGATTTTTAAAGGGGATTATAGCATTTTTATTAGTATATTTTTGTAGATGAATAGCGCGCAAGAGATTGCCGCGCTTCGCTCGCAATGACAAAATCCGTCACTGCGAGGAGCAGAAGCGACGTGGCAGTCTTTTGACATTACGTCACTGCGAGGAGCAGAAGCGACGTGGCAGTCTAACGCGACATTACAACTTAGAGCTGCGTTCTTCCAAGCTCTTTGTATGCGCTTAATGCCTTGTTTCTTATTTCAAGCATAAGTTTCATACTTGTTTCAGCTTTTCCGATGGCGAGTGCGGCTTGATGAAGGTCTTTAACCTGACCTGTTGCCATCTCACCTAAAGCTTTGTCACCCTTTTCTTGAAACTCATTTACCTCATTTAGGGCAGATTTTAGATGCTCGGCAAAACCTTCACCGCTTGCACCCTCTACGCCGCCCTTTTGTTTTAATAATTCGGCGGATGAAACGCCTGAAATCCCGCTAATGCCACTCATAACCTACCCCTTTTACTGTAACAGCGAAATTGCGCTGTTAGCTATATTTTTTGAACTCTCAAAAGCTGCTACGTTTGCCTGATAAGAGCGTGTTGCTTCTACTAAATCGGCCATTTCGATAACAGGATTAATATTTGGATATGCCACATAACCGTTTGCGTCCGCATCTGGATGTGCAGGGTCAAACTTCATCTTTGGCTCTCTGTCGTCACGTGAAATCTTATCGACTATAACGCTCATTATAGCAGGATTTACTTTTTTGCCAAAATCGCCCTCATTTAAAGGGTCGCTGTATCCTACACTGTCCGTCATGCCGCTTAGTGCCTTGTTAAACTGCTCATTAAAGTCAATTGCTTTAAAAACCACCTCTTTTCTTCTGTAAGGTCCGCCCTCATCAGTTCTAGTAGTTTGTGCATTTGCAATGTTTTGAGAGATTGTGTTTACGCGAACTCTTTGTGCAGATAATCCGTAACCGCTGATATCAAAACTATTTAAAAAGTTACTCATTTTTCTTTCCTTTATAACTTTGTTTGGATTGCCGCGCTTCGCTCGCAATGACGAGAAAGAGAGATTGCCGCGCTTCGCTCGCAATGACGAGAAAGAGAGATTGCCGCGCTTCGCTCGCAATGACGAGAAAGTGTTTCGCAATGCCAGTCATTGCGAGGAGTGGAGCGACGAAGCAATCTACTCATCAACTAACCTTAGAAGACGAATCTATAACGCTTTTGTAGATCTCTGAATTTTTTTTCATAGCACTGACTAAAGCGGCAAACATAATTGAGTTTTTGCTCATCTCAGTCGTCTCAACATCCAAATCAACGCTGTTGGCGTCATTTCTTGCCATATGGCCGTCTCTGAAAAACGTTTTTGCTCTGCTTGATGATTTCTCATCTTGTAGAGGTATATGTGCCACATTTGTTTGAGCCATCTCTAGTTTTGGGCTTTTTTGGTTTAAAATTTTTGCTTTTTCCTGCGCTAATGCGTTTTCAAAGCTGATATCTCTTGGTCTGTAATATGGAGTGTCAGCATTTGCAATATTTGATGCTATCATATCTTGGCGAACGGCTCTAAAATCAAGCGCTTTTGCCGCGAGATGATGTGATGCTGAAATTTGTATGCTCATCTTAACTCCTTTGATAAAAGAGTATAAGCAAATAAAGTTCCAAGTCTAGTCACTGCGAGCGAAGCGGGGCAGTCTAGTTTTTAGAAGTGCTCTTAAGCAATAATTAATCTTATATGCTTCATAATGTTTACCAAGGTTATTAGAGTAACCTGAATTTTGTTTTACAAGGAGTTCTTATGAAAAGAGCTGGTTTTACTATGATAGAGTTGATATTTGTTATCGTTATTTTAGGTATTTTGGCGGCGGTTGCATTGCCGAGATTTATTGGTGTTTCTCAGCAGGCTCACGATCAAAAAGTTAGAGCGTTTATAGGCACTCTAAACAGAACTGTCGGACCTGCTATGTGGGCAAAGTCTATAGCTGATGGTGATAATGGGAATATTCAGGCTGCTGATTGTACTGCTTTGGTTTCAACACAGCTTGACGCGCTTCCGGAAGAGTTGACTGATAATGGTGACTGTTCATTTCAAGGAGTTACCGCAAATGGCGCTACATTTGGAGTAGGTTTTACTGATGGAAATGCTACAAATGCACCGGTTTGGGCAGAGAACAACGATACTGTATAATATATTATTTCTCGTTCCCAAGCTCCTGCTTTTCTCGTTCCCAAGCTTCTCTCGTTCCCAAGCTTCTGCTTGGGAATGCATATGTAAGTAGTTATTTTCAAGTTATTTTAGAATAATTTTAAAATTATTACTTAAGGTTTTTTATGAACTCTTCTAGAGCTTTTACCATTATTGAGCTTATTTTTGTCATCGTTGTTTTAGGTATTTTAGCTGGTGTTGCTCTCCCTAGATTTGAATCAACTAGAGAAATGGCAGATATTGCCAAGGGGAAAGGGGATGTTGTAACAATCCGCACAGCTATTGCAAATGAAAGACAGAGTAGAGTCATTTTAGGCACTCCGAGCTATCCAACCAACGCCGAGCTAGATGCAGGCGGACTTTTTGGCGGAGTTTTGATGAATCCTATGCCATCGGGCAGTACGTCAGGCAATTGGGATAATAACGGAGCAAACGGTAACGGCTCTTATCGATACTGGGTTGGAACAACATCTACGCAGTTTGACTATAATGCTACAAGCGGTAATTTTGGGTGTACAACTAACACTGGCGACTGCAACGCACTCGTTGACTGATTTATTTTTCTAAAGTATCGGACTGCTTTAAAGCTTTGCACTACTACAATATAGTACTTCTTAACTCACCTCTAGAACAGTTTACATATGAATCACATAAGACAATAGAGATCGGCACAAAAGTAAAAGTTAAAGTTAGAAACAGAGATGCTATTGGTGCGGTAATATCTGCTTCTAGAGAGCCGGAGTTTAAGACAAACGAGATTTTGGAAGTTTATGACTCTCTTTACTCTGACAAACAGCTCTTGCTTGCTCAGTTTATATCTTCTTACTATTTTTGCTCGCTTGGCGAGGCACTTGGGCCTATGGTGGCGTATGAGCGTGGTATGCATTCCCATGCAGAGCATGGGAACGAGAACAAAATATCATCCTCTATAATTCTCTCAGACAAACAAAAAGAGGCTTTAGTTTTTTTAAAAAAGCATAAAACATCACTTCTTTTTGGCGATACCGGCAGCGGAAAAACAGAAATCTACATGTACTATTTTAGTGAGATGATAGAGCAAAACAAACGCTCTATTTTTCTTATGCCTGAAATCTCGCTCACACCTCAAATGAACCAAAGACTGCACAATCATTTTGGCGATGCAGTTGTTATGTGGCACTCAAAACTTACTCCAAAACAAAAAAAAGAGGCACTGGAGAAGATTTACGACAGAAGAGCAAAGATAATCGCAGGTCCACGCTCGGCTCTGTTTTTGCCTATCAAAGATTTGGGTCTTATTGTTGTAGATGAGGAGCACGACGAGAGTTACAAGTCATCTGCAAGACCTCGTTACAACGCAAGAGACATCGCCATATATATGGGGAAACTCTATGACATTCCTGTTGTTTTGGGAAGTGCTACGCCAAGTTTGACAACTTATGTAAAGTTTCCACATGTAAGACTAAAGGGTGGATATTTCAGCTCTAAAAAAGAGTTTGTTTATGAGAGGAGTGCGGAGAGCTTGTCTCCTTTGATCATGGAGAGTTTAAAAAAGAGTCTTCTTGCCAAAGAGCAGACAATAGTTTTTCTCCCCACGCGTGCAAATTTCAAGTATCTTATCTGCTCGGATTGCGGGCATACGCACAAGTGCGTTTTTTGCAGTGTAGGAATGAGCATCCATCAAAAGTCGCGCTCTCTTAAATGCCACTATTGTAATTTTGCTCAGGCAATTCCGCAGATTTGTTCTGAGTGCAAAGGTCATAATCTCTCAAGTTCAAGACTGGGAACGGCTGAGGCGGTCAAAGAGATAAAAGAGGCGTTTGCAGAGGCTAGGATTGAGCAGTTTGACAGAGATGTTATAACTACGACAAACAAGCTAAAAAGTGCACTAAAGAGATTTAACGACAAAGAGATTGATATCTTGGTCGGAACTCAGATGCTAAGCAAAGGGCATGACTATCACGGAGTGGCACAGGCTGTTGTTTTGGGCATGGACAACATGTTAAATATGAGCGATTACAGAGCAAGAGAAAAAGCGCTCTCAACTCTCATACAAGTAGCGGGAAGAAGCGGGCGAAAAGAGAGTGCAAAAGTTTTGGTGCAGAGTTTTAACGAGAGCTTTTTTGGCGCTTATGTCGATAAGTATGAGGATTTTTTAGAGGAGGAGAAGGAGTACCGCAAAGAGCTCTATCCGCCCTATAAAAAGCTTTGCCGAATACTCTTCTCACACAAAAACGGCATAAAAGCCGAGGCAGCCATGAACGAGATGCAGCAGTGTCTGAGAAATTTTTCAAACGTAGAGATAGTCGGCTATGGGAAATGCGGTATTGAGAGGGTTGCGGACAAGTACAGATTTGAGATACTTCTGCGCTCGGATAAAAGCACGGATATTATAAAAGCGATTTCGACATGTAAGAACAGTCTTGCAGAAGTGGACATGGACCCTATCGAATTTGTGTAAAAATACTTATTGACTTTAGATACTTTTATAAAAAAAGAGCATAAAGTGTCAGTTTTTCTCCCCTATCCGAGAGATAGGGGTAGCTTTAGGGGGTTGTAGGGACTTTAGTCCCTGCCACTAAAACGGACGAGTTCGTTTTAGTGCGTAACATTAACTATTTGTGTATTGTCAAAAAACCAGTAAAACGCCATCATAACGCCCGTAGTCTTTTGATAATTCTCATCAAACATAAACTTTTTTGCTTCATCAACAGGAATATAAACAACCTCTATATCCTCATCATCAAGTCCGCCGCCGTTATTTACTTTCATTGAGTCATCGCAAGGGGCATAGTATAGCGTTTGATGGGTTCCAGATATTCCCACGCTTGTATAAAAAGAGCTGATTTTTTGGATATTTTCTATCGGTATATCGTAACCGCACTCTTCTAAAACTTCCTCTTTTGCGATTTGAGTATGGCTTAGATTTTTATCGACAATTCCAGCGCAAAGCTCATACATCATGCCGTTGTCTCTGTTTTTGTTTAGCACGGTAGCGCGAAGCTGTTTTACGAGGATAAAAGCATTTTTTTCTCTGTGCCAAAGTAGCACTGCAACGCTATCGTGCGCAATTACCGCTTCCCATGCTCTCTCAACCCCTTTGATAGAGTAGTTGATTAAGATGGGTTTTATAAATTTGGGATTTTCAAGAGTCTGAACCCTGTTTATCTTGTACACATTGTTCTCCGTTAAAAAAGTAGCAGACATTATCAGGCATGGAAACTCTCGTAAATTTTGTTGCGTTTGATACATGCAGATTTATGCTCTCGTCGTAATTTGCCTTAAGTTTTAAGAATGCATTTCTCTCTTTGCCTGCTAACTTCTTAGTGGCTACCTGAACAACCCTTAGCGGGTCTATTGCCCGACCGTCTTTATAGAGTCCAAAGTGAAGATGCGGACCGGTTGAGAGACCAGTGCTTCCTACATAGCCTATAACTTGCCCTTTTTTAACAACTGAGCCGTTCTTCATCCCTTTTCTAAAGGAGTTTTGGTGCGCGTAGAGAGTCAAGTAACCGTCACTGTGCTGGATTTTTATCAGTTTTCCATATCCTCTGGTCTGACCTATAAAAACAACTCTTCCGTTTCCGGCTGCGAGTATTGGAGTGCCGCGACCTGCTGCATAATCGACACCTTGATGGGCGCGATATTTTTTAAGGACGGGATGAAATCTTCTTTTTGTAAAGCGAGAAGATATTCTTGCATTATGTACCGGAGTTCCAAGTAAAAAACTCTCAACCTCGTTTCCGTCTTGGTTGTAAAATCTTTCGTCACTGTTGAGATATACAAAGTGTCTTTTGCCTTTCATCTCTATCATTGCGGCTTTTAGTGTCGGCATAGAAAATGGTTTGCCTAGACGATATTTCTGCTCATAAACCATAGCAAGCGTATCACCTTTTTGGAGATCGTTTTTAAAGTTAAGAGAGTTTTGAAAGCTTGAAACAAAAATCTTTGCCAGTTTCTTTGAACCTGTCTCTCTTATGATATCGAGATATGGCGAGTGCTCTATTTTGAGAGTAAAAGCCTCGGTTTTTGTTTCGCTTATAATAGGAATAGTTTCAAAGAAATAGTCACTGTTGTTTTTATAAATATGGATTTGAAGTTCATCATTTAGAGGAATGAAAACTTGAGAAATATCTCCATTTTTCTCTCTTGTGCTTTTGCAGTGAACACCTGAGAGAATCTCTTCGCTAAGCTGCTGTTCATCCTCGTCTAGATTGTAATAAAGTGGTCCTAGTGGGAGCTTGTTTTTCTCTAAAAATGAGAGGTAAGTTTCTCCGTTACTCCAGCGAAAAGTCTCAACACGCGCGCCAAATAGGGATGTTGCCAAAAATAATAGTATAAAAAATCGAATCATTTGCTATAACCGTAACCATAAATTTTAAAATAATTTTTAAAACTTTAACAAAATTTGCCTTAGTGTGAGGTTTGTTTGATATAATCGCACTATATTATTTACAAAGTGAAAAAATGAAGAAAATATTTCTGTTTTTTATTATAACGTTAGAGCTTTTTGCAACGCTTGTTGAGTCTCCTGTTAAAGGGATTAATGATGACGCGACAGAGGTTACTATAGAGGTTGAGAAGATTGATGTCGGCGTGAGCGGTTTTATAGTTCATGAGATCTCTAAAGGGCATACGACGATTTTAAAAAATGCGATTGTGAAAAGTTATGACAAAGATAGCAAAACAGCAAAAGTCGCAATAAGTGACTATACAGCCCTTAGCAGCAGCGCTTTGCCTGATGGAAAATGGGAAGTAAAAGTCGGAGATACGGTTGTTTTGGCTTTTGGATATACAAGAGGTCTGCTAATAGCTCCTAATGAGGATATTTATTATAGAGTGACGAAAAACTCGAAACTTCAGTGGGTTCATCCCGATATTTTTGCAACACTGCTCTCTTTTAACGGTCATCCGACACCGCTAAGAAGCGATTTTACCCAGATGAGCGTTGATAGCTCTGTCGGTTTGATATTTATATTTTTAGAGAACAGAGCTTATACGCTCGATGCGAAAAGTTTTAAAATTTTGGCAATTACCGATGCGAAAGTAGAGCAGAAAGAGACAAATCTTCCGTTTTATACAAGAGTTCCGGAGATTGATGCAAACTGGTGGGGAGAGGGAAGTGACGAGCTTGAAGAGTATGAGCCTCACTACTACAAACTGATGATAAAAGCAAATCCGCAAAATAGAGAACTTTATGAGATAGTAAAAGGCGGCGGTGAAAAACTAGAAGATCTGCTTGAAGAATTTGATTTAGAAGGGAAAAAAGATGATAGAAAAAAAACATTTGGACTATTTTAGTCAAGTTGTCGGAAGCGAAAATATATATAGCGATAAAGCACATCTTATAGCCTACTCTTACGATGCGACACGTGAGCATTTTGAGCCTGACGCTGTTATATTTCCGCGAAATGAAGATGATATAAGCAAGATTTTAAAGTACTGCAACGAGCATAGAATCATTATAGTTCCTCGCGGTGCAGGAAGCGGTTTTACCGGCGGTGCACTTCCAAGCAGCGGCGGAATCGTGCTGGCTATGGAAAAGCACATGAATAAAATCCTAGAGATTGATATGAAAAATATGGTTGCAGTTGTTCAACCCGGAGTTATCAATATGGATTTGCAAAAAGCGGTTGAAGAGGTCGGACTTTTCTATCCGCCAGACCCCGCAAGCCAAGAGTACTCAAGCATCGGCGGTAACGTAAGTGAAAACGCAGGCGGCATGAGAGCTGCAAAGTACGGCATCACAAAAGATTACGTAATGGCAACGCGCGCGGTACTTCCAAACGGCGACATCATCAAAGCGGGAAAGAGAACTATAAAAGATGTGGCAGGCTATAACATCAGCGGTATTTTAATAGCTTCGGAGGGAACTTTGGCGGTGCTTAGCGAAATCACTCTCAAACTTATCCCAAAACCAAAAATGACAAAAACGGCAATGGGAATTTTTCCAACTGTTAGCATGGCTATGGAAGCGGTCTATAAAACTATGGCAAGCGGAATTACTCCTGTTGCGATGGAATTTTTGGATAATTTAACCATAAGAGCGGTTGAGCAGACTTACAAAAAAGGACTTCCTGTTGATGCAGGTGCGCTTCTGGTAACCGATGTTGACGGAAACTTGGAAGAGGATTTAAACTATCAGCTCTCCCAAATTGAGAAGGTTTTTCGTGAAAACGGATGCAGCGAGTTTAAGGTTGCAAAAGACAAAAAAGAGGCTTCGGATATCTGGTTTGCAAGACGCAACGCATCACCTTCTCTGAGTGTTTATGGAAGCAAAAAGTTAAATGAGGATGTAACAGTTCCGCGCTCTGCGCTGCCTGAGTTGTTAGAGAGATTTTATGCGATTGCTGATAAATACAACATTAAGATTCCATGTTTTGGACACACTGGCGATGGAAATGTTCATACAAACGTAATGGTTGACGGCAAAGACCCAGAACAGGTAAAAATTGCTTATCAGGCGATAGAAGAGGTGTTTCAAGCGACGATTGACTTGGGTGGAACACTAAGCGGAGAGCATGGCATAGGTCTTGCAAAAGCACCTTACATGTCTATGGCATTTACTCCCCAAGAGATGGCGCTTTTTAAATCAATTAAGATGGCGTTTGACCCAAACAATATCCTAAATCCCGCAAAGATGGGATTAAGTTAACAAACTTTATTTCATAGCCTAGATTGCTTCGTTGCAGGTTCCTCGCAATGACTGTTATTTCAAGCCCCTTAACACATTGTCATTGCGAGCTTCTTAGAAGCGCGGCAATCTAGAACGAGTTTTTCATCTCTTCGTTTTTAAGCAGGCTCTAATCAAAACAGACGACCTGATTTCTGCCATGCTCTTTTGCATGGTAGAGTGATATATCCGCATATTTGATACACTTCCAAATACTCTCACTATCATCAGGAAACATAACGGCACCAACACTTAGCGTTTTGGTAAATGTTTCAGAACCGGCAGAGATAACCTGTTTTGCGAAGTTTGTTCGAATCTTCCCCGCCAAATCTTATAGGAACGTCCGAAGAGCGTATAGACTCTTTTATAACCCTTGAAACCACTCTGATTGCCTCATCGCCTATATCATGTCCATACGTGTCGTTTATCATCTTAAAGAAGTCAATATCTATCATCAAGATGCCATACGGAGTTTTGCTTCTAAGCGCCTGCGGGATAGTTGTATCTGCAAACTCATCAAGATATTTTCGGTTAAACATTCCGGTTAGCTGATCAACCCTTGCCATCTTATTTAGTATCTGCATCAGTTTTTTACTTACAATCGCCGGCTGAGCAGTAGCGATATAATCCTCAATAAGACCGACTAGATTTCTAACTCGCATACTCTCATCTTTATCTTCAGTGACAACCGAGACTATAAGATTGAAGTCGTTTGAGATTGAGTATGGGATACATAGGTATTGCAAGTCTAGTTTGTTAAATTTGCTACATGTACTGTCAAAAATAGTAGAGTCAACGATGGTGTTGATGCGGTCTGCGCGGCAATGTCCATCTGCTAAATCACAGTGACAGCCATTTACGCTGTAAACAACATTTTTTATGCCACTATGTGTGTCCGCTTCAATGATAGTGAAATCTTTTATATCAAATTTGGTTTTAAAAACATAAGCTAGCCTGTTGTAGATATCTTCTAAACTCTCGTCATGCTCGATTGTCTGTTTAAATTTGTAAATTTCTGAGAGTTTGTCAATAGTGTCATTGATATTTACGAGCGGGTCGTGTGATATCTCTTTGTTTTTGTTTTGCACGAAAATATAGACTTTTTTATCAATTTCATCAAAAACTTTTTGGAGTTTTTCAAGCAGAGAGTTTAGCATCTGGGCAACCGCTTTGCTCTCACTTAGTTCGCCTCCATCAACCCTTTTTGAGTAGTTGCCGTTGTAAGCCGCCAACATAACGTCTCTTATGGAGTAAAAAATATTTACATAAGGTTTTAGAAATTTATTTACCACAAAAAGCACAAGAAGCATTATTATTACAGCTAGAATCGCGGTGTATGCGACTGTCATAAAGCTGCTTCCGCGCATATCCGTTATGTCGATTACCATGCTCACAGCTCCAAGAACTTCACCCTCTTTGGCATCGTGGCATGACATACAGTTTGTAGCCCCAAAAGCTGATGCGGCAAATGGGATGGTCATGCGTATCGTGCTTTTTGTCGCAGTCTCTGTTATCTCTCGCTGGATTTGTCCATTTTTTAGCACATTGTTATCTATGTCGTCACGCGCAATTTCGTTGTTAAAACCCTCTCCGTATTGCTTAATAACGGTAGGCGAGCGTGCAATCCTTCCTCGCAATGACGTTTGCAACGACCGTCTTCTTCCTCGCGATGAGAGTCATCGCGAGCGAAGCGAAGCAATCTAAAAAAATGTTGTTTTTACAAATAAGTGTTATTGTGTCATAATAGAGGTCGAATATAAGCATTTGGGGGTTTTTTGATGCCAATTTTTCATAAACTTTATAATCATGTGAAGTTTTTTATAGCAGCGTTTATAGATAAAGACCTTACCTTTTATGCTGCAAGTCTTAGTTTTTATACAATCTTTACGCTAATTCCGCTTCTGCTTATTGTGCTTACTCTTTTTACCTCCATGCCTAGTTTTTCGGACTACTATGTGAAAATGCAAGAGTTTATATTCTCAAACCTTATGCCCGTAAACTCTGATACATTAATGGGGCATATAAACTCATTTTTGCAAAACTCTGTCGAGATGAGCATGATAAGTTTTGTTGCGGTTATCGTCTCTTCGCTTCTATTTTTTCAAAACTTTGAGTACATTGCAAATAAAATTTTTCGTGCAAAAGAGAGAGGTATTTGGGATAGTGTGACAACATTTTGGACACTTCTTACTCTTACGCCTATAGGTCTTGGGGTCTCTTTTTATATAACTGGGTATGTTGCCTCTTTGATGGAGAGCAGCAAGTACACAGCCGGTATAAATATTCTTCCGTTTGTTCCGTATCTTATCATCTGGGCGCTATTTTTTCTAATATTTCAAATAGCCGCAAATACTAAAATCCACACAAAAGCCTCGCTAATTAGCTCATTTGTTACATCTGCCATTTTCAGTATCGCAAAAAATCTGTTTATCTACTATGTTTTTTATAACAAAGCCTATGAGACTATGTATGGCTCATTTTCCATTCTTATGTTTCTGTTTTTGTGGATCTATGCTTCATGGATTATATTTGTTTACGGGCTTAAGTTATGCTACATTATAAATCGCGTATATGAAAATAGAGCTCGAAAAGAGGGTTAAAGCCCACATGCCGTTTCTGCTCCATATTGCCACAAAAGAGAGTGCTGCGTGGAGTAAAAAGAGATAAAGATTCAGTTCCACTTTTGCTCCATCTTCGCCTAAAACCAAAAGCCACTCCAAAAAAGCATCAAAAATATCTCCAAAACCTATTATATGCAAGAATATGCTAAGCGGATAAAAAGGGGTAAAAAGTATTGCAAGAATAATTGAAAACGGATGGTAGATACTAAAATTTTGAAATATAAAGAGTGAAACCGGCAACATAAAGAGGTAAACAAGCACCGAAATGCCCATAATTTGCCAAAAAAGATTCAAATTTTTGAAGTGAATCAAAAACAAAAATATATAAAAAACTCCGCCGGCGGAGAGCCAAAAGCCAAGCGAAAAAGCGAGACGCGGAAAAAAGGCAAGAAGCAGCAAAATCGTTACAAGCAGTGTTTGCATGGAGAAGATTTCAATACCTCTGTCATAAAGCATAAACCCGACAACAAACATTCCAAAAGAGCGAACAAGTGATGGCGGTGATTCTAAAAACAGCGTGTAGGCAAAAAGTACGCTCAATACTATAATAAAAAGGTCTATTTTTGAGTTTCTGTATGGAAAAAATCTGTTCTGTGCAAATTTATAAATCGGCTTTAATAAAAAATAGAGCAGTGCGCTTATAATTCCAAGGTGAAAGCCGCTGATTGCGACTATGTGCGAGACTCCAAGATTTGAAAATTTGTTTTGTATATCTTGATCTACCGGAGCATTTGTGTAGAGCGCCTGATAGACATTTGAAATATTTTTGTTTTCGTGCGAGGAGGAGATGTATGCGTCAAGCTTCTGTTTTGCACTTGTATCTTCTTTTATGCTCATAATTTTGTTATTCGCATAGAAGATAGTTAAGTATCTGTAAAAGTTCAAATCTTTCGGCCAAATTTCAAGCGAAAGCTTTTTATCTTTTAAATCTTGGAGCGATTTTTTTGCAGTTGTGTAAAAAGTAAGTCCATCTTCGCTTTTTAATTTCAATACCTGATATGTTCTGTTGTTTTTGCTCTTTGTATATTGTTTTAATACTGTTGCCTCAACAAGTGCCGAGTCAAAGCGGTTAAACTCCAAAAAATTTCTGTACTCTATAAAAAGTGATACGCTTAGGATAAGGAAGCAAGCAAATATAAAGAGGAAAAAGTCCCGTTTTTTGTTAAATAACGAGACCCTCTCTATCATCTATTTAGAGCGGCGGCATCGAGATGGAGTCGTTGGAGAAATTGATATTTGCAGAGCGCGTATCAACATTTTCGTAAATTGTCTCTACACCTTTTGCATAAGGAGTGCCATCAATAAACTTGGTAAGTTTTTTCTGGAAAATAAGTTTTACATGTCCCGTCGGACCGTTTCTCTGCTTGCCGATGATGATTTCGGCATCCTCTTCTTCCTTTTCAACGTAGGTAGAATTGAACTCTTTGCCCTCTGCTTTTGCCGCCTTTTCACGCTCTTTCTCCTCTTTGTAGAGATAGACGTCATCGCGGTAGACAAAGAGAATGATGTCGGCATCCTGCTCGATGGAGCCGGATTCACGGATATCGCTAAGCATAGGTCGCTTGTCGTTTCTGCTCTCAAGTCCACGGTTTAGCTGAGAGAGTGCGACAATCGGCATATTTAGCTCACGTGCGAGCATCTTGAGTCCGCGCGAGATTTCTGAGACCTGCAAGTGTCTGTCCTGAGTTCCGATACCGCTCATAATCTGGAGGTAGTCGATTACTGCTATCTCAATCTCTGGGTGCTGATTTTTGAGTTTTCTCAGCTTCGAGCGAAGCTGGTTTATGTTTATGCTTCCGTGGTCGTCAACATATAATTTTGCGCTGTTCATTCTGTCGATAGCGCCGTTTAGCGAACTCCACTGGTCATCATTCATATCGCCGACGCGAAGTTTTTGAAGAGGAATGGACGTCTGAATACTTAGGAGTCTTAGCATTAACTGTTCTGCAGGCATCTCAAGCGAGAAGAACGCCACGCCTTTGCCTTTTGTGATGAGGTTGTTTACGGTATTTAGGATAAAAG